>Ga0157372_10004117_pt1 | contig 15591 bp, 12 predicted proteins | sample C55metaG_FD_115307 | JGI IMG/M metagenome (GOLD analysis project Ga0157372, IMG submission 115307) | Corn rhizosphere microbial communities from Kellogg Biological Station, Michigan, USA - C5-5 metaG | ecosystem: Host-associated > Plants > Roots > Rhizosphere > Soil | place: USA: Michigan... | reverse complement strand
CTGGAGCATTACTGTCTGTCGCTATTGTTGACGGCGATGGGGCCACGGCATCCCGCCCCCTACTCTCATTTTGCTTCGGTTCAACATCGGCGGAATGAATCAGCGACTCGGAAGCGCTCGCAGGGCTATACGCTTCTTCCATTTCAGCGTCGGTAATCGGACGCATGCTCCCGACGCGCTTTCTCTTTACGATTCGCAGTTCAACATCGCCGCCGCTGACCGGTTTAAGCCACATATGATCGCCATCAATCAGCAGCTTGATGGGGCGACCACGCGTCCATTCGTCAGGAGGCGCGTTGTGAGACTTATCTACCGTGTACACGCCCACAATAAGCCTATCTTCCACGTCCACGGCAATGGTGTACGTTACCTCATCCTTTGTTACGGGCGTGTTCGCAATCCAGTAGAGCGGCTTGCTATCAACCGATTTGCGCACCTCGAAGATGCGCCCGCGCTGCCAAGGTGTTTGCACCGCCGCAACAACGGACGTGCATAGAAACAAGATTACAAGAAAACCCAACAGATGGATTCTGGTCAATGATTTCATTGCCACTGGATGATGCCTGGTCTACTTAGAATCTCTTATGTAAGTGGTGATCTCGCCGTAAGAGGTCTTGATGATCATTTTCTTTTTCTCTACACGAAGCTTCAGAGCCTGACCTAACTGCCATCCTGCAGGCAAATCCGAGGGCTGAATATCAGGCGTGTAATCTGCAACATAGGTTTGGTCGCCGGTACGTATCTGAAGTCTATAGGTGATCACATCAGTAGAAGTGACGACCACATCCCAAAGAAAAGTTCGAGGCGTGCTCTCTACTTTCTTTTCTACCGCCTGTAAGGTGCCAGTCTGCCAAATAGGTTCTGACCACAGCGAGCGCGACGAGACAGCACACAGTTCAACCCAGAAAATAAGCAGGATAATCTGCGACCTGCGCATAACAGGATTATACCGCTGACCAGACGGGCAGGCGCCGTACTCAACCCGGCGCCTGCGCGCGGCTAGAAGGAGTAAATCAAATCAAATTGCATTCGCTTCAAGTTTGGTTCTGTGGAACCCAGGGCGGTTGTCCATCCCGGAGCAAGAGCCGCATGCTGGAGATTTGGGTTTAAGGTGTGTCCAACCCAAAGGGTGTAGCCGGCAACAGTGTTCGCCCTCAGCTTCCAGAGGGCATACACGCGATGCTGAAGGATATTCGTTGGCGCCCTTTGGTCGCTTTCGTTGAAAGAGGAAATCACCGAGTCCTGTTCCTGTCGAACCCACGCATACCCGAGCTGAAAATCGTTCTTGTTCTTGGTTTGGCCAATGCTCGCGTCAATGAGATATGCATGCGACTGCCGGCCCAAATCTGTACGAATTTTGCCTTTCGCATCCAAGGGATGGCCCGCCGCTCGGAGGTTATTCTCCGCTTCGAGGATCAAATTGAAGGGGAGCTTTGCAATCGGCGTCTTCACTGTATTGTTCAGGATCAGATCGCCATACAGGAACTTCGATGCGAAGTGCGGTTTGCCGTCGGGTCCAACAAAACTGGCGTTCGTAAATCCATTGGGAGCGAAGGTGCAATCCACAACCGTGCTCTCGGCATTCTGACAGCCCGGCCCCTCTCCCGGGAGCCCGGTCACCTGAGTAGTCGTTGACCCGGTCGCAGGAACTGGCGTGGCGGTTGCCTGGACGGCGAAACCCGATGCGTTAAAGATCGCGTCAGTGTTGCGCCAATTCAGCACACCGATGGATGGCGTCGACGAGAAGCGGCCAATCTCAATCTTTCCCGAAATCTGACCGCCCACCGCAAACGAATCAGCTGCGCGCAAGAAGCTTGCGCTATTATTTTCACTCCAGAGCAACTGCATTCCTTGAACCGAAAGGTTCTTCAACACAGAAGTCTTGAGATCCCATGAAAGTTTTTCGCTGAAGCCTTCGGGATTGAGGTCCGGATCGAACGTGACGGATGTCCGCTGCCAAGTGTAGGGAAATTTTCCGCCCGTAAGCGACAGCCATTTGTGGCCAACCGGATTGTAAGTAATGTAGCCACGGTCTAACTGAAAGGTTTTGCGATCAAAGAAGTTGGTTAACGTCTCATTGGTAGTGGTTGGATCGCCCAGCGAACCCGTAGCTACGGCGACTCCAGCGATGAAGTCTTCGTTCAGCTTGCCATCGAAGCCGAAGCGCACGCGAATACGCGCGCGATTGCGATCGAGACAGTTCTTACAAGCCGAGTAGTTTTGGAAGAAGCTCTCGCCGCGAACTCTCACGTCTCCGTTGAAGCGGAAGCGTCCCAGCAGACCTTCCACTGCCGAGACACGCTTTTGTTCGTCCTGCGCGCTCAGCGCCGCATTCGTCATGTTGGATTTTAGGTCGGTTACATCAGTGGAGAGCCTGTCGACTGACGCTTTCTGCTCGTTTGCCGTGGACTCGAACGATGATGCCTTGGATTGCGCTTCGGAAGCAGCGGATTGTGCCTGCTGCAGCTGTTGCTGCGCTTGCTGCTGCGCCTGCTGATACGAAGCATCCTTGGCCTGCATCTCCTGCCGCAACTGCTGGATCTGTTGCTGCTGTGCGTCTATGGCCTGCTTCATCTGCTGCAATTGTTGACTGAGATCTGCCGTAGAAGAACTCTTCTTCGTGGTTCTCTTAGTCTTTGTGGTTGCTGCACCTGAGCTCGTCGTTTGCCCCGCCGGCCCAGCCCACGCGCTGCCTGTCATGGCAAGAGACAGCGCACATGCTATCAGTCGCTTCATTTTCCCTCCCGCAGAGATAGACACTGTCACCGAATCAAAACCCTGTTACTGAACTTCGTTTGGGGGACAGACGACCATACCGGGATCGTCTAGGAGGATTGTTAAAGCCGTATGAATTTTAGGTAAATTGAACGTTACATCGAATTCGCGGCAGATTCGTAGCACAGCTTGAGCTCAAATAGCAGCGACTCAAATCATCATGCGGATTGTGGGAGTCGCAAGTACTCGGCAGCGTAATTCGTGCGAACACATCCCTCCGCCATTCGCGCCGTCCGACGCGGCGTATAATTACGGTGTATCTAGCTTCCAGCGAGGATGGTAGGCGATGGCATCCAGCAGTAATTCGGCAAGCGGCAATGGTGCGAATGGCTTCACTTCTAAGCCTCGTGCTGAGTGGATCTCCAGCAGACGCACCCAGGCCGAACGCACTGGCGATCGCAACGTGTCCCAGATGCATTTTGCCCGCCAAGGCACAATCACGGAAGAGATGAAATACGTCGCTTGGCGCGAACGACTGACACCTCAACTAGTCCGCGACGAAGTGGCTCGTGGACGCATGATCATCCCGGCCAACATCAATCATCCGGAACTGGAGCCGATGTGCATTGGGGTCGCGTCGCTTTGCAAGATCAACGCCAATATCGGCAACTCAGCCATCACTTCGAACATCGACGAGGAACTCAAGAAGCTGCACACCTCGGTACACTACGGCGCCGATACTGTTATGGATCTTTCCACCGGTGGTGATATCCATAGGATTCGCGAAGCCATCTTGCGCCACTCGCCCGTGCCTATCGGAACCGTTCCCATCTATGAAGCGATCTCACGCGTTAGAAGGATTGAAGATCTCAATGCAGACATAATGCTCGAGGTGATAGAAGAACAGGCTGAGCAAGGCGTCGATTACATGACCATCCACGCCGGCGTGCTCATTCAGTATCTGCCCATGGTCTCGAAGCGCATCACGGGAATCGTAAGCCGTGGCGGCGCAATCCTCGCGCAATGGATGGCTCATCATCACAAACAGAATTTTCTCTACGACCGCTTCGAGGACATCGTAAAGATTTTTTCAAAACATGACGTTTCGTTCTCCCTGGGCGACGGTCTGCGTCCCGGATGCATCGCCGATGCTAGCGATGAAGCCCAATTCGCCGAACTGAAAACACTAGGTGAGTTAACGAGAAAGGCATGGGAGAGCGACGTTCAAGTCATGATCGAGGGTCCTGGTCACGTTCCACTTGACAAGATCAAAGAGCAGGTCGACAAAGAAAAAGAGCTTTGCTACGAAGCGCCGTTCTATACTCTGGGTCCGCTGGTCACCGATATTGCTCCTGGTTATGACCACATCACTTCAGCAATTGGAGCGGCAATGATCGGATGGCACGGCGCAGCGATGCTCTGCTACGTAACCCCGAAAGAGCACCTGGGCCTTCCTAATGAAAAGGACGTAAAAGACGGCATCATCGCTTACAAGATTGCCGCTCACGCAGCCGACATCGCCCGCCGCCGCCCGGGGGCACAGGACCGTGACGATGCCCTCAGCTATGCCCGATACAAATTCGATTGGGAAAAGCAGTTCGCGCTGTCGCTCGATCCAGAGACCGCCCGTTCGATGCACGACGAGACGCTGCCAGATGACTACTACAAGGAAGCAGCATTCTGTTCCATGTGTGGTCCGAAGTTCTGTTCAATGAACTACTCCAGCAAAGTGGATGAGTACAACAAGCAGGTCCACGGACTGGAGAAGAAGGACTACTCGGCATTGGTGGAGAAACTGGTCGAGATTAAATAGTTCCGTCCGGCGAAGCCAGGGATCTCCAATTTGAAGGTCTGCTGATGACTATCCTCGGAAATCCGCTATCCCATCCCATACCAACTGAACGGCAATAGCCAGGATCAGAAAACCGAAAATGCGATTGATGGCGCCGACGGTGTTCGGGCCCAGGCGCGCGACCAACGGTCCGCCTAGCCGAAGAAACAGGCAAACAGTCATTGCCAGCGCCGCGATCCCAATCACCATCCCAACATAAGTAAGCATCGAACTTGCGTTGGCAGCGAGCCCCATCACAACACCTATCGACCCGGGCCCCGACAGAATGGGCATTGCCATTGGTGCCAATGAAATATCCGCTTTGGTGGCGGCTTCTTCGCTTTCTGCTGGCGTAATCCGATTGCTGGCCGTAACCATTCCCCACGCCGTATTCGCCACGATGAGTCCGCCGGCAATCTTCAGTACCGGAAGCGATATCCCAAAGAAGTGCAGTACAAATCTACCGAAAAACAGGAACGTAACCAGAATGGCAAAAACGTAGAAGCCGGTTCGATGTGCCGTCTGGTTGCGTTCCGCGCGGGTGAAACCCGACGTCAGTGCAAAGAACGTCGGAATTCCGCCAAATGGGTTGACGATAGGAAACAGGCCGAGAAATGTCGCCAATGCCGCCGACGGAAGATCATGCGCAATGTGGCTTAAAGTTGTATTTGCCATTGATAGATGACTGGAAGCCGACCGTTATCTCTCACCTTCGCGCATCAGAGTACGTGCCACCACACGGGTCAATGGCCGGCCCTATTTGTAGGCCTCCAGGACCGAAGCTGCACGATTCACCGCAGCTGCAAGCACACCAATCTGCTGTTGTGTACGCTGCAGATTTCCCGCGTCAATGGCTTCATTGACTCCGGGAATCACTACCGCAGCGTAACCGGTGTAGACTCCCGGAGCATAAATTGCATGACGATACCAAGGACGATTGGGTAGTCCCTCGGGAATCAATAGCCCGCCCTCGGCCAGCCGCAGTGTGCGATTGAGACCTGCAGTGTCAGCGCCTGGACTCTTTTGTCTTTGGGCAATAGCAGCGCCCGCCCGAGTTAAATGTCGCGCCGCCTCGGCCGCAAGGGCAAAATCGGGTACGTGACCTGCGAACTTGGTATCCGCTTTCTTCTTCGCAGCATCCAGGTACGCCGAAATCTCTTTTCCGTACTCTTCGTAGTCATAAGGGAGAACATCAGCATTGGCCATGCGCAGTACTTCCAAACCATAGACCCGCGCCATCTGCTGCTCATAGGAAAAGTCGGGATCGCCGAACTTCTTGAACCAATCGAAGTTGTCGAAAACGGAATGATACACGCCGTACGAACCACTCGATCCGATGTCCGTCGAAGGCACGCCGAGATGCTGCAGGAACACCGTGTAATCGGAGCCACTGCCCAAATCACCGACGGGCACATCAGCGCGCGCCTGCACTGCCGGAGTACGACGAGTGTCTCCAATCGCTTCCTGTGGTGTGATCACCTGTTCCGCGACTGAGTCGCTGCTTTTCCGCCAGACCTCATACACGGTACCTCCTTTGGGGCTCGGCACCACCTTCGAGATATCGCGAATGAACTGCTTCAAACTTGGCACCGCAGAGGCGCCGAACTTCGGTCCTGAGACCGCCACGTCCATGTTGAAATAGGCCGCCGCGTTGGCTAACTCTGCTGCATTCTCCTCGCCCCACTCGGTCGATCCGATGAGCCCCTGTTCTTCAGCATCCCAGCTTCCGAACACGATGGTTCGCTTCGGCTTCCAACCTGTCTTCAGCAGTTCGCCGATCCCATGCACCGATTCCAGCAGAGCCGCCGTGCCGCTATTTGGATCGACGGCACCATAGACCCAGGCGTCGCGATGATTACCGGCGACCACCCACTCGGGAACCTCGTCGGTGCCCGGGATCTTGCCGATAACATCCCAGATGGTGCGCAACTGAAAGTCCTGCTTCAAATGGATCTTCAGCCGCACGGGTCCAGGGCCGACGTGGTAAGTAAAGGGTAGAGCGCCCTGCCAGTCGCGGGGCGACTCAGGTCCGCCTAAATTCTCCAATAGCGGCCAGACATCGTGATACGACAGCGGCGTTGAAGGAATCTTAGGCAGCTGCGCAGAATCTTCCGGCGGAGTGCGTTTGGACTGATCGAACCCCAAAACTGAAGCGGCTCCCGGCGTGCTCGGATCTCCTGCGAACTCGAACATGTATCCAACCGACCCCCGTTGCACGCCTGTATCGGGTCGCCAAGGTCCTTTTGGATACTTGTCCCCTTTTTTCCAGCCATCATCAGCGGGATCGGAATAAATGATCACCCCGGCAGCCCCATGCTCCTGCGCGACGTAAACCTTCACCCCACGGAAATTTTGCCCGTAACGGACCAGCACGATCTTGCCCCGGACGCCCACTTTGAGATCTTCGAGCTTTTTGAAATCCTCGGGCGATCCATAATTCGCGTACACGACGTCAGCCTCAACGTCTCCAGAAGGTGACATGCCGTTGTAAGGCGTAACCACCCGTGGATCATTCTGGAACGGGTCGCCATCCACGTGCTCGCGGGTGGGCCCATGCATCTGCAAACCTGCGGGCGCTGTAGCATCGACACTGATCTCAGCCGGATAGTTCATCCATACACGGTATTCGACAATCTGCGTGTCGAGTCCGGCGGCGCGAAACTTCTCGGCTACATAATCTGCTGTCGCCTTGTCCTCTGGCGATCCTGCGATGTGCGGAGCCTGCGTGAGCACTTTGAGGTGCTGCTCTGCCAGCTTAGGATCGGGCACAGCAAGGAAGCGCTTTTCGAGACCATCCTCAACAGAAGAATCCAGAAAACCCGCAATGGAAACCGCAGAAATGGGTGACGGGTTGCTTGCCGGCGTTGTGGTGGTTTGAGGCGGGGTTTGTTGCGAGCCGCCAGTGCTGGCGCATATCAAGGCAAATGAGAGAAGTGCTCCGGAGACGAGCTTCATTGCCCAATTCTCCGCAGTGACTCAAGGGTTTGCTTCAGATCCGGGACCTCCTCCCGGCCATACAAGTTCCGCAGTACAATCACGCCGTTCATATCGACTAGAAAATTCGTTCGTGTGGCGGCCCCCGCCAGCGGGCCCGCGGGCTGCAGTACTCCGTACTTCTCGGCAACCGCCCCATGCGGCCAGAAGTCGCTGCACAAGGGAAAGTCAAAGGGCCCAATTTCTCGCTCCCACACTGTTGTATTCATAATGGAGTCCACGCAGATCCCCACGGTTTCTATATTCAAACGCTGCAAACTCTCCCTCTCTGCCTGATATTGAGTAAATTGCTGCTCGCTCGCGGGTTCCCAATTGAATGGATAAAAGGCCAACAGGACATTGTTTTTCCCACGCTCGTCGCTGAGTCGAAAACGCTTTTTGACTCCTGCGATGAGCGCAGGCAAATCGAAATCTGGGGCCACATCGCCCATTTCGAGGCTAACCCGCTTCACTCCTCTGCTATCAACCGTTTCCATGCCCACTCCAAAAGTTTCGATTGTACTCGTCGAGGCTTGGAATCCGCGAGCGGCCTTTCAGCACCTCGCGCTAAACTGTTTTACATGTCTGTCCTCAACGCAACCCAGCGGTTCTCGTCCCGCGTCGATAACTACATTCGCTACCGCCCCGGTTATCCCTCGGAGATCATAGAGGTGCTCCGGAGTGAATGTGCCCTGAAACCAGAGTGCGTGATCGCTGACATCGGCTCCGGAACTGGTTTGCTCACTCGCATGTTTCTGGAAAACGGCAATATTGTTTACGGCGTTGAACCGAACCCGGGTATGCGCCAGGCAGGCGAACGATTGCTTTCTTCTTACCCGCAATTTCACAGTGTTGCCGGGACTGCCGAGGACACCACCCTTCCTGATAGCAGTATGGATTTCGTTACCGCCGCCCAGGCAGCGCACTGGTTCGATCGCGAGAAAGCTCGGGGGGAATTCATCCGTGTGCTGAAACCGGGTGGCTGGGCTGTGCTCGTCTGGAATGAGCGCTGCACCGACACTGCTTTTTTGCGCGACTATGAGCAACTGCTGCTCGCGTACGCGACGGACTATGAGCAAGTGCGCCACGAGCACACCACGGCAAGTATCGATTATTTCTTCGCTCCCTCGTCTTTCGCGTCCAGAGCCTTCGACAATTGCCAGGAATTTAATTACACGGCGTTGGAGGGTCGGCTACTTTCTTCGTCTTACACGCCGCAGAGCGGTGATGCACGGCACGCGCCTATGCTGGTGGAACTCCGCCGAATTTTTGATCTGCACAATAAACATGGCCTGGTTTTCTTCTCATACAAGACTCGCCTGTACTACGGCCAGCTGAGCTGACCGGGCGTTTGCTTGGCTCTGACTTCTTTCTTCCGCGGAGGCGCCGTGCCTGAGTCAACCAGTTTTCATATGACCCCAGAAGATTTCCGCCGGCATGGTCATGCCATCGTCGACTGGATTGCCGACTACTACAAACGTATCGAGTCCTTTCCCGTACTGGCGCAGGTGCATCCGGGAGACATTCGAGCTTCGTTGCCGAAGGATCCTCCGCCTACGGGTGAATCCTTCCCCGCGATTCTGGCCGATGTGGACAAACTCATCCTTCCCGGGATCACTCACTGGCAATCGCCGAACTTTTTTGCATACTTTCCGGCGAACGCCTCGGGTCCCGCAATTCTCGGCGATCTGCTCTCCTCCGGACTCGCCGTTCAAGGAATGCTTTGGTCCACCAGCCCAGCTTGCACCGAACTTGAAACTCACGTTCTCGATTGGTTAGTGGCAATGCTTGGGTTGCCCGACAGGTTCTTGTCCACAAGCACGGGCGGTGGTGTCATCCAGGACACGGCTTCGAGTTCTTCGTTATGCGCCCTGCTGGCTGGGCGTGAGCGTGCCACGAATTTTGCCACTAATGACAGTGGATGCGACGGAAAGCTGGTCGCATACGCTTCCACCCAAGCACATTCGTCCATAGAAAAAGCCGTTAAAATTGTTGGCATTGGAGTGCGAAATCTGCGACTGATCGAGGTGGACGCGAACTTTGCCATGCGTCCTGATCTTCTCGAGCGGCAGATCAAGGATGACATGCAGGCTGGACTCGTACCCTGCTTCGTCTGCGCGACGGTGGGAACAACGTCTTCGAACGCCATCGATCCTTTGCCGCAGCTCGGAGCCATATGCCGCGCACACAATGTCTGGCTGCACGTGGATGCGGCAATGTCGGGCACTGCCGCGCTTTGCCCCGAACTGCGTCATGTTCATAACGGACTTGAATTCGCCGACAGCTATTGCTTCAACCCGCACAAGTGGATGTTCACGAACTTCGATTGCGATTGTTTCTGGGTCGCCAATCGCCAGGAACTGATTCGGACCTTAAGTATCCTGCCCGAGTATCTGCGTAACGAGGCGACCCAAACGGGGGCGGTTATCGACTACCGAGACTGGCACATCCAGCTCGGACGCCGTTTCCGCTCACTGAAGCTGTGGTTCGTGATCCGCCACTATGGAGTCCAAGGTCTACAACATCACGTACGCGAGCACGTACGCCTGGCGCAGGAATTTGCTAATTGGGTCAGAGCGGATGATGGGTTTGAAATAGCCGCGCCAGTACCATTGAATCTGGTTTGCTTTCGGGACCGCCGCGGCGACGCAACCAACCAAAAGATCATGGACAGGCTTAACCGTAGCGGGGATCTGTTCATGACGCACACGCGTTTAAACAAGAGGCTGACGCTACGCTTCTGTGTAGGTCAGACCAACACAACCCAAAGGCATGTTGAGAATGCATGGAAACGAATTCAGGAGGAAGCAGCGCGGGTGTAGTGGCAGCCTGGGTGTAGTGGCAGCCTGTAGTGGCAGCCTGGTCGAGAGATAACTCGCAAGCGCCGAAGTGAAGCTCGGCAGCCTTAGTCCGCTGCGAGCTGTTGTACCTTCGGAAAACTTGGCGCCCCGGCGCGAACGCTTTCGGTCTGCATCCACGCCCTCACTTGCGGCAACGCCGCGCGCATCGCTTCCTCTCCCGCACGCAAAAGATCCGGAGTGCACTCGAAGTCGTCATACTTGAACGCACTCACATTGGGTTCAATCGCCAGGTCTGCCCATGGCCGCCACAAACCATCATTCTTGTCCTGTGCGATTGCGAAGCACTGTCCAATCACGTCGAATAAATGTCTCGGGCCAGTGGATGTCCCCCAACGTCCCTTGAGATGAACCGCCAGGACGTGGCTGCAGCCGACGTCCCGCAAAGGCTGGGTCGGAACCGGGTGAGCGAGCATTCCGTCCACACAGAGCTGCCCGTTCACATTGACGGGCAGGAACATGCCGGGATATGCGCAACTGGCGCGCACCGGGTCGACCAGCGCCCCCGAATCAAATACCGCGCCGCTGCCTGTGGCAAAATCAGTCGCCGTTACGGCCAACGGAATTCGCAGCTCTTCGAAAGTTTTAACTTTGAGGACGCTTTGAAGAAATCCGATCATCCGTTGGTTAGAGGCGAATCCCATTCGCGAAATCGTCCACCGGGCGAAATCCCGGAAACGCACTCGAGAAGCTATCTTTTCCATTTCCTGCGCGGAAACCCCACTGCAGTAAATGGCGCCAATCAGCGCGCCTACGCTGGTCCCTGCAATGTAGTTAATAGGAATCTTTTCTTCTTCGAGGACTCTGAGAACGCCGACATGCGCGATACCCCGCGCGAAGCCGCCCCCCAATGCAATTCCCAGTCGAAACGGCTTCGCCGGTGTCGGCGTTAGCCCTGTGTCATGGCGCGAAAACTCACGCCGGAAAGCCTGCACGGACCGAACAATCCTGCCCAGGTTCTTCACTGGACCCCACTTCCCGGTTCGCTCGGAACCCCACTGCCTACTCCAGCAAATAGGATGCCAGGTTTGCTGGAAATGATTGCTCTAACCGAGCACCTACAGCAAGTTACCCCGGGGAGTTACTGTTCCAGGTTCCGCTGCAATGACTAACTCCCACATTCCTGATACTTTAGCCCCAATGGTGCGGGAAGTGTCTGCGGGGGGCGTGGTGCTTCGCCGGATGGCGGGCTGTTGGCATATTGCTGTTATCGAGCCTCGTCGCGACCCTGTAACGCCGTCGCCAAGGAAAGTAAAGTTATCTTCCGCCCTCCTGGCGCTACCGAAGGGGCTGGTCGATCCCGGCGAAAAGTCAGACCAGGCAGCCCTGCGCGAGGTTCGCGAAGAGACAGGAATCACAGCCAATCTGATCACGAAACTTACGGACACCAAGTATTTCTATGTCCGCTCCTGGGGTGACAAGCAGAGGGTCTTTAAGATCGTCAGCTTCTACCTGCTGAAATACGACTCGGGAAAAATTGACGACATCTCTCCCGATATGCGGATTGAGGTGCAACGGGCCTCATGGTTGCCCCTGGAAGAAGCGGCCGACAAACTGTCCTACAAGAGCGAGAGGGACGTGGCACGAAAAGCGCTCGAATATCTGGTTTCTCATCCCGAGGTGTAAACCATGCCCCAAACGCCTCATCTTGAAAAGCACTTCACTTCTGGCGAATTTGTCCGTGATGTCGTGATTGGGATGTCGGACGGACTCACCGTCCCCTTCGCCCTCGCAGCCGGCCTGTCCGGAGCCGTGCCCAACACGCGCCTGATCGTAGTCGGCGGCTTGGCTGAGATCGCCGCCGGTTCGATCGCTATGGGACTTGGCGGCTACCTTGCCGCACGCAGCGACGCTGAGCACTACGATCAGGAACGATTGCGTGAACAGCGCGAAGTGCGGGAGGTTCCCGAGGAGGAAGCACGCGAGGTCAGCCGCGTCTTTCACGAGTACGGCCTTAGTCCCGACGAGAGCGCTCCCATTGTGGAGGCCCTGAGCAAGCGCCCAGAGGCCTGGGTAGACTTCATGATGCGCTTCGAATTGGGACTGGAAGAGCCGGAACCAAAACGCGCACTGACCAGCGCTGCCACAATCGCGGGTGCCTACGTCGCCGGAGGTTTCATCCCGCTTTCGCCTTATGTTGTGCTAGGCACCGCTTGGCATGCCTTGATCTGGTCTGCGGTCGTCACTCTCGCCGCCCTCGCGATCTTCGGATACATCAAGGGCCGCTTCACTGGAGCCAACCCTCTTCGCAGCGCATCACAAACAACCGTGATCGGTGCACTTGCCGCAGGCGCGGCTTTCGTGCTTGCAAAGATGATCACCTAGCCGCTACTAAATCGATTTTTCTTGACATGGAACCCGTCGGTGTTACCATCAAATCAACTTAATAGGGCGCGTACCGCGTGCCATCCTCACCCCACATCTATGCGGTACGCGCCTGCTGTTTCTTAGGGGTCTTTTTCGACCAAGGGCATCAGGAATCCGCTTCGTCATTCCACAGAACTGGTTCTGCCCGTTACAACAGTAGGAAGAATCGCCGATGGACTTAAGCTACGCGCCACTCCAAAGCAGCCGCATGTGGCGGCTCACGGTGGAAATTGTCACGTTATCGCTCGTGTTCAGCATCGGCACTTCCGCGAGAACGCGGTCGCCGAGATCGCGTGCATTCGTGGACAATGATTACGTGTCCGCCCTCGCCGCAGCCAATCGTTTCCTGCAAGCCTGGCAGTCCCACGATCAGGAGACCGCAATCCTCCTTTTAACCAATGCCGCCAAGCAGCACTGCTCCGAAAAGCGCCTGGATTCCTTCTTTGCTTCGGATTCGCGAGCTGCGTACGAGATTGGCCGCGGCAGGAAACTCCAGGCCGGCCGATACATTTTTCCTGTGGCGATTTTCGCAGCATCAGGCAGCACAAGCCAGGCTCGGACCCGGCCCCGCCACACGGAACTGATCGTCACCAAAACCGGAACAAGTGACTGGGGTGTAGACAAACTGCCCTGACGAATTATCACAGACTTGCGAGCCGTCAAGGGTGTATGGTGCCAGCCGTGCTGCAAAGTGGCATGCGTTCCCTTCAGGAACCTTCATGTCCTTCACCGATTTGATTTAACCTCATAGAAGCATCCTTGCTTCGTTCAATGGAGTCCCAGCTCAATGAAACGCATACATAGAGTTGCAGTCCTAGGTGCTGGAACCATGGGAGCCCGCATCGCGGCTCACATCGCCAACGCAGGGGTGCCGTGCTACCTCTTCGACATCGTTCCTCCCGATGCGGACGGTCCGGCGCGCAATCAGATCGCCATTGCGGGATTGGAGGCTGCCCGAAAATCAAAGCCGGCTGCCTTCTTCGAGCCATCGCTCGCGCGGCTGGTCACACTTGGCAACTTCGAAGACGATCTGAAAAAACTCGCGGATGTGGACTGGATCATCGAAGCCGTGGTCGAGACTCTCGACATCAAGCGCGCTCTGCTCAAGAAAATTGAAGCCGTACGCAAGCCGGGCACCATCATCACCACGAATACCAGCGGCTTGCCTGTGGCCAAAATTTCTGAAGGGTTTTCCGACGAGTTCCGCCGTTTCTGGTTTGGTACGCATTTTTTCAATCCTCCACGTTACATGCGGCTCTTGGAACTTATCCCCACGCCCGAATCGGATCCGGCCGCGATGGATGCCATCGCCAACTTCGCCGACGTCCATTTGGGCAAGGGCATCGTCCGCGCCAAAGACACGCCGAATTTTATCGGCAACCGCATCGGCACCTTCTCCGTGCTGAACGTCATGCGCTTGATGCAGGACATGGATCTCTCCATTGAGGACGTGGATGCCCTTACCGGGACAGCGCTTGGCTGGCCTAAATCGGCAACCTTCCGCACGATTGACCTGGTCGGCCTCGATATTCTCAGTCACGTGGTGTCGAACATGAGCTCGCACGTGCGTGATGAACGTTCGGAGTTGGGTCTTCCGGACTTTTTCAAGCAGATGCTCCAGCGAAAGTGGCTCGGCGACAAGACCAAAGGGGGCTTCTACAAGAAAGCCAAAGCCAAGGACGGAAAAGAGGACGAGCGACTTGGCCTCGATTGGAAGACGTTGGATTATCGTCCCAGGCAGAAAGCCAAGTTCCCTGCCCTCGAGATGGCGAAAAACGTGGAAGAGACCGGGGCACGCGTGCGCATGTTATTGGGCATGAATGGAGGTGGGCCGCAGAAGGGCGACAAAGCCGGGCAGTTTCTCTGGACCGCGCTCTCGGAGCTATGGACCTATTGCGCCAATCGTGTGCCTGAAATTTCGGACAGCGTTGTCGAAATTGATCGTGCCATGAAACTCGGCTTCAACTGGGAAATGGGGCCTTTCGAACTGTGGGATGAGGCAGGGGTCGAGGGGACGGTCACCCGCATGAAGAAAGAGAGCAAGCCGGTAGCGGCAAACGCGGAGAAGTTGCTGGCCTCGGGGAAGAGATCCTGGTACAGCGACGCCTCCAATACTGCCTCTGGCCGGACCTACTTTGATCTGGGGTCCAGCGATTACAAACCGGTGCAAGTCCCGCCAGGTGTTTGGTGGGTGGAAGTGGCGAAGAAATCGAGGGGTGAGGTCAAAAAGAATTCAGGAGCCTCACTGGTGGATTTGGGCGACGGCGTCGGCTGCATCGAGTTCCACTCCAAGATGAACTCGCTCGGAGCCGACATCATTCAACTAGTTACACAATCGCTGAAGCCCGGCGGTCCGGGCGATAACTTCGACGCATTCGTGATCACCAACGACGCCCAGAATTTCTCCGTGGGCGCGAATCTCATGTTGCTGCTTATGGCAGTACAGGAGGAAGAGTGGGACGACGTCGACCTGGTTATCCGGCAGTTCCAGAACATGACGCAGGCCATCAAGTTTTCGCAGAAACCGGTCGTGGTGGCTCCCTTCGGACTGACGCTCGGAGGCGGCACGGAGATGTCGCTGCATGCCGCCGCGCGCCAGCCGCATGCCGAACTTTACACCGGTCTGGTAGAAGTTGGTGTCGGACTGCTACCCGGCGGAGGTGGATGCAAAGAGATGCTGTTGCGGGCAGTCGATAGTGCCGCCGCGATCCGTAAGGATGGACGCGGCGAGTCGGTTGAACTGATGGAAGCAATGAAGAAAACGTTCGAGACGATTGCAACAGCAAAGGTAGCAACTTCAGCCTATGAAGCCCGCGGTCTTGGATTCCTGTCCGATGCGGATCGTAT
>Ga0157372_10004116_pt1 | contig 15599 bp, 5 predicted proteins | sample C55metaG_FD_115307 | JGI IMG/M metagenome (GOLD analysis project Ga0157372, IMG submission 115307) | Corn rhizosphere microbial communities from Kellogg Biological Station, Michigan, USA - C5-5 metaG | ecosystem: Host-associated > Plants > Roots > Rhizosphere > Soil | place: USA: Michigan... | reverse complement strand
GAGAAAGCCGCACCCATGGCGCGCATGGCCTTCCTGACGTCTCGCATCAATGCTTGGCTCACGATCCCGCTGCTCTTCCTGATGGGGGCCGCCAGCCACTACCCCATGTTGGGAAGATGAATGGCAAAAAAACGCCCTTGCTGATAAGCAAGGGCGCACACACCTTTGAAGTTCTAGAAGGTGAGCTTAAGAGCGGCTTGGAGCTGCCGGGCTGATGTCGTCCCGTCTGGTCGCGATACGGTAGAAGTTATAACTCCGAATACCGGACCTGCGGCAATCAGATTGCCCGCGCTGGCAGCATCCGCTCCAGGGTTTGTGAAGTGAGGATGATTGAAAATATTGTAGGCCTCGACTCTAAATTCAAGCCCCACACGTTCGGTCAATTTTGCTTTCTTGGAGAATTCAAGGTCAAAATCAACGAAACCCGGTCCATAGAATTGATTACGTCCAATATTACCTGGTCCGCTACCAATTGCAGGTTGAGCAAAGGCGCACAGATTACTGAAATAAGGCTTGCCGGCCGAGGTGTCGGGTTGACATGTTGGATCCGAAGTGGCCGCATACGGATTGCCAATGAGATCGCCCCACGCGCTAATTCCCGTCCGCTGGCTATCCACGCTGCTCCGAATCTCGAAGGGATGGCCAGTCTGCAGGGTGGTGATTCCTGAAAACTGCATACCTTCGAACACTTTTCCCATTACGCCATTGTTCAAATACCCTTTACCACGCCCCAGAGGAACTTCCCAGATATAGTTGATGACAGCAACATGCCGAACATCATTGTCCGAGTTTCCCCGGTCTTGCCCTAAGTCGCGAGAGTTGCGCGGGAAAGTGCGGTTTCCTGCGGCAGGAGCAAGTGGGTCTACTCCATTGTCGATAGCATGTGCCCACGTATATGCACCCTGTAGTTGCAAACCGTGGCTCAATCGATGAGTCACCTTCAGCTGCAGCGAGTTATAAATCGAGTTGGCCACCGAGACTTGATAGAAGGGCTGAACCAGAGCATTGTTTTTTACAGCATTGTTGGGCAGGGCAGGGCCCCCGACCGCGTTCGTGAATTCAGTTCCCTCGTACAGCAGGATACCCGACACTGTACTCGTGTCGCATAGGTTAGCGTTGCCGGAATTGCTGCAGTATGCAACCAATTTATTAACCCGTGCAGGGTCGGGCGGGTTGCCGTCGATCTGTCTGGGAATGAAGTGCCCTTCCGAAGCCACATACGCCAGATCGATTACGTTATTGCCAGGTAACTCCCGCTGAATTCCAATATTCCAATTGTTGCTGGCGGTGTTTCGGAAGTGGGTGTCGAAAAGCACGGGTGCGAGGTTCGAGCCATCCGGAATGACTGGCGAGGGCACCTGAGTTTTCACCGCCGGCGGCACGTCAAGATTGGTAAACCCGTTAATGGTGTCGAACGGGAAATTTATATAATCCTGTTCGAATGGAGGATTACCTCGAGCATTGCCGAAGAGATTCCCGAAAACGCGATCATGGAAGATGCCGAAGCCACCACGAATCGCGGTCTTCCCATCTCGCCAGGGATCCCAGGAGAGTCCGACACGGGGTTCGATGTTAGAGTAGTCCTGCCGATAAAGGCTATGTCCGGTTCCCGGCCCGACAATCGACATTACAATGTCCTGACCTGGCTCAAACGAACTGGGATCGGCGAGCAGATTAGAAAAATTGGCATTCTGCTCATATGGAACGCCATCGAGCTGGTACCTGAGACCGAGGTTTAGAGAAAGGTTCGGCTTCACCTTCCAAGTGTCTTGCCCATACCAATCGTATTCATGTTGACGGAAACGCTTGTTGTCAGTTGCTTGTCTTATTCCGCTCTTGTCAAAGAACTGGCCTGCAAAATCCTCCCCAACGAATCCATAGAGAGCTGTGGCAGCCTCATCCAAGGCGCAGTTGCCATCAGTAAAGCAAGTATCATTGGAGGGCTGATTAATCAGGCTAAATTGGAACCCTGGGGAAGGAAAAGTTGTAAGCGTGAGTTCCCGCCTCGAAAAGAAGCTGTCTGGGCCTTGCTCAGCGATATTTCGGAAGTCAGCTCCAAACTTAAGGGTATGAGTGCCATGAACCCAAGTGATGTTATCGCCGAAGCTAGTGGTTCCTGTCTTTCGCCACTGACCATCAGAAACCAGCGCATCGCAGCCAAAGTTTGTAAATGGCGCGCCAAAGATATAGTCAATGCCGTTTCCAAACTGATCCACTGGGCCGACACCATCCAATACACTTGTTCCCGTGCAACCAAAGTTGTCGTACAACTTGTTCCAACCGAAGAGGAACTGGTTAACGAGGGTGGTCGTCAATGTCGATGTGAGCGTTGCAGAAGCACCCTGCACGATTGCCTTACTGCTCACGCCTCCAACATTGCCGGGCAAAATATCATCGTGGAACGGGTTCGGATCAAACGAATGATTGTACGCGTAGCGCATACTCAAGGAGTGCTTGCTACCAATTTTCTGGTCTATCTTGATTACCGGGTTGTAGCTGTTGGTGGAGGAACTGCTCGGGAAAAACGCCGTTCCGGTTAACCCGTCTGAGGACGAGACGGGATTCGGATATAACGCGAAAATCTTGAGCATTGTAGCGTCGAGCGGCAAGTTATTTGCGTTGTTAGCTCCCCCGGGGGTCAAATCTATTGGCTGGCCATTGTAGTTAAATACCCCTGTCTTGAATGCCGCCGTCGGCACAGTTGCGCTATTCGTGAGTGTCGTGCGAAAACGATCGAATTCAGAGTTGAAGAAGAAGAAAGTTTTGTCTTTAACTATCGGCCCGCCGATTGAAAATCCGAACTGGTTGCGCACGTATGGATTCATTGGATTCACAGTTCCGTCTGAAGAGACCCGCGGATTGAACCAATCCCTTGCTCCCCCAAAACTGTTCCAGCGTCCAAATTCATATGCCGCACCATGAAGGGTGTTTGTTCCGCTCTTCGTAACAACGTCGATAATGGCACCTGTGTTTCTTCCGTACTCCGCATTAAAGTTACTGGTAATCACTCGGAATTCTTCAGTGGAATCTGGATTAGCAGTGAGCAGTCCATCTGGAATACCCGGCACCGATGTGTCGTTATTGTCCACGCCGTCGAGCAGGAAGTTGTTGTTGCGTTCCCGCGAGCCGTTAATGGTGAAACCGCCAAGGCCGGTGTTGGTTTGTGACGTGCCCGGCGACAGCAATACCAAGCTGTAAGGGTCGCGGGTAATCAGCGGCAGATCCTGCATCTGGCGCGCATCCACAAGATTGCTCACCTGCGCCGTGTCCAAATCGACTGGCGGGAGGTCGGTGCCTAGGACTTGGATCTCTTCACCCGTCGAACCGGCCTCGAGCCGCGCATTGGTGGTAAGCGCCTGGTCGACGCTCAAGTCCACCCGCTGGACCTTGAACACTCTAAAGCCCGTCTTGCTGACCGTCACGTCGTAGTGTCCTGCGGTCAGATTGGTGATGGCGTACTCGCCCGATCCACCCGTGGTCACAGTTCGAGTCGAATTGTTGTCCAGGTTATGCGCCGCGACGTCCGCGCCGACCACAACCGCCCCGGTGCTGTCGGTTACTGTGCCCTTGATAGACGCGGTTTGAGCAACCGCAAGCGCCGACAACAGCAGTGCAGTCACCGTGCTTCCGAGTAAGACTCGAAGAGTGTTTGCAACACGCGAAGAACGCGCTTTAGACATTGAAAGTCTCCTGTAGAAACGCTAAGTATTTGAAAAAGTGCCTAATACTGGCCAAAGAGATCGGGTTACACTGAGAAATGCAACTCAAATTCCAAACTAGATCAAAACATCCAGTTGCTTTATCAGCAGCTTACATGGAATTTGTCACTAATTGATCTCATTAACTTTCCAAAAACAGGATCGCCGCCTTAATTGATATGGAATCCTGTAGGAAGGAAGGTCGGGCCAGGTGGCCTCGCCGAGTTAGCGCTATACGCAGACCTGCTCACGACGCCCGGCTCGAAGTATGGTCATCGCGCAAAAAAGGCCCGCTCGTTTGAGCGGGCCTCAAAATTCCTTTTTCAAGACACTAGAAGTCCAACTTCAACCCGAGTACGGTTTGCCGGGCGTTGCTCGGGAAACTAAAGCGGGCATTCTCGAAGTTAGGTGCATTCGGGATCAGGAAATTCCTCTGCGAGCCCGTATCCGAGATCGGCTGGCCTTGATTCGGGCTGCCGGTCACAAATTGGGGATGATTGAATGCGTTCAAGAAACTAGCTAACAGTTCCAGGTGAACACGCTCGGTAGCATAGATATGCTTCGAAATCGTGATGTCCCAGTTGTTGATTGGAGGCGTTTGAATCGTGCTGCGAGGCGCAGTTGGTACCGTCCCGAGGCCGGCAACAATGTACTGCGCGTTTGGATTGACCGCTTGCCAGCCAACGATACAAGGCGGCAAACCACAAGCTGTGTTGTTGGTCACAGGAATCACGTCGCTTCCAACACCTGGCGTGCCTGCCGGATTGAAGATAGCGCGATCCGGCGCCGCGTCTGCGTTCAGATTTGAGTCTTGCCCACTCTGAACGGTTCCCCACTGGCCTGATTCCCATATAAACACTGGGGCAATCTCATAGTTGCCGAGGAGATTTCTCTTGAACCAACTCGAGTCGTGCTTAAACCACTGCGCGTCGTAAATCGTGGAAATCGCGAGACGGTGACGGTGGTCCAATAGCGAGTTAGAACGCTCAGCTGGCAAGTTCCTAAAGTCCTGGGGGCGTCGCGGAGCAATAACAGTCGAGAAGAAGTCGGCTGTGCTGTTATCGATCATGTGACTGAAGGTGTAGGCCACCTGGAATTGCAAACCATCACTGAACCGCCGATTCAACTGGGTTTGCAACCCGTGATAGGTGGATGCACCCCATGGCTCATAGGCCGTGATCGCGCTGAAGAACCCTGCGTTTAAGTATCTGGGGTCGAAAAACCCTCCTGGTCCAGTTCCTACGTCGTTATAGCCATAGGCAAGTGTGCCTGGAAAGTCTCCAGCACCTGACGGGCATGTATTGGGAGTTCCATCATTGCAAGCCGGATCGGCGCTCGCCCAGGCTGTGGTCAGGCCCGCCACGGTAGCAGGCGAGGGCGGCGTGATGAACGTTGGAACTTGGTGACCTGGCCCAGCTCCAGCGACAAAGTTCAGGCGGTTCTGCACGTTCAGGTCGACACCACGAGTCCCGACATAGCGGATATCGGCAGTGTACTCCTTCGCAAAAACGTGCTGGATGCCGAGGTTCCAGGTTTCTGAGTAAGGATATTTCACGTTGTTAGGCAAAAATGCAGAGGTATTGGCTCTAGCAGTCGCCGGATCGAGAACTGTGATGCCACTCAAATTCTCTGGCGGAATGCCGCCGTTTGCCAGGAAAGCTCCCGGATTGCACACCGGGTTCGGACAGTCAACAGTGCTACCGATCTGTGGTGGACGTTCCAGTACGCCGATATTGTCATAGAGGACGTCATAACCCAGGCCAAAACCACCGCGAATCGACGTATTCCCGCTAGTACCGGGTGAATACGCGAATCCAACCCGCGGCATGAAGTCTTTTGTGGGAGCTTTTGGAGAACCAAACGTGATCAGCCCCGGCACATCGGCAACACTGTTTAAACTCTGCTGCGTCCAGCCGAATGGAGTGCTGGTGTACTCGTAGCGTAGTCCCAAGTTTATGCTGACGTTACGCTTTATCTTCCAAATGTCATTTACAAAACCATAGATGGCGTATTGGTCACCTGAGTACCCAACATTACCAAAGCTTCGCTCAGCGACACTTCCGTCGGGAAGCTTATCGAAAGCGAACTGACTTAGGCTTGAGTACGTGTAATCGCCGCGCGAACGCTGAATAAATTTCTGTGGCGAAATATATTTGCGATACTCGCCTCCGAAGGTCAAGGTATGCGGACCCTTCACCCAAGTTAAATTGTCGATCGCCTGATATGTGTTTTGAACCGCAAATTGCGGGGCATTCGGATCAGGGCCAACGTTCAGGTTACCGAGATCATTAATTGTTATGTTCGGGAAAGCGTCCAGCGTCGGCAGAAACGTCTGCTTGCCAACAACGAAAGTCTGAGCGAAGCGATTGAAACCGACACGAAATTCGTTGGTGATGCTGGGCGTAAACGTGTGATATTCACTGATCGTGGCCAGATGGAAAGGCTGGACCAGCGGCGTGAAGAACACCGGTAACTGCGCGGCAGTGTCCAAGGCGGCGCTTTGGTTGTAAATATAGCGACCGCGAATCTGGTCCCTTTCGCTGATGTTGTAGTCCATAGCCGTAGTTAGCGCCTTGAAATTGGTAAAATTCGGCGCCTGGATCGGCAGGGTACCAACCGGAACTTGGACACAATTGGTAGGCGGAGTCTGATTACAACCGGTACCGACCGCAACCGCCGCCGTGGCTGTTGGCGCTTGGACGTATTTTTGCAAGGCGTTCACGTTGGCCGTCGAAACGCCTGACAACGTAAGCAGCGCCGCGTATCCCGCACTGGTCGGCGCCAACAACGGAGCTCCCGGAACCGAAGCTTGGCCAACCTCGTTGTATTCATAGTTCGCAAAAAAGAACAGCTTGCTCTTAAATATTGGACCACCCAGCTGCCCGCCGTATCGATTGCTGTCAAACCGAGGATTCACGATAGGATCCCCAGGCGCAGTACTATTTGCAACACTCTGGTCGATCGCATTCAAATTACGATTCTGAAAGTACTCATAAGCTGCGCCATGGAAACTATTCGTACCGCTCTTCACAACGATATTGAATTGACCGCCATTCGAGTGCCCGAATTCAGGGCTGAACTGGTTCTGCAAAACTGTAAAGTTTGAGACCGCGTCTGCGGGCACATACACCAGTGGACCCGTCACACCCTTGTTATTGTTGTCGACCCCTTCGATGGTGAAGTTGTTATTGCGCGGACGTTCACCGCTGAGGGAAGGACCGACTCCGGCGCCAAGGCCGCCGGTACTCGAGGCCCCTGCGTCAAGCATCGAGAGATTCAGTACGCCCAAATTCAGACCCGTCGTGGTGTTCACGCCAAGGTTGGCGGTCGGCAGGTCTTCCAGCATCTTGCTTTCGTAAGTTGTCTGTATCTGCGCCGTTGTAGTGTCCAGAGTTTCGGCCACTCCAGCCACTTCAATCGTCGTGCTGGCTGAACCCGGCGTCAGAGTAATGTTCGCTGTGCCACTCTTATTGAGCTGCACATCGACATTCAGCGTGGTGGTCTGGAAGCCACTTGCCTTCGCGGTGATCTCATAGGAACCGATTGGCAAGTTATCAAACCGATATCCTCCAGTGCTGTTGGTCTTATTTGACCAATTGACGCCAGTGGCGACGTTATGCGCGACAACATCAGCGCCCGTCACTGCGGCTCCTGAGGAGTCGACAACTGTACCCACAATGTTTCCGCTAATAGCCTGTCCATATGCCAAGCTGAAGCTGAGCGCGACCATTGCAAACAGCGACGCTGCCCATGCGAATGCCTTAATGTTGAGAACGCGATTCATGCGGTGTCTCCTAAATCTAATTTTTATGCGTGCCTGAGAGAGGCCCGAGTCGGTTTTACGAAATTAACAGAACAGTGAGCCAGTGCAACTCTAATTCCAAAAACGAATCTTCACCTAACTACTTGCTATAACATGATTTACATGGATTAAGGGACGATGAGGAGATCCCGCTATTCCAAATACGGAATCATCTCTTTGGCGAGGATATGAAATCCCGTATATTTCCCCTCGGAAACAGTCGTGCACTCGGGTGCAAAACTTGGTGGATTGCGAGTGAGGAATGGGGTTGCCGCTATCCTACCCGCTTCACAATAGGCGTGTTCATTTTATATTTGCGCTCAATGATATTTCCGGCAGAGTCCTTTACGCGGAGAACAAAGGTCGGCAGGTCGCCTTCTTTGCCAAAGTCTTCGTGGGAGACGCTCACGGGAAGGAAACCATTTAAGTTGCGCTCGCGGTAGGCAGTCTCGTAGCGATGGCGGTGAGTATTCCAGGTGAAAACGCGGGCCTGGTTGAAGTCGAAGGGCTGTCCGTCTTTGGCTTCGGTCAGCACCATTAAGTATTGTGGGACTTTTTTGTCGGCGTCATTGACTTCGTTGAGAATGAAGCAACCGACAATACGTTGACCCTCGGCGTACTGGGCAACGTCGAGTGGGACATCAAGATCTATCATGCGGTCGAGCACCCATCCAACGTGACCTGCCTGGTCCCGAACCAGCCACCAGTCTTCCATGGGCTTTAGCTGCCTGGCGCCTTCTGGAATTGCGACTTGAGCGCCGGGGAGATTTTTCTCTACCGTTGCACGCTTGAGGACTGAAACCTTCGCGCCCTGTGCCAGTTGATAAAGATGTTCAGTGTCGCGGCCAGGTTCGATGTGGAGGTTGGTATCGTTGCGGGTGGTGGCAATGCCGTCGACAGGTGAGTCTTTCTCCTGCTGCTGCATTTTCTGGAAGCCGTCAAAGACCTGGTGAGTTACCAGATAACGTTGTTCGACCCAGCCTTCCTGTCCGCTGGCGGTGCGAATTTTCGAGAAGCGCTTTTCGCGATCCAGCACATCGACCCGGTCGCCGTTTTTGGCGGTACCTACCTTGTTGTAAACCTGCGACAGCTGGTCGCGCAGAATGACCTGCGGGGCAGAGACGTAGTCGACCTCAAGCACCCGGTGGCCGCCACGATTGCATCCTGCGAGGAAGGTCGCAGACGCCGCCAGCAATACAAGATTTTTCCAGGGACGATACACGGATAAGAATCAATATAGCGCAGCAATAACGATGCGCCAGTTACGAACGGATGTCCTCTGCCCTTTGGTGTTGCATGTTTCTCCGTGCGCTGCTATCAGTCGGCCTCTCTGTTCCTCTATGGTTGCTCTTGCGTTCCCCAGAATGACACCCGGAGAATGCCTTCAGAGGATCCGCTCATGCGTGTATCCGCTGGCGCTCAGGGCGGAAAGCAGTTCGGCTATATGGTCGGGGCCGCGGGTTTCCATGGTGATGTCGATTGCGGTGTCGCCGAGATTCACGCCGTAGTAAGCGCGGTCGTAAGAGGTCTCGACGATATTGGCCCGGTGCTGCGCCAGAATTCCTGTCAGGCGATGAAGGGCTCCGGGATAATCGGGCAAGTGGACGCGAAGGCGCACGAGTCGGCCGTCTTTTACCAGGCCGCGCTCCATAATTCGCGACAGCAAGCTGACGTCAATATTTCCGCCGCATACCAGCACTGCAATTTTTTTACCGCTGAGTGGAGTCTTGCGATTGATCAAAGCCGCGATCGCCGCCGCGCCTGCGCCTTCGGCCAAGGTTTTTTCGCGTTCCAGCAAAAGCAAAATCGCATTGGCGATTTCTTCTTCGTCAACGGTGACAATGTCATCGACATATTTTTGGATCAGCGGCAGAGTTTTTTCTCCCGCGCGACGGACTGCAATTCCGTCAGCGATGGTGGCCGCCGGGCTTAGCGTCACCGGTTGGCCCTCCGCGATCGCGACCTTCATCGACGGCAATCGCGCCGGCTGCACGCCGACTATTCGCACGTTGGGATTGGTTTCTTTGATGGCGCAGGCTACCCCCGAAATCAGGCCGCCTCCGCCGATTGGAGCAACGACGGCTTCAATGTCGGGAACTTGCTGGAGAATTTCCAGACCCATGGTGCCTTGGCCCGCGATCACGACTTCGTCGTCGAAGGGATGGACGAATGTCATGCCGAACTGCTGGCTGCGACGCACAGCTTCTTCGCAAGCTTCGTCGTAATTCGCGCCGTGCAGAATAACCTCCGCACCATAGCTTTTTGTCGCAGAAACTTTGATCAATGGCGTGGTCAGCGGCATGCAGATCTCGGCACGGATCCCGTGCCTGCCCGCGTGATAGGCGACGCCTTGCGCATGATTTCCTGCCGAGGCGGCGATTACTCCTCGCGATCGCTCTTCTGGGGTGAGCGTCAGAAGTTTGTTCAGCGCGCCACGCTCTTTGAAGGCGCCCGTGCGCTGCAGGTTGTCGAGCTTTAGGTAAACCGAATTGCCGGTGAGCTGAGAAAAATATTCGGAGCGCGCGCAGGGTGATAAATAAATGGAGTCGCGAATGCGGCCCATGGCTGCGCGCACCTCGGCGAGTGAAACGGCCGGTGCTGCGGCGCGGGCTGGCTTGCTTGGCATGAGGATTGGTTTGGACATTGTGACAGGTTCAGCTGCGAGCCGCTATTACCGCAAGTAAACTTCAAAAGCTTTTAACCGCAAAGTTCGCAGAGACCGCGCAGAGATCGCAAAGAAAACAATTGTAATCTCGCAGCACGATCAGCTCAAAAACACAAGTCCTCTCTGCGGCCTTTGCGGATTTCTCTCTGCGACCTTTGCGGTTAAAGTCTTTTGGTCACGGCTGCAAGTTTCACGCCGGCACGAAGTCGCGCCGCACTCGCTGCTTTGGCACCGGCCTGGCGGATTCTTTACTCAAGTAAATATTTATCGACGACGCCGCTTTTCTTCCTTCCGCAATCGCCCAGACGACCAGCGATTGTCCGCGCCGCATATCTCCCGCCGCAAAGACCCCGGCGACCGAAGACATGTAATCAGCGCCGGTTTCTATGTTGCCGCGCTGGTCGACTTTTACACCTAACTGATCGATCATGCCGTTGCGAACGGGCCCGGTGAACCCCATGGCCAGCAGGATCAAGTCCGCATCCATCACAAACTCGCTAGCGGCAATCGACTCGAACTTCGGCGGAGGTCCAACTTTAATTCCATGCAATTGTTTTACGTTGCCGTTTGCGTCGCCGGTTAGCTTCGTCGTAGCGATACTCCACGCGCGCGTTCCGCCTTCTTCGTGCGCACCTTCGACGCGCAATTGCATCGGCCACAGCGGCCACGGGGTCAACGGCGAGCGCTCGGCCGGCGGCATCGGCATGATTTCGAATTGATGAACAGAAGCTGCCCGCTGGCGATGCACCGTGCCCAGGCAATCCGCGCCCGTGTCCCCACCACCAATAATAATGACGTGCTTGCCGGTGGCCAGAATGTCCAGTGCCGGATCGAGCGAGTCGCCGTAACAGCGCTTATTGGCTTGCGGGAGGAACTCCATCGCAAAGTGGACGCCATTCAATTCCCTTCCCGGAACGCTCAAGTCGCGCGGCGCTTCCGCGCCTCCTGCGAGCAGGATGGCATCGAATTCGCGCTGCAAGTCGTCAACCGGAACGGAATGTCCAACGTGCGCATTGGTGACGAACTTCACGCCTTCGGCTTCCATCTGATCCAGACGGCGATCGACGATGCGCTTCTCCATCTTGAATTCGGGAATGCCGTAACGAAGCAGGCCGCCGATGCGATCGGCTTTTTCGTAAACCGTAACCCAGTGGCCGGCACGATTGAGTTGCTGCGCCGCCGCCAGGCCCGCCGGACCTGAACCCACAATTGCAACCTTTTTCCCGGTGCGGAATTTTGGCGGCTCGGGACGGATGAAGCCTTCCTCGAATCCGCGCTCGACAATGCTCTTTTCGATTTGCTTGATGGTGACCGCAGGCTCGTTAATGCCAAGCACGCATGCTGCCTCGCAAGGAGCGGGACAAATCCTTCCCGTAAACTCCGGAAAATTGTTGGTCGAATGCAACTGTCGCACCGCTTCTTTCCAATGACCGCGGTAGACGAGATCATTCCAGTCAGGAATGAGATTGTTGACCGGACACCCGGTATGGCAGAAAGGCACGCCGCAATCCATGCAGCGCGCGCCCTGGGTTCGCAGTTTTTCTTCCGGAAAATCCTGGTAGATCTCGAACCAGTCATTCACCCGTTCTGTTACTGGACGCCGGGTCGCGGTCTCGCGCGAATGCTCCATGAAACCTGAGGCTTTACCCATGCAGAGCCTCCGCCACTTCCGGCACCAGGACCGGCCTTCCTGGGATATATTGCTGGCGGCTGCGGGTCACGCCGAGCACGCGTTTGAATTCATGCGGGAAAATCTTTATGAAGCGCGGCAACATCTCAGCCCAGTTATCGAGGATGGTTTTCGCGCGCTTGCTTCCCGTCAGTTCATAGTGCCGGTTGATGAGATCGCGGACCAAACGCACGTCCGGCGGTTCGATCACGGGTTCGAGATCAACCGATGCCAGATTGCAGCGCTTCTCGGTGAAGTCGCCGCGCTCGTCGTAAACGTACGCAATGCCTCCGCTCATTCCGGCAGCAAAATTTCTTCCGCAAGAGCCGAGCGCGATCACCAGACCGTTCGTCATGTACTCGCAACCGTGGTCGCCGACGCCTTCGACTACCGCCGTAGCGCCAGAATTGCGCACTGCAAAACGCTCACCGGCGACACCGCTGAAGAATGCTTCTCCGCTGGTGGCGCCATAAAGGACGACATTGCCGATCAGAATATTTTCTTCCGCCGCGAATCGCGAATTTCGCGGTGCATGCACGATGAGGCGGCCGCCCGAAAGGCCTTTGCCGACGTAGTCATTGGCATCGCCCTCGAGCGTCATAGTGACGCCCATGGCCAGGAATGCGCCGAAGCTTTGTCCCGCTGAGCCTTCGAAATTAATGCGAATCGTGTCATCCGGAAGGCCTTCTGATCCGTAGCGGCGCGCGATTTCTCCACTAAGCATGGCGCCGACGGTGCGATGCACGTTGCGGATCGGAAAGTTCATCTCCACTGGCGAGCGATTTTCAAGCGCATCTTTTGCTCCGGCGATCAATTCATGATCGAGAGCTTTATCGAGACCATGATCTTGCGCCTGCACGCAGTGACGGGCAACTCGGCCGGGCAGCGGCGGATTGTATAGGATCGCTGAAAGATCGACGCCTCGCGCCTTCCAGTGATCAACCGCGGGCTGGGTGTCGAGCATGTCCACCCGTCCGACCATGTCGTCGACCTTGCGAAAGCCCAACTCCGCCATGTATTGCCGGACTTGCTCGGCGACAAAGAAAAAGAAATTGATTACATGCTCTGGCTGTCCAGCGAATTTCTTGCGCAGCGTAAGATCTTGCGTTGCGATTCCTACCGAGCAAGTGTTCAGGTGGCATTTGCGCAGCATAATGCAGCCCATTGCGACCAGAGGAGCGGTGGCGAATCCGAATTCTTCTGCGCCAAGAAGTGCGGCGATCACAACGTCGCGACCGGTTTGCAGCTTGCCATCGGTCTGCACGCGAATACGGCTGCGAAGATCGTTCATCAAGAGCACTTGCTGCGTTTCTGCCAGACCAAGCTCCCACGGAATACCTGCGTGCTTGATGGAACTCAGCGGCGACGCACCGGTGCCACCGCTATCGCCGGAGATGAGCACCACATCAGCATGCGCTTTCGCTACACCGGCAGCCACGGTCCCAACACCAATTTCCGAAACCAGCTTCACCGAAATTCGCGCCTGCGGATTTGTGTTTTTCAGGTCGTAAATCAGCTGCGCGAGATCTTCGATCGAGTAGATGTCGTGGTGCGGCGGCGGAGAAATCAGTCCGACTCCAGGAATTGAATGCCGCAGGCGGGCGATGACATCGTCTACTTTATGACCGGGAAGCTGCCCGCCTTCTCCAGGCTTTGCACCCTGCGCCATCTTGATCTGCAACTCTTCCGCGTTGACTAGATAGTGTGCAGTCACGCCGAAACGGGCAGAGGCCACTTGCTTAATGGCGCTACGCCGCCAATCGCCATTTGCATCCTTGTTATATCGTTGCTCGTCTTCGCCGCCTTCGCCGGTGTTCGACTTACCGCCGATACGGTTCATGGCAATTGCCAGGGTCTCGTGCGCTTCCTTGCTGATCGAGCCGAATGACATCGCTCCAGTTGTGAAGCGCTTGACAATTTCTTTTGCCGGCTCAACTTGGTCGAGCGGAACCGGCTTACGCGCTTTTTTGATCTTCATTAAGCTGCGCAAGGTCGCGAGATTGCGGCTTTGGGCGTCGATCAGCGCCGCATATTCTTCGAAGCTCTTGAAATTCTGCTCGCGCACGCTGTGTTGCAACTTGCTAATGGTCTCGGGATTCAGCAGGTGATATTCGCCATTCACCCGGAAGTGATAGCTGCCGCCGACCGTGAGCTCAGTATCGGCGTCGGTGACGGTGCGGAACGCGAATTCGTGCTTTAGCCGCGCTTCGCGCGCTAGCACGTCAAGACCTACGCCGCCGATTCGCGAAGTTGTTCCGGCAAAATATGCATTGACCAAATCTTCATTAAGACCGATCGCCTCGAAGACCTGCGCGCCGCGATAACTTTGCAGCGTGGAGATGCCCATCTTCGAAAACGTTTTGAGCAGTCCTTTATTAACTGCTTTGATGAAGTGTTTGACCGCAACATCCGGAGTCATGCTGCCCGGAAGATAGCCACGGCCAGCAACGTCTTCCAAAGTTTCGAGCGCAAGGTAAGGATTGATCGCACTAGCGCCATACCCAATGAGCAGCGCAAAATGCATGACCTCGCGTGGCTCGCCGGATTCGATGATCAATGCGACTTGCGTGCGAGTCTCTTCGCGAACCAGAAGGTTATGGACCGCTGCCAGCGCGAGCAGGCTGGGAATTGGAGCGTAGTCTTTGTCGACGCCGCGATCGGACAAGATCAGCAACGTGTAGCCAGACTTTACGGCCAGCGAAGCTCGACGCGAAATTTCATCCAACGCTGACCGCAATCCTGCTTCGCCATCCGCCGCGCGAAACAATGCTGGCAATGTGATCGCCAGCAGGTCTCCTTGCGAAACCCGGCGCAGCTTCTCGAGATCGCGATTAGTCAGAATGGGGTGCGGCAGCTTCAGCGTGTGACAATTCTCGGGTGTCTCATCAAGGATGTTGCGCTCGGTCCCGATGTAGCTGATCAGCGACATCACCATCTCTTCGCGAATGGGATCGATAGGCGGATTCGTTACCTGGGCAAAAAGCTGTTTGAAGTAATTGAACAGCGGTTGCGGCTTGTCACTCAAACACGCCAGCGGCGTATCGGTTCCCATGGAACCGACCGGTTCTTCGCCCTTGGCCGCCATCGGCTCGAGGATCATCTTCAAATCTTCATCGGTGTATCCGAAAGCGCGCTGCCGCGAAAGCATGGTCGACTGGTCGGCCTGGTGAATGCGCACCGGCTCCGGCAGATGATCGAGCGTGATCTGATTTTCTTTCAGCCATTGTTCGTAAGGCTGACGGGCAGAAAGACGCGATTTGATTTCCTTGTCGGAGATGATCCGGCCTTCCACAGTATCGACCAGGAACATTTTTCCCGGCTGCAATCGGCCTTTGCGTTTTACTTTTTCTGGCGGAACGGAAAGAACGCCTGCTTCTGAGGCCATCACCACCAGATCGTCATCCGTGACCACGTAGCGGCCTGGGCGCAATCCATTGCGATCCAACGTCGCGCCGATCATTCTGCCGTCAGTGAATGCGATCGCCGCTGGCCCGTCCCAAGGCTCCATCAATGAGCAGTGATATTCGTAAAACGCGCGCTTCTCCGGCTTCATATGCGGATTGCCTGCCCAGGCTTCCGGGATCAACATGGCCATCACATGAGGCAGGCTGCGGCCTGATTGGAAAAGCAACTCGACCGCGTTATCGAAGCTGGCGGAATCGCTTCCCGCTGGCTCGATGATGGGGAAAAGTTTCTTAATATCGTCGCCGAAACGTTCGCTTGCCAGGATCGACTGCCGCGCGTGCATCCAGGCGACATTGCCTT
>Ga0157372_10004114_pt1 | contig 15605 bp, 20 predicted proteins | sample C55metaG_FD_115307 | JGI IMG/M metagenome (GOLD analysis project Ga0157372, IMG submission 115307) | Corn rhizosphere microbial communities from Kellogg Biological Station, Michigan, USA - C5-5 metaG | ecosystem: Host-associated > Plants > Roots > Rhizosphere > Soil | place: USA: Michigan... | reverse complement strand
CGGTGATTGCGCGAGCATCTTCCGCGGTCTGCACTACCTCGCGCGCCACCGCGATCATTGCTTTTCGATCCGCGTGCTTGTCAGTGGCGAATTGATCGACCTTATCCATGAGCCGGACCGCATGTTGATAGCTGTCGCTGGCATACTGCTCGGCACCCTCGGACTCCGCGATGCGCAACGCATTGCGCGCTTCGAAGAATTCGAGCGGCAGATTGGTGTTCAGCACCACGGGATCAAACTTGTAGCCCGTAGGAATATAGCCGCCGCGTTCCATGAGTTCATACTTTGTGTTCATTGCTTCCGTTGTTCCCTTGGTGTCCTCGCGAACCACGTTCTCGATCACGACAACGTTGCTGGGTTGCCGGACTGCATAATAGGGTTCAGCGGTGACGATCAGCGCAAAGGCTTGGAGGTCAGTGCTGACGTCCACTTTGCTGCGGTGGTTATCGCCAACTAAGATTTCGCCGAGATTGATCGCGCGGCCTTCAGGAGAGATTGCCCACAAAATATAGGTCAGGTACTCGCCCCCGAATGTCGTGGGTTTCTGCAGATTGCCAAATTCAACTTCGATTTCGATGTAGCCTTTCTTGCTTTCCATTTTGGCTTGGCCGGTCGCTGCAGGCATCAGGTCCGTCCCCACAAAATCCAGCTTGGTGGCTCCTCCGCGGTGCTTGTAGTTGATTGCCTTCACGCTCCTGCTGGTCACAGACGCGTGAAAAACGGGAGTGGGGCTCAAGGGTTCTACCACGAGTTCTGTTTGAGAAGTGGTTTGCGCAAAAGCGCTCGTGCTGAGAAGTATTGCGGCTGTTAAGAAAAGCTTCGTTTTCAAAGTATCTCCTTTAGGCAGTTGCCTGCCGTGTTACGTTGTGGAGCCGTAGACTGGATGTTGGCCTTTCCGCTTGTTAAGTGACTCTTCCTTCACGATCCGATGTGCATACGGGACAGGGAATGAAAGAGCCCGAAAGCATTGAGCAAACACACGACGACGGCAATCACTACTACGCCGTTCAAAATCGATTTGATGGACGACTGCATAGGGATGAATCGATTCACCAACCACAGCAGCACACCTACCACGACCAGAATTTCCACTACTTGGAGCAACGGCATGATTGTTGTCCTTTCTCTGTGCGTCCAGCTCGCGTTCGAGTATCGAAAGCTTGCGGGATCGAGTCGTGTTCACCGGGAAAACTCACGGCAACACACGCGCGAGGAATGCTGATTAGCTGGTTGTGGTAGCTGTCGGGTACCGGTTTGCAGCGATCTTGATATCAGAGCCGCGAATCAGCAGTCGCAGCCCGGTTTTCACACTCAGGAGAACTCATCATGACAGGTGCCTGGTACTGCGTCTGAGCAAGATAGCTCACACGGCGTATTGAATCCTGCTGGTGACAGAGTGAGCAAATTTCCAGCAGGGGTTGCTGCCGAAACTGTTCAATACTGCACATACCAGAAGGAACTTGGCGAGCAATACTCAACAGCTACCTGCATTCTAGAGGTGTCTGTGTTGCGATCTGATCAATTTTGACCAACCTGTACCCATTGCTGGAGAACAAGCGGAGCAGTTTGGTAGTGGTCTGGGAGAATTGACGAGTCATTCGAAGACCAACCGCTCGCCGACAACAAAATCCGAAATACCTAACGTATTTGCGACGCCCTGTGCGACGGTCTCTCCGTAAACCTGATGAATGGTGTGAAGCAGAGCTATCAGATTGCTGCGCGAGGACTCTGTCGCATGGCTGGTCGGATCTTCAGCGAAGTCCAACTGATAGCTTCTCAGCAGCAATCCGCTCTGCTGTGCCAGGCGGTCAATAGTTGCCGCATTTGAATGTGTGCCCGTGTGCATACTGTAGTCTACGCATTCTCGCGAACAAAAGTTCTTTCCGCGCTAACGCGAGGCTCTTCGCATTCCAGATGAATGGTTCGACCCGGGGTATGGGAGACCCAATCTGAGATGTGCACAACCGCTCTACGTTCTACGTCTGCTGTACGCTTTCCGGGCGCAGATGCTTACTGGCGCGAAGCTGCTCTGAGGTGAACGCCTGTCCACAGGTGCCGCATCTCCAAGTTGTGTCGGTTCTCGATGGTATTGCCGCAGCAGAACCGTGCCGTTCGTTTTCGCCGGGATGAAATGCCATTACCAGTTCACCGCCGCACTCCAGGCAAAGTCTCTTGGCCATGATCCTTGTTACCACAAAGGGTGTGGGTTTTATAATCACGATTGAACACCTTAGTCGCGACTTGTTCCTCCGCCAACAGTTGGAAGTGAGCCATTCTGCACAGTATCTCGGAAGGAAATGGGCGAACCTTAGAGTGCCGCGAAATGGCGACTGATCTCAGGTATTGCAGTTGACATCACCAACGAACGCTTTCCAAACTGCTGCCGCTGAGATCACGCAAGGAGTATTTTGGAAGATCGATTCGACCTATACCTGGGCGCAGTTGTGGCCGCGATGTTCCTGGCCGGTTGTGTTTTTATGGCTTGGATGCGGCGCAAAGCAACGCGAGCGCGCAAACGATGGGATCGTGAACTTGACGGTTAAGAACCAGGTGGTTCTTAGACCGTGTACCGAATCACAAAACACTTTTGAAAAGAAAAGATGATTATGTCGATATCAGCGAAACGAACTCTCGACGAGGTCCTTGAATCGGCAGTTGTAGCAAGTTGGCCAGACCTGTCTCCCTCCGGGAGCGGCTCAATTCATGTCGAATACAGATATGCTCCGTGCGGCAGTCTAGACTCCTTACAAATCTGGTCGTCCACGCAGCGGGGGCATTGGCTTCTAGCTTGCGAGTACCGGATGTCATCTTCTGCATACCATGAGGCCGGCGTGCACTTTGAAAATGGAGTCCGGTCGGAGGAACTCGGGCGTGTTCTGGCTCTAGTGATGGAAAACCAGAATGCGTTTCTAGTTCCGCCAAACCTCGGAAGACCGGGTCTGCTGCAGATTACAAAACCCAACGAGCATCGGAGCGTCGGAGCGGGGCCGAGACAGCGGCCGCCGCGATAGCGGCAGCGAATTTGCAGGAAGATTCTAGAGCCACACAACTGAGCCGTTAATCCCGCGGTATCGTGTTCACCGAATGGCTGGCGAGAAGCGAGAATTCAGGAGCAACAATGGCGACGCAAGCAGATGTTTTGAAAACGACCGACGAGGCGCTGACCGTCGAAGAACGCGCCAGCGCAGCAGCTCACGCTAAGTTTGCCGAATGGCGCAGGGCCGAATTAGAACAGCGGCCACGGCGAATTCTGTACTTTGCTATTGCATTGGCCGTGATCATGATCGTGGCGGTCTCGTTCTTTGTCCACGGTCAATCTTAAAACCTGCAGCTTCAGCCCGTCCCCATAAGCTTTCAGTTCCGCAAAACGGGTATCAGGAATTCACCCGTGGGGTGACACTACAACCCAGAAGCAATTGGTCGGTCACCAGGGCCAAAGCGCAGGGATACCTATGCCTCCGATTACGTCTGAAATCAAAAATCGGTGAACCCTGATCGCGACTCCCCACCGCTAAGTGCGTCATGGCGAGTCTTCCAGAGTTGGAGGTCTGGAGAGACCGACAGTATGCTCTTGTGCCGCGCGTGGTGAAGACCTCGCCAAGAGCAACTTGCGAAAAATTGCGTCACCCGGGTGCCGTTCTCATCCGCAGCACCCTGCGGTCACACGTACCTGCACGCCGCGGATCGATCCTGCTGGGCGAGTTCCGGCCTCGGGAGGTGAACAGGTAACATTCACCGTTGTCCCTCTCACCGCCAGAGTGTCGCGGCTTGAGGACACCACAGTTGCAACGATTATTCCAATGTTCTGTGAATCCGCTGTCGTATCCTGCTGGGCTTGGCTTGGAAGTGAACCTGTGAACGGTAAGGGAACTAAACAGCACAATGATGAGACTAAGCGAGTCCGCACCGATCCTCCTAACTTTCTGCTGGGCTCGCTTGGGCTGACGAACACTTGCAGTTAAGCGCCAACTTAGCCGCGCAGCTAAGCTGGCTCCACGAGGTGGTGACTGCATTTGTCTGTACTTATGCATGTAGAATGCCGCGGAGACTGAGTCCATCAACAGGGATTTTGACTTCACGCCGCGAATTTTTCCTGAAGCACCTTGAGAAGCGGACCATGATCCTGCTAGTGCAGTACGCAAGCAGGTGTTTGAGGCGGATACTGATCTGCAGGGTGAGCGACAATAGCGACGATGAATGGCTCCTGGCACCTCATATCAAAGTCATGGGCGAGGCTTCGCCTTGCCGCCGGGCTCAGCTTGTGGCTCCGAATTAGAACGCCGTAACGGCCAAACTGAATTCGTATTGGGCGGAGACTTCCGAATGCACGGAAATGACTTCGAAACCTCCGCGGCTAAGTGCGTCATGGCGGGTCTTCGAGAGCTCGAGGTCAGGAGAGACAGACAGTATGGTCTGGTGGCGCGCGCATCGCTAGTTGGATGTGCGCGGAAGGCTTGCTGTGGCCTTAGTGCTGAGAATTGACATGGTGCCCTCGGCTACAAAATGCCTTACATTTCCTCAGCCCTCAAGGATGCTTCGCGTGCGCTTGCGCCGGTTGTCGCACTCCTCGCGAACCCGTTGATATTTATCTGCTAGCTTCTGCAATTCGGCGTGTGAGAGGTGCTCAATGTCGATCGTCTCGTTCGGACGCAATCGCTGCAGAACCAAACTCCAGCGAATCAACAGGAGAGTTGATCGACTGCGAATTCAATTGGTTTCTCTGACCGGTGCGGGCACAGGCCACGCTTCTTTGGATCAGTGGAGGAATGAGCATTGGCTCATCATCTCAATAGGACACAGGACGTCCCGAAAACAACATGCGACAGGGTTTTGCCATCCAGCGTGCCAACCGTACAGAACGGCTTACGCGCGCACTGTCAATTGCAATTCCGGTGTTAGCGTACATCTGTCGATAGAGTTTCGAAATTAGCAGAAAAGCGAAACGAGACTTGATTGAGGTCACGCGATGAGCGCGCCTCCATATGGATGGCAAGCTATAAAACTTGTCCCACACATGCTGCGTCCGTTGCCGTATTTCCTCAGATGACATCACCGGGTGAGGGGAAAACACTTTGGGCCGAAGTTCACGCGGAATCAGCCAATGCCTAGTAAGCGGGAACCCCGCAATCCTGGTTGGATCGTGCTGCATGGTCTTTTCCCACCGTTCAAAATCCACCGTTCCAGGAAAAGGCATGAGCATGACAAATTGAGCAAAGGCCAGATCGGCCTTTTGCGCCACGGACAGAGTCGCCTCAAAGGTTTCCGGCAGGTCGCTCGGCAAACCAAAGATGAACGATCCCAGCACTTCGACTCCATACTGTGGGAACCGGCGCAAGCGGTTTACCAGTTCATCTCCGGCGGCGTTGAAGTCTTTGTAAATGTCTTTTAGTCCTTGGGGCGTAACCGCTTCGACACCGACCAGCGCTCCTTTAATTTTCGCCCGGCTCATGGCGTCGAGAAAGGCAGGATCTTCGGCAGCTTCCATCGTGATTTGCGTAAAAAACACCATATCTGCCGGAACCTCTGACGCCAGCCGCTCCATAAGATGGAAGCGTTCCGCCCGTATTGCCTTCAACTGATCTAATCGTGGCGTGTTATTTTGCCGGGAGGCGAGTTCCAGGTCATTCAGAGAGACGGGGTAGAAATTGTCATCGGCAAGCAAAACATATCGAAATCCCAGGCGTCGCAAATGCCGAAGCTCCTGAACAATCATCTCTGCGCTCCGGACGCGAGGACGTTGACCGTCCGTTCGCCATACGGAACAGAAGGAGCAGTGCTTGGGACAGCCTCTTACGGTCTGTACAGAAGCCCACATGTATCGATTGCGAGGCAATAAGTCCCACCGTGCGGACCGAAACTCCGATGCTTCGATCCTTCCAGCCGCATACAAGGGTCTAGGAGAATGCTTCTTGCAGTCTTCCAAAACTCTTGCCCAGACAGTGTCCCCGTCGCCTTTTACTACCGCATGAGCGCCTCCGAGTTCGTGCGCCTCATTCGGGAAAAGGCTTGCATGAATTCCACCGAAAACCACGAATGCCCCACGTTGCCGAGCCAGCTTCCCAATCTCGTACCCGCGTAACGCGTTCCCGGTGTGAATGCCAATGCCAACAATGTCATAGGCCGAAATGCGTGTGAGATCAAACGGCTCCAGTGTCTCATCGACAATGACAGGATCGCCGAAAATGGAAGGAGTAGCGGCAGCGAGCACATAGAGCCACCGTGGCGTGATGACGCCGATGCCGAAGGCTTTGTCGCTCGGATTGATGAGATAAACTCGCAAATTGTTTCCTTTTTACGTACCTAGTGTCATTAGTTGAGGAAACGAATCCGACAGTTGTACCTTCGGGGCATATAGCAACGTCTTCGCCGAGGCCTGGCGTTTGCAGCCGATGGCCTAATTAAGCAGTAAACAAGCTCTTGGCGAAACCCAGGAGCTGATTTGGTGTTGCTGGAGGAAGTCGCAATTGCAACTTCCAAATGTCAGTTCGAACGGCAGTTCTGAAGTTTGGCATTCAGCTATTTCCAGAACAGCAGAATGAGCAGCACAGCCGAGAAGACAAGCAGGCATGGGCGAGCCGCTCATGTAATATGTGAGACGTTGAAAATGGTAAGGAGTTATGACTGCATCTGCTGCCCAGCAGCACTGGCTTCTTGGCACAACACGGTTGCGCGTCTTCAGGCCTTCAATCCAGGATCCTGCTACGTACGGGGGTTCGATAAGGGTTCGATAAGGGTTTCCATGGGTTCTTTCTGTTTCTTCTTGAGCCATCCGTGCCGAGTTGTTTCAATCAATTACGGTTTTTGTCAGTCCTGAAAAGGCTGGTGTCGGGGGTTCAACTCCCTCCCTGGCGACCACAACCTAATCATTTTCATTTACTTCCCTTCCCTTCTTCATGGTTCAAATTAGAGCGTCACTTTAGGGCGAAGACCTCTTCACCTTAGAGCTAACCACCTCGAACAAGGCCGGATAGGATCCGGTAGAGCGCAGCCAAGAAGCTTTTGGCGTCGCCCAATTTTTCCCGCGCCATATCCGTGCCGACCTGCCGCCCTAGGAGGTGATCGGTGACCACGAGATCGATTGGATTGCTGGCAAAGACGCGCAGAGCGTCGTCGATTCCCATTGCGCTGAGCACCTTGTACCCCGCATGCTCCAGCATCAACTTGCGGAAATAGAGCCCCGACCGCTCGTCATCTACTGCCAAAATCAGTCGCACGACAAATTCCCTGATCTGCTCTCTGGATGCCAGTGTACGACCAGAATCCCTGCCGAACATGCACGTTATTTGCACAGGTTTTAACATCTGGCCCATTCTGGGCAGCAAGATTTTCCGGTGACTTCGCGAGCTGCTCAAGCATGTGAACTGCTGATTAGAAAGAGGAGTATCGAACTGCATCAGTGCTGCGGAAGAAATTAGCCGACTCCTGCGAGAAGAGCCTCTGGCAAGTCGGCGGGACTGGATCCCGCGACTGTCTCAGAAGTGACACGGCGGGGGCCAGAATCCGCAAGCCTATTCGCTGAACATAAACCGCAGTCCGCGATTGAAGCTTTCAGGTTTATTGCTGGCGTGGCGTTCACCATCGAGAATCCTCGTTTCCAGCGCCAGACCCTTGTAGCCACGCGATTTGAGCGTTTGCATAAACTCTTTCACGGGCTCGGTTAAGTCCTCCGACTCCCCTACGGCTAAAAACAGCCTTGCGGGTAGATCTCGATGGGCATGGGCGTATTCTGCCTCCTGCTGGAAGGAGTAGCGATTGCCGTATTGCACATCCGGACTCGCGGCCACATATCCCGAGAAGAGTCTTGGGTCGTTGAACATGGCGTACAAGGTGAATAAGCCAGCGTACGAACTCCCTTGCAGAAATCGGCGGGAGGAATCGGCACGGTAATTTGTCTCCATGAAGGGGATCAGTTCGGTCTTTAGGAATTGGAGGAACTTAGGCCCGTCGCCCGATTCTTTGACTTGTGGCGTCGCGGTCGGCGTGAAATCGATGGCCCGAAGGCTGCTGTAATCGGGCCTTTTGCCCGAGTACGTGATGCCGACCAGAATCATTTCCGGGGTGAAGTTGTCATATACGAGACCTCCCAGCACGGAGTCCATCAATTTGAAGTCCCATTGGCCGTCGAGGATATAGAGCACCGGGTACTTCTTGTTGCCGTCCTGGGCGTAGCTGGAAGGAATGTGGATGTACAGATCATAGGTACGGCCCGTCGAGGCTGAATGGAGACTTCTGACCTGAGAGCCGGGAATTGTGACCTCGCCCGAGGCGGAATTCGATTCGCAAGGCTGCTCCGTCCTGGCTACCCCGTGCAGCCCGAGAAACGCAAAAGTAACGATGGCCAAGAACCGCCGATCTAATTTCATAGCCAACCTTTCCTTCCTACGTATTATTGTCTCAAGACCTGTCCACGCTCCCTTGGAGCAATGGCGTGAAACACGAGACAAGAGTTACGAAAGCATTCACACCGACTTCTGGAACGAGGACCTCAAATCCTTTGTGCAGAGCAAACACAGCCGAGATTTGGACGCGTCTGTGTTGCTGATGGCTCAACTGCATTTCATAAGCCCCGCAGACACTCGCTGGGTAAGCACTTTGGAAGCTATCGGGAAAAGATTGGTACAGGACGCGTCTGTCATGCGCTACGACGCCGGAACCGGAGTTGACGGTTTACCAGGACACGAGGGGACTTTCACGCCCTGCTCGTTTTGGTACATCGAGGCGCTCACGTTGAGCGGCGAAATCGACCGTGCTCGCGTCTTGTTCGAAAAAATGCTGAGTTATGCAAACCACCTAGGACTCTACGCCGAGGAACTCGGCCTTAGCGGCGAACACCTGGGGAATTTCCCCCAAGCGCTTACGCACCTTGCTCTCGTGCAGACTGCGCTCGCGCTGAATGACGCGCTGGAGGGAAAACCTGGCATTCGTGCCCGAGCCGTGTGAATTGTGAAATTCAGGAGGTAGTCATATGGCAACCGCCACAAAAATGGTCCTCATTACGGGCGCATCCAGCGGCATTGGAAGGTCCAGCGTTGCTCGCATGGTTCGGTCGGGATGGAGCGTTTTCGCAACCGTGCGCAAGGAGCAGGACGGGGCTCAATTGCACTCCGACTTCGGAGCGCGCGTCATTCCCATCATCATGGACGTTACAGACCGCCCGTCTATTACCGCTGCGGCGCAACGAGTCAGTGCCCTTCTTGATGATTCGGGGTTGGACGGGTTGGTTAACGTGGCCGGGGTCGGCAAGGTAAGCCCGATCGAGTACATGAGCCACAATGATTTGCAGAAGATCTTCGATATCAACGTGTTCGGTCAAATAGACGTCACTCGAGCCTTCCTGCCTGCATTGCGCAAAGCGCGTGGCCGGATCGTAAACGTCACCTCAATAGGTGCGCACATCGCGATTCCATTCGGCAGCCTTATTAATGCCAGCAAGAGTGCGTTCGCTATCCTGAGCGATACACTGCGGCTTGAGTTGCACCCATTTTGGAATGCACGTCATTTCTGTTGAGCCAGGCGCCATTAAAACCCCCACGGTGGACAAAACTTTAGGTGATGTGGAGGCGGTAGTTCGCAATTTGCCGCCCGACGGTATAGCACAGTACGGCTCGATGTTGCGCACTTTCGCCAAGCGAGCATATGACCGCGAGATGGATGGTAGCTCGCCGGACGTCGTGGCCGATGCAATTCATCACGCGTTGACTTCCGGGGCACCACGTTCTCGCTACCGAGTCGGAAAACACGCGACTTTGCTGGGGCTATTGGCTGCTTTGCTGCCTGACCGACTTTTGGATGCAGTTCGCTTTCGCATCACGGGCATGCCCACAAAATTCGGCGTTGGCGCCGCAAACGATCGGCAACCGATAGAGCGTGCAGCGTAGGATCTCACATCTATATCGAGGGTAGGCCACAATGGCCAGTACAATCCAGGGACCTATTACCGAAGGGAAAACCTACTCGAGATCTTTCGCCCTCAACAGGATGCGAGTTTCTCAGTAAGGTTGAGAAAACCAGTTCTCTGGAAAGCCTTATAGCCTGACCGCCGAGTGTGCAACTAACTGCTGCCTCGACTTCATTCCACGGGAGAACCTGTTGAACCTCCTGCAGACCGACCCTGGCGTGGGATTTCAGATTGTACGAATCCTTAGCGAAGAAATTTTCCAAATGCGCAAGTCTATTAGAGGTGTTCCGAATACGCGCAGTCGGAAGCCTCGCCGTCGCGCCTAGCCTTGTCGCACACTTACGCAAGCCTTGCGCAGAGTTTTGTCGCCTCAGGCTGACCGGCGTCTCCCTAATCAGGAGGTGCTTTAGATTCCCCAATCTGGAGTCTACGATCCGGCTTCAGTCTGCGACTTCTTGGCGCTAACCTTTTGAAACCTAAATGTCCGACACTTCATGGGCTTCACGAAGCCAATCAGTAATGGGAGCCTCAACCTCGTCCCGGTGGACGCACGAAGAAGTAGCAGTGTTTGCGCGAAACATAATCGATTTGTGCGAGGCGTAACGAATGGCCTTAGAAGACTGGGACGCCCTAAAAGATGTACCCGGTAAGAATCGTGAGACCAAAGGTGCTGCCGGTTGGCCCGATCCCAGCTTGCACCGTCCCCCAAATAGCCACACATTCGTCGCGTTTCCTGATATGGAACCGCTGGGCATTTCAAATGTCCAGGCTTCATTTTCTTGATAAAGACGATCTGCATCCTTTCGCTGTTGGTGCGACCTACAATACGAACAAAGACATTTTCATCTTCTTCAAAGCAGTAGCAGCTGAACGAATGAGGCAGAGCCGATTGTCGGACTGTCGGACGGCTGTGAAAGCTAGGCCTGAGCACTTCGCCTCTTCTCGACGGCCGCACTAAGGGCACCGATCAGGGCCTCTGGCCCCTCAACTCCGTAGACGAAGAAATCGGCAAATTCTGGCTTCTCGATGTGCTCATTCGTTATCAGTACCATTCGCGAACCGGGGCAGGATTTTCTCAGGGCATCCGCGAGCCTCCGCCTGGTCGCCTTCGCGAGCGAAGAGCACACCAGCAAAACGCTACATTCTCCGCGCTCAATTCTGGCTAGCGCCTCGTGCTCGTCTAGAGTGGAGACGACGTGAAATCCCGCCTCTTGTAGGACAAAGTCGCGGAGCCGCACCAGTTCCGGATGTGCTCCGACGGAGATGATAGCCATCATTGCAGACTCCATTTCAATTCCCCTCAGACCCGATTTCAGGCACAGTTCGAGCGTTGAATCCACTTCCTTCTCCGCTATCCCAAAATACAACAATCCCCCTCGTGCCGCTTCAATCGAAGGGTAAGTTTGAACCGGAGTGGAAGTTGCCTGAGGCCTTGCTACGCAGATTTGAACTCTGCCACCATTCAGGCGACTGATGCTGACATTGACGAGCACCGACCAATTGTATTCTCAGCTTTGTCTAGTGCCAAAACCGTTTAAACGGGATTTGCTGCCCCATGTCAGCTGAGTTGTTAGAGAAGGTCGCGGCTAATCCCATTCCTCATCAAGTTTCTTCCTCGGACAGCAAACCATCTCTATGAAAGCAGGTTAGAGGGCCTTCTATTCCCGCATGCGTTCAGAGTGCAAGGTGACGTGAACCTGATTCATAGGTCGCCTGAGAGGTTCTAGAAACTGACAACGGAGGGACAGAAACTCCCATTCTCGGAGAGACCGCATCCGCGTGAAACCTAGTGGGATCAGGAGCCCCGTTTCTGACCGCTCAGATGATGGCGCGCAGGTCAATCGTCACCTAGATCGTATTGCACGGTCAACTATTTGTCCGCTTCTTCAGACTGCGTTTTGGCGTTCCAGAAGCTGCCCGCATTTGAAGGTCTTCCGCAAGCTTGAACTTTAGCTCCGTCTCAGCCGGGAGAGGCTTTTTTCGTCCGGTATAGACCTGTGCGCCAGCGCCTCCAGCCCCGCCCGCGAGAGCTCCAATGGCTGCACCTTTACCGCCGCCGAAAATAGCACCCAGAACCGCGCCAATTGCCGCACCACCCCCGACGTACTTGCCGGTTCGTTTATTTGCACCGAGGCCACCTGGAGCTGAGCTCTTACCCGCATTTTGTTCCGCAAGCAAGCAGATACCTGCGACCGTTTACCGTCACTGACCGAAGATCCAGGTTGGTGTCTTTACCGTCGGAAGTGGGAACGGCCACGAGCTGTGCGCGTGACCCGCGGGAGATCACTACTTCTCCACCCTTGTCTCTGACATCGTCGCTCACCGAGGCTGAGAAGCTCGCGTTCCTGGTGGGTTTTAACGGTATGGGAGTGTCGGTTCTAACTTTGATCTCGGTTCCGGCGGCTAGCACATGCCTAGTCTGACCTATCAGGCTCGTAGCCATCCCCAATAGACGTATCCAATCATCGGTTTCCAGTTCATGGCTGTTCTCCCGTGAAAGAGATGCCGGAACTGACCGTTCGGTCGCCCGCAACGTCAAAACTGACCAGTGGGGTCGTGCTCGGTCTAACGTAAGCTGTCGCTTACAGAGTGGGTACGCTCGTCGCGTCTATTCGGAGCCACAGAGGAAAAGGTTTGTGCCCTTGGGTGAAATACTGAGAACCACAATGCCACACCGGTCTTCCAGCAAAGCAGTCCTAGTCGCATCCCGTGACCCCCGTCTTGCCGACGTGCGCAAAAGAGTGCTCAAAAACGCTGGGCTTTCGCGTCTTTGAGGCTCGGAACGTTGAGGAAGTACAGAAGGCCTGCAAAGAGAAACCAATCGCCTTAGTTCTGGTGGGATACTCTGTTCCTCCAAGCGATAAGCGGCGATTTTTCACCGAAGCCCGCAAGCACTGCAAGACGCCCGTTCTTGAGCTTTTTGCGACCGGAAAACCAGAACTGGTCGAGGAAACTCGGACCTTCACTCACCAGGCACACACGCCTGAGGATTTCCTAGAAACTGTTATCTGGATCTTTTCGTAGCAGGTACTTTCTCTTAATACGGCAGTTTCAATTTTCGTTGTACTACTCAAGAAGGCGCCCTCTAATCGTGGATACATCCCCGCCTTCTTGAAGGAACTTCCTTGCAATCGTCGAGAGTCTGCGGAGTTGGTACCTGTCTCCCGCACCTCGGTAAATAGCGAACTGGCCATCAGAAGAAACGGTCACCTTAGACGCATTGGGTTCGAGCTTCTGTATCTCGACCGTTAAAGCCCGTTCCAACTCGGCTTCATATTCCGTAGCCATAACTCATTAGATAGTAATTTTCTATCAAGTGAGCGCATCGTGGGCTCGGGAACTCGATTGGCGAGCCGTTTTCGATGTCTCAGCAGCAGTTCGGTCCTCATCCCCTTCCGCGATCTACGGGCGGGGGAGAAGGCTCTCAAAAGGGGATCTACGAAAGAGCGTTTGACGGCTTAGGACCGTCTACGCGGCTCCGATAATCGCTGAACGTCTCTGTCACGGTGGCTGCGGGTGGTGAACTTTTCCGACGAAAGTAGTCCCATCTCCAGGGCACAGCGAACGACGTCTGCACGGGAGCGTAATCCCAGCTTTTTTGCGACGCGCCCGCGATAGGTTTCGACACTCTTTGTGCTCACGCAAATGCGTTCCGCGATTTGCCGGAACCTGACGGCCCCAGCAAGGCAACAACCGTTTCTGGATAAATGGCAAGATCGGTGGCCGCAATGACCTCAATCTTGCCGCCCTTGGGCTGAATAAAGCACTTCTCGACCGCCCGAGCTTCGATAATCGCCTCTGCCAAACTGTTCCCTCGTTACGTGATTCCGCCGCCTGAACGGATTTTATCCGACCAGCACGCCTTTCCCGAGAACAAGAACCATCAGAGCCAGCACGATTACCGCAATCAGCATCCCTCCGACCATTGTTACTGCCTCCTCTGCCGTGTGCGATCTCGTTCCGGCGGAGCCGGTTGTGCTTCGTTTGAGTCAACCAGGGCAGGGGTCTGCTCTGGCGCGGCAGCATTGCGCCGCGACCGAATCTCTATCCAGACGAGTAGAGCAATGGAAATGGCGGTCAATCCGCCAACCAGAATGTGCGAAACGTCCATGGTTTTTGACCTTCTTCTCCGTGTTCGACTCCGTGTTCGACCAGGGCAGATTGCACCTCGTCCACACCGTCCACAATGAACCGTGTACAGCACCTCGTTTCTATGCGGCCGCAGCTGCGGTCTCCGGTTGATATTCCACCTCCAGAATGCGGAAACGCCGCACGCCCGAGGGGACCTGCCATTCAATTGTCGTGCCAGCGCTGTAGCCAAGCAAGCCCGTCCCGATGGGCGCGAGCACCGAGATCCGGTTTCTGGCGATATCAGCTTCCCTCGGGAAAACGATCTGATAGGTCGTTATCCGCCCACTGTTTAGGTCTTTCACCTTCACTCGCGAGTTCATTGTCACAACATCGCTCGGGACCTCACCAGCTTTCATGATGGCGGCACGCTCCAGTTCCTGCTCAAGGTCGTCGAGATGCTTTGCATCACGCTGACGGAACACTCTGGATGATTCGACCAGACGCTGAAGACGCACGTAGTCTGCTTCCGTTATCACGATGTTCTTTGCTTTCACGATTGTTCCTCCTTGTAATCTTTTCTGCTGAGTTCCTCAGAGTGGTGGGACTTCAGATCGCTTCCTCACTCCTCTTTGGGTGTGGCTCGTCAACTCTGCTATACCGCGAGCCGAACCGACTCGCGCCCGATCCGTGTGTCCCGGACTCGTTCCAACTCGCGTCCGAACAAACGGCCGATTCTGCCGGTCGCTCGGTCAATGGCGGCAAACAAATCTGGGTCCTTTTCCTCGACCGCTACGCGGCCGAAGGGCAGCAGTTCCGTGCTAATGCGGCATTGGCACCCTCCCGGGCCATCTCCTATGCGTACGGTGACTTGGCCCACACGCGACCCGAAGCGGCCGAGCCCAAATCGCAGCCGCCGCTCGACGTAGGAATTGAAAGCCTCAGCCAGATCAATGTCGTTCATGTGCATCACAATGTGCATTTGCGTCCTCCTCGCTCGGTCTCGTGCTTCTATTTGCACTCTACCGATGATGATTTATTAAGAAAAGTAGATAAGTCATAACGATCTGTTAAGCTTTTGTTAAGTATCCGCATTCGGTTGGATGGTGATCAAATGGAATGGTTGAATTACCACCACTTGCTCTATTTCTGGAGTGTTGTTCGGGCTGGAAGCATCCAGAAGGCAAGCGAACAGCTGCTCGTGTCGCCGCCTGCTATCAGCACCCAACTGAAACTTCTGGAAGATCAACTTGGCGAGAAACTGCTCGCCCGATCGGGACGCCGACTAGCTCTGACTGAAATGGGAAGGACAGTTTTCAGCTATGCGGAGGATATTTTCGGGCTCGGCCGCGAACTTATGGACGTAGTGAAGAACCGCCCTGTCGGGCGGCCCTTGCGACTGGACGTCGGCGTCGTTGATGTGATGCCCAAGGCCGTCGTCCAGACACTGCTCGAGCCGGCGCTCCACCTGCCGGAAGCGGTTCGCATTGTCTGCCGCGAAGCCTCTGCCGACCAGCTGGTTGCACGCCTGGCGACTCACGAACTCGATGTCGTGCTATCTGATTCCCCAATGGACCCCTCGCTGAAGATTCGCGCTTACAGCCATCTTCTCGGAGAATGCGGAGTCAGTTTTGCTGTT
>Ga0157372_10004113_pt1 | contig 15605 bp, 9 predicted proteins | sample C55metaG_FD_115307 | JGI IMG/M metagenome (GOLD analysis project Ga0157372, IMG submission 115307) | Corn rhizosphere microbial communities from Kellogg Biological Station, Michigan, USA - C5-5 metaG | ecosystem: Host-associated > Plants > Roots > Rhizosphere > Soil | place: USA: Michigan... | reverse complement strand
TGTGTTGTTCAACGACATAAGGGTGCAGGCATTTATCGTTTTCATTGAATTCTTTACTCCTAGTATCCCGTGGAACGAGTTCACTTCTTTGAAGCAGCAACTAAACTTCTTCATTCTTCAAACGATGGAGCACCTGGAGATCAAAATAGCCGCCGAAGGGAAGGATATAGCTATTGCTGTGAAATAAAAAAGTCCGGCCGGCTGGCAGGACTAGTATTATAAGGGTGAGCCCGGAATCATTTCTTAGACAGAATTTCAGCAAGGTCTTTATCAAACAAACCTGTATGGCCATACTCTACTACCCTTCCTAACTCTTTACCATTTCTCATCACAATGAGGGTTGGAACGTTTGTAATTCCAAAAGCTTCAGATAAATGCTGGATGGTCTTTTTATCATGATCTACACCAACAATTGTGACATGGTCCTGGGATAAACCTGCCGCATCGGCAAGCATAAAGAACTTAGGGAGAATATATTTAGTGTCGTCGCACCAGGTGCCACCGAAGGCGATAATGTTAACCGAATCCCGGTTTGCTTTTAGAAGCTGCAGCGCATCCTGGTTGGGAGTATACCCTTGCTGGTTTTGTGCGAACCATGTGAAAGCAGTATCCAAAGCCAACTCCTGTTTAGAAATAAACCCAACCAAAACCTTGTTGCCATGGGCATCCCTGGTCACCTGGGTTTGCGTAAAACCGATTTGAGCCAAGAGAATCACCAATGCCAGTAATAGAGACTGTTTCATAGTAACATTTGTACTTCAAAATTAAGACTGTAGAAATGGGATCAAAGTTGTAAGGCGTTAAATAATCCTCAAGTCGTGACTGTCAAAGGTTAGCCTTTAATTCTAGGAGGAAGCCTCTGAGCCTTTGCATGGAGTGGATCAATTCGAATCGTGCCTGTGCCTGTTTGTTCTTCTTGAGATAGTCTTTTGCACCTTCGATCGTGAATTTTCTACGGCGTAACAGGTCGTGAATAAGCTGAAGATTCTTTACATCACTTGGTTTGAAGAAGCGGTCGCCCTTCCTATTCTTGCGCGGATCGAGGATGTCAAATTCATTTTCCCAATAGCGAATGAGAGAAGTATTTACCTTGAACATTCCTGCCACTTCACCAATAGAATAGTATTGTTTTTGGAACAGCACATCGTCTTCGGGAATCTCTACCAGCTCTGCATCTGCTTCGAAATCCTTTAGTGCTTTTCTTCCTCTTGTAGGCTTTGGTTTTTGATCGGGAGGAGGTAAATGATTCTGCTGCAAATTGGGTTGCTGAGGAAGAACCGGTTTTGCTTCCTCATCCTGCTGTTGACCAAAGAATTCAAAAGTTATTTGGCTGAGAGACTTGTCCATCACGGTATTCAAATATAAGTATCCCACGCAAGATTTAGACCGATCCTGCCCATTTTATTGAAAGAAAGGTGAAGATGCCTTGCTGAATACAATTATATCAATCAAAGCTTTGGTTTGATGCGCTGGCTCTCTTGAGTATCTGGTCGAACTGTTGAGGGCTAAGATCATTGTAGAAGAAGTAAACGGGGTCAAGCTTTTGACCATTCTTGTGCACTTCATAGTGGCAATGAGGACCGGTGGATTTACCGGTGCTGCCCACCCAACCGATCATGTCGCCGCGTTTCACTCTTTGCCCGGGTCTTACTTTAACACGATACATGTGGCCGTACAAGGTTTCATAGCCATAGCCATGGTCGATCACTACGTGGTTACCATAGCCACCGTCACTGAAACCGGCCGTCTTTACCACGCCATCTGCAGTGGCATAGATAGGAGTACCCTGCGGTGCTGTAAAATCAAGCCCGGCGTGAAACTTAACGGTTTTGTAAATGGGGTCGATTCGGTAGCCGAACCCTGAAGCAATGCGGTCGAGGTCTTTGTTACTTACGGGCTGAATAGCCGGTGTACCGGCGAGCAACTTCTCTTTGTTGTTGATTAAGTTGCCAATTTCTTTATAGGATGCGTTTTGAGCCGCAATGCGGTTCTTTAAACTAACAAGCGCAATAGCAACTGAACGCACTATTTCATTATTACTCATACTCTCTACCCTGGCGATCTCTTTCTGCTTTTCCATAAAGTTCGCACGGGCACTATCGGGTAAGGGCGTTGCCTCGAAGATGCTGCGATACACACTATTGTCTCTTTTTTCCAGTTCGCTCATCTTCATTTGAATTTGGCTAACCGAGTCACTGAGGTCCTGTAAATCTTCCTGTAAGGCCTGGTTTTGAATGCGCAGATATTTCTCGCTTGGTGAGCCGACAAATTGAAACGCGAAGTAAGATATGAGGGCGGCGGTGACGAAGGCGGTAGCAAGAAAGGCAAATACCCTTAGAAGTTTGACCCTGAACGGCGTAACCAGCTTTTCGTAACGTAGGGTATGTGTATTATAATAGTATTTGATTTTCTTCATAATGGAAAATTGGAAGCTGTCGCACTGCCCAAGCTAATCGTTACCTTTGCCTGCCCCATCGAGGGGAAACAAATATACTGGCATAAACAGCAAAAATCAACCTTTTATTCGGACGTATTAAGGGCAGACACCAGCTCTCATCATAAGAGTAGTTACTTAGTGTACCTGCCGCGTAAAATGTAATACAAATGACAGCGAGTGATATCCGTAGCAAATTCCTGGAGTTTTTTGAGTCAAAGCAGCACCATATTGTTCCTTCCGCGCCGATCGTCGTAAAGAATGATCCTACATTGATGTTTACCAATGCTGGAATGAACCAGTTTAAGGATTATTTTCTAGGTAACAGGCAAGCTCCTTATTCGAGAATTGCGGACACCCAGAAATGTTTGCGCGTGAGTGGTAAACATAATGACCTGGAAGAAGTGGGTGTGGACACCTATCATCATACCATGTTTGAAATGCTTGGCAACTGGAGCTTTGGCGACTACTTCAAGAAGGAAGCGATTGAATGGAGCTGGGAGTTTCTGACGAAGGTCCTGGATATTCCAAAGGACCGCTTGTATGTAACAGTATTCCAGGGCGACGAGAAAGAAGGCCTGCCGAAAGATGAAGAAGCCGCCCAGGAATGGAGCAAGTGGATTGCAGAAGACCGGATCCTGTTGGGTAATAAAAAAGACAATTTCTGGGAGATGGGTGATACAGGTCCTTGCGGTCCTTGCAGTGAAATACATGTTGACTGCAGAACCGATGATGAGAGAAAAATAGTTGACGGTAAGACCCTGGTAAACGCCGATCATCCCCAAGTGATTGAGATATGGAATGATGTTTTTATCCAGTTCAACCGCCTGAAAGATGGAAGTCTGGAACCTTTGCCTGCAAAGCATGTGGATACGGGGATGGGCTTTGAACGCCTGGTCAGGGTGATACAGGGAAAGCAGTCAAATTATGATACGGATGTTTTTAGCGGGACAATTGAGACGATTGAAGAAATAACAGGCAAAAAATATGAAGGCGGGGGCAGTAAGTCGGATATAGCTTTCAGAGTGCTTGCCGATCACATTCGTGCCATTGCATTCACAATAGCCGATGGACAATTGCCATCAAATACGGGTGCCGGTTATGTAATCAGGAGGATTTTGCGAAGATCAGTTCGCTACTATTACTCTTATTTGAATTACCACCAGCCATTACTGTTTCAGTTGGTGAGAGTTATCTCAGTACAGTTTGAACAGGTGTTCCCCGAGTTGATTAAGCAGGAACATTTTGTTAGTAAGGTGATCCGCGAAGAAGAAGAAGCGTTTCTCCGAACATTGGAAAAAGGACTGAAGCGAATCGAAGATATTATCTCAGGTTCGGAAGGGCATATTGCAGGAAAAGAAGCGTTTGAGCTTTACGATACATACGGTTTTCCTTTTGACTTAACAGGATTGATCGCTGCTGAAAGAAATCTATCTGTTGACGAGGTGGCTTTCACTGCTGAAATGCAGAAACAGAAAGACCGTTCGCGTGCTGCAACAGCCATCGACACGGAAGATTGGGTGATCGTGAATGCAGGAAACACAAGCGAATTCATTGGTTATGACTCGCTAGAAACGGAGGCAAAGTTATTGCGATACAGAAAGGTAAAGGCAAAAGGCAAAGAAGCTTACCAGGTTGTTTTGGATAAAACACCCTTTTATGCGGAAAGTGGTGGGCAGGTTGGTGATACCGGTGAACTAATAGCCGGCACTGACAGGATAAAAATAATTGATACTAAAAAGGAAAATGATGTCGTCATTCATTTTGCTGAGAAACTTCCAAAGGAATTTAGCGGGGTTGTGAGGGCAAAGGTGAATGAATCTAAAAGAAAACATACGGCTGTCCATCACAGTGCCACACATTTACTGCACGCAGCCCTAAGAAAGGTTCTTGGAAGCCATGTTGCGCAAAAAGGTTCGTTGGTGAATGCGGATTACCTGCGTTTCGATTTCTCACATTTCAGCAAAATGACGGAGAAAGAGATTACCGAAGTTGAAGCGATAGTCAATGAAAAGATACGCGAGAACATCCCTGTTGTGATCCGCCTCATGCCAAAAGAGGAGGCTATGAAGACAGGCGCAATGGCTTTGTTTGGTGAGAAATATGGGGACATGGTAAGAGTTGTCACCATGGATCCTGCCTATTCAGTTGAACTGTGTGGAGGCACTCACGTTGGAGCAACCGGTGAGTTGGGCTTTTTCAAGATCGTTTCGGAGGCAGCAATTGCAGCAGGCGTTAGAAGAATAGAAGCCGTGAGCGGTGCGGCTGCGGAAAAAATGATCAATGAACAGTTGCAACAGTTCCATCAAATAAAGGAGGCACTGAAGAATCCTAAAGATGTGCTGAAGGCGATTGTATCGACTTCAGAGGAGAATGTCTCCCTCAAAAAGCAGATTGAAAAGTTTGAACTGGCTCAACTAAGATCTTTAAGCACCGAGCTGAGTCAAAAAGCACAAAAGATTGACGGTGTGGACTTTATAGGCGAAGTGGTTGAAGTGTCGAATGCTGATGCCCTTAAAAAGCTAGCCTTTGAGTTGAAACAAAGGGTGAATACTCCTGTCATTGCCTTGACTGCGTCTATCGAAGGGAAGGCTAGTGTCGTTCTCCTTTTTGATGACAGCGTGAGCCAGCAGAAGAACCTCGATGCCTCGGCCATTATAAAACAGAAAATAGCTCCCCTTATCAAGGGCGGCGGTGGCGGCCAGAAGACTTTGGCTACCGCGGGCGGCCAGGATGCTTCCGGTCTACTGAAGGTCATAGCAGCCGTTAAAGCCCTGCTTTAAGCCATCTATCATTTTAACATTTGCGAAACCTTTCGTAATTAGGGAATAGCCACTATATTTGATCTACGAAACTTAACGTAGTATAATAAATAAGCAAGTTATGAAAGAAGCTATTGTCAAAAGGTTATTCATTGCAGGGATTGCATTGTTAACCGTACCTTCTGTCTTTGCCCAAAAAGAAAAGGAGAAAAGCAAAGAGGACAAGGTTGAGAGTAATCAAAAAATGCAAACCATTGTCATTACTCGCAATGGAAATACAGATCAAAAGACGACGATCGAAATTGATGGCGACAAGGTAAAAGTGAACGGTAAAGACGCAAAGGACAACCAGGATGTTCATGTCAATGTAAATACAATCGTTGGCGGTCCGGGAAGAATGAGGATGTATAACCGCACGCCCGGAGCAGGAGCGTGGAACTTTAATATGGACGGCAATCAAATGTCAATGTTCAGCGAAGACGAAAACAGGGCTATGTTGGGAGTAACGACAGAAGGGAATGACAAGGGTGCCGAAGTGGAATCAGTAACCAACGAAAGCGCTGCCGAGAAAGCCGGCTTGAAGAAGGGCGATATCATAACTAAAATAGGAGACCGTAAAATTGAGAGCACTGATGATGTAACGGAGGCTGTACGCAGTCATAAGCCTGGTGAAAAGGTTAGCATCACCTACCTCAGAGATGGCAAGACACAAACTACAAATGCCGAGTTAACCAAGTGGAAGGGTATGCGTATGAACACCTTTACGATGCCTCCAATGGGCCTTGCCCAGATGGGTGACCTTAACCAGAAATTTAAAGAGATGATGCCTATGGAAGGCTATGGCAATCCCATGGGTAGACCGAGACTTGGATTGTCAATCCAGGACACCGAAGATGGTAACGGTGTTAAAGTGTTGGATGTAGATGAAGAAAGTGCGGCTGCAAAAGCGGGCATTAAGGAAGGTGACATTTTAGTTGGTATAGATGACACGGATATAAAAGGAACTGACGATGTCCTTAAGGTTACAAGGACAGCCAGGGACAAAAGCTCGTTCAAGTTTAAAGTGAAGAGGGGAAATTCGACTGAGAATATAGAAGTGAAGATCCCAAGGAAGCTAAAGACGGCGGACTTGTGAGAAAGTGGAAGATGAGTATTGAGTGATGAGTAATGAGTGATGAGTGGTGAAGCGTGAAATTGCACTACCAGCCTTATAGATATTAAGTCATTGATTAATGATACTGCCCCGGTTCTGGAAGGAACCGGGGTTTTTCATTAACAGGTATGGGTATAGCAAATGAATTAAATTTGCCCGATGCCAAAGAGGGATGAATATGAAATTGTGGTGGGGCTGGAGGTACATGCCCAACTGCTGACAAAGACGAAACTGTTTTGTGGTGATACGACCGAGTTTGGCAAAGAGCCTAATACCCAGATCAGTGTTATTTCGCTTGGCTACCCTGGTTCCTTGCCGAGACTTAATAAGGAGGCTATTTCACTAGCGATACGGTTGGGACTAGCCTGCCACTGTGAAATAGTTCAACACAACTATTTCGCGCGTAAAAATTACTTCTACGCCGACCTTCCCAAGGGGTACCAGATCTCCCAGCATACTACGCCGATATGTAAGGGTGGTCATGTAGACATCGCAGTTGGGAAGGAAGTTAAAACAATACGACTCAACAGGATTCATATTGAGGAAGATGCCGGCAAGAGCATCCATGATGAGAACAGCGAGTTCTCCAACCTGGATTTTAACCGTGCCGGAATGCCTTTGCTGGAGATCGTTACAGAGCCCGACCTGAGAAGCGCCGAAGAAGCATTTGCTTACGTTACCACGTTGCGCAAGCTCGTTCGTCATTTGAATGTGTGCGATGGCAATATGGAGCAAGGTAGTCTGCGTTGCGATGTGAACATCTCGGTCAGGAAAAAGGGCGCGCAAATGCTGGGAACCAAGGTGGAGGTAAAGAATCTGAATTCTATTCGTTTCATAAAGAAAGCCATTGAGCATGAAAGCGAGCGCCTGGTAGAACTTCTCGAAGCAGGGAAAACAATAGTGCAGGAGACAAGGGGATTTGATGAGAACAGTTTTAGTACCTATTCGATCCGCGTGAAAGAAGATGAAGATGATTACCGCTACTTTCCTGAACCTGACCTCCCTCCTTTCTTCATCTCCAACGAGATGATTGAAGGAATTCGTAGTGCCATGCCTGCTTTGCAGTCAGAGGTGAAGGAAAAGCTGGTTGGAGAATATCACCTAAGTGCCTACGACTCGGAACAGTTGTCGAACGATACAGAGATGAGCAGTTTCTTTTTTGAGTTGGCGAAACAGTCGGGTAATTATAAAGCTAGCGCTAACTGGATACTTGGTCCGATAAGAAACCATTTGAACACAAGCGAAGTATCGCTCGACGAAGTGAAGCTACCGGCTAAGACGGTGGCGGAAATAATCAATTTGATCGATGCAGGAAAGATCAGTTATGGTATTGCCGTTCAACAAGTCTTTCCTGCTGTATTAAAAAATCCCTCTTTAGATATCACACGATTCATAAAAGACAACCAACTGGAAGTTCAAAGTTCACAGACAGAAATAGAACAACTCATCGACGCTGCTCTAACGAAACATTCTGAAAAGATCACCGAATACAGGAAAGGGAAAAAGGGATTGATTAGTTTATTTGTTGGGGAGGTGATGAGACTGTCGAAGGGAAAAGCAGACGCCAAACTGGTTACCGAGAAAATCATTGAAAAATTAAAAGCATAATTGATGCGCAAACTTGTCTTTGCCTTATTAGTACTTGGCGCCATTTCATGTACATCCAAGTCGGGTACAACATTCACTGTAGAAGGAACTGTGAGGAATACAGATGCCCAGATGATCTACCTGGAGCAAAATCTTGCGAACAGTGAGCGGCCGTTGATCATCGATTCTTCCAAGATAGACAGTAAGGGAAAGTTCAGACTGAGTACTACCACAAAGGAAGAAGGCATTTACAGTTTGAGAGCAGGTCAGGCTGGATTGCCATTCGCGGTTATAATTAACGACACCAGGAAGCTTAATGTTAATGCCGACCTGGCCGATCTCAAACACGTCTATACAGTAAACGGTTCGCCGGCCAGCGAGGAACTGGTGAAGTTTGACCAGATGGTAGGTGGACAGCTCAACCTGTTATCGCAATACTCACAGCATTATGATTCATTGTCGCGCGTACATGCATCTACCCCCATTGAACAAAATAGTCTCGACAGCTTTAAGCGTGAAGATTCGGTTAGGTATGAATTGGCATCGGATTCAATGAAGCACTATGTGGTTCAACTTACGGAAAAGAATATAAGTCCATCGTTGACCACCTATGCCGTTACAACGTTTCAGCAGATTGCTACGCGCTATGGAATGCACGGTTTTAGTCCAAGCGAAGTATCACAGATAGTCGACAGGGCATTGAGCAAGTTCCCTGACAATACTACATTACAGGACTGGAAGAAGACCTTGAGGCCCGGCAAGGCGCCCGATTTCGCACTTGCTGATACTACGGGAAAGCCTCTGTCGCTTTCGTCCTTAAAGGGCAAATATGTGTTGGTTGACTTTTGGGCAAGCTGGTGCCGCCCTTGCCGGATGGAGAACCCTAACGTGGTGGCTGCCTACAACCAGTTTAAGGACAAAAACTTTACAGTGCTGGGCGTATCGCTTGACACGGCAAGACAGTCATGGTTAGAGGCTATACACGCGGATGGATTGACGTGGAATCACGTGAGTGATTTAAAAGGATGGGAAAGCCAGGCCGCCGCCATGTACGGTGTGCAGAGTATCCCTTACAATGTTTTACTTGATCCCAACGGCAATATCATAGCGGAAGAACTAAGAGGCAGGGAATTGCAACAGAAGTTACAGGAGGTTCTGAAGTGATGTTTTGTAGAGCCTGAGCTTTTTGCTTGCAATGCTGTTAACAGTGGACAGATCTCTCCCTTGATTCCAGGACTCTTTCGTGGCTGGTTCCATTCCTTTTCTAACAATTTCGTTAGGCGAAGCCGCGCTCTTTTGAGGACCGCGAAGACCTATTCAAGTCAACCTCCCGACGCTCCCGAGAGCAACTGGATATTGAGTTGACAGCGAGTTAACATTACTCTACTACGAAGTCGCTGTCCTGTAAGTACTCTATAACTGCTCGGCAACTACTCGATAACTTGATAACCCAGTGAACAGGACGCGCAGGTATAATATAAAACGCCCTTGGCCTGAAGGATTCAAAGGATGTCGATGACTGTAAAGCGCCCTGGCGAAATGAGAAAGTAAAGTTCTATCGAGTCCATTTTAGAAGAAATGGAATACCTGAGTCAAACGAGAATTATCGAAATCAAAAAAGGCTGTCGATCGACAGCCTTTTTGCTATTAGAGTTCTATTGGGGTTATAGAGGGTTTTGATCCGCAGCGGTCAAGGCCTTGTTGGCATCCATCTCGGTTTGAGGTATTTGCCATCTCCACCTGTTGTCGGTAGCAGGAATGTTCAACATCGCCCACTGAATACCATCACGAACCAGCGGTCTTTGATAGCGCTTCAGGTCGAAATACTCGACGCCCATTTCACCGTACAGTTCTTTTCGGCGTTCAACGAGGATTTCGTTGATCAAGGCATCTTTTGTCGCAGCAGTTGAACGGACTGCGGCAGGATCCCTTTTCAATTGCAACACGTATAAAGCATCTTTTGCAGGTTCCAACTGATTCTGTTGTGCAAGGCCCTCTGCCTCGATCAGGTACATTTCAGATGAACGCATTTCCACCAGATCGCCTGACTGAGAGGCGTTGTCCTGGAATTTAGTTGTAACCCATTTTTTCCAAGGTCTTGAGCTGCTTTGGGCCGGGGCTGGAAGGAACACGTTCCGGGCGTCAGTCGCACTGAACAGGTTCACGAATGTTGAATTCACATAGATATCATTGTAACGAGGCTTAAATGATGTATTCGGGGTATTTGTTGGTTCGATATAACCAAAGAAACCGGCGAATGAAAGTGATTGCGAAGCGTTGAACTGGATGGCCCACATCCACTCTGCATTTTTTGCATCATTGAAGCCAGCTTTATAATCAGCAGCACTCATCAGAGGAAAGCCTGTTCTTGCTGCCACAGCATTGCTAACTGCTTTAGTCCAGAGGGTAGCATCCGACATTGCCATCTCCTGGTATACTTCGGCCAAAATACCTTGAACAACGTTCTTGTTGAACCTGTATTTGTCAACTCTTGTGCTGGTCATTACACCTACGGCATATTCAAGATCGGAAGTGATCAAGGCATACACATCTTTCAAAGGTGACCTTGGTACACCAGCCGTTAACTCTTCCGTAGTTGAAGTCAATACACTCTTGGTGCGAAGGGGAACTCCCGGCGCGTTTGGATCTTTTGCATAAGTAAACTGGTAAATGCGAGCCAGTTGGAAATAGGCCCAGGCTCTAAGAGCCCTTGCTTCTCCCGTCAACTGGTCTTTTACAGATTGACTTTCAGAAATAGATGGAACGCCTTCGATTATCGCGTTGGCGTTATCGATGACTTTATAGCAAAGGTTCCAGATCTGCGCGTTGCGATCAGCTGTTGCAATACGTCCGTAGGCATTGTCGGACCAGTTGTTTTCATACAACCACCAGTTAGCCGGGTCGGAAATGAGGTCGTTGCCCCTCATATCGAAATTGAACTGGGCCGTCTTCCATCCGTACATGTTTTGACGATTGAAGACGTAACGTTGCATTAAGTAATAGCAACCGGTCATGGCATTATCGACAGTTGCTTTGTTTACGAACACCAAGTTGGTGGCAATAGAGCCGTCGTTGGGTGTAATCTCGTTTAAGTACTTTTTTGAGCACGACGTGAGTGCTAAGGCAAATGCACTTACTATGATGAAATATTTTTTCATATCGATTAGTATCTTTTGTTTTTAGAAATCAAAGTTTAGACCTACAGACATTGTCCTATACACACTGGATGTATTGCTTGTGATAGCACTTAAGCCAGCTTCAGGGTCTAAGCCTTTTCTTCCAAAGAATGTGAATGGATTCTGCCAGTCGATAAATACACGAGCATTATTAAGATGTGCGCGGCTCATGATCGCTTTCGACAGGCTATATCCTAATGTGATGTTTCTTACTCTTGCGTAGGTTGCATCGAACAAAAATCTTGTTGATGATGTGGTAGCCGAGTAATCGGTAGTTGTTGTAAGCTTTGGAACATTAGTAATGTCACCAGGTTTTTGCCACCTTTGCAGTATGTCCGCACTCCAGTTTTGACCAGGCTGATTACCCACAGATGCATACATCAAACCAGCATAGTCTGCGTCGTAGATATTACCACCAATGCTGAAGGCAATCAATACATTTAAATCGAAGCCTTTGTAACGGAACGTGTTCGTCATACCACCAGTCCAGTCAGGAAGAGAACTTCCGTTGTAGTAACGTGTAGCAGAAGCATAGGTATGAGTAGTGTCTTTGTACACTTTACCATTAGCATCTGTTTTGTCCATATACCATAAAGGTCTTCCGTCTGCCGGATCTACACCAGCCCATTGCCTGAGGTAAAAGTTGTAGAGGCTCTCACCAACAATAAGGTTGCTGAATCCGGAACCTGCAACAGAAGCCTGGGGCAGCGTAAGAATCTTGTTCTTGATGTGGCTAAGATTGATGCTTGTAGTCCACTGGAACTCTCTTCCACGGATGTTTTGAGAAGTGATGTCGATCTCAACGCCGTGGTTCTCCACTTTACCAATATTCGCATTCACACCGTTCAAACCAGTTGAGGGAGCGAGAGGAAGGTTGAAGAGGAGGTTATCTGACGTTCTTTTAAACCAAGTGACTGAACCGGTAATACGGTTTGTAAATAGACCATAGTCTATACCAAGATCGAGGTCTTTTTGGGTTTCCCAGGTGAGCTTGCCGTTGGTTGCGCTATTGATAATAGAACCAGCATAACCTGCGATGTTTGCACCGGCTGCATATCCACCAAGATAGGGGAAGTAACCTGATAAGAACTGGTTACCGGTCGTACCGTAGCTAGCTCTCAATTTAAGATCGCTAAGAACTTTTGTAGCAGGGAAGAAGCTTTCCTTAATGATGTTATAAGCACCTCCGATGGAGTAGAAGGTACCCCAACGTACTGAGTCAGCGAAACGGCTGGAACCGTCCCTACGAACAGAAGCAGAGATGTGGTACTTGTCGCTTAAGTCATAATTTAAACGAGAGAAGTAACTCGCCATCCTGTTGTCGTAAGTCGAAGAGGTAGCGGAGTAGGGAGTACTTGCATAGGCCAGGTCAGTGGCACCTGGGAAAGTAAATCCTCTTGCTTCAGTAGCGACATAGCTTTCGTGGTATTTATAAGCCTCCATACCAACGAGGAAGTTGATACGGTGAATAGAAGCGAAAGTTTTGTCGTAGGTGAGCGTATTATCGAAGGTTTGAGTGGACTGGTTGTCTCTCGATTTGAAACTTCTACCACCATAAGCAGCACCATCTCCTACAAACGGGTTGTAGTAGGTGTTTTGACCGATCTGGTTCAGATCAACAGCATACTGAGTTCTAAACTTCAGCCCTGTCATGATCTGAGCCTCGCCGTAACCGTTCGCCGAAATGATCAGGCGATCGTAAGAAGTTGGGTTCATGGAAGTCGTACCTACGGGGTTAACAGAGTTGCCGTAAGGACGCTTTAGTGGGCCATTGTTACCGTAGTCATATTGTTTGTTACCTTGGCCATCGAGGATATAATTACCCGTAGCAGGGTCAACAAGATAAACCGGAAAGATGCTGGATGCCCCGCGGATCCAACCGATTACGTTGCTGTAAGCGGAACCACCTTGAGCCGGGTAATTTTGAGTAGACCAACTTGAGGAAGTGTTCAATCCGAGGTTAAGCCAGTTGTTGATTTTGTTATCGAGTTTCAAACGGCCGGTATACCTTTTAAATCTTGACTCAATAGGAATACCCTGGTCATCCAGGTACCCGCCGGAGATATAATATCTGGACTTATCATTACCAGAACTCACTGCGAGGTTATAGTCCTGCCTATAACCAGTTCGAAGGAGATCATTCGACCAGTTTTCATTCCATAACTCTTTTGTAGTCGCAAGGTTACCTAAAGTGTCAACAGGTTGAGCGACGCCAAACGGGTTATATACGAGCAGTCCTGCAACGGTTTTGCTAGCATAATCTGCGGGCGATTTCGAGCCTGTTGAAGTAACCAAGGAAGGCGTAATGATCGCTTGGTTCCTTAAAGCTTCCCAGGACATCTGATATAATTGCCCGGAGTTTAAGTAGCTATAATCATTGATTGCCCTGTTTGACCAACCGTTTAAGGCTGAAACAGAAACTTTTGGAGTACCCCTACCGGTTTTGGTGGTAATAGAAATGATGCCATTAGCAGCTCTTGAACCGTATAGGGCAGTAGAAGAAGCGTCTTTTAAAACCGTGATGCTTTCAACGTCGTTTGGATTGATGTTATTGATGTTACCGCCATAAGGAGCACCATCAACAAGGATCAACGGATCGGAAGAAGCGTTCACTGAACCCACACCCCTTATCCTGATAGTTGGACTTTCTCCAGGCTGTCCGTTGGAAGATACCGCCAAAACACCACTAGCGTTTCCCTGCAAAACACCTGTGATTGTTGAAACCTGTAGATCTTTAAACTTGTCGTTTGAAATAGTTGACGCTGTACCCGTGAAAGCCTTTTTTTGCGTAACACCATAGGCCGTCACAACCACCTCACTCAGTGCCTGGTTGACATTGGTGAGGCTAATTTGAACATTGTTGACTCCGTCAATAGAAATTTCCTGGTTTTGATAGCCTACCGAAGAAACGACCAGGGTTTTAGCATTGGAAGGAACGTTTAAAGAGAATAAACCGCCGTTGTCAGTGGTTGTTCCGACTCTTGTTCCTTTGACTGATACGGAGACATTGGCGACCCCATTTCCTACAGAATCCGTCACCTTACCTGTCACCGTTCGATTTTGAGCGAGGAGCTGGGCGCAAAAGCAGAATACCCCCAGTAAAGAGAATAACAGTCTTCTCATGTGTTGTTGTAATTAAAGATTAATGATTATCAATAAAAAAAAGATTAATAACATTCCAGTTAGTCCAATCCGAAAAAGTTTCGGATACTGAAAGACAAGATTTGATTCGCTTTAGTTGCACGAATATAAGTGGATCGATAAATAATTTTCACTATTAATGAAAATTAATTGTTGAAACCGCAAATAATGACGGCGAAACCGTAAAGTGTTGTTTTTGCGGACATTAAACTCTTAAAACCAGCCCGATATCGGCAACATTTCTGAAGCCGCAAATTGCAAATCCGAATCCAGCTTTTGGTGGTTCAAAACACCGATCGCGCGAACTTTAAGGTCAAACCTGCCCTTTTGGGTGGACATCTTTCACCCACTCGAGAAAAATTTTGCCATGCTGTATGTCATTTTCAGTTAGTAAAGAATACGCAAAAGCAGTCGCAGGGTAGCGCATTAAACTTTTCTCAATAGACACGGAGTGTGAAAGTCCAAAAACAAAAGACCAAAGAATTGGTTGGATAGCTGCACGAATATTTTTAGACGGGGAATGTTGTCTTGTTTATCCTACCGGACCCTTTTGCTGCGGTGGTCATGACAGGCGCAAAAAAAAACCGGCACAAGTGCCGGCTTTAGAGTTTCATTATTGTAATATTAATACCCAGGATTCTGTTTAAAATTCGGGTTCACGTTGATCTCGGTCTGCGGAATTGGCAATTGGAAACGATAATCGCCTGCAGGCAAGGTCAAAGCATATGAAGGGAACTTATTTCCACTTCCGTCAGCTTTATCTCCGTAGTTAGGATTTCTTGACACCGGCAAATTAAGTCTCTTCAGGTCGAAGAAACGATCGCCTTCAAAGGCAAGTTCCAGTCTTCTTTCCTTTAAGATCTCATCCAATACCTGTTGCTGCGTTCCCACAAAAGGAACATAGTTGGCATACCTTTCAGCCTTCAGGGCATTCAAATCTGCCAGGGCTTCCGTCAGTTTGTTCAGACGGGCGTAGGATTCAGCCCTGATCAATAATACATCGGCCACGCGTAGCACCTTCGCATCCACGGTGTTCAGGTTACCGGTTGCTCTTCCAAAATATTTGGCGATATGGTTTTGGAGAACACCCTGGTAAGGACTCACCTGGAAGTAGACAGACTTTCGAATGTCATCAGCCGAATACATATCATAAAAGTCTTTCGTGGCAACAAACTCAGACTTCACGCTACCTCCAACTGTCTGGCTGTAATTGACACCAATAGTAATCTTGTCCTTATCGAGGATCCTTGTTTTAAACAGAACACCTTCATTTGTGGCATCCTTGAAGATACCTTGAAGGTTAGCTCTTTTACCCACATTGCTATTGAGGTTTAACGAAGTCGTCGCTGCGT
>Ga0157372_10004111_pt1 | contig 15607 bp, 11 predicted proteins | sample C55metaG_FD_115307 | JGI IMG/M metagenome (GOLD analysis project Ga0157372, IMG submission 115307) | Corn rhizosphere microbial communities from Kellogg Biological Station, Michigan, USA - C5-5 metaG | ecosystem: Host-associated > Plants > Roots > Rhizosphere > Soil | place: USA: Michigan... | reverse complement strand
GTGTGGGGCGCGGCGATTCCGCCCGGCGCGCTCGCGTTCACCGGCGCGCATCCGGCAATGGGTCGCGACGTCATGGGGCAAGACACGCTGCCGAATGCGCCGCCGGTCGTCCTACTGAGCGACGGCATCTGGCAGCGGTTGTTCGGCGCGTCGACATCCGTCGTTGGACGGACGATTCTACTCGACGGAACGCCGCACACCATCATAGGTGTGATGCCGCCGGAGTTCCGACTTCCGTTCATCGACGGGAACGCCGTGTTCACGGCGCTTCCGGCGGCTGCGGCGAGCGATCGGGAGGTCACCGCCATCGCGAAGCTGGCGGACCGTCACGGCGTCGATGACGCGAACCGAGAAGTTGCCGGCATCTTCAATTCCATCCCGCGACCGCAGGGGTCGATTAGCGATCCGCCGCGCCTGCTCCGCGCGGTGGATCTGCTCGGCCGGCGATACCGTTTGATCGTCGAACTTCTCTTCGGCGCGGTCGGATTCGTTTTGCTCATCGCCTGTGCGAACGTCGCCAATCTCGTTCTCGCTCGGGCCTGGTCACGTCAACGCGAGTTCGCCGTCCGCGCGGCGATGGGCGCCGGCACCGCTCGGCTCGTGCGACAGGTGTTCACGGAAAGCATTTTGCTGGCGATCGGCGCCGGCGCGTTGAGTCTCGCTGTCGCCGCGATGGCGCTCCGCCTCATGGTCGCCGCGCAGCCGCCGCATTCGACGGAACTGAACAGCGCGACGTTGAGCGCGCCGGTGCTCGCCTGGAGTGTCGTCATTTCGGTCGTCGCCGGGCTCCTGTTCGGGCTCGCACCAGCGCTCTTCCTCGCCCGGCGCGACTCGGCCGATGTACTCAAGGATGGCGCGCGCACGGCGACGGGGTCGCGGGCCGCGAGACATGTCCGTTCGGTATTGGTCGTCGTCGAGGTGGCACTCTCGGTCGTGCTGCTCATCGGCTCAGGACTTCTCATTCGGACGCTCGTCGCCATGCAGCACATGGATTATGGTATCGAGCCGCGACATCTCGCCGCGGTGAGTCTGCGTCTCACCGACAAGAAGTTCACACTGGAGGGAAAACGAGACGCGCTGCGCGCGGCACTGGACCGCGTTCGAGCTGTTCCCGGCGTCGAGCAGGCGACGCTGGCGGAGCGCCTGCCTCCGGACAACGTGATCGGAGCGAGCCAGATCGAGATCGAAGGACGTGCCGTCGGCGTCGGGGACAGTCTGTCGAGCTTCGTCTTCAACGGCGGCCCAGCCGACTTCTTCTCGATGCTCGGGATGCACTTCGTCGCGGGACGCGGGTTCACCGTGGACCCGACGCCCACCGACGTACACGCCGTGAGCGAAGTGGTGATCGGCGAAAGTTTCGCCAAACGGTTCTGGCCGAACGGCGGCGCCGTCGGCGCGCGGATTCGGCCGTTCTCGAAGCTGGGGTGGGCGACCATCGTGGGCGTCGTGCACGACATTCGCGAGCCCGGCGACGAACGGCGGGCATGGCATCCGCAACTCTTCATGCCGATGCCGGCATCGTCGCCTCATCCATTTTTGCTTTTTCGTTCGCGGCAGCCGCTCGACCGCATCCTTCCGTTGATCACCGCGGCGATTCGCGAAGCGAATCCCTTGATCGTGGTCGGGCCGGCCGCCACGGCCGACGCGCAGTTCGCCCACGCGATGGTCATGCACCGGTTCACCTTGACGCTGCTCGGCGCGTTCGCGGGACTCGCGCTGGTGCTGGCGATCGTCGGACTTCACAGCGTCGTGGCGTATTCGGTCGGCCAGCGGTCACGCGAAATCGGCGTGCGGATGGCGCTCGGTGCGGCGGCGACCAATGTCGTGGGGCTCGTGGTGCGCCAAGCGATGACGCTCGCGCTCGCTGGTGTGGCGGTCGGAGCCGTAGCGGGCGTCGCCGCCTCGCGAGCGCTGAGATCGATGTTGTACGGCGTCGGAACGACTGACCCGATCACGATCGCCGGGGTCGCCGTCGTGCTCGTGGCCGGAGCCCTCGCCGCCGCTTACGCGCCCGCCCGACGCGCGGCCAACGTCAACCCGGTCGACGCACTCCGCTCGGACTAGCCGTTGGCCGCACGGAGTATGCTTCTGTGAGCCATCAGCGCGGCGGAGGCGAGCATGGCGGCGACGTCGAGCAAGGTGAAACGAATCGTGGTCGTTGGCGGCGGCTTCAGCGGCGTCACGTTCGCTCGCCATCTCGAGCGACGCTGCAGCGGCCGCCAGAACGTGGAAATCACGCTCGTCAGCCGCGACAATTTTTTCGTCCTCACGCCGCTGCTCTTCGAGGCGTGTTCGGGGAGGCTCGAGCTCCGACATTGCGCGCAGCCGATTCGCCCGGCGCTGAAGCGCGCGCGATTCATCGAGGCGATGGTGCGCCAAGTGGACGTGGACCAGCGGCTCGTCAGCGCTGTCGCGTCCGATGGCACGAGCTACGAGTTGCCATATGACCACATCGTCGTCGCGCTGGGCGCGTCGACGAGCGAGAGCGTGATTCCCGGCTCGCCGTTCGCGTTCACGTTCAAGACGATGGCCGACGCGCTCTTGCTGCGAAATCACATCATCGAGCAGTTCGAGCGTGCCGACGCGGCGACCGACCCCGAATACCGGCGTCGCTGTCTCACGTTGGTCGTGATCGGCGGAGGACTCGTCGGCGTCGAGCTGCTCGGGGAGCTGACCGCCTTCGCCGAGGACGTACTGCGGTACTATCCGCGCATTCGGCGAGAGGAGATGTTCGTGCATCTGTTCGAGGCCGGACCGCGCATCCTTCCGGAGGTCGACGCGGAGCTCGCGGCCGTCGCCGCCGACGTGTTGCGCGAACGCGGCGCGCACATCATGACCGGCACGCCCGTGCGCGGGGTCGAGCCGACGCGCGTCCACCTCGCCGAGGGCAAATGCATCGACGCGGCGACGATCGTGCTCACGGCCGGCATCGTCCCGTCCTCGGTCGCGGCGGCGATGAAGGTGGCGCGAGACAAGAAGGGCCGCATCACCGTCGACGCGACGATGCGCAGCGTGAGTCATTCGGAGGTATGGGCCCTCGGCGACTGCGCGTCGATCCCGTCGCCCGACGGTCGGCCGTACCCCGCGCTCGCGCAGCACGCGGTCCGCGAAGCCAAACACCTCGCGCAAAACGTGGTGGGAGTGCTCGACGACAGGCCCCCCACTCCGTTCGTATTCAATTCCCTGGGAACGATGGCGTCGCTCGGTCACACGCGCGCCGTCGCAAAGATCTTCGGCGCGCAAGTCACGGGCTTTCCGGCGTGGTGGGTTCGCAGAACGTATTACCTACTACAGATGCCGCGCTGGGACCGAAGGCTCCGCATCGTGCTCGATTGGACGATCGCGCTCTTTTTCCGTCCGGACATCACGAAGGTCGAGTTGGTATCCGAACAGGTCCAGTCGCGCGAAGTCCCGGTCCAAGGCGCTCAAGCGTCAGGAATCCGGCGCGTCGGGTAGCCGATCACTCGCTCGAAACGACGAGCGCCGTGGCGAGCGAACTCGCCACGGCGCAGTCATCCGTTTCATTGGATCGAGTGTTATCCGTTGCCGAGTCGCACGCGCTCGATCCGCTTGGTCTTCGCCGGAACGTTGTACACGCGAAGCGTCACGATGCCACCCTTCGCCTCGTCCAGCGCCGCCCGCAATTGCTCGGGCGTCTGAACTGCTTTGCCCTCGACGGACATGATGATGTCTGGTCCGCCCTCGTCGGGCGTCGCAAGGTGACTTGCCGCCGAGCTTCCATCCTCGACACCCATCACCAGTACGCCGCGCACGTCCGACGGAAGCCGCAGTTGCTGGGCCGTCTCCGCGTCGATCGCGCTGACGCTCGCGCCCAGCGCGTGCATCGACGAGCCTTTCGCGTGGTCGCTGTCGCCACGCTCGGTGGACGCAGCCGGATTCTCGCCCGGTGCACGCTGGAGAGGAACGCGAACCGTCGCGTGCTGGCCACCCTTGCGCGCCACTTCGACGGTGACCACGTCGCCCGGCTTGCGGAACGCGATCATCTCTTGAAGCTGTGCCACGTAGCTGACCGGCTTGCCGTCCACGGCGACGATCACGTCACCAGGCTGCAGACCCGCCTTCGCGGCCGGAGAGCTCTTGTCGCTGAAGTCCTCGACGAGCACACCGCCGATCTGCTTCTGACCGACGTACGCCGCGTCGTCGGCACCGGCGTCGCGAACCGCAATGCCGAGCGCAACGCGCTCCACGCGACCGGACTTGATGATCTGGCCCATGACGGAACGCGCGAGATTGATCGGCACGGCGAAGCCGTAGCCGGTGTTGTAACCGGTCGGGCTCTCGATCGCGCTGTTGATGCCGATGACTTCACCGCGGACGTTGACGAGCGGACCGCCCGAGTTTCCGGGGTTGATCGCCGCGTCGGTCTGGATGAAATCCTGAATGCTCTGCGTCACCTCGCCCCCGCCGAGCGCGCGACCCTTGGCGCTGATGATGCCCTGGGTCACGGTGAACGTGAGGTTCTCACCGAGCGGATTCCCGACGGCGAGCACCCACTCGCCGACGCGCGACGCGTCGCTGTCGCCAAGCGGAGCCGGCGTCAGCTCGTTCGCGTCGATCTTGATCACGGCCACGTCGGTGCTTGGGTCACGCCCGACGACCTTGGCCTTGTATTCACGCCGGTCGAGCAAGCGCACGCGAACTTCGCTCGCGCCGTCGACGACGTGATTGTTGGTGAGGATGTATCCGTCGGCGGACACGATGAAGCCGGAGCCGGAGGCGACGGCGCGACGCGGCTTTTGCGGCGCTCCCTGTCCCTGCCCGTCCGGATTTTCGAAGAATCGCCGGAACTCCGGCGGAATTTGCTCGAGACCCGGCGCCTGCTGCGGTCGCTGGCCAGTGCCGCGGCGGGCCGCGGCGTTGGCGTCCTGAATGGCAACGACGTAGACGACGCTCGGCTTGATGCGCGCAGCGATGGTCGCGAACGCGTCACTCAAATCCTCGAGCTTCGCAACAGCCGGGGTTGGCGCCGGCGCGTTGTGCTTGGCGCTCGACGTATCCACAGGGAAAGACGACGCACGTGCAACGTGCGGAAGTTCGGCGACGGCCGCGGCGGCGGCGACGCCAATGATCGACAAGGCGACGGCGGAGCCGCGGCCCCATCGATTTCGCCGGAATGCTGACATCGAAGGTCCTCTAGTAGCTTGGGATTGGAGATGGTGGAACACGTAGAGTCGTACACCACTTGTCCCATTGCGTGCCGCTGTCGCGCCCGCTGTTCTCGCCGCGATTTGCCACGGCGCTACGCGAAGGCCGACCGAACAGCGACGTCAGCCGATTGCGCGGGGCTAGTGGGCGCTTCCTATTTTTGGCACCCCGCGTGAGCCCAGGCCGCGCACGCCGGTGCGAGTCATTCGCCGAGAGCCGACCGACGTCCTGGAGTCGCCGTTGGTCCAGATCGCGACGCGGACAAATGCAGGCTGATCGTCGTGAATGGCTTCGCCGCACTGCGAGACGGAGAGCAGTGCGTTTCCGAGCGCCGATCGCATTTCACGGCGCGGCCAACGCAAGTCGTCGATGGGCTGTCGGAGATCGAGGGTGTGCGAGTGACCGCGCCGGTAGGGAGCTTCTTCGCGTTCTTCACCGTCGATGGCCTCGGCGACTCGGCGTCATTTGCTCTCGACCTGCTTCGCGAGTCGGGAGTGGCGTTGGCTCCGGGGTCGGCGTTCGGCGAAGGAGGAAAGGATGCGCTGCGGTTGTGGTTTGCGTCGTCCAGAGAGACGATCGATGCCAGCCTCGATCGGTAGTTGCATTGGGAACGGCTGGCCCGGTCTTGACGGAGGGGGTTCCCGAGGTTCAGGAGCGCGGAGATAGTGGAGTCGTCGTCAGCGATTTGTAAGCCGGCCGGAAACCGTCGATCGGTCATCTCGCCGCGGCGCGCGCGGGCCGTACTTTTAGGGCCATGCGCACTCTCGCCCTCTTCGCGTTCGCGACCACCGCCGTCGCGCAAACGCCAACGGATTCAGTCAAGCTCTCGTCCGTCGTTTCCGGCCTCAAGCTTCGCTCGATCGGCCCCGCGCTGACGAGCGGGCGAATCGCCGACATTGCCGTGCATCCGACCGACAAATCCATATGGTATGTCGGCGCCGCGGCTGGTGGTGTCTGGAAGACGACGAACAATGGCATCTCGTTCACCCCGATCTTCGACGCCGAGGGGTCGTTCTCGATCGGCGTGGTGACGATCGACCCACGCAATCCGAACGTCATCTGGGTCGGCACCGGCGAGAACAACGTGCAGCGCGTCGTCGCGTACGGCGATGGCGTCTACAAGTCGATCGACGGCGGCAAGAGTTGGACGAACACTGGGCTCAAGGAGTCCGAGCACATCGGCCGCATCGTCGTCGACCCGCGCAACTCGGACGTCGTGTACGTGGCGGCGCAGGGTCCCCTATGGCGAAAGGGCGGCGATCGTGGACTCTACAAGACGGCCGACGGCGGGAAGACGTGGACGAAAATCTTGCACGTCGACGACTGGACCGGCGCGAACGACGTGCAGATCGACCCGCGCAATCCGGACGTTCTGATCGCGACGATGTGGCAGCGCAATCGGCGCACGTTCGGGTTCGTCGCCGGCGGTCCGGGCTCGGGCATCTACCGCTCGACCGATGCCGGCAAGACGTGGACGAAATCGCAGTCCGGATTTCCGTCGGATGACCTGGGGCGCATCGGCCTGTCCATGTCGCCGGCGAATCCGAGCGTGGTCTACGCGATGGCCGAAGCGGCGAACGACAAGGGTGGATTCTTCCGGTCGAAGGACGGCGGCGCGAGCTGGGAGCGAATGGGACCGACGCAGATGGGCGGCAACTACTACAACCGCATCTTCGCCGACCCGAAGAACGTCGACCGCGTGTACGCGACCGACGTCAACCTCCAAGTCACCGACGACGGCGGGAAGTCATTTCACAGAGTAGGCGAGCAGTGGAAGCACGTCGACAATCACGTGGTGGTCGTCGACCCCGACAACACGGACCATCTGATCGTCGGCTGCGACGGCGGTGTGTATGAGACGTTCGACCGCGGCGCTTCTTGGCGTTTCTCCGCCAATCTTCCCGTCTCCCAGTATTATCGTGTCGCGACGGACAACTCGCGCCCCTTCTATAGAGTGTACGGCGGCGCGCAGGACAACTTCTCGGTGGGCGGACCCAGCCGAACACGCAGCAACAACGGCATTCGCAACGCCGACTGGTTCATCACGAGCGGCGGCGACGGCTTCGGCAGCGTCGTCGATCCGGTCGATCCGAACACGGTCTACGCGGAGTCGCAATTCGGTGGACTGAGCCGATTCAACCTTCGCACCGGCGAAATCACGGCGATCCAGCCGTTCGATTCAGTCGGCGAAGCGCTGCGCTGGAATTGGGACTCGCCGCTGTTCGTGAGCCCGCACAACCATAACCGCGTCTACTTCGCGGCGAATCGTCTCTTCCGCAGCGACGACCGCGGTGACAGTTGGCGCGCGGTGAGCCCGGATCTCTCGCGGCAGATCGACCGCAACAAGCTCAAGATCATGGACCGCGTGTGGGGCGTCGATGCCGTGGCGAAAAACGTCTCGACGACGCTCTTCGGCACGATCTTCACGATCGCCGAGTCGCCGATCAAAGAAGGCTTGCTGTTCGTCGGCACGGACGACGGGCGCGTGCAGATCAGCGAAGACGGCGGCACGCATTGGCGCGCGATCGACCATTTTCCCGGCGTCCCCGACACGACGTTCGTTTCGCGCGTCGTGCCGTCGAACCAAGACGTGAACACGCTGTACGTGACGCTCAACAACCACTGGTCCGGCGACTTCAAGCCATATGTCGTCAAGACCACCGATCTCGGGAAAACCTGGACGAACATCACCAGCGATCTGCCCGCGCGGGGCGACGTGTGGTGTCTCGCCGAGGATCCCGTCGATCGGAATCTGCTGTTCGTCGGCACGGAGTTCGGGCTCTTCTTCACGAATGACGGCGCAAAGAGGTGGACGCAGCTCAAAGGCGGCTTACCGACGATCCAGGTCCGCGACATCACGATCCAACGGCGCGAGAACGATCTCGTGCTCGCGACGTTCGGCCGCGGCTTTTACGTGCTGGACGACTACACGCCGCTGCGCATGCTGAACGATCAGGCGATCGTGCAGGCGGGAAGTCCGGCCGGCGGCCGTGCCGCATCGTGCGCCGGCGATCCGTGTACTGGCGCGGACATTCTCTTCCCAGTGCGAGCGGCACCGCTCTACGTCGAGTCGAGCCCACTTGGCTTGCCGGGCAGGTCCTTCCAGGGCGCCGGCCAGTACATGGCGAGCAACCCGCCCTATGGCGCGGTCTTCACCTACTATCTCAAAGACGCGCTCGAATCGCGCAAGGATCGCCGGCGAAAAGCCGAGTCTGCGGCCGAGAAGAAGAACGCCGACACGTTCTATCCGCCGTGGGATTCGCTCAAGGCCGAAGATCGCGCCGAGGATCCGGCCGTGATCGTGACTGTGAGCGATGCAAGTGGTCAAGTCATTCGCCGTTTCACCGCACCGACGGGCGCTGGCATCAGCCGAGTGGCGTGGGATCTGCGGCTTCAGCCGGCTGATCCGGTGAACGGGCCGCCGTACCGGCCCGATCCTGACTATCCGTTCACATCGCCGCCGCTCTCCCCGTTCGTGCCCCCGGGCATGTATCAGGTCGCGCTCTCGAAGCGGGTCGACGGCGTGTTCACGCCGCTCGGCAGCCCGCAGCGATTCCAGGTGGTGGACGTCGACAGCGTGCCCGGTCGCGTGATGGCGACGATCGCCGAGCAGCGGAAAGTCGCGGATCTCGAGCGCTCGGTGCTCGGGACGTCGGCGCTGGTGAGCGAGACACTGCGGCGAGTCGGATTCTTGAGGCGCGCGATCGACGAGACGCCGTCCGCCGATACGTCTCTCGCCAAGCGCGTGAGGATTCTCGAACAGCGGCTTATCGATGCGCGCGAGGCGCTCAGCGGCGATCCGACGCTGGCGCGGCGGCAGGAGGCGACCACTCCCTCGCTCGACGGGCGACTTCAGACGGCGATCGGGAATTCGTGGGGCACTTCGCTCTCGGCGCTCAATCCGTCGCAGACGGCGCAGATTGACATCGTGAGACGGGATTTCGGCGCCGTGCTTTCGCGCGTTCAGCAATTGGTCGAGGTCGAGCTCAAGGCGCTGGAGGACGCCGCGGAACGTGCAGGTGTCCCATGGACGAGCGGGCGAATGCCGAGACCGCCGCTCGACTGAACGCGGGAGGCCGTCAGTTTCTCAGGCGGCTAGAGCTCGAAGCCCGCAATCTCCGGCACTGCACCCAAACGGATCGGCACGACCGACGTGCCGATCCCTCGCGAGACGTACATCGGCACGCGATTCGGGTCGCGATACCACCCGCTGACGTAGCGGCCGCTCCCCCGAGGTCTCCACACGGCGTGCCCGAACGGTGCGAGCTGTCCGCTGTGCGTGTGCCCGGCCAGCATCATCACGAACGGAATGCGCGCGTTCGCGTCGAGGAACTCGGCGAGCGGCGGCAGCGCGTTGCTTCGGTCGACCGAGTCGCCGGTCAGCGCGATCAGGTCGGGGCGCAGCGCGTTCGTTCGAGCGGCGACCGCTCGCTCATGATGACCGACGTCGTGGAGGTGGAGGTCGGTGAACTGAACGATCCGAATCGAATCGTTGTCCGGTCGCGGCGCGAGCGAATGCGACGAAACGACGAGTCGGTTGGGTTCGATCAGCCAGCCGTCCGAGCCGATCGCCGCGACGACTCCGCACCCGGTGACCGAGAGCCATTGGCGACGGGAAAGGCGAGTCGAACTTCCGCGGGAGTCGGTCATCACTTCAATAGTAAGATGCGGGCTCCCGAGACCGGGCGGCCGGGCTGAACCGCAGCCTCGAGGCGCGAAACCGAAGGCCAAGGTGGAACACGCTCCGGATTACGTTTGGGTGGGGGTGAGGCCGGTGTTCGATGCGGTAAGGGCGCGGATCTGACCTCCGAGGTGTCAGAGTACATTGAGGAGTAAGAAATGAGGCTCGAGACGATCGTACTCGCGACGGCGCTGCTCGCGTCGCCGGTGGCGGCGCAAGCTCCGCAGCCCGACGGTGCGGGGCTCGAGCGTGGGACGCTGCCGGAGAGTTGGGCCGAGTCGCCCGAGGGATGCGCGACTCGGCAAGCCGATTTCCGAGTGCATGAATACGACGCCGACTTCTACATCCTGCGGCAGTCGGGGTGCACGAACTACGAGAAGCCGTTTCTCTATTTGATCTTCAGCGACGGACAGGCGTTGTTGGTCGATACGGGCGCGAAGGGGGCGCGCGTCGCCGACGAGATCGCGGCGGCGTTGAAGCGCTGGGCCGACGCGCACGGCAAACCGCTTCCGAAGCTCATCGCCGCGCATTCGCACGCCCACGGCGATCACGTTGCCGGCGACTCGGCGCTCGCCGCGATGGCAAACGTCACGGTTGTCGGGACGAGCCCGGAAGCCGTGCAGCGGTTCTTTGGCCTGAAGTCATGGCCCGATTCGTCGGCGACGTTCGATCTCGGTGGACGTCAACTCGACGTCATACCGATTCCAGGACACGAGCGCTCGTCGATCGCCATCTACGACCGTCGAACAGGAATTCTGCTCACGGGCGACACGATGTACCCCGGACGCCTCTATGTCGCAGATGCTGCCGCGTTCGCGAAGAGCGCGCGAAGGCTGGTGGACTTCACACGAGACCTGCGTGTGGCGCACGTCTTGGGCGCGCACATCGAAGAGTCGAAGACGCCGTTTCGCGACTATCCCATCGGAACGAAGTTCCAGCCGGAGGAGCATCGCCTGGAGCTCTCCCGCGGCCACCTGCTCGAGCTGTACGACGCGCTCGTGCTGATGGGACCGACCGTCGTCAGGCGAGCGATGGCCGATTTCACGATCTGGCCCAAGTGAACCGCGCCTAGAGCAATAACAGACCGCGTCGTACACCGGCAGCCACGGCTTCCGCGCGCGACGACACGCCGATCTTCTCGAACAGCAGCTCCAGATGCGTCTTTACGGTGTTGGTCGAGATGCCGAGTCGCGCCGCGATTTGTTTGTTCCCGAGACCGTCAGCGAGCAACGCGAGAATCTCGCGCTCGCGGTTCGTGAGCAGGGCCCGCGGCTGGCTCACCGCGCCTGCGTCGTCCTCTCCGCTCGGGTGAGAATCCTCGACGTCGCGCGCGACTAGCACGACGTCAGCCGACGGCGCGACTTCGCCCAGCGACGTACCGACTCCGACAACGTCGAACGCCGGGTCAGCCGACAGCGCCGCCGCCAACCGAGTGCGCAATTCCTCCGACGCCGCGACGATCGCGATGCGCGTCACGAGGACACGCGGTCACGCCGCGCGCTTCGCAGCGACACGGTCGACGAATCGGCGAACCATCTCCGCCGGCACGGCGACGCCGAGTCCGCCGACGACCATGCTGTTGATGCCGACGAGTCTTCCCTCGGCGTCGACCAGCGGGCCTCCGGAATTTCCCGGCGCAAGCCGAATGTCCGCGACGATCCACCTCGGTACTTCCGTTCGTCGGTCGCGCGCGACGCCGTGCAGAACACCCATCGCCAGGGAATCGCGCATGCCGAGCGGATGTCCGAGGGCAAAGAGCAGCTCGCCGGGGCGCAGCGACTCAGCGTCGCGAATGCGGCTCCACACGTCCGATGAGCCGCCGGTCCGCCCGGCGTCGAGCAGCGCGAGGTCATGCGGCGGATGGTATGCGACCACCCGCGCCTCGCGCCAGCCTCGCGCATGGCCGACTTCCATGGTCGCGCCGCGCGACACGCAGTGAGCGTTCGTCACGACGAGACCCGAGTCTCCCCAGATCAGACCGGCGCCGCCGCGTTCGAAATCGATGGTATTGCCGTCATCGGTCGCGCTCCTCGTTCGATGCGCGAGCTCCACGATCGACCGGCGTTACCCTCGACGTGGTGATCGTGTCGCCCCGAAGGTGCTCCAGCTCGAGCCATCCGCCATCGGGAACCGACGAGAGCGCATCGAGCAGATCAGTTGGACCGCTCAAGGAACGGCCGCCCGCCGAGAGCAGCACGTCGCCGATCAGCAGCCCCGCTGATTCGGCGGGTGACCCGTCGGCGATCGAAACCACGACGAGTCCGAAATCGTGGGAAAGCTTGTGTCGCGAAGTCGTGGCCGCGTTGAGTGACACCTGCTGCACCGCGACGCCGATGAACGGCCGGCGAATGTGTCCACGCTCGAGCAGCTCGTCGACGACTCGGTCCACCGTCGCGGCCGGGAGCGCGGTCGGCGTTCCACGCGCGAGCGCCGAATTGTCGATGCCGACCACCGCTCCGTTCGAATCGACGAGAGCGCCGCCCGAGAAGCCGTCGTAAATCGAAAGGTCGAGTCGCAAGACGCGCTCGATGCGACCGCCGGCGGCGCCCCGCCATCCTTCCGCCACCGCGCTGACGATGCCGAAACTCGCCGTCGTTTTGCGTCCAGGTCGACCGACAGCAAGGACGAGTGAGCCGACGCGCGCCGCGTCATCGCCCGCTCGCTGAGCGACGGGAACACTGGCGCCGTTCAGTCGGAGCACAACGAGGTCGGAAGAGGGGTCTCGTCCCACGACCGTTGCCCGAGCGGACTCGCCGCTCGGCAGCGTTACGGCGACTTCGCCGTCGGCACGGACAGTATGGCTGGCGCTGACGACGATGCCGTCGCGCCAGACGATGCCACTCGACGGAATGCGTCGCCGGGCGTGAATGGCGACGATGGATTTACCGGCTGTCTCGACGGCGTCGGCAAGACTCGCTGATAGCTCGGTCAGTGGATTCTTCGATTTTGCTGGTGACATGCGATCTCCAGAGGCGACAATCGCATGTTACCGATGGCGCAGCACCTCGGGCCATCGGATAAATGGGGGAGACGCGCGCCGGCGCTTACTGATACTGGATGTACAGCGGCCGCGGTCGCAGGCCGAGCACTTCGGCTGGCGTGAGCAACGCGTCGTGATGCTTGACGTCGTTGTGGAAGAAGATCTTGAATCCCGTGTACTCCACCGGCTCGAGGTCGATGTAGTCGCGGTAGGACTCGAACTTCATCCACGGTGGACCCCAGCCGTCCATGTCCATCACGATCTGCACGCGCGGATCGACGGCGATCTTGTCGGCGTGGAGAATCATCGGTTTGAGCCACCGATGGACGATGAGGATCTTGGGCGGAAGGTTCTTCTCGGTCACCAACTGTTGCAATTGCTCCGACACCCAGTTGATGTCGGCGGCGTCGAACTGACCGACCTTCTTTCCCGGCGCCATCCCCTCTTTGGCGTGGTGCATCGAGAATTCGGCATCCATCGCAAGGTGGACGTCCGGGCGTGAGAGAAATGGCATGAGGCGCGGCAGCTCCTTTTGCATCGTGCTCTTCGCCACCTGAATGTCGAGGAAGAGCAGCGCGTTTCTCTGCTTCGCCCAGCCATACACCTTCTCGATGAGCGCCGAATCCATACGCAGGCGGTACATGCCGTCCTTGCCGGGTGAGCCTTGCGCGACCACGGCGATCAGCTGCAGTGCCGGCTTGACCGGCGTCTCGGGATCCGCACGCTGCCAATCGCGCACGGCGTCGTCGAGCTTCGTGAGCATTTGCGCCGACGGATACTCGCCGAGCACTCCCATCCGCTTCGAGAGCGGATTGCCGTAGAAGGCCACGATGCGATTCGACGGAAGGATCGACCCGGGCAGCGGAGCCGGCGCCGTCGGCCACGTTTTCATTTGGTGCCGGCCGAACGCGACGGTCGACGCGAAGGCGACAGAGTCGTGTTTTTTGCGCCCGGCAATGAGGTGGGTGCGCACGCTATCGCTCTCGCCGGCCGTCGTCGCCGCCTGAGCCGGAGTCTGCGCAAACGACGGCGCCGCGACGCAGATCGCGGCGACCAATGCGAACGCCGTCAAATGATCGCGATGCACCATGAGACTTGAAAACGACGGACCACCCGACTTCGCAACCACTTCTCGTCCCTCCTCTGAACCCTGGCGTCTCCCCTATCGACTGACGCTAACGCCGGTCGACCAAAGATCTCCGTTCTACCGCGATCCCGTTCAAGCCAATACTCACAGGTTCTACCCCGCCGACCCTGCCTGGTTGGAACCCCCCCGCCACCCCCGCCGTAGGGCTACAAGCAGCCCTCCATCCGGACTTCGCTTCCCTATGCACCAACAGCCTCAGGCACCGGCTACGCCGCAGGCTCCGGCGCCCACGCCAATCGTCGCCCAGGACGCCGATCTTGGCGCCTTCCGGACTCAGCTTGCCGATCTCAGCGTCGAGCGCGCCGGGCTCAAAGCACAGTGGGACGGCCTGAAGAGTCAGCTCGACAACATGCTGCGCAACAATCCCGCTCGCCCCGGCGTGCAGCAGCAGTGGGCCAATGTCGGTGTTCAACTCGCGACTGTGGACGGAAAGATCGCGACGCTCGAAGCCCGCATCGCGTTCAAGCAGGGGCGGCCGTTCAACGTGGCGCCCAGAGCGAACCCTGGGGTTCCGAACTTCCCCTTCGTGTTTCCGAACCTGGCCGCGCCGGCGGTCTCGGCGCTCGCCATGGTTCTCCTGCTTCCCATTTCGATCGCGTGGGCGAGGGGAATCGTGCGTTGCGCACCGAGGCCGACTCCCGTGCCGAGCGACGTGACGATGCGGCTGGATCGAATCGAGCAGGCGGTCGACACGATCGCTATCGAGGTCGAGCGCATCTCTGAAGGACAGCGATTCGTGACTCGGCTGATGGCAGAAAGGCCGGCGACCCCCGCGGCCGCGGAGGGATCGGCGGTTGACAAGGCGATGGCGCAGCAACCGCTGATGCTCGGCGCCGGGGCAATGGAGCCGATCGTCGTGCCCGAGCGCGACAGAGTGCGGCAGAGGATAATCACTCCTCACTGAGGGGTAGAGTCGCTCGACAGAGGGCGCGAGGCCCGCGTCGAGCGCGGACCCCACGCCCGTGTTCTTGCCCTTCTAGAATCGGCCCGCACAGTTTCATGTGAACGGGATCGCTGCTGATCGCGTCTCATGGTTGGTACCGTCGCCCAACGCCGAGGGGCTCGATGAACAGCGATCGCCGCGATTTTCTGAGACAGTTGACCTTCGCCACCGCGGCCGTCGGCGGAGGCGCGATGCTCACGCCGCTGAGCGCGGAAGAAACGGACCGGGCGGTGGAGCACCTTGGTACGAACCCGCCGTGGGATATGGCTTGGGTGGACCTCGTCCAACGCGCGCAGTACAAGGCCGTCTTCGACTCCACGAACTTGTCCGACGGCGCCGCACTCGACCTCGCCGCGGGAATTCAGGACAACTTCAAAGAAGTCTATGGTTCCGACGACGGCGTTCGCATGGTCGTCGTCATGCGCCAGCTCGGCCAGGTGATGGCGTTCAACGACGACCTCTGGAACCGCTACAACATCGGCGAAGACCGCAAGGTCACCGATCCCCTCACTAAACAGCCGGCGCGCCGCAACCCGTATCTGAAGGCGATCCCCGGCGAACCGGATTGGGCCGTCGGATCCAAGCTCGAGAGCCTTCGCGCGCGCGGCGCGATCTTCCTCGTCTGCAAGCGCGCGGCGATGAACTGGGCGGCCGGCGCGGCCGAGCGAACGAAGACGGACGTCGAGAAAG
>Ga0157372_10004109_pt1 | contig 15613 bp, 16 predicted proteins | sample C55metaG_FD_115307 | JGI IMG/M metagenome (GOLD analysis project Ga0157372, IMG submission 115307) | Corn rhizosphere microbial communities from Kellogg Biological Station, Michigan, USA - C5-5 metaG | ecosystem: Host-associated > Plants > Roots > Rhizosphere > Soil | place: USA: Michigan... | reverse complement strand
TAAGTTTGAACAAAGCTTTTTATATCCGTCCGGATTTTAACAGCATGAGCAAGTTGCTTTACTTGTCTGATCTTGCCTTTTTCTATCCATATACTGTAAATATGATCTTCACCGCAGAAAAACTCTACAATGGTAGTCTTGGGCGATAAGCTGGCTATTCCCTCTTTTAATTTATTATTTGAAAGACTATCGGCCGATTGCCTTGCCGGATACTTTTCTTTCAATGTTTTGTTGAGCAAGGCTAGTTTATATTCTATCTCACGCTTGTTACTGAGTAATATTTTTTGCCGCGATGGATTGAGAATGGCTTCCCGTTCATAATAACTAATAGCCCTCTCGTAATCGACTTGTTTCTTTACAAGCGGATCTTTAGTGTTCATTAAAGCAAATTTTCGGTTCTTCTCAATCTGATCCGCAAGGGTGCGGGCTTTGGTTTTCTCTGCGAGGTTTAATATTATATCTGCGTATTTTTCCTTTCGGGATGACTGCCATAGTGCGAAAGCGGTTCTTATAGCCAACTCTGCTAATTTTTTCGATCCTTTCTGGTAAAAAACTTTATCGTCATTCCCTGCGAACTCGTTTCTTGACCGGTCGCCAGTTTGCAAAGCAAGCATGAACATATGAAGGGCTTCTTCGTGATTGCCTTTTACCAACAGAACTTTTCCCTTTCCTTCAAAAGCATCATACAAACGGTTTTCGCCATAAATACTATCAGGACGATTGCCTAACAGCAGTTTTAATGCTTTATTATATGAATTTAAAGCCTTGTTGGTTTGTTGTAGTGCCAACTGACTCGCACCACATTGATTAAGTAAATTGGCCTTTTCTCGCAATCGGCCACCTTTAAATCTGTAATCAATAATAGAGAGGCTTTTTTTATAGTAGTTTAAAGCTTCCTGATGCCGGCTTTTACTTTGAGCAATATTTCCTGCCAGGGTAAAGGAGCTTAAAAGCCAATAAGCTGAATTGCCGGTAGTTGTTTTTGATAGGATTCTGATTGCTTCCTGAACTTCTTTAAATGCCTCATTAAATTTTCCCTGATCATTGTAAATGTCAGCCAGCGTGTTTTTCAATAAACCGTATCCGGCTTGATCTGAACGAATAAACTTAAAACCAGAAAGGCACGCGTTTTCGGCCTTTTTCATCTCTCCAAGAGATTTATAAGTAATGGCAAGGTTGTTATAGATGGAAGCCATTGCCATACTGTCTCTGGCTACGGCTGCTAAGTTCAGGCTCTTTTGCTGTATAAATAAAGCTCGGGAATAATCGCCCAGTCGGGTGTAATTGTTTCCTAAAGGTTTTAACAGGTATTCTATCAGGTCGAAATTTTTTATGGGGTGTTTGAGATAAAAAGAGTAAGCTTGTTCATACTGCTCAATGGAAAGCAGAACATTGCCGCAGTACAACTGATAATATCCCTGATTAATCAGCAGGTTAAGCCAGGCTTCTTTTTCGTCAGCTGTTTGAGGTTTTCGCCAACAGTTATTTTGGGTAAGCATCAAAAAGTTTAGCCTTTCTGACGGTGCTTCTGCACAAAACTCAATGCGGGAATAGATCCATTCAGAAAAATTGTTCTGTTGCTGTAGCCTTTCGAGTTTATCGTAAAACTGGTTGTTATTTTGAGAAAAGCCTTTCGCGGAAAAAAGTATTAAAGTAAAGATTTTTAAATACCGGCGAAAGGAAGGCTTTTCTGTAAACATACAAGCACCTTAAAATTTCCAGGTAAGGTACGATGAAAACCGGTTGTTAGAACCATTTAATGCCTGGTAGTAACGTAAACCCAGCGCAGGCCCTACTCGTACTTTTCCTAATTGTACATCTGCAAATAAGGATGCATTCCAATCTGTAAAATGGTGTTTCTGTTCTCCCGTATCTTTGCTTACCATTGTTGTCTCCCCGGTTTTTACTTCCGTTGCCGAAATATTTCGAACATCTTTGTCAACAGAATTAAGATTTACCGAAATCATAGCGCCTGCTCCGGCTCCTACAAATTTGTTCACATTATATCTTAACTGAACAGGAATCGCATCAATGGACATTAATTTCGAAATTCTCCGGGTTTCTTTATAATTTATATGGTAGGGAACCCGTGTAATGATAGTGTCTCCGCCTTCACTGCGGTCTAGTAACGATTCTATTTCTTTAAAAGTACTCAGGTACAATTCGTACTGCAGAAATTTTTTAAAGGGCGAATAAGGTGATAAACTAAACCCGAGGCTAAAGTTACTTCCGCCTGATTGTACGTGTTGAAGTAGTGTTGTAGCATTTCCATAAACCGCTATAATTCCCGGTGAAAGACCTCGCTTAAATTGGCCGGTAGATTTATTTGTATAAATGGGCTCGTTCTTATCGAATACAATTGCCGCCTGGCTGCTAAAATGAAGTTTTTTAGGCTTTTTAGCAAAACGGATATCGTATTCCACAAAGCCTTTGGTAGAATCGTGGTCGGTAACTCCCTTTTGCTTAACTCCCGGAAGGTAAATATTTCTGAACACGAATTTAATGCTGTCTGTAGTAACAAGGGTATCAATACAACTTTGCTTTTGATATGCCTGGCTGCAAGGAAGGCAAGCCGGCTGCGTTTTACTGATTTTTAAACTTGCAGCATCAAATATCTTATTATTTGGTACGCTTATTTCTACTTTTTTTGCAGGTCCTTTCCCGGTATTCTGAAAACGGATCTTGTAAGAAAGCTCACGATGCCGGCCGGTAAAACGGTAGTTCATGCGACTATTTCTTAACATCATTTTATTCGGATCATGTGAAGCGACAATTTGTAATTGCAGGTCAAAACTTTCTTCCCTTACAAAAGGATTGTCGGGAACAAAAACGCCTGAAATGCTTACTACTGCATTCGTGTCCTGAAGCATATCTGGCGTAGTTTTGAGGGAAATGAACATAAAACGTTCTTCTCCCTGCTTAAGGTTGTTGAATTGCCATACTAAATTATCCCGGTACAATTGGGTTTTATCCTTAAAGGGAATGGTCTTCTTTTTCGACTTGTTTAGCTCTACTTCACCCTGTCCTCCCTTCTGTTTCCAATCTTCTGTAATAGTCTCTTTTGGAAGATTTGCAACTAACTGATTTAAAGAAGATACTCGTTCCTGGTGATGAGTTCTCGCATCTAAAAAGGCGAAATTATTTCTGGAGAACTGTTTTTCATTAAATAAAATAAGCAGTTTCCCACTTAATTCGGAAATACCCCATTCCTGTTTATTTCGATAACCTACCAGCAAAACCATTTCTTCCGTTGGGCGTGGCATCCGGTTTGATTTTAGCTCAATAGCACCTTCCGATTTTAAAAATTGAGGGTTAGCCAAAGATGCCAGTTTAGAAGGTGGAGCCTTAGGAGCTTCTACTTTTTTAGGACGCGTTGGTGGCGGTTTTCCATCATCGTAGTTATTGGTTGCATATAAACGAACATTGTAGTTGCCGCCTTCTTTGTATGCATGTACCGGGTCTTTCTCAAAACTGTATCCTCCATCACCAAATTCCCAAAAATAAGAGTAGAAGGGCTCCGGAGCTCCTGCAATTTGTCGTAACGGTCGCAACTCTGCTTCAAAGCGGACCGCGTCATCTTCAATTTTAGTATTAATAGATGCAGGAACAGTATCTGCAGGCAACTGCGCCTTTACCGGTAAGTAGAGTAAAGATAAAACGAATAGAGTAAACGCGGTTTTCATGGTTTATAATCTCTAAATATAAAAATATAAGTTTAACGATTTATAAGAGAAGCTTTTATCTTCGAAATCGATACAAATATTAAGCTTCGAGAAAATCGGAAATATTACAAGCCATTGTTCTGATATTAACTGAAAAATTTCACACAGTCTCTTTTTAAATACTCCTATAAAGCTTAATGCAAAAAGCGATGAGCCTTAGCCCATCGCTTAGATTAAAGGTTAACCGCTTTTTTATAGATAAATGCAGTGTTAGTAATTGTTCAGTGCGTTAATTTCTGTCTGAATATTGTTTTCGCTAGTCTCAACCAGGGTTAGGCTTTCATTTAAATTTGCCGTGATTGTAATGTCTTTTTTAGCGATGTAGTATTTTCCATCTTTTATAGAAAAAGAAAGCAGCCTTCCTTCAACTCCTACAGGCATCATGTCATCATAACTTTTTACTTTGTTTGCACCATCGGGAGTGTAAAGTTGCGCAGCCACATTGCTTCCTTTTGCACAAAAGAACACAAAGGTATCGCCACTGTAGCCTCTGAAGGTCGCCATTGTACCAGGATTATTCAGCACTTCAACACGAACGGTAGTTTTCGGGTTGGAATAGTTCCAGAATACATCACAATTGATCCAGCCTAAGGTTCCAAAATTGAAAGCAAATTGGTTGTTTTCTGCTTTAACATCTACCTGAGCTGCACCATTAGCCGGTCTTGGAGCTTGCCATGCCATTTGTTTCTGGTCATTTTGCACACCTTCCCAAAGTTGAGTGCCACCATCACGATTAGCTGGAATTTTAATGTTAACAGGCTTTGCAAGATTTTTATCAACACTTTCTCCGTTTGCTTTTACATCAATAAAAATGAATCCATCTGATTGTAGCGGCGCTCCGGATGAGTGATTAGTATTTGTCCCGCTAAAAATCACATCGCTTCTTTTTAGCATTTCCATTGCTTCTACTGTAACCTCACCTGTAACGGGAATTCCGTTTTTAGTTAAAGAACCGGCTGGAAAAGTAATTTTTGTACCTCCTTTAAGACTTAAAGTTTGTGGCAGTTCAGATACATTTATTTTAAATGATTGTGTTTTGGCTCCAAATTTTTGAGTAAACTCCTGAGCATTGTTGGCAATGTTCGTGTTTTTAATCTCGTCTTTTTTGCAAGCAGAGAAAATTACAAAAGTGGTTAAAAATAATCCGGATAGTAAATTGAACTTTTTCATGATATTCTATTTTTTAGTTTTTAGCTTACTCTATAAGGCTTTTCAGCGTCCGCCATTTGTTGTTGTTTGATAGGATATCAGCTCCCCCGAAAATTTGTTACCCCCTTTTTGAGAAAAAATTTAAAAAAAATAAAAAGCACTCTATTTTAGTATAGGATTGAACAAAGCACACTCAGATAACCGGTATCTCACAGCACTGCTGAACAACGATCAAAAGATTGTAAAAGAGATCTATGCGAAATTTTCCGGAAGGATTAAACGATATGTACTGAATAATAGCGGGTCGGTTGAGGATGCTTCAGATATTTTTCAGGAAGCCCTGGTTGATATTTATAAACAGGCTAAATACAAAAGTTTTATACTTACTTGTCCTTTTGAACCCTTTTTGCTTTTGGTTTGTAAACGGAAATGGCTTAACGAACTGAAGAAAAGATCGATTTTACCGGTAACAAATAATGAAGACGATTTATTAACTATTGGAGAGGATGTTTTTGCTGATGCGGAGTTGCTGGAAAAGCAGGGCGAGGAAGCCAGATTATTTGAACGGATGTTTGAAAAGCTGGGCGAACGTTGTCAGGAGATCATTCGCGAAAGCCTGAATTCAAATTCGCAGGAGAAAGTAGCTGAAGCGCTTGGTGTAACTTATGGCTATCTACGGAAAAAGAAATCTGAATGTATGGCGGCATTAATAAAACTGATTAAGCAATAGGTTATGAGCAGCTTTGATTTTGAAGATATAGCACGATTTGTTGAGGGCGATATGACGGAGCAGGAACGTCAGCAGTTTTCTGCGCAGTTGGAGAATGATCATGAGCTTGCCGCGAAGCTTAGAGAGTATCAGCATATAGATTCTTCTTTACGGATGAAGCTAGTTGATGATAGCAGGGATCAAGTCTTCAAGGCTTCGCTTGATACTTTTGGGAAGGAATATTTTCGGAATTCACGTGTTATTCCTTTGAAGAGATATATTACATGGGCAGCTTCTATTGCAGCAGTATTCGTTGTATTCCTGATTTGGTCACCTTGGAAAGCAAATATGTACGAGCAATATGCAGCTACAAGTATGCCGGCTACAGCTGAACGTGGGGAAGTTAGCGGTCAAGGGGAAATGCAGGAAGCCGCTACTGCTTTTAATAGGAAAGATTTTAATCTCGCCAAATCAAAATTAGAGACCGTATTAAAGTCTGAACCCGCTAATAATATGGCTAAGCTCTATTACGGAATTTCTTTAATTGAAACCGGACAAACGGTAGAAGCAAGAAAACATCTTTTACAGGTTTTTAATGGAGAATCAGTATTTAAGTATGATGCAGGGTTTTATATTGCGCTTTCGTATTTAAAGGAGAAGAAAGAAAAAGAGTGTGCCCTTTGGTTAAAGAAAATCCCGGCTGATGCCCCAAATTATGAGAAGGCCCAGGAACTGTTCCGTAAGCTGAAATAATCTTGTAAAAAAATTGAATATTCAAACCGGAGATAGGAAAGCAACATCTACTCTTTATAGTGCTGGCTTTAGCTCAGACGTTGCCTATCCTTATAAAACACATTTTTACATCAATTGGATGAAGCAAAAGATAGTTTAGAGCGTTATCTGATACGTAGAACTAACCATACATTTTTTAATTTTACTTATCACCATGCTTAATCTCTTAACCGGCCAGCAAACAAAAGCTGCAGATCAGTACACTATTAAAAAACAAGCTATTACATCTTTAGAGCTGATGGAAAGAGCTGCAGAAGCTTTCGTATCTGTTTTTACAAAGCATTATACAGATACAAAAACCGCTATAGCAATTTATTGTGGCACTGGGAATAACGGAGGAGATGGATTAGCAATTGCCCGACTTCTTAATCAGGAGGGGTACAAGAATATAACAACAAAAGTCATTCGTTTTTCTTCAAGGCTTTCGCCTGATTTTCTCGAAAATTTTGATCGGATTAAAGCTTCAGATATTCCTGTAACTGAAATTAAGGAAATAGACCCATTTCCGGTAGAAGAAGCCGAAGTAATCATCGATGCTCTTTTAGGGTCCGGGCTAAATAAACCGCTTGAAAATGCCTGGAAAGAATTAGTAATCTGGATAAGAAGTTTGAACAGAAGAGTTATTTCTGTTGATATTCCTACAGGTTTTAAATCTGAAGGTCCGATTGGCGAAAAAGATCTTGCAGTTAAATCAGATTTGACTATCACTTTTCAACGACCTAAAATCAATTTTTTACTTCCTGAATCTGCAGCTTTTATTGAAAGGTTTCAAGTAGTTGATATAAAGCTAGACGAAGTTTTTATTCAATCTCAGGAGGGCGCGTTTAAGCTTTTGCAAGATAAGGATATTGCAGAAATGCTTATTAAGAGGAATCAATTTAGCCATAAAGGAACGTTTGGACATACGTTAATAATTGCGGGAGCGCAGGAAACTATGGGAGCCGCTTTACTATGTTCGGAAGCTTCTTTGCTTGCAGGCTCCGGGTTGACAACAGCTTGTATTCCTGTAGAAGGTTTAATTGCTTTAAACAGTAGACTTCCTGAGATAATGGCTCAGGTGCGAGTAGCTGGTGAGCTGCCAAAAGATTTACAATGGGATAGATACAGCGCGATTGCCATCGGCCCTGGTTTGGGAACTTCAACTGCAGGAAAAACTATTCTTGAGGAGACTTTGAATAATTTTAATAAACCAGCAGTTTTTGATGCGGACGCTTTAAATCTTCTTTCTAAAAATCCCGATTTACTTTCCTCGGTTTATGAAGGCTCTGTTCTAACTCCTCATGTTAAAGAATTTGACCGTCTTTTTGGTGAACATCTAACATGGTGGAATAGATTGGAAACCGGACTTGAGAAAGCTAAAGAGATTAAGTGTTACATCGTTCTTAAAAATCGTTACAGTATCATTTTTACTCCGGATGGTAAGTGTATCTTCAATCCAACAGGAACACCCGCAATGGCTTCAGGAGGAATGGGAGATGTGTTAACAGGGATTATAGCTTCTTTTTTATCTCAAGGCTACTCTTCAGAAAATGCGGCTATCCTTGGAGTGTTTTTACATGGAAAATCAGGAGAAGATTTAGGAAAGCCTGTTGTGACTGCATCTGAGGTGATTCATCAATTTCCAAAAACAATAAAGAGCTTTCTAATTCAGGGATAAAAAAAGCCTCAATCTCTCAATGAAATTGAGGCTTTAAAATTCTATTGAAAGTATCCTTATCTCGGCAAATCAAATAAATGTTTTTCAGCATGATATGATGAACGTACCAATGGTCCGCTTTCTACATATCTGAATCCCATTTCCATTCCAGCTTCTTTGTATTTAGCAAACTGATCAGGATGAATCCAGTCAACAACCGGATGGTGATTTTTTGTAGGCTGCAAATACTGGCCCAGGGTTAATATATGAACTCCTGTATCAGCAAGATCCTGCATTGTTTCTAACACATCTTCTTCTGTTTCTCCTAAACCAAGCATAATGCCCGATTTTGTACGTAAACCAAATTCAGAAATGCGTTTTAAAACTTCAAGACTACGATCGTACTTCGCCTGGATACGAACTTCACGGGTTAAACGCTTAACGGTTTCTATATTATGAGATACCACTTCCGGCCTTTCTTCGCAAACACGATAAAGATTATCCCAAATTCCTTTAAAATCAGGAATCAATGTCTCCATCGTTGTTCCCGGGCTTTCTCTTCTTACGGCTTTGATAGTTTCGGCCCAAATAGTTGATCCGCCATCTTTTAGATCATCACGGTCAACCGAAGTGATAACCGCATGTTTAACGTTCATTAATTTGATTGAATTAGCAACACGATTAGGCTCATCCAGGTCAACTGCCAAAGGTCGACCAGTAGCAACAGCACAAAATGAACACGAACGGGTGCAAATATTTCCCAGGATCATAAAGGTTGCAGTTCCTGCTCCCCAGCACTCACCCATATTCGGGCAGTTTCCACTCTCACAAATCGTATGAAGCTTATGTTCATCAACCAGACTGCGAACATGAGCATATTCTTTTCCTACAGGTAACTTAACACGCAGCCAGTTTGGTCTTCGTTGTTGTTGTGCCTGATTAGCAGGAATTACCGGCAATTCAATCATATTACAAATGTACAGGATAGATACGAGATGTTAGATATGAGATATGAGATTTTGACGCTTTAAACACATGGAAAACGGAGAGAAAAGAGAATGATTACTAATAAGATCAACCTCGTTATAAATTTCTTGGCCTTTTACCTTCAGCCTTTTACCTTTAACCTCATTATGGCTACATCGAAAATTACATATTTGGGAGACCTTAGAACAGAATCAGTTCACCTCCAATCAGGAGAAAAAATAATCACAGATGCTCCTGTTGATAATAAAGGAAGGGGAGAAGCTTTTTCTCCAACAGATTTGCTGGCAACTTCTTTAGGCAATTGTATGATTACCATTATGGGCATTGCTGCAAGAGAACGGGAAATTGACATTGAAGGAACCACATGTTCAATTACCAAAGTTATGGCGGCAGATCCCAGAAGAGTAAGTGAGATACATGCAGAGCTTATTTTTCCTAAAAATTATACTGACAAGGAAAAAGCAATTTTAGAAAATGCCGCTAAAACCTGTCCGGTATTTTACAGCCTGCATCCGGATATTGTAAAGAACATCAGTTTTGCGTACCCTTAAGAAATAAAAAGGAGTAAGTTTTTTGGCCTTACTCCTTTTTTGTAATTTTTGCTTAAGAATTTACTGTCATCTGTTCAGCCGCTTCTTCAGCAGAAATTTCACTATGTGAAGTTTCATAAATACACTCTCCATCCTTAATTAAAAGTAATTGAGGCGATTCATGATGCACATTAAATACTTCGGCAATTGCGTTAGAAATACTTCTGTAATTAAGAAGATCTAAAAAATAAACAGGAGTTTCTGCTGGTAAAGAATCCCATTCAAATTCAAATTTTCTTTTTGCCATTAAACTTATGGAGCAACGGGTACTATGTTTAAATATAATACTATAGCCCGCAGCCGATTTTATCGTATCAAGCTGATCGATATTTTCTAAAAGTGTCCAGTTCATAAATTATTTTGTAAACAAAAAAACAGCCAAACTCACTTAGCCCTATTCATCTCACCCGCTGTTATTTTGCGGGTTACTATGCTCTTCTAGGTCTTGGGTATGAATTATAAGCCGGGCACATTTTACTTGAACATGATTCAAATACAGTGGCCATTGAAAATAATAGCAGTAGACCGATAGCAACCTTCTTCATTTGAAATTGTGTTTTAGTAGATGAGTTTTTCATAAGCAGTAAATATTTAGAAAGATACAGCTTATGTGAAAAACTTATCCTATAGTTTCTCTAATCGTAAAAAACTGTATCACTTTATGTGAATAAAGTTCCAGAGCCTTTACAATGTTTAAAATTAATTAATATTTTCTGCAACAATACGTTAGGTTTAAAAATTAGTTTCAAAGATTCTTAGCTAATTCTGCCATAAGTATTGCAGTCGCTGCCGCTTCATCTCCCTTGTTGCCATGTTTTCCCCCAGCTCTGTCTAAAGCCTGCTCCTGATTCAGAGTAGTAAGAACTCCAAATATCACCGGCTTATTATGCTTTATACTCACATTTGCAATTCCATTTGCCACTGCGTTGCAGATATAATCAAAATGTGGAGTATCGCCCTGAATAACACAGCCAAGGCAAATCACAGCATCTAATTTTTGTTTGCTTAAAAGCAGATCTGCACCAGAAGTAAGTTCATAGCTGCCAGGCACTAAAACTGAAAGAATATCATCCGGATCTGCTCCTTGTTTAATCAGCAGATCGTATGCACCCTTGTAAAGTGCTCCCGTGATTTCTGCATTCCATTGCGCTGTTACAATTCCAAAACGATATCCTTTGGCCGAAGGAATAGTAGTATGCGAGAAATCTGATAGGTTTTTTAAGTGAGTTGCCATGGGGCGAAAATAATAAATGGTTACCTAAAATATGGGTAACCATTATCGAGCAAGGGTATTTAAAATTTTTATTACAGCAATCTTACAGACGAGCTTCTGCGCGTGCTATATAAGCATCAATCAAAGAAGCTTCCTGACTTTCAGGATAGTCAGATTTGATTTTTTTGTAAGCATCTAAAGCATCATCATATTTTTTCTGCTCTTCGTAAACTAATCCAAGTTTTTTAAGGAACATAGGAGAGTTGAAAGAATCTGAACCTTTATCTGCAGCTTTTTTGTAATAGCTGATTGCTTCATCATAGTTTTTAAGCTCACTGTTAGCATCACCGATCATACCTAAAACAAGAGGATCAATAACAGGGCTTCCAGTTGAAGAATAATTTTCTAAAGCTTCAATTGCTTTTTTATACTCACCTTTTTGAAGGTATAAACCACCTAAATAAACATTAGCAAGGTTCGCAGATTTAGTACTTGAATATTCTTCAGCAATTTTTTCAAAGCCAGGGTAAGAACCGTCGCCTTTAATAGCGCGGTCGGCAAGAGAATCGGCAGCAACATACTCTTCAGCTTTAAACATTTCGTTCACAGCTTTGTCTGCTCTTGGTGCCAAATAAAATTTCTGATATCCAAAATATAATAATACCAGCGCCACAATTGCGCCACCTATAACTGTTAAGCTTTTTCTGTTTTCCTGCACAAAGCTACCTGTGTTGCCTAACTGGTTAAGATCAGTAGGGGTATTTATTTGTTCTTTAGACATTTTCGTTTAATTGAAGGATGCAAAAATACTGTTTTAAGGTTTACTGTCAACAGTCTTTTTTCTAATTGAATAGCTAGCCTGCCAACCTTTATGTTATTTATGGGAAATGTATTAAAAAAAGGTGGAGGGTAAAAGGAATAGCAAGCCCTTATTTAAGGAATAATTTTATCTAAGTTTGCAGTAGTTTATGTGGCTGCAGAAGTTATCCCTACTTAATTTTAAAAACTACCAGGAAGCAGAATTAAGCTTTTCGCCTACTGTGAATGCATTTACCGGAGATAATGGCGCAGGCAAAACAAATCTTCTTGACGCTATACATTATCTTTCCCTTTGTAAGAGTTACTTTAATCCTATAGATTCTCAACAGATAAAACAAGGATCAGATTTTTTTATGATCCAGGGTGTTTTTGAGAGGAATGAGATTGATGAAACGATCTCCTGCTCACTTAAAAAAAATCAGAAAAAACAGTTTAAACGGAATAAAAAGGACTATCAGCGCCTTGCAGATCACATCGGTTTATTTCCTCTGGTGATGATTTCCCCTTACGATATCAGCATTATTATTGAAGGAAGCGAAGAGCGGCGAAGGTTTATTGACAGTGTAATTTCTCAGACAGATAATCAATATCTGGATGAATTGATCAGTTATAACAAAAGCTTAACCACACGAAATGCGTTATTGAAGAAAATTTCGGAGACAGGTCGTTATGATCCTTTATTGCTCGAAGTATATGATGAACAATTAGTTGCTTCAGGAACAAGGATTTTTGAAAAACGCCAGTTGTTTATGCAGGAGTTTCTGTCTGTTTTTAATAAGCATTATCAATACATTACCGAAGATGCCGAGAACGTCGAGCTCGTTTACGAATCTCAATTAATAGAAAATAATTTTGCTCAATTACTAAAATCATCGGTAGAAAAGGATAGGATTCTGGAAAGAACAACTTCGGGTATTCATAAAGACGATCTTAGTTTTTCGATTCATGGTTTGCCAATGAAGAAATTTGGTTCACAGGGGCAGCAAAAGTCGTTCTTAATAGCTTTAAAGTTAGCTCAATATTCTTTCTTGTATCAAAAGAAAGGATTTAAACCGCTTTTATTGCTGGATGATATTTTTGATAAATTGGATGATAAACGGGTTAAGAAGCTAATGACAATGGTTTCTGAAGATGACTTCGGGCAAATTTTCATCACTGATACCAGCAAACAACGTATTGAAAGAATTTTTGCCGGTATTGGAGTTGAAGTTAATATCTTTGAAATAGAAAAAGGTGCGGTAAAATGATTAAAAGAACGAACGACAAGACGATAAAAGAAGCTGTTGAGCAAATGCTTAACGTGTATAAGTTGCGACGTAAGTTCGATGAGACTTCCCTTATCGCCGCATGGCCCGAAATGATGGGTACTGCCATTGCTAAACGTACAACCCAAATGTACATTCGCGAAAGAAGACTTTTTATCCGGATTGACTCGTCTGTAGTTAAAAATGAACTGGTTATGATCCGCTCTCAAATTTTAGATAAGATGAATGAAAGAGCTGGGAGTAAGGTTTTGGATGAGATAGTGTTTTTGTAGTTGCCTTGCAACAGAATCTGCTAGTAATCGTTATATTTAAGTTAATCCAATAAGTATGCTAACGAAAGCTCAATTGTTAGAAACTATTAATGATTTGCCTGAATCATTTTCTATGGATGATGTTCTGGATCGGATCTTACTTCTACAGAAAATCGATCGGGGATTACAACAATCTATTGCCGGAAATACAATGTCTACGGACGAGGCAAAAGAGAAGTTAGATAAATGGTTGAAGTAAAATGGACTGAGCAAGCTGTATTGGATATTGAAAATATAGCAGAATACATTGCTAAAGACTCTCAGAAATACGCTGAAATTCGAGTTAAACGTTTTTTCGCAGCAGTAAAAGTTCTGGAAAAAGGTTCAGGAATTGGTAGGATAGTTCCCGAATTGCACAACCCCCAAATTTGAGAATTAATACTTGGTAACTATAGAGTTATATACAGAGTAGTTTCAGAAACGCTAGTTGATGTTCTGACTGTACATCACAGCAAGCGGCAACTATGGAATAGTCCGGTGTTTAAAGAATATTAAAAGTCAGGAATGAATAAGTAAGAATATCATTCCTTCACTCATTCATTCCTTCTATCATTAAATATTAGAATCTTTCAAAAGCAGAGAAGAAGAAGTTACCTTCAATTTCAGCATTCTCATCAGAGTCTGAACCGTGAACTGCATTAGCTTCAATTGATTCAGCATATTTCTGACGGATTGTTCCCTGATCAGCTTTTTTAGGATCAGTTGCACCGATTAAAGTACGGAAATCAGCAACTGCGTTATCTTTCTCAAGAATAGCAGCAACGATTGGTCCTGAAGTCATAAATGATACAAGATCTCCATAAAAAGGACGCTCTTTGTGTACAGCGTAAAATGCTCCAGCAGCTTCATTGCTTAATTGAATGTATTTCAATGCAACGATTTTAAAACCGCCTTTAATAATATCATCTAAAATTGCACCAGTATGCCCGTTTTTAACAGCATCTGGTTTAATCATGGTAAAAGTTCTGTTTGTAGCCATTGTTTTTTTTAAAAATCGGGGGCAAAGGTAGGGAAAAGGAATCAAGAATCAAGAGCTAGGAATTTGGAGTCCGGATTTAAGAACCAGGAATCAAGACCGGGCAATTAGCTTTGAGGTTATTTAGTAGCTTGATTACTTGCAATCTGCTTAAATTAAAAGGTATTCAATTAGAGGATGGTTTGGTCCTGGATCCTACATCTAAATTCTAATCATCACTAAGTGCCTGTCTTGATTCCTGATTCTTAGCTCTTGATTCCTTTCAGCTCAAACTAATTTTGTTACATCACTCTTTTTAATAGCTTTGCATTTCTTTATAAAGACGAATGCTGGAAATAACCTCGCTTAAGGAAATATTAGCTGACCCAAAGCATATAGTAATTACCACACATCATAAGCCTGATGGTGATGCTATGGGCTCGTCATTGGGAATGTATAATTATTTGATACAAAAGGGGCATCATGTAAAAGTGGTTTCGCCTACTGATTATCCGGTATTTTTACATTGGTTGCCAAATAATTCCGATGTCGTTATTTTTACAGAAAAGCAAGAGGAAAGTAAGAGGCTGGTTGACAACGCAGACCTTGTTTTTTGTCTTGATTTCAACACGTTATCCAGGATTAACGAACTGGGTGAAATTGTCAGAGCTTCTTCTGCTATTAAGGTTATGATCGATCATCACCTTGAGCCGGAGGATTTTGACAATTACCGCCTTTGGAATATTAATGCATGTGCTACAGCTCAGCTAGTTTATGATTTCATAGTTAATAAAATGAAGGAGCCTGAGTTGATTAACAAAGATGTAGCAACCTGTCTTTATACAGGCATTATGACTGATTCGGGCTCTTTCCGTTTCCCTACTACAACACCTGAAGTACATCATATCGTTGCGAACCTTATTCAAAAAGGTGCCGAGAACTGGAAAATTCATCAATTGGTATACGATAACTTCTCAGAAAACCGTTTACGTTTTCTTGGGCATTGCCTGTTGAATAATCTGGAAGTGTTTAAAGAATATAATACTGCTATGATATCTGTTACTCAGGCAGAGTTGCAGCAATATAACATTACTACTGGTGATACCGAGGGCTTAGTGAATTATGCACTGACGATTAATGGTATCAGACTAGCAGCATTAATTATTGAGCGTTCAGACCGGGTAAAACTTTCATTGCGTTCAACAGGAGATTTTCCTGCTAATGAAATTTGCAAAAAGTACTTCGAAGGTGGTGGTCACAGAAACGCTGCCGGCGGGCAATCAGAACTGCCAATTTCTCAGGTTATTGAAAAATTCAAATCCATTTTACCGGAATATAAAAGTCTATTATTAGTATAATTTAAAAACCAAATGAAACGAAACTTAATTGTTTTAGGATTGGCTGCACTTGCTTTTACAAGCTGTAAGCAATTCAAAAAAGGCGAAGGTGATTTACACTACATTAT
>Ga0157372_10004108_pt1 | contig 15613 bp, 12 predicted proteins | sample C55metaG_FD_115307 | JGI IMG/M metagenome (GOLD analysis project Ga0157372, IMG submission 115307) | Corn rhizosphere microbial communities from Kellogg Biological Station, Michigan, USA - C5-5 metaG | ecosystem: Host-associated > Plants > Roots > Rhizosphere > Soil | place: USA: Michigan... | reverse complement strand
TTCGGCGGCGGTTTCGATCTCACGCCGTTCTATCCGTTCGACGAGGACATCGTGCATTGGCACAGTGTCGCCCGCGATCTCTGTGCGCCGTTTGGCGCGGACGTCTATGCGCGCTGCAAACGCTGGTGCGACGAATATTTCTATCTCAAACACCGCGCCGAAACGCGCGGCATTGGCGGGCTCTTCTACGACGACCTCGACGAAGGCGGCTTCGATCGCTGCTTCGCACTGACGCGTGCGGTCGGCAATGGATTTCTCGATGCGTACCTGCCGATCGTCGCGCGCCGCAAGAACACGGCATACGCGGACCGCGAGCGCGAGTTCCAGCTCTATCGTCGCGGGCGCTACGTCGAATTCAACCTCGTTTACGACCGCGGCGCATTGTTCGGATTGCAATCGGGCGGTCGCGCCGAATCGATCCTGATGAGCCTGCCGCCGCGAGTTCGCTTCGAATACGGCTACGTTCCGCAACCGGGCAGCGATGAAGCCAGGCTGGCGGAATACCTCGCGCCGCGCGATTGGCTCGCGCCCGGGGCTGAATAGCCGCCTGACCTAACACCGGCTCTCTTGGGACGCCGGCTCGGTCATGCGCCGAGATTGCCCCGGCTGCCGACCGACCCGCGCATTGGTTTCGCGCCGTCAGTTCCAGTCGTACAGCGAAAAATAGACGGGCGAAACCGGTCCCTGGCGCGGATCTCGCGTGAGGCGTCCGGTGCCGGTCGTATCCATGAAGGTTTCGTCCGGCCCGCCGCCGCGCGGCACGATGTGGATCATCCAGACTTTGCCGTTCTGGCGGTATTCGTCGACGGTGTCGCCGTCCTGCTGGCGCGTCAGGTGCTCGCTCGTTGCCATGCGCTGCGCGACGGTTGGATCGCGGTCGGCCTTGCTGCGGACGATTCGCGTATCGGGCTTGGGCAGCGGGGCGAGCGGATCGGCTGCCGCGTTGGCCGCATCGCTGGCGGCGGGCGCTGCGGCGCCTTGCGCGGAGGCGGATTTCGGCGAGGCTACGCCCGGATCGTTGAGGCCGGGCGGGGGCGGCGCATCGGCTTTCGGCGGAGCCGTGCTGTCGGGTGGCGCGCCGAAAACGAGCGAAGAACCCATGAACATCGAGAGCAGAGCGAAACGGCCAATGATGCGCATGACGTCTCTCCTTCGTACGTCGGCAAGCCTAGCAGGGCATCGATGAATCGTGAGATGCGCGTGTCACAGGACGGGCGAACGGCCGATCGCGTTGCAAACCCGGCTGGCGCTTGCCAAGCTCAGGCGGCCCCTTCTCCGCCTGACCTTCCATGCCACGTCCCCGTCTCGTCCTCATCGACGGTTCATCTTATCTCTATCGCGCATTCCATGCGTTGCCGCCGCTGACCAATTCGGCGGGCGAACCGACCGGCGCGTTGTTTGGCGTCGTGAACATGCTGCGCGCGACCCTCAATGCGAAGCCGGACTATGCCGCGTTCGTGCAGGACGCGCCCGGCCCGACCTTCCGCGATGCGCTGTATGCCGAATACAAGGCGAATCGCGAGGCGATGCCCGATCCGCTCGCGGCGCAGATTGAACCGATGCTCGCGATCGTCGCCGCGCTTGGTTTTCCGATCCTTCGCGTCGAGGGCGTCGAAGCGGACGACGTCATCGGGACGCTCGCCGTGCAGGCGGCGAAGGCTGGCATCGATGTCACGGTGTCGACCGGCGACAAGGATTTTGCGCAGCTCGTCGCGCCGGGCATCGCGCTGGTCAACACGATGAGCAACACGACACTCGACGAAGCCGGCGTCCTCGAAAAATTCGGCGTTCCGCCGCAGCGCATCGTCGATTTGCTGGCGCTGATGGGCGACAGCATAGACAACATTCCGGGCGTGGAGAAATGCGGGCCGAAGACCGCCGCAAAATGGCTCGGCGAATACGGCACGCTCGACAACGTGATCGCCAATGCCGACAAGGTCGGCGGCAAGATCGGCGAGAACCTGCGCCGCGCGTTGGCGCAACTGCCGTTGTCGCGACAGCTCGCGACGATCAAGACCGATGTCGCACTCGATGTCGGCCCGACCGATTTGAAATTGCGACAGCGCGACGCCGACATATTGCGTACGCTGTACAAACGCTACGAGTTCAACGCCGCGCTGAAGGAGCTTGACGCGGGCAATCCCGCGCCGGCGCGCGACTTGCCGGCCGCCGACATTCCCACGCATCGCGAGTTCGGCGTGCGCGGCATCGGCGAAGCGCCGAGGATCATCGTCGATCCCACATTGCAGGGGCCCGGCAACTACGAGCTCGTGACGAGCTCCGATCAGCTCGAACGCTGGCTCGGCAAACTGCGTACGGCGGAATTGATCGCATTCGATACCGAAACCGATTCGCTCGATCCGATGCAGGCCGAAATCATTGGTATTTCGATCGCCGTCGCGGTGCGCGAGGCTGCGTATATTCCGCTCGGTCACGATTGTCCGGGCACGCCATCGCAGCTCGATCGCGAAGACGTTCTCAATCGTTTGAAGCCGCTGCTCGAAGATTCCGACAAGACCAAGCTCGGCCAGAACGCGAAATACGACATCAACGTGATGTCGACCTACGGCATCACGATGCGCGGCGTCGCGCACGACACGATGCTCGAATCGTACGTGCTGAATTCGACCGCCTCGCGGCACGACATGGATTCGCTCGCCAAGCGTCATCTCGCGCACGACACGATCCCATATGAGGAAGTGACGGGCAAAGGCGCCAAACAGATTCCGTTCTCGCAGGTCGATATCGAAACCGCGTGCAAATACGCCGCCGAGGACGCCGATGTCACGTTGCGTCTGCATCGCGCGCTGTGGCCGAAGCTCGAAGCGGAGCCGAGGCTTCGCGAGGTTTACGAAAAGATCGAAATGCCGCTGGTGCCGGTGCTCGCGCGCATGGAGCAGACCGGTGTCCTCATCGACACGGCGGCGCTGAAGCGTCAGAGCAACGAGCTCGCCAAGCGCATGCACGAGCTGACAGAGCAGGCCTACGCGATCGCCGGTCGCCATTTCAGTCTGGATTCGCCCAAGCAGCTGCAGGCGATCCTGTTCGATGAGCTGAAGTTGCCTGCGGTGATGAAGACGCCAAGCGGACAGCCATCGACGAACGAGGAGGCGCTCGAAGCGATCGCCAACGATCACGCATTGCCGCGATTGATTCTCGAATACCGCGGGCTTGCGAAATTGCGTTCGACGTACACCGAAAAGCTCGCCGACAACGTCAATCCGCGCACCGGGCGCGTGCACACGAACTACAACCAGGCGACGGCGGCAACCGGACGATTGTCTTCGGTGGATCCGAACCTGCAGAACATTCCGATCCGCACCGAAGAGGGCAGGCGGATTCGTCAGGCATTCGTCGCGCCGCCGGGATGGAAAGTCGTCGCGGCTGATTATTCGCAGATCGAGCTTCGCATCATGGCGCATCTTTCCGGCGACGCCGGACTGCTGGCGGCGTTCCACGGCAATCAGGACATTCACCGCGCGACCGCTGCGGAAGTGTTCGGATTGCCGCTCGATCAGGTCGACACGAATCAGCGCCGCGCCGCGAAAGCGATCAATTTCGGATTGATGTATGGCATGAGCGCGTTTGGTCTTGCGCGCCAGCTCGGTGTCGGGCGCGGCGAAGCGCAGGACTACATGGCGCGTTATTTTTCACGTTATCCGGGCGTACGCGAATTCATGGATCGCGTGCGCGAGCAGGCGCACCGCGACGGCTATGTCGAGACCGTGTTCGGCCGGCGCCTGCATCTCGACTACATCAACTCGCGCAATCAGGTACAGCGTTCGGGCGCCGAGCGCGCCGCGATCAATGCGCCGATGCAAGGCACTGCGGCCGACATCATCAAGCGCGCGATGATCGCGGTCGACGCATGGCTGATCGACCAGGACGAAGCCGCGCACATGCTGATGCAGGTGCACGATGAGCTCGTGTTCGAAATCCGCGAGGACCGCATTGAAACCGTCAGCGCAGGCATTCGCGAACGCATGGCCGCGGCGGCGGCGCTTTCCGTGCCTCTCATCGTCGATATCGGTGTCGGCACGAACTGGGACGAGGCGCATTAGCTCGGACGGACGCGGCGTTACGACCTGTTTGTCTTGATTCTTCTCTTGGGCCGTACTTTTGCGCGCGGTTCGCCGATTTTTCAATGTTTACAGCGATTTAACAACGGGTCTCGCGCCTGAATCACGGATGAATGCGACCAATTCGCGTCTCAAATCGCGCGCGAACTTTCGCGGGATACCCCGGTCCCACCAATGGGCGCACGCAACGGCGCCCCTGGTTCACTCACCTCCCTGAGTGTGACCCCCGGGAAATCGGTCCCTCCCCAGACTGGTTTTCCACCGGCCCCGAGGGCTCCCCCTGGCCCTCGGGGCTTTTCTTTTTCGGCGTCGTGGGCCTCGCGCAGGCATGAGCGCGCACATGCGTCTCCGCGAAAACAGCACCGGGTTTCGATCTTTGAAAGCAACGTCGGTTGCCGACAGCCGGCGCGCTCGGGCGGCGCGTTTCAGACTTTGAGTGCCGCGAGCACCACCGCGCGCGCCAGCTTGCCGGTCTCGTTGCGCGGAAGCGCCTCGACGCAGCGCAAGCGACGCGGCAGGAACACCGGGTCGATCGAACGGCGCAGTCCATCCATCAATTCCGACTCCGAGCGATTCGGCGCGACGACAAGCGCTGCGATGCGTCGCACGCCGGCGCTGTCTTCTTCTTCGAGTTGCAGCACGACCGCGTCGATCACGCCCGGTAACGCGAGCACGCGATGGGTCAAATCCGAAAGAGACGCGCGCTTGCCGGCGATCTCGACGAGATCGGCGTTGCGCCCGCGCAGATGGAATGCGTGATCGGGCAGAAGCTCGACGACATCCTGCAGCACGACCGGCTGGCTGAAATACGGCGCATCGACCAGCGTGCCGTCCGGCTGCGGGCGCAATGCGATACCCGGATACAGGCGCCACGCGCCTTCGTGCGCGGTGCGGCGATGCGCGATCACGCAGGTTTCGGTCGAGCCGAACAACTCGATGATCGGCGCGCCATAGCGCGTTTCCGCCTCGGCCGCGAGTTCGGCGCACAAGGGCGCTGTGGCCGAAGTGATCGCCGCGAGCGGCGGCAACTTGACCGGATCGCGAAGCAGCGCCTGCAGATGAATCGGCGTCGTCACCAGCATGCGCGGCGCGGGCACTTCGGCGAGCGCGGCGGCGACGTCGGCCGGAAAGAACGGTCGTCCGCCATGTACCGCGAACGGACCCAGCAACGGCAGAAGGATCGACAACTCGAGACCGTACATGTGTTGCGGCGGCACCGTCGCGACGATGTGTGCGATCTCATCGCCGCCAAGGCCGAGCGCCGTAGCGAGAATATGCGTGTTATGCGCGCTGCTGGCACGGACCGCGGACCATGTCTTGGGATTCGCCTTCGGCTGGCCGGTGCTGCCGGAAGTGAAGCCGACTGCGACGATCTGCTCGCCATCGATGTCGGGCACTGCGATGTCGGTGCGTGGCGTGTCGTCATCGAGACGCAGATGCACGTAGTGCATCGAGAGACCTTCGCGATGCGCATCGCCGAGCGCGTAGCTGCCGGAATGACCGGCCAGCACTTCGTCGATTGCGGCCGGTGCGCGCGACGGCGGCAGGAGGTTGGTCTGCCCGCGGCTCGCGACAGCGCAGAATCCGACCAGGAATGGATAACGATCCTCGCAGAGATTTACCGCAAAGGACGCCGGCGGCAGCATCGCGGCGACGGCATCGACATCGGCGAGGAATCGCGCCACCGAAATCGGACGACCTTCACGCCAGGCGAAAACCCGCTCCGGTTGCGCGACGTTCAATAGCGGCAGCGCAGTGGCTGCGCGTTCGACGACAGCAGACAAATTCCCCACTCCCTCGCGTCGGAATACGTTCGACCTTTCTCAACACTTGCAGTCACGCACGCACGATCGCCCCGCTGATAGCGTCGCGGATCGGCGTCGGCCGCTCAAGTCCCCCCAGTTTTTCGTTCAGGATCGCCTCAATTTCGGCGCCGAAGGTCGTGCGCACTTGCTCGGCGGTCAGTGCGGGAGGCTCCCCATGGCGGTTCGCACTGGTCGAGACGAGCGCTCCGCCGAACGCCCGACAGAGCCCGGCGGCGGGCGGATGCGCCGTCACGCGCACGGCGATGCCGGTGTGCGCACCCGCGAGCCACGCGGGCGCGTCTTCAGCGCGCGGAAAGATCCAGGTGTGCGGTCCCGGCCACGTCGCCATCGCACGTGCCAGCGATTCAGCGGGAACGGACGATCGGTCGATATATGGCTCGAGCTCGGCGAAATCGGCCGCGATGAGCAGCACGCCCTGCGTCGGCGGTCGCCGCTTGATGGCGAACAAGCGCTCGCAGGCATGTCGATTGCGCGGATCGCAGCCGAGTCCGAAGACCGCTTCGGTCGGATAGGCGACGACGCCGCCAGCGCGGAGCGCCGCCACGATCTCGGTCAGCGAGGCATCCATCGGGCGTCGGGCCGGGATTCGCGGCGGGTGTTCTCTGTCACGACGCTTCGGGTGCTTTGCGTGTCGTGGATTTCTTCGCCGCGGTTTTCTTGCGCGCGGCGGCTTTCTTCACGACGGATTTCTTCGCCGTTTTCTTGACGGCTGTTTTTTTCTCGACCGGCGCGGCTTTTGGCGCAGCGTCGTTCTTCGCGGACTTGGACTTTGCGCCAAAACGCCCGCCGCGCTTGGGACGGTTCGGTGCGGCGGCAAGCAATCCCGCGCTTTCCTCCGCCGTGAGCTCCGACGGCTCGCGACCCTTCGGGATGCGCGCGTTCTTTTCGCCATCGGTGATGTACGGGCCATAGCGGCCGTTCAATACCTGCACGCCGTTGCCGAAGTCCTTGATGATGCGGTTCGCCGCCGCTTCGGCCTTGGCGCGGATCAACTCGAGCGCGCGTGGCAGCTCGATCGTGTACGGATCATCGCCCGGTTGCAGCGATGCGTAGTTGCTGCCGTGCTTGACGAACGGCCCAAAGCGGCCGACGCCGACCGTGATGTCCTCGCCATCATCGGCCTTGCCAAGATTGCGCGGCAACTTGAAGAGCTCCAGCGCATCGGGCAATGAAATCGTGTGCATGCTCTGGCCGACGCGAAGGCTCGCGAACTTCGGCTTGTCGGCGTCGTCCTTGGTACCGATCTGCGCGAATGGACCGTAACGGCCGAGACGCACCTGCACCGGCTTGCCGCTTTTCGGATCGATGCCGAGCTCGCGCGCGCCGGTCGCCTCGGAGCGGTCCACGGTTTCGTTCTTCTCGTCGACCTGAGCCTTGAACGGTTTCCAGAACTTCTCGAGCAGCGGCACCCATTCTTCTTCGCCGCGACTGACGGCGTCGAGCTCGTCCTCGAGCTTGGCGGTGAAATCGTAGTCGACGTATTTGGCGAAATGGCCGGACAGGAATTTCGCGACCGCGCGGCCGACGTCGGTCGGACGAAAACGGCGGCTGTCGAGAATCACGTACTCGCGATTCAGCAGAACCTGGATGATGCTCGCATACGTCGATGGACGGCCGATGCCGTATTCCTCAAGCGTCTTGACCAGCGAGGCTTCGGAATAGCGCGGCGGCGGTTCGGTGAAATGCTGGTCCGCACTGATTTCGCGGAGCGGCACGGCTTCGCCGATCGTCATCGCCGGCAGCTTGCGGCCTTCGTCGTCGTCCTCGGCATTCTTCTGATCGCGGCCTTCTTCATAGACAGCAAGAAATCCCGGATCGACGACGGTCGTGCCGCTCGCGCGGAACGTGGAATCGGGACCGCAGGCGAGGTCGACCGAAACCGTGTTCAACGTCGCGAACTGCATCTGGCACGCGACGGCGCGCTTCCAGATCAGCTCATACAGCTTGCGTTGATCTTCGTTGAGATAGGCAGCGACATCCTTGGGCCGATGCAGCGCCGATGTCGGGCGGATCGCCTCGTGCGCTTCCTGCGCGTTCTTGGATTTGTTGCGATAGAAATTCGGATGCTCGGGCAGCGCGCGCGGGCCGTAATCGCGCTGGATCACGTCGCGCAGCTCGCTGATCGCCTCGCTGGAAAGATGCACGGCGTCGGTGCGCATATACGTGATCAATCCGACGATGCCTTCGTCGCCGATCGGCACGCCTTCGTACAACTGCTGCGCGAGTCGCATCGTGCGGTTCGTCGCGTAGCCGAGTTTGCGTGCCGCCTCTTGTTGCAGCGTCGATGTCGTGAACGGCGGAGCCGGCCGGCGCTTGCGTTCCTTGGATTGGATATCGCTGACGACGAGCCGGCCCTGCGCGGCTTTCTTCAACGTATCGCGCGCCGCATGCGCATCGTGCTCGTTGACGAGATCGAACTGCTCGAACTTCTTGCCGCGCAATTTCCAGAGCCGCGCCTTGAACGGCTGATCCGGATGCGCACAGTCGGCTTCGATCGACCAGTATTCGCGCGCCTTGAACGCTTCGATTTCTTCTTCGCGCTCGACGATCATGCGCAGCGCGGGCGATTGCACGCGTCCGGCAGAAAGACCGCGTTGCACCTTGCGCCACAGCACCGGTGAAAGATTGAACCCGACCAGATAGTCGAGTGCACGCCGCGCCTGCTGCGCGTTGACCAGATCCATCGAGAGCTTGCGCGGTTGCGCGACCGCTTCCTTGATTGCACGCGGCGTGATCTCGGAGAACACCACGCGATGCACCGCGCGTCCGTCGAGGAGGCCACGCTGTTTCAGAATCTCGGCGATGTGCCACGAGATCGCTTCGCCTTCGCGATCAAGGTCGGTCGCAAGATAAAGCGAATCGGCCTTCGCGGCCGCTTTCGCGATCGCGTCGACGTGCTTCTCGTTCTTCTCGATGACTTCGTAGTTCATCGCGAAGTCGTTGTCGATATCGACTGCGCCTTCCTTGGGCACGAGATCGCGCACGTGCCCGTAGGACGCCAGCACCTGGAAGTCCTTGCCGAGGTACTTGTTGATCGTCTTCGCCTTCGCTGGCGACTCGACGATGAGGAGATTCTTGGCCATTTCCATTCCTGCGCCCGCATGGCGTTGGACAACCGGGGCGGCTGCCGCAAGACCATGCAGGAAATCGGGACTCTTCCGGGAGATCCGTTCAGGTGCCCTTTTTCAGTGGAAACACACGCATCGGCGGCGTGTCAAGCTGAGGGACCGACGCCGGACACTATCGTGTGCACACTTTACGAGACGTGCGCTACGTATCAACTGATTGTATTCATTGAATAAATTAGCAGTCTGCGCGGCCGTGGGATATGAGCATTCATCCAGTATCCGATCGACACCGCACGTACAGCCCGCCACGTTCCGCAGCGACTTCGCGCTCCAGTTCGAGAACCAGCAGCATCGAGGACAGCGCCGCAACGTCGATGCCCGTGCGCTCGGCCAGCACGTCGACGCTCTGCGCTTCGTGGCCGAGCGCAGTCAGCAGCGCGACGTATTCCGGATCGCGCGCAGCGGGCGATGCTGATTCGACGGTGCATCCGGTGATCGCCAGCCTTTCGCGCAGTGCTGCGCCGAGGTGCGCGGCGAGCGGGCCGAGCGTTTCGATGATTTCGTCGGCGGTTTCCACCAGCGTCGCGCCCTCGCGGATCAGCCGATGACATCCGCGCGCGAGCGGATTCTGGATCGAGCCCGGTATCGCGAACACTTCGCGTCCCTGATCGCCGGCGCAGCGCGCCGTGATCAGCGATCCCGAGCGCAGACCCGCTTCGACGACGAGCGTTCCCAAAGCAAGCCCCGCGATGATTCGGTTGCGTCGCGGAAAATTCTCGGGACGACCGGGCGTGCCCGGCGGGAATTCGCTGACGAGGGCACCGTGTTGCGCAATCCGCGTTGCGAGCTCGCGATGACGCAGCGGAAAGACGAGATCGGGTCCGGTGCCGAGCACGGCGATGGTGGCGGCGCCCACATCGAGCGCAGTCGTATGCGCGGCACCATCGATGCCTTCGGCGAGCCCGCTCGTGATCGAGAGACCGGCCGCCGACAATGCACGTGCAAACGTTCGTGCGTTCGCGAGACCGCCGTGACTCGCACTGCGACTACCGACGATTGCAATCTGCGGCTGCCAGAGCGCGCTGGCGTCGCCGACGACGAAGAGTGCCGCCGGCGCTCCGGGCACGTCGCGAAGCAGGGGAGGGAAGTCGGCGCTGTTGGCAGCGAGGAGGAGATGCGTGTCGGCCGCGAGCCAATCGAGATCGCTCGCGATCTGCGTACGATCCGGTGCGCGCAATGCAGCGCGGCATGCAGCGGTGTCGATCGGGGCTTCGCCACGACGCGCCGCTTCGAGTGCACTCAAGGCGCCGTCGTGACGATCGATCATCTCGCGCAGGCGTGACGCGCCTAGTCCTGGCGCACGCAGCAGGATCAACCAGGCTTCGATCTCATCGCGATTCGACTCGACGTCCATCCATGGCGAGTCTAACGACGCCGAAAACGAACGAGGCGCGATGTTGCCATCGCGCCGCGTAGGAAATCGCCGAATGAAATCAGGTCAAGGCGTGTGATCAGGATCCCACAGGAATGCGCCGAGCTTGACCGGCTTCACCGCATCCATCACCAGACCGTAGCTGACGCGTCCGAACGTGCGGAAGATCATCACGTGCCCGATGAATTCCGGCGGCAGCGTGGTATGCGCATCGTTCGGGTGGAAGAATTTCTTGGCGCTGCCTTCGGTGTAATCGGTTTGATCGAGCACCTCTTCGCCATCCTGATAGACGCTGTAGGTCTGACCATTCTCGACGCCGTCCTCGGTGCCGCGTGAAACAGCGACCACTTGGCGCGGCCCGACTGCGCTCATGGCGGCATCGGCAAACGCGAGCACGCGCATGTTGTCCGGCATCCGCGCGGGTGCGTGCGGAACGTACTGGTCGTCGTAGGGCCTCTCGTCGAGAGGAAGCACGAGATCGCCTGGGCGCACTTCGAAATCCGAATAGACGATCAGCGCCGAGGAAGGATCACCCACGCGCGTCACTTCGACGGTGCCGAAGTCGAGCACCTCGTAGCCGAGGAAACGCACGTTGCCGCTCAGCGTGAATTCGTTGGGACCGTGATGCCAGAGCAAACCCGGACGGCCGTCGAACCAGTCGCTGGTCTGACGATAGACCTCACGCGGCTGACCTTCGCTGCGCGGCGGCATGTCGTAGTAACGTCCGGCGGGGCGCACGATGGCGAGTCGCTGGCCGGGCTGGGCAACGAGACCGCGCACATAAGCGAGCTGGCCGGCGGTGCCACGGAGCTGATTCTCTTCCAGGCCGACCACATGCGGGGCGTTCTCGAATTCTTCCTCGCTGATGACGCGCGCGTGTTTCAGGAACTGCTTCAGCGCCGATGTCGGAATCGCCTTGACGGCATTTTCAAGCGAGGTGATGCGCGCGTGCGGCCCGATCGAGCCCTCGCCGTGACGCAGGTGACCGCCGGAAAGAACGAGCTCATCACCCGGATAAATCAGGTGCGGGTTCTTGACCTGCGGGTTGTCCTGCCAGATTTCCGGCCACAGCCAAGGCTTCTTCAGGAAGCGGGCGGAAATGTCCCAAAGGGTGTCACCCTTCACGACGATATAGCGGTCCGGATGCTGGTCTGCCCACTCGACGGTGGCGGCAAAAACCGTGAGGGTGAAAAGCAGTCCAGCCGAAACCGCAAGTAGTTTTTTAAGCATGGCTGCCAATTCCCTGATTCCCCAATGGCTTGGCGAGTCTATCCGAAAGTTTAACGGGAGAAAACGACGGCCATCCCAAAACGGCAAGGACCCGGGACCGGCCCCTTTCGGCGCCGATCACCTTGTCGGCAGTGGATTTTTCGGTCCCCGCCCGCTTCCGCGCCGCCATCTGCGGCAGCGGGTGCCCGTCCCCACGCCGGGCCCTCGATTACCTTAGAATTTCAGTATCTTCCGCATCTTGCGGCGTGCTGTTGCGAACCGCATCTCAAGTCCATGCCTCATCTTACGATCCTCGAATTCCCCGATAAGCGCCTGCGGACCAAGGCGCAGCCCGTGACCGCGTTCGACGCGGCGCTGAAGCAGCTTGCCGCCGATATGCTGGAAACGATGTACGCCGCGCCCGGGATCGGTCTCGCCGCGACGCAGGTGAACGTCCATCGGCAGCTCCTCGTGCTGGACGTCTCGGAGGAAAAGAACCAGCCGATGATCCTGGTCAATCCGCGCATCACGACGAGCGAAGGCAGCCAGACCTATCAGGAAGGATGACTCTCGGTGCCGGGCATCTTCGCCGATGTCGAGCGCGCCGACCGCATCCATGTCCAAGCGCAGGATGTCGAGGGCAAACCGCTCTCGTTCGACGCCGACGGCCTTCTCGCGGTGTGTATCCAGCACGAGATGGATCATCTGATCGGCAAACTCTTCGTCGACTATCTCTCGCCGCTCAAGCGCGAGCTGGTGCGCAAGAAACTCGAAAAGCAGCGTCGCCACAACGCCGCCGAAACCGCGACGGCGGTTGCTCTTTAGCGCGCCGCATCGCCAGCCGATGGAATCGCGACTGCGCCTGGTGTTCGCGGGAACGCCGGAGTTCTCGCTGCCGTGTCTTGAAGCCTGTCTGCGCGCGGCGGTCGATGTCGTCGCGGTCTACACGCAGCCCGATCGCCCGGCCGGGCGCGGACGTCAATTGCTCGCTAGTCCCGTCAAGCGACGCGCTCTTGCGGCAGGCATCGCGGTCGAACAGCCGGCGACGCTGAAAGATCCTGCTGCGCAACAACGACTCGCCGATCTGGCAGCCGATCTGATGGTCGTCGTCGCGTACGGATTGATTCTGCCGCGACGCGTGCTCGTGGTGCCGCGTCTTGGCTGCTGGAACGTACACGCCTCTTTGCTGCCGCGCTGGCGCGGCGCGGCGCCGATCCAGCGAGCGATTCTTGCGGGCGACACCGAAACCGGCGTCGATCTGATGCAGATGGAAGCCGGTCTCGATACGGGTCCGATCCTGCTCGAACGGCGCACGCCGATCGCCGATGACGAAAGCGGCGGTTCGCTGCACGATCGTCTCTCCGCACTCGGCGCGGATGCGCTCGAAGAAGGACTCGCACGCATTACACGTGGCGAGACGCTGACGCCCCGAATACAGCCGGAGGATGGCGTCATCTACGCGCACAAGATCGACAAGAACGAAGCGCGACTCGACTGGAACGAATCCGCCGTCGCGCTCGCACGCAAGGTTCGCGCATTCGATCCGTGGCCCGTCGCGGAAGCCGAAATCGGCGGCGAACGGCTGCGCATCTGGTCCGCGCGCGCGATCGACGAGGGCGCGAACGCGGCGCCGGGCACGATCATCGGCAGCAGCCGCGATGCACTCGACATCGCCACAGGAAAAGGCGTCTTGCGCATCCTCGAAGTGCAGCGCGCGGGCGGCCGAAGGATCAGCGTGCGTGACTGGCACAACGCGCGACGCGAGCCTGGAGCAACGCGGTGAACCCAGGCGCCACGCTGCGCGCCGAAGCTGCGCGCGCGCTGGCGCGCATCGTGTTCGACGGCGCATCGCTGCGCACCACGCTCGCCGAAACGACGCCGCGCATGGCCGATCCGCGCGATCGCGCGCTGCTCTCGGCGACGTTGTTCGAGTCGACGCGCTGGTGGTTGCGACTGGACGCTGCGATCACGACGCTTCTGGAAAAACCGCTGCCGCCGAAAGCGCGCGACGTGCGCGCGCTGCTCGCCGTCGGTTGCGCGCAGATCGCAGTTCTGGAAATGCCAGACTACGCCGTCGTCGCTTCGTGCGTCGACGCCGCGCGCGAACTCGGCCAGCCGCGCTACAGCGGTCTCGTCAACGCATTGTTGCGTCGCTTCGTGCGCGAACGCGCTTCGCTCGACGCACGCCTGGACGCCGACGAAGTGTCACGCACCGCACATCCGCGCTGGCTCATCGACGCATTGCGCCGCGACTGGCCGGATGATGCCGACGCGATCCTCGCCGAGAACAACTACGAGGCGCCGCTCACGCTGCGCGTCAACCGGCGCCGCAGTGACCGGTCGGCGCTTCTCGAGCGTCTTCGCGCCGACGACATCGGAGCGACGGCACACGACGATCTCGAGGATGCCATCGTGCTCGATCGCAGCACGGATGTGACACGTCTTCCCGGTTACGCGGAAGGTCTCTTTTCGGTGCAGGACGGCGCGGCGCAACGCGTCGTCGAGCTGCTCGATCTCCGCGATGGCTTACGCGTGCTCGATGCGTGCGCCGCGCCCGGCGGCAAGGCCGCGCACATGCTCGAACGCGTCGATGTCGATCTCGTCGCGCTCGATCTCGACGCGGCACGCCTCCCGCGCATTCACCAAAATCTCGATCGGCTCGGTTTGCGGGCGACCGTAGCAGCCGGCGATGCGACGCAGCCCGCACGCTGGTGGGACGGCTGCCCGTTCGACCGCATTCTGCTCGACGCGCCGTGCTCGGCGACCGGGATCGTGCGGCGCCAGCCCGACATCAAGCTGCATCGACGTGCGGACGATATCGCGGGGCTTGCGGCGACGCAGACGCGACTTCTGGATGCACTATGGCCTTTGCTCGCGCCGGGCGGACGACTAGTCTATGCAACCTGCTCGCTGCTGCGCGCAGAGAATGAAACGGTGCTCGGCCACTTTCGCGCGAATCACGCGGACGCGAGCATCGTGCCGGTGCCGGCCACATTCGGCCGAGCGGCTGGGGACGGTCGGCAACAATTGCCGGGCGTGGGAGGCATGGACGGGTTCTACTATGCGATCCTCGAAAAGCCTCGCTAGCGCGGTTTCGATCGCCGCCAGCGTTCTCGTTGGTTGCGGCGCACTCGCGCAGCAGCATCCGGGCACGCTCGCGATCCGCAGCGCGCGCTTGGGCGGCGTGAGCGATGCGCCGATGCTCGAGCTCGGTCTGGACTGTCGGCTCAGCGGTCCGATGCAGGACGCGCTCGATCATGGCATCCCGTTGACGCTGACCATTCGCGTCGATGCCGGGCGCTGGCGTTTTCTGCCGTCGACGGCGAGTTCGGAGCAGCGCATTGAGCTGCGTTATTTCCCGTTGTCGCGTCGCTATCAGCTGCGCGATCTCGACGCGCCGGCGGATGTGCGCAGTTTCGCAACGCCGGGCTATCTCCTCGCCGGACTCAATTCGCTGCGTCTGCCATTGCCCGTCGCGTTCGCTGCGCTGCCGCGCGACGCATCCGCGCATGTCGAAGCCGGGCTCGAAACCGCCGCGCTGCCCGGCGCACTGCGTCTGCCGGCGTTGTTCGAACCGGCCTGGCAGCTCACGGCCACGGAGTACACATGGCAACCCGCGGCTGGCTGAAATTCGCGCTGCGACGCGCGTTTCCTGCGCTGGCCGCGCTGGCGCTGCTGCTCGCATCGCTGAAACTCGCCGAAGATGCCGCGGGCGGCGGCGGTGTCGGTTTGTATTACCGCTGGATTCTCGGTGCGGCGGCGACGGCGCTGGCGTTGCTGGCGCTCGCGATTGCGCAGCGCCTCTGGCATTTGCGCATCGATCTCAAACGTGGCGCGCCCGGCGCGCGGCTCGGTCGACGGCTTCTGGTCATGCTCGTGCTCCTCGCGGTGCCGCCGGTCGTGGTCGTGTACGGATTCGCGCTGCGATTTCTCGATGCGACGATCGACAACTGGTTCAACGTCAAGCTCGAGCAGGCGCTCGACAACGCGCTCGAAGTC
>Ga0157372_10004103_pt1 | contig 15620 bp, 19 predicted proteins | sample C55metaG_FD_115307 | JGI IMG/M metagenome (GOLD analysis project Ga0157372, IMG submission 115307) | Corn rhizosphere microbial communities from Kellogg Biological Station, Michigan, USA - C5-5 metaG | ecosystem: Host-associated > Plants > Roots > Rhizosphere > Soil | place: USA: Michigan... | reverse complement strand
CCTAAGTCAGCCAACAACACCGGTTCTGCCGGCCACCACTTAGTCCAACCGAGACAAGAAAACCGGCGATGGCATGCTCGCAGATGAAAAGCCGTTCTGTTCAGAGACTTTTTCAACACCCACAGGATTTATCACTCATTGACCCGGACGATAGTCGGGATTAGCTGGTCGCAAATAGTGCAAACTCAGTATTTCCTTAACACGCCAATGACTCTGCCCTGAATCTGCACATCCGCAGCGGGCACCATGATCGGCTTCATCCTCGCGTTCGAGGGTTGTAGTCGGATCTTGTCTCCTTCACGATAAAAACGTTTGAGAGTCGCGTCCGCGCCGCCAACCAGAGCGACCACGATGTCTCCGTTGTGCGCGATTTTGGTTTTCTCAACTAGTACATAGTCGCCGCTAAGAATCGCCTCATCCTGCATTGAGTCGCCATTCACCTCGAGGACATAGGCTTCTTTCGATCGCACAAAATCGGCAAGTGAAATTGTCTCCGGACGCTCGATTGCTTCAATCGGCTGACCGGCGGCGATTCGGCCCAGCAACGGCAGTACCATGCCGGTGTTCACCGACATAGCGACTTTCAGGCGGCCTTTAGGGGGCAACAAATCGATTGACCGGCTACGATTGTAGTCACGGTTCAGCAGGCCTTTTTTTTCGAGGTTGGAGATATGTTTGTGAACGGTGGCCAGCGAACTCAGTCCCAGGCCTTCGCCAATTTCCTCGAAGGAGGGCGAGTATTGGTTGCGCTGAACGAACTCGGCAATAAAGTCGTAAACTTCTCGTTGTCGCTTGGTGATTGCCATGCCGCCATTGTAGGCGAATATAAAGCGAAGTCAAGAGATCACTTAGCTCCCGCCCTTACGCGTGCGAGTTTCTTGATTTTGCTAAGGGCGAACAAATGGAGAACATGATAGGATGGCTTCGCTATGGCCCGCCGTCCCGACATTCCCAGCCCCGAAGTCATGACCGCCGACGAACTTAAGCAATTGCGCAGCAGTCTGTCCCGCATCAGCCTGAGTGCTGCACGCCACGCCTACCATACTGCGTACTCCCGCTGTCGCATGGTCAATGATCGCGTCCCAAGCGCCCGGTCGATTCAGGAACTTGTGCAGGTATGGAAGCAGTTATGGAAGCGAAGGTAGTAGCTGACGAATGAGAAACGGCCCCGGTCACGATTCGCCAGTATTGTCGACTCCAGCATCCGAAACCGGTTCCCGCTCATCCGATAAACAGGAGTTAACATGTGCGACAAAATTGGCGCCGAATTTCTCTCCGACGCACTTCGCAACTTTCGCAGCTACAAAAAACTCGCGGAAGAGGCCCTGGCCCAAACCAGCGGTCAAGACATTTTCAGACTCATCGATCCCGAGGCCAACAGCATCACTATTTTGATCAAGCATATGGCTGGCAATATGCGCTCGCGCTGGACCGACTTTCTAACCACGGACGGCGAAAAGCCAGACCGGCATCGCGATAAGGAGTTCGAAATCGCTCCCGGCACGACTCGGTCCGACGTAGTCGAGTGGTGGGAGGGCGGATGGCTTTGCGTTTTTCATGCGATAGCTGCGCTTGCGCCGCAGGACCTGGAACGTAAAGTGTTTATCGCCGGACGAGAGCACTCGGTTCTACAGGCGATCACGCGTCAGCTTTTGCACTATGCCGGCCATGTAAACCAGATTGTTCTACTGGCCAAGCATTTCCGCGGGGCAGAGTGGAAATCGCTGAGTATTCCGAAGGGTCAGTCCGAAACCTTCGCGCGCCAATTCGAGCAGCAACACGCCGCGAGATCAGAGGCTCAATAGCATCAATATTCGAGAAGAAAATGTCCCATAATCTGGAAAATACCATATCGCTTTTAACCCGCACTCCTGCCGTCCTAGACGCACTTCTGCGCGACTTACCGGAACCTTTGACACATCGCAATGAAGGCGAAAAAACTTGGACTGCATTTGATGTCATCGCTCATCTGATTCATGCTGAGCGCACCGATTGGATACCACGCGCCAAAATTATTATGCAATTCGGCGACACGCAGGCATTTGCTCCCTTCGATCGGCTGGGACACCAGCGCGAAAGCCAGGGCAAATCACTCGGCCAGTTATTGAGCGAGTTTGCTCGCGTGCGGGCGGAAAGCCTGGCGGAGTTGCGGAAGCTTAATCTTCAGCCCAAGGACCTCGACCGACCCGGGCGGCATCCTGCGCTGGGGGCAGTTACTTTGTCAGAATTATTGGCGACATGGGCGGGCCACGACTTGACTCATCTGCACCAGATCTCGAGGATTCTGGCTTATCAATACCGGGACGCAGTCGGACCGTTCGGCGTATATCTTGGAGTACTGCAGTGTGCCGGTCACAGCTCTTAGCTGTCTGTTCCTGAGCGCGCAGGATTGGGCAGGACTAATCGTTCCGAAATACTACTGCTTTCTTCGCCTTGGCGTGCTCTTCTCTCAGAGTGCGAGCCAGATCTGCGAGAGGCACAAACCGTGGAGGCGGCATGAATTCCCACACCGGCCGTTCTCCCTGGGCATATATATAGGTTGATTGCTCGCGCAGGTCTTGCTCTTGCGCCAGCGGCGTTTGCGATGCATGCTGCGGGTGTTCCGGCATAACTAGCATTTGCGGTTGGCCGTTCATCCAATAACTACTAACCGTTTGCCCCGCGGCGCCGACAGAAGCCAAAACGCATACCGCCAAAAGGAAAAAGCAATTTTTCATTTGTTATCTCCACCCCGGAGCGCAATGCTGAACCTCGGTTTAAGTGCGCCCTGCAGGATACGAAGCAAGCCCGTTACCAAACCGTAGGCCGCGAAGCCGTTCATCCTTTAGGCCCTTTCCAATGCCAGCCGGGTAAGCTGCACTTATTTGCACATTATTTTCGCCTCCCAAGAGACGTGGAACTTTTAGCTCGCGGCGTGCGTAACTCTGCCAGGACGGTTTATGGGCATTCATAAATCCGTCCGAAAGGACGATTATGAAACCGATGAAACCCCTCTTCCCTGCTCTGGCAGTGTCCTCAGCGATTTTGTTGACCGCGACACTTGCCCTGGCCGCGTCCGCCACCCGCTATCTTCATGTGAAAGTCACTAACCCGACTTCCCACGAGTTGGTCCGCGTCAATGTACCGCTGGCCCTCGCTGAAAAAGTCATTCCCGCTATCAATCATGGCGAGTTGCGCGACGGCAAGGTCCACATCGGCAACATTCACGCCGATGAGGTGAACGTCCGGGCCATTCTCGATGCTCTGAAAACCGCGCCAGAAGGCGAGTTTGTGACCGTGCAAAATACCGGCGACGACGTTCGCGTCGCCAAAGAGCACGGCCAGGTTGTGGTTCACGTCATCGATAAAAATTCTAAAGAAACCGTTGATGTGACGGTTCCCTGGGACGTGGTTGAAGCTCTCGTCACTGATACCACCGAAAACCAGCTCAACGTCGAAGCCGCGATCAAGGCTCTGCAGAATGTTGACGACACCACTCTGGTGCGAGTGAGCGGCTCAGATGAAAACGTTCGGGTCTGGATCGACTCACACAATACCGATTCAGAATAGGCGAGTAAGTTAAGGAGATTCCGATGATTTTTCTAGCCAAACTTGGTATCGGCGTTCTGGGGACAGCGCTCGTCGGCGGCGCTGCCCTATCCAGCGAAGGCTTCATTTACGTCAACGTTCAGGAGAAGCACCCTGGCGGTTCGCACGTGAATGTATTTGTCCCGGCCGCGCTCGTTCCCACTGCTCTGCATTTCGTGCCTAAGCACCATTTCGCTGGTTCATGCCACGAGATGCGCGAGGCGCTGCCTATCATCGATGCGGCTTTTCCGGCGCTCAACGATTCACCGGATGGCGTTTTGGTCGAAGTCCGCGATCCCGGGGAACACGTTCTGGTGACTAAACACGGCGGGTCGATCGTGGTAGACGTAAATGATCCCGACGAAACCGTGCACGTTTCTGTGCCTCTGATCGCAGCCCAAAGCGCAATTCACCAGATCGCCGAAGCCGGTCCGATGGATTGAGTTCAAGAACCTTTGCGGCGCAGCTTTGAGGATCGAGTACGGAGTGGTCTTGCGTCGGGTAATCGCCAGCGCCTGGCGCGATCCACTTATTTTTCCAGATTGACGTTTTTCTTCAGTCCGACGGCGTGCAGAATGTCCAGGGCAAATTCACTCACGACGTTGTATCCACTCCCGATTCCAGCCTGCGACAGCAAGTTATACGCGCCGCCTTTCCAGATGTTGTGTTGTCCTGGTAACCAGGTGTTGTAAAGCAGGCCGGCGGCGAAGGCCGCAGTGTAGGTTGGTATCTGTGGGTGCAGTTTGCGCTCACTTCGGTCGTATGCGACGAAGTTTCTCGAAACCGCATGGCGCGTCCGAGACCAGAATCCCTCACACCGGCAAAAATCATAACGCGGCTCGAGTCCAAGCAACGCATTTCCTCCTGAAAGCACACTATTCTGGACGACAAATTCTCCATAGCGAGCTGCATAGCGCCGTCCATATCCCGCGAAACCGCCACCCCACTCATGCGGCTCGCCTCGCGCCTGGTCAATCCCTGCAGAAAATGCCCGCGCCACATAAGATCCAGCGGTCAGAAATGTCTGCCGAAAATAAATCTGCGTGCGTTGCGCATTCGACAAAGCCTGGAGCGGACCCTGGGCCGGAATGTAGGGTCCGATGATCCACTCAATCGGCAGACGACCGAGTCGCGCAGGGGTAGACGGCCCGTTTTGCTGAACTTTAGGGTTGTCTGGATATTCCTCGCTGTGACTTTGCTGAGCCACTCCAGCCTGCGCCAAGAGAGCGAATACGAGACACCGCCAAAAATATACACGCGCACGACGGGCGCTAGTGCGGCTTCTATTTGAACAAGATATCAATCGGTGCACGGGTCGAAATTACTCTACTTCAGGCTATCAGCAAATCGCGTCATCAAACCCTCTACTCTGATTGGCCGAACCTTAATATTGCGCCGTTTCTGTTTTTAATTTGCGATCAGCAATATTTTTCACAAGCCCCGCCACCCGGCCATAGCCAGCATCTAACCTCGCGTCTTAACTCGTCCGCAGGAGGAAATGAATGCGAGCTCTCCCCTATGTTCGTTGCTTCATCTTTGCCGTACTCGTCATGCTGATGGCAGGCCGCGCGGCGACATCTTCGGCACAAGTTGCCGTGGGCATCACGGTCGGCTTTGCCCCGCCTGATCTCCCAGTTTACGAACAGCCGATCTGTCCGGGAGATGGCTACATATGGACTCCAGGGTACTGGGCGTGGGACGACGATGATGGCGATTACTACTGGGTTCCCGGGACTTGGGTTATGGCCCCCGAGCCCGGCTACTTATGGACTCCGGTGTACTGGGGATGGGGAGGCAGCGGCTTCGTTTTCTACGAGGGCTACTGGTCGTATCAAACAGTGGGTTTTTACGGCGGGGTTGACTACGGCTATGGATATTTCGGCCACGGTTACGACGGAGGCAGATGGCAGGGCGATCATTTTTACTACAACCGCTCGGTGAATAACGTAAACGTCACCGTGATTCGCAATGTCTACGAAGCGCCAGTCAATCATCGCGAAGAGCGGCGAGTCAGCTACAACGGCGGACAAGGAGGAATCAACGACCGTCCTACGCCGCAGGAAGAGTCGGCTGCGCGTGGCCGTCGCCTTCCGCCTGCAGCTGGTCAGCGAGAGCAGGTGCAGCGGGCGCGCTCCAATCCAGAGTTTCGCGCGAACGTGAATCATGGCAAGCCGCCTATCGCCGCTACCGATAAACCTGGAGCATTCAACGGTGGCGGAGTCGTTCCGGCTCGCGAGGGCGGCGCCGTTCATGGTGGTCCGCGAAATACCGGAGCAGGCAACGCCGGCAGAAACAATGCAACGCCTGAAAACAATACGCGGCGGGCTGTTCATCCCAATGATCTACCGCCAATGGAGCGACCTACGCCGAACGCGGGTAACTCCAAGCAAAACCAGAAATATCAGAAGCAGCAGCAGAAGATGTACGTCCAGCAGGACAAAGACCGGCAGAAACTTCAACAACAGCAGGAAAAAGAGCACCAGCAACTGGCAAAACAAAACGCCAACGACGCTCGCAAGCAGCAGGTCGAGCAACGTCATCAACAACAGACGGAGCAGCTACAGCAGCGGCATGCGCAGCAGCAGCAAAAGATGCAACAGAGACAGCCGCAGTCACACTCTGCTCCTCCGCCACCACCTCAGAAAGAGAAACACTGAGCCGATTTCGAAGCACTCATAATTTTGTTGAAGATTGCCCCGCCCCTGTCTCGCTGCTTCTGGCGAGACAGGCACGGGTTTTTGATTTTAGGGAGAAATCAAAATCTCCACTAGTTACGCAACACGCCTAATCCGAACACGCCAGATAGCCCGGCACAACCATGTTCAACAGCGGAACGATCGCCAGAATTCCCCACCAATTTGGCTTCTGCCGAGCTTCAGCCACGCCCATCCAAACCATGATTACTATCACAATATTGACGATGGGAATCGCAAACAGAATAATCCACCACAGCGGCTTCTTGGCGATCTGCAACATCAGGATGGCATTGGCAATCGGCACCCAAGCCAACCACGCGTTGGCCGTGTTCGTCTTGACCGCGATGGTCTGCAGCGCCAAAGCCATGTAAATATAGACGGCCAAGCCGCACACCAGCGCAATCATAAAAATGCTGCTGGCTATGGCTGGTGGAATTGATGAACTGGACGATTGACCCCATGCTTCGCTTGCCGACACCAGAACGGCGCCTAATGCAACACCCAAACCAGACCGTGACAAACGATTCAAGCGTGCTTTCATTTTGATTCCTCCTGGAGACTGAGGAGTCACACCAACGCGAGCGGGCAACCCTCGTCTGCCGGGGAGTATATCTCTGGGTCACAAGCTGGGTATGTCAATTCTGAGTTTCGAGTAAATGAGATGGTATTAGCGAAGTGGAGTCGGAAGGTTCCTGGAATGAGATTTCGAATTCGTTCACAGAGTGTCACTGGGGTTTGAACGACATTGATTAGCGGTCGCGAACCTTCGCCGCCCAATTCAGCAGTTCATCCCGAGACATGAAGTTTAAAATACGGTCGCGCCTGATACCCGCCAGCAGAGCGGTGGCCAGAGCGTACTCCATGAATCTCATCTGCAAAGGATCGTGCGAGTCGGTGCCTAGTGAAATGCGGCAGCCGGATTTTTTTGCAAGCTTCAGGAGGTCGAGACTCAAATCCTGGCGGTCAGGGTAGGCATCGATTTCGACCCCCTTGTCGAGTTCTGCGGTGAGATCGAAAACTTGCAACCAGTCGGCGGTCAGGCCGAGGCGAAAGTTATAGATTCGTCCGCGCGGATGACCCAGAATTTGAATGTCCGGATTGCGTAGCGCGGCCAGGTAGCGATCGGTCTGGTCGTCTTTTTTTCGCAGCGACGAATGGAAACAGCCGAGCACGAGATCCAAAGAGTTCAGCGACCCGCTCTCCATGTCGCCGCTGCCCCGCGGATCGAGGTTCAATTCCACGGAGCGCAATACGCGAACTGACTGGCCCGCCGACCGCAGTCTGGCGTTCACGACGGAAATTTCCTCGCCTTGTTGCTGCAGCTGATCCTCATTTATTCCGCCGGCAATTTTCAGTCCCTTGGAATGATCGGTAATGGCAATGTATTCGTAGCCGCGCTCGGCCGCTGCCTGCGCCATCTCGTCGACCGTGCCTGAGCCGTCGCTCCACTGAGTGTGCATCTGCAGGTCGCCCTTCACCTGCGCAGGCCACGCCGGCTGTTTTGCCAATGCCGCACGGGCTTCGGTCAAAGTAAGAAAGTGCGCGCGAATTTCAGGCGCAGTGGGGATCTCGGGAGGATCGTCGATCCAGCGGCGAATGATTTTATTCAACGATGGCCCGACACCGGGCAGCTCGGTCAGTGACCGATCTTCTTCGACCAGGACCGCCGCTTCGTCCGGCCACATCAAAGCTTTTCGTGATGCGCGGCGTAGTGCTTTTTGCAAAGGCATCTTCGCGCTTTCGGCGGCCAGTGCCAGCAGCTCGGAGATGCTGGAGTTGGGAGGAGGATTGGTGAAGCCGCGCATTCGCGGTTAGATGGCACTTGGTGCCCGGAGGCTGACTACTCTTCGCTCTCAGCACTCTTGCGACCACTTTCCATCAATTCCTTAGCACGTATCGCAGCATCATCCGATTCCTCTTTGCGCCCAAGTTCGTCGAGTACGGTCGCGAGTGTCGCGACGTAATCCGACTTTTCGAAGTCAGAAATATCGTCGATCTTATCCATGGCTTCCGTCACCCTACGAATTGCCTTCTCTGCTTCGATGAATTGGCGAGTGCGAACAAGATGTCCGCTTTGACGGTACAGGCATTCAATTGTGTCGTATGTCGGATACCCGCCCCGTTTCTCGAATAACGCGACTGCTTCGGTGTATCGTGCAGTTGCTTCCCCAATCCGTCCTTGCCGTTCCCTCAGCAACGCGATGTTCTCGAGAGTTCGAGAGTGAACATGCGAGTTTGAAAATCTGTTTTTAGCTATTTCAAGTGCCCGCTGAATTATATTTTCAGCTTCGTCGTACTTCTTAAGCTCCCTGTTAACAACGCAGAGACGATTAAGGTTCTCTACTACAGCTTCACTTTCTTCGCCGTGCGCCTTAATGTTCGAATCGAGCGCACGCCCCAGCAATGTCTCAGCTTCAGAGTAGTTATGGTGGAAAAGTGCGTTGTTTCCAGCATTCAACAGGGCATCGGCGAGCTCTGGATCATCATCAGGCAAAGTTTGTTCAGCGCGTTCTAGTCTCTGTTGTGTCAAATAACCGAATGCGTCATATCCGGCAGCTTTCGATGAGAGGTGCGCTACTAGGTCTCCCTTTCCCCGAGACCGGAAGTAGTTCACACAGTGGCTCAGTATCCAGTGCCAATCTGAGCCCCACTCGGGGGATTCATCTATGAGCGGCAGAAGCCTCCCGTATAGCTCGTCGGCTTGCTCGAAGCATTTGCGTTCTACTACACATTCAGCCCAACGGCATAGATTGGCAATGTACTCAGCCTTGTGCTCCTTGGGGTTGAGAGCTTCCGCCGCTTTCCGATAGTAAGGCTCTGGATCCTTCCCGATTTCAGGACAGTGGTCATAATTTAGAGCGAGCCTCTCTAATACCCACACGGTCGTGGGGTGGTTCTCGCCAAAAAGCTTGTCATATAGTGGGACGGCTTGCAGCAAGTAGGGTTCTGCGTCACGATAGCGACCCACAAAATACAAAAGAAAGCCCAACTCACAAAGAAACTGGGCAACTTCCCGAGTTGAATCAGGTCTTGTTTGTAATTCCGCGAGCCCACGCCGAAAGGCGCTTTCTGCCAAATCGTATTTCGCATCATTAAAGTGCGCTTTGCCGAGCAAGTACAATACACGCAAGACCCGCGAATCGTTGGCGGATGCCAACGCCTCACGTGACTTGAGCACTCGCTCGTACTCTCCGGCTGCTAATGCATTTTTCCCTTGCTGGAGGTGAATGCCTGCAAGCTTTTCGAGTTCATCTGCGACTCGGACGGATTCGTCCGATCGCTCTTCTAACAACTTGACCGCCCGGCGCTGCAGTTCCTCAGCCTGCGCATATTGCCGGTTATCGAGCGCACGGCTTGCTTCCGTAATGAGCACCTGAACATCGGATTCGGGGATCATGTGTTTGCTTCAGACTCCCTCAGTTTAATAGCAATTGCTTCTGGAGCCTTGTCACGAAATACAATCCGCGCGTAGCCCATGCAAATTCGTTTTTGGCTTGAGTGCGGCGGCTCGCGCGGAACAAAGTCCTATCGCTCATTCGCGTGCTTTGCATCCCGATTGTTCTCCATTCGTGACGTTCAAAACATTTGCTGCAAGATCCTCCACTCCGCGGATGTGTTTTTGCGATGATGACGCGCGCGACAGTCAAGTTCCCCACCCTCCCGCACAAAACGCGGGGAAGATGGGGCACCCTCGTCGTGATAGTGTCAGCAAGAACAAAAATCAGTGCCCAGGGAGATCCCATGAAATTTTGTGCTGCGTTGCTGTTGTTGCTGGCGAGTTGTGCGTTCGCGCAGGAGGCGTCCGTCCCCAAGATTGAGTTTCAGTCGGTGCCTGACTTCCTAAAATTGCCGCCGGATATGTATTTTGGCGAGGTTGCGGGGGTGGCCGTCGACTCGCATAAGGATATTTTTGTCTTCTCCCGCGGGAACACCACTGGGCCGGCGTACGGGGCGGCGGCGGCGCAACTGCTCGAGTTCAGTGGTCACGGCTATTTCCTTCGCGAGATCGGCCACAATCTTTATGGCTGGTCTTACGCGCACTCGATAAAGGTCGATCGGAATGACAACATCTGGGTGGCGGACAAGGGATCTGATGTGGTGGTGAAGTTCAACCACGACGGCCGGGTGGCTATGGTGTTTGGGCGCAAGCAGGAGGCGTCGGACGAAGAGACCGGGCCGTTGAAGCATCCGCATCCGCCACTGCCGCCGGTGGATGGAATGTTTCGCCAGGTCACCGACATTGCATGGGACTCGGCCGGCAACAGCTACGTTAGCGATGGATACATCAACACGCGCGTGGCCAAATACGACAAAAGCGGCAACTGGGTGAAGTCGTGGGGAGAGCCCGGAGACCAGCCGGGACAATTCCTGCAGCCGCACAGCATTGCTGTAGATGCGGCGGACCACGTTTACGTCGCAGACCGCGGCAACCGGCGTATACAGGTGTTCGACACTGACGGCAAATTTCTGCGGCAGATCACGATCGATGTTCCGTTCGATCCAAATGCCCAGCCGGCGATTGGCAACAAGCCCAAGCTGCCGATCACGGGCAACCAGACGATGGCGCCGGGATCACCGTGGGCGATCTGTATCACGCCGGGGCCGAGACAAGTTCTGTTCGCCGCCGACGCATATCCCGGCAGGATTTATAAGCTGACGCTCGATGGGAAAGTTCTGGGTGTGCTGGGCGAATCGGGAAAACAGCTCAAACAATTTGGGTGGATCCATGAGATTGCGTGTCCTTCTGAGAATGAACTCTATGTTGCGGAGTTGCTGAACTGGCGGGTGCAGAAGCTAATTCTTAATCCTAAATAAAGCTTTTAACCGCAGAGATCGCAGGAGAAAGTCGAGAACGCGGAGAGAGTCAGGATTGGATAGCCGGCCGGCCGTCCCTACGTTTAACTGTTGTCCCATACTTAACTGAGAGCTAAGTGGCACATCGGGCTTGGAAACAGCCCGTTATCCTGCTAGATTTGAAGTCAGCAGTTCACCTTGCCTCAAGACCCAAGGAGAAGTATGGCTGAAAATCCGAGCGCGACGATGCCTGCCATTGTCGAAAAAGTTATCAAGCCGCCGTATGCCGGCGCGCCAGAGAAAGCGCAGATTGCCGTAGAAGGCGCAGACCATTTGTATCGGGAAATTCGTATCGAGAATACGTTGACCGATGAGCACGGCCGCAAGGTCTCACTGAAGCCCGGCGCTGAAGTTCAAGTAACGGTTGAAGCTGAACCAGAGGCAACTTCTCCCAAGGCCTGACTCTAATCAGCCCAAAAGCATCGGCCACGGATTCACACGGATGACACTGATTCGATCAGTGGGATCCGCGTCAATCTGTGGCCTTATTTTTCTGTGGCCGTAATTTTTCATTTCGGTTGCCGTACTACGCGCATGTAGGGCTTCGGCGTCTTCCATCCTTCGGGATACTTCTCTTTTGCCTGCTCATTTGTCACTGCGCCGCCAATGATGACGTCGTCGCCTGGCTTCCAGTTGGCTGGGGTCGAGACCTGATGCTTCGCCGTGAGCTGCAGCGAATCAATTACGCGCAGAATTTCGTCGAAGTTGCGGCCGGTGCTCATCGGATAGCTGAGCTGCATCTTGATCTTTTTGTCGGGGCCGATGACGAAGACTGTACGCACGGTGGCATTGTCGTTGGGAGTGCGGCCCTGTGAGCTATCTCCGGCTGCGGCGGGCAGCATGCCGTAGAGTTTCGCGATCTTCAGCTGCGGGTCGCCGATCATGGGATAGTTGACTTTCGCGCCCTGTACTTCTTCTATATCCGCCTGCCACTTCTGGTGATCGCTAACCGGATCGACGCTGAGCGCGAGGATCTTGGTGTTGCGCTTGGCAAACTCAGGTTCCAGCTTAGCCATTGCGCCGAGTTCTGTGGTGCAGACCGGGGTGAAATCTTTGGGGTGCGAAAACAGGACCGCCCAGCCATTTCCAATCCAATCGTGGAAACGAATCTGGCCTTGCGTGGTATCGGCGGTGAAGTCGGGAGCAGTGTCATTAATACGAGGGACGCTGGTTGTGACTGGGGGTACAGTTGCGGTGCTCATGCTTCCTCCTAAGAGTCTGGTGTGCCGGGTCGAGTAATCGCTCGGCAGAAAATGGCGCGAAGGGTAAAAAACAAAACCCATCCGCATTTCGCCGGATGGGTTCGCGAGCTTGCTGCGCTACACGCACCCCGGCGGCCTTATACAACAACAGATGCAGGCGAATGCCGGGTTGATTCGCATGCAATTAGCATACGCAGCGTGAAACTCAGCGTCAAACCGCGATCTGCAAACGTCCACTGGCCAAAGACACGAAAATTTTGCAACAGAAACGACAGCCTCTCAGTCCAATGTTCATGACTTCGTTGCGGCGGCTTTCCTTCACTCAATTTGACGTCTTCACCTCACGCGCGCTCGAGGGCAACCCTTTAGCCGTGTTCCCCGATGGGCGAAGCTTGAGCGACGACGAAATGCAGGCCATCGCCAAGGAGATGAATCTCTCGGAGACCACATACATTCTGCCGCGCGATGCCGCTATCGAGAAAGAGCGCGGCATCAGGGTGCGCATATTTACCGTGCAGGAAGAGCTGCCATTTGCCGGGCACCCTACGCTGGGCACGGCTTTTGCGTTGCGAGGAAGCAGCGGAGCAACGGAGCTCAAACTCGAATTGAACGCGGGAACGATTCCTGTGACTTTCGAAGAAAAGCCCGGGCAACCGGTTTTCGGAGAGATGCGACAGAACGATCCAGCGTTTGGACAGGTTCACGAAGTGAAGAAAGTTGCCGAAGCAACAGGAATTCCTTTGGACGATATTGCGACCGACTTGCCGATCCAAACGGTTTCGACTGGCGTTCCCTTCACCGTACTTCCACTGCGCGGATTGAAACAGATTCAACGGTTGCAGATCAACCAGTCGCGGGCGTCCCAGTACCTCAGCGCTTCCGGCGGGAAATTCTTTTTTTGCGTGAGCCGCGAAACCGTCGATCCAGCCGCCCGTTTGCATGCGCGGATGCTGTTTTACAACGGTGAAGATCCGGCGACGGGATCGGCATCGGGATGCGCCGCCGCATGGATGGTGCAGCATGGAATCGCCAAACCTGACGAGCGCGTGCTGATCGAACAGGGCGTGGAAATGAAGCGTCCCAGCCGAATTTTTGTTCGTGCCTCGCGCGGCAATGACAGAGTGGTTAATGTACGGGTCGGTGGAAATGTTGTTGAAGTTTTACGCGGAGAACTTTCCTTTTGAATTCACAGCACAAGAATCCCGCGAAAAACCTATCCCGGCACATGCGCAGTTTTCTTTCAAGCTAAAAATTTCGCATTGGCGTTCACGTTACTTTACACGCGTCGCTCACGGCGATAGGATTCATTCCGCTCTAGTCGATTCTTCATCAACAATTCTTAAATTTTTCGCGGGACAGTTTTTCCCGCGCTGTCTGGAAAGGTCCATGAAACCAAAACGAACTATTCTCTGTGTTGACGACAATGAACAATCCCTCTCCATCCGAAAAGTAATGCTCGAAACCCGCGGCTATCGCGTGCTGGCATTCACCGACGCACAACAGGCGCTGCAACGCTTCGCTCAGGGCGGAGTCGATCTGGTGCTCACCGACCTGATCATGCCTGGGATCGACGGCTCTAAGCTGATCGAAGGCATCAAAGATATTTCCCCTGAAACTCCGGCGATTCTCCTCTCCGGCAAAGTAAAAATTTATGAACGCGAAACCGGCGCCGACGTTTTTCTGGCGAAGGGAATGTATGCGCCAGTGGAATTACTGGAGCGCATTCGCCTCTTACTCGTGCGCAAGCGCGGCCCGAAGCGAGCTCATCCACGGGTACACGCCCAATCGCCGCCACATCACGTCGCGTCCGCTTAACTTCCAGACAGCAGCCACGGATCTTCACGGATTTCACGGATTAACCATCTTAAAGATTGATCTGTGAACATTCGCGTGATCCGTGGCGGCCTTTGATGCTAATGCGGTGCGAGCGCACTGCTTGTTGTAAGATCAATGGTTTGAATGCCTCCGATTATCGAAGCAGTTGATCTCCACAAGACCTATCACATCGGCAAGATCGAAGTGCCGGCCCTGCGCGGAATTTCCCTGGCTGTGCCGCGGGGAGAGTTTGTCAGCATTGTTGGGCCGTCGGGCAGCGGCAAGTCCACCCTGTTTTATGTTCTAGGGGGATTGGCGAAGACCGATTCCGGCGACGTTATTATTGACGGCGTCAACTTCACGAAACTCTCGGATTCGGCGCGCACCCGTATGCGCAAGTCGAAAATCGGATTCGTATTCCAGAAATTCAATCTGTTGCCGACGCTCAGCGCGCGATCGAACATAGAAGTTGCGATCGACATTGCAGGCAAAAATGGCGACCGGGATCCCGCATACTTCGAAAAGATCGTCGATTTGCTGGGTGTAAAGAAGCGTCTGGCTCACCGTCCGTCCGAGCTCTCGGGTGGCGAGCAGCAGAGAGTAGCACTAGCGCGCGCACTCATCAATCGTCCGGCAATCGTGTTGGCCGACGAACCTACTGGCAATCTCGACTCCAAAAATTCAGACATCGTGCTGAACATGCTGCGGCATTCGAACCAGGAACTGGGCCAGACGGTGCTGATGATCACACATAATCCCGCAGCCGCGGCTTACGGTGACCGTGTCATTCATATGCGGGACGGAGAGATTGTGACGCCGGAAAAAGATCCTCAATGGTCGGGACATTAAATGAGGCATTAAATCATTGAGTCATTCAAGCATTGCAAACGCCGAATCGTTGCCTGCATGATCGAATCCCTCAGATGCATAGTTTATAATCTGGTGATCGAGCGGGAGTAACTCAGTGGTAGAGTGCGACCTTGCCAAGGTCGAAGTCGCGGGTTCAAATCCCGTCTCCCGCTCCAAATTCCTTGCTATCCCGCCAGTGGACTTTTTCAGCCTGGAACGCTACTTTAATATTCGACGGGGCGCGGTACCCAAGTGGTAAGGGAGAGGTCTGCAAAACCTTTATGCGTCGGTTCGATTCCGACCCGCGCCTCCAAATTCTTCGAGCCCATCCTAGAAGAGTTTCAGCACGAAATGCGCCACGGCCGCGAGCAGCAGCACGAATAGTCCTATCCAAACCAGGAAGTTCGCGGTCAGCTTCGGAGACTCGATTTCTTTTTTATTCATGGGATTGTTCAGAGGTAGAAATTCGCGAAAGAGTTGCGCCCCGTTGATTCCCGTCGGGCGGTGACATGATAACAAGCAGCGCGGCCACGTTCCACCGTGCTAGGGGGGTATCAAAAGTAACGTTGCGCCGCAGCGTTATCCCATTCAGACTAGCGGAATGGGGATCCACGAGACTTTGCTTGATTTCAGCTTT
>Ga0157372_10004096_pt1 | contig 15629 bp, 13 predicted proteins | sample C55metaG_FD_115307 | JGI IMG/M metagenome (GOLD analysis project Ga0157372, IMG submission 115307) | Corn rhizosphere microbial communities from Kellogg Biological Station, Michigan, USA - C5-5 metaG | ecosystem: Host-associated > Plants > Roots > Rhizosphere > Soil | place: USA: Michigan... | reverse complement strand
CTTCGGCGCCCTGCGGCACGTCCATCTCCGGGGTGAATCCGCGCGGGCCGTAGCTCCCCGTCGCCACGATCGCGCGGGTGACCACGAGCATCCGCGGGCCCGGAATGATGCCCTGGTCGATTGCCCGCTTGAGCCCGACGTCGGCGTAGCCGGCGCCCTCGGTCCCGAGGTCGCGAATCGTCGTGAAGCCGGCGCGAAGCGTCTCGCGCGCATGATTGGTGGCCCGCGCGACGCGCAGCGCTAGCGGCTCGTGCAGCACCTGGTCGTTCCACGGCGTCTCGTTGTATGGATGCAGCAGCAGGTGAGAGTGCGCCTCGATGAGGCCGGGCATCAAGGTCGCATCGCGTAGCTCGATGCGTCTCGTCCCGGAGGGAGTCGCGATGCCGGCCACCGGACCGGCCGCGACGATGCGTACGCCCCGGACGAGCACCCCCCAGCCATCGTGCAGGTCGACCCCGTCGAACACCCGAGCCGGAAGAAGAAGCGTTGCAGTGCTGTCGGGGCGCGGCATGGCGTCCTGCGCAACGGCGAGGCCGTTCGCAGCGAGTAGCGGCGCGAGAGCGTATAGGAGCGAGCGAAGGCGCACGGGAGAAGCCGGGTGAAGTGGAGGGGCAGCGACTCATGTTCGGTGCCCGCCCTCTCGTCCGCAAGGGATCCGAGTCCCGCACGTCCGTTTCCTTTTGTCCGTTCTCGCTTCAGCTTTCAGATCTCGTCTCCGTCACTCCAGCCCACTGTCATGTCGACCTTCCGACTCGGCGCCGCACTCCTCCTGCTCGGCGCGTCAACGACTCTTGCGCAAGCCGGCTCCCGGCGCGCGCTGACGCCCACCGACTGGGATACCTGGCGCTCCATCAGCGGCACGACCCTCAGTCCCGATGGCCGATGGGTGGCGTACTCGCTCGTGCCGCAGGTCGGCGACGGAGAGCTCGTCATTCGATCCACCGATGGACCACGCGAATGGCGGGTGCCGCGCGGGTTCATCGGCCGCCCGCAGTTGATCGCCGGCTATCACGGCAGTCGCAACGAAGGACCGGCGCCGGCGACATTCTCGCCGGATGGTCGCTGGGTGCTGACGGAGACGTCCGTCCCGCGCAGCGAGTACGAGGCGGCGCGACGCAAGTCGCCCCGTGCCCAGGAGCACAAGGGACTCGCGATCGTGAGCGTCGCCGATGGGCAGGTCACCCGGGTCGAGCGCGTGAGATCGTTCGCCGTGCCGCGCGAAGGGGCGAACGTCGTGGCCTACCTGCTGGAGGGAGACTCCACCTCGCGCGCGTCGGGCGACTCGGCGCGCGCGCCACGTTCGGCTGCCGCACCGGGCGGCGCACCGCGACCGGTGAGCGACTCCACCACCAAGGCCCGTCGTCGCACCTACGGCAGCACGCTCGTGCTCCGGGACCTGACCTCCGGGCGCGAAGTGCGCATCCCCGACGTCACGAGCTAAGTCTTCGACGACAGCGCGAGGTTCGTCGGCTACGTGGTGTCGTCGCGCAACGCGACCCGTGACGGTGCGTATGTGCGCCGGATCCTGGAGCCGGAACGCGAACTGGCGCTGCTGACGGGCCCGGGCGATTACCGTTCGCTCGCGCTCGACCGGGCGGGGCGTCAGGCCACCTTCCTCTCGAACGTCACGGAGTTCGGGCGCGAGACGCCGCGATTCGCCCTCTATTACGCCGCGCTGGGCGGCGGGGGAGCGCAGGTCGCGGTGCCGGCGAATGCGATGGGCGACTCCATGGTGGTGGCCGAGGGACGCGCCGCGTTCACGCGTGACGGTTCCGCGGTGCTGTTCGGCTACACGCGCGCGCCGCTCGACTCCATTCCCGCCGACTCGCTGGCCGACAAGGCGGTATTCGACCTCTGGCACTGGAAGGACACCCGGCTCCAGCCCCAGCAGCGCGTCGAAGCAGGCCGCGATCGTGCCCGGTCGCTCGGGGCGGTCTGGCACGTGGCGACGAAGCGGATGGTGAAGCTTGCCAGCGACTCGTTCCCGAACATCGAGGTGAGCGACGACGGGCGCACCGCGATGCTCACGACGGATCTGCCGTACGCGGTGGAGGCGATGTGGGGCGAGGGGGGCGATGACCTCTATTCCGTCGACGCCACGACCGGAGCACGCACGCTGGTCGCGCAACGGATCCGCTTCCAGCCGCAGCTCTCGCCCGGCGGTCGCTTCATCGTGTACTTCGATGGCGGACGCTGGTGGAGCTACGACGTGACCCGCAAGGCGAAGCACGACCTCACAGGCAGACTGGCCGGCGTGCACTTCGACCAGGAGACGTGGGACACCCCGAGTGAGCCGGCCCCGTGGGGAATTGCTGGCTGGACGGATGGCGATCGCTCGATGCTCGCGTACGACCGATACGACGTCTGGGACATCGATCCGACCGGCGCCCGGGCACCGCGCATCGTCACCGACTCGGTGGGGCAGCGAGAGCACCTGGTGCTGCGGGTGGTGGATCTCGACCGCGACGACCGGACGTTCGATCCTCGCCAGCCGCTGCTGCTGCGCGCGTTCGACGACGACGACAAGGCGAGCGGGTTCTACGAGGATCGGCTGGACGCCTCGACCGCGCCGCGGAAGATCGTGATGGGCGACGTGGCCTACGGCATGCCGGCCAAGGCGCGCCACGGCGATACCTACGTCGTCACGCGCGGCACCTTCACCGACTTCCCGAATCTCTACGTCGGTCGGTCGCTCACGTCGCTCACCCGCGTGTCCGATGCGAACCCGCAGCAGAAGGATTACAAGTGGGGCACGGTGGAGCTCGTGCACTGGAACAGTGCGGATGGAGTTCCGTTACAGGGACTGCTGTACAAGCCGGCTGACTTCGACTCGACGAAGAAGTACCCGATGATCGCGTACTTCTACGAGCAGCTCTCGGACAACCTGCATCAGTACGTGGCGCCCGGTGGCCGCAACGTCATCAACCCGACGCACTACGCCTCGAATGGGTATCTGGTCTTCGAACCGGACATCCACTACGAGACGGGCTACCCCGGGCCGAGTGCGATGAAGTCCATCGTGCCTGGGGTTCAGGCGATGATGGCGCGCGGATTCGTCGATCCCAACGGGCTCGGCATCCAGGGCCAGAGCTGGGGCGGCTACCAGACGGCATACATCATTACCCAGACGCCGCTGTTCAGGGCCGCAATGGCCGGCGCGCCCGTGGCGAACATGTTCAGCGCGTACGGCGGCATTCGCTGGCAGAGCGGATTGGCGCGCTCCTTCCAGTACGAGCACACCCAGAGCCGGATCGGTGGATCCATCTGGCAGTTCCCGATGCGCTACATGGAGAACTCACCGTTGTTCTGGGCGGATCGCATCACGACGCCGCTGCTCATGATGGCCAATGACGGAGACGGATCGGTGCCCTGGTACCAGGGCATCGAGATGTTCGTTGCCCTGCGACGGCTCGGGAAGGAGGTCTACCTCCTCGACTACAACGGCGACGAGCACAACCCCACGAAGCGGGCAAACCAGAAGGACGTCGCCATGCGCATGCAGCAGTTCTTCGACAACAAGCTCCGCGGCATGCCGGCGCCGGACTGGATGGTGCACGGCATCCCGTACCAGATGAAGGGACGTGACCAGCTTGCGCCCGCCACGCCGGCAGTGACGGCCGGAAGCGGCGAGACGCCGGCGTCCGCGCCCTGACCACCCACTTCGCCGAGGCGAACGACAGGATGAAGCCAACTTCCGACGTGCTCGATTACGAGCTGATCGGCGACGACCTTCAGGCGGTGATCGTGACGCTCGATCCGGGCGAAACGGTGATCGCCGAGGCCGGCGCGATGATGTTCATGGAGCAGGGGATCGAGATGAACACGACGCTCGATCCCAACCGGCAGGGCGGCGGAATGCTGGGCAAGCTCTTCGCCGGCGCGAAGCGCGCGCTCTCCGGCGACACCTTCTTCATCACCACCTTCGCCAACGGCGCGAACAGCCGCCGACGCGTGGCGTTCTCGTCGCCATTCCCGGGGAAGATCAAGCCGGTTGATTTGCGCGAATGGAACGGCGTGATCATCGCGCAGAAGGACTCGTTCCTCTGCGCGCCTCGCGGAACGACGGTGGACATCGCGTTTACCCGTCGCATCGGTGCCGGTTTCTTCGGCGGTGAAGGGTTCATCCTGCAGCGCATCAGTGGCGACGGCGTCGCGGTGCTTCACGCCTCGGGCGCGATCTGGGAGAAGACGCTGGACGCTGGCGAAGCGCTGCGGGTGGACACCGGCTGCATCGTGGCGATGGAATCACGGGTGCAGTACGACATCCAGATGGTACCGGGAATCAAGACGGCGTTGTTCGGCGGTGAAGGACTGTTCTTCGCCACGCTCACGGGACCCGGACGCGTGATGCTGCAGACGATGCCGTTCTCGCGGCTTGCCGATCGGATCATCGCCTCGGCGCCGCGAGCGGGTGGCCGTCACGTGCAGGAGGGAAGCGTGCTCGGCACCGCCGTGCTCGGCAGCGTGATTGGCGGCGTCCTGGGGAGCAACGATTGACCGGCGCGCGTCGCGCCATCCGCGCATGACGTCGCTCGCGCCGATCGCCGAACCGTTCCAGCGATTCGGTGAACTGCTGTCGGAGGCGCGCGCGGTCGGGCCGGAGCGGCTGCCGGAACCGACGGCGTTCGCCCTCGGGACGGTGGGCGGCGACGGGCAGCCGTCCGTCCGCATCGTGCTCCTCAAGGCGGTGGACGAGCGCGGTTTCGTCTTCTACACGAACTTCGAGAGCCGGAAGGGGCGCGAGTTGCTCGCTCATCCGCAGGCGGCGATGTGCTTCCACTGGCAGCCGCTCGAGCGACAGGTGCGGGTAGAGGGGCGGGCCACACCGGTAGCGGCGGAAGAAGCAGACGCCTACTTCGCCTCGCGGGCGCGTGGCAGCCAGCTCGGCGCCTGGGCGTCGTTCCAGAGCCAGGTGATGGATTCCCCCGACATGCTCGACGTCCGGGTGCGCGAGATGGAGCGCCGGTTCGAGGGCGGCCCCGTGCCTCGACCGCCGCACTGGTCCGGATTCCGGATCGTCCCCCACCGGATCGAATTCTGGCACAACATGCCGAGCCGGCTGCACGAGCGCCGGGTATACATCCGAGAGGCAGGGGGCTGGCGGGTCGAGGCCCTGTACCCGTGATCGACAGACCGTCCGGCGAAGAGCGGCGCGCGGCGCCGCGAATGGGTCCGACCGTCAGGCCGTCCGACATGTTATTTTCCGCGCATGGCGACTCAGACGGCTGAGGTGGTCGGCCCCCGTGCCGACTGGGATATCTCGAAGGCGCGCGCGCTCTACAACATCGACGGGTGGGGCGCGGGCTTCTTCGACATCGACGAGCGCGGCCACGTGGTGGTGCGCCCCGACAAGGAGCACCCGGAGCGCCAGCTCAGCCTGCACGAGCTGGCGAATGACCTGGAGGAGCAGGGCGTCGCGATGCCCGTGCTGCTCCGGTTCTCGGACATTCTCCGATCGCGCATCGAAGCGCTGAGCGAACGGTTCCACAACGCCATTCGCGAGTTCGAATACGTGGGCAAGTACACCACGGTGTACCCCATCAAGGTGAACCAGCAGCGTCACGTGGTGGAGGAGATCGTCCAGTTCGGGGCCAAGCACGGCGTCGGACTCGAGTGTGGCTCGAAGCCCGAGCTGCAGGCGGTCCTCGGCCTGTCGGAGAGCACGGAGCACCTCATCGTCTGCAACGGCTACAAGGACGACGAGTTCATGCGCCTGGCCCTGATGGGCCAGAAGCTCGGGCATCAGGTGTTCATCGTCATCGAGCAGCTGAGCGAGATCGACGTGCTCCTCGCCGCGGCGGAGGAACTGGGCGTCACGCCGACGGCCGGGATCCGCATCAAGCTCGCTTCGTCGGGATTCGGGCGCTGGAAGGAGAGCGGGGGCGAGAAGTCCAAGTTCGGACTCAACGCCGCGCAGCTCATGCAGGCCGTGGACAAGCTCCGCTCCGTGGGACGGCTGGACATCATCAAGCTGATCCACTTCCACCTCGGCTCGCAGATCACCGACATCCGCTACATCAAGTCGGGGCTGCAGGAGGTGGCGCGCTTCTACGCCGAGCTGCGCGCACTCGGCGTCGACGTGACCCACGTGGACGTCGGTGGCGGACTCGGCGTGGACTACGACGGCTCGAACTCCACTTCGAATGCGAGCGTGAACTACTCGCTGCAGGAGTACGCCAACGACGTCATCTACACGCTGGCGGAGTCGTGCCGCGACCTGTCACTGCCGATGCCGCACATCATCAGCGAGTCGGGCCGCGCGCTCACGGCGCACCATGCCCTGCTGCTGCTGAAGGTGATCGACGTCGAGTCGGTGGCCGAGGTGCCGGTGCCGCAGCTGACGGAAGACGATCACGCGCTGCTCCACGAGATGTACGAGGACTTCGTGGACATCGGCCGAGACCGGATCAAGGCGCGTCGCGTGAAGGAGATCTTCCACGACGTCACCTTCGACAAGGAGCGCGCGCAGCAGCTCTTCGCCAGCGGTGTGCTCGACCTCCGCGGGCGCGCGGTGGCGGAGCAGATGTACTTCGCCACGATCAACGCCATCTTCCGCATCGTGAACGACAACCGCGACGAGTTCGAGGACATCCTCGCCGATCTCGATGCGGTGCAGGTGGACCGCTATTTCTGCAACTTCTCCCTGTTCCAGTCGCTGCCGGACAGCTGGGCCATCGACCAGCTCTTCCCGATCATGCCGATTCACCGGCTGAACGAGGAGCCGACGAGGCGCGGCACGCTCCAGGACATCACTTGCGACTCCGATGGGAAGATCGACCGATTCGTCGGCGAGAAGGATGGCGATCCGTCCCTTGCGTTGCACGAATGGCGCGACGGCGAGCCGTACATCCTCGGCGTGTTCCTCACCGGCGCATATCAGGAGATCCTTGGCGACCTGCACAACCTGTTCGGTGACACGAACGCGGTGCACATCCGCCTCACGGAGAACGGGTACGAGATCAGCGATCTCGTGCACGGCGATACCGTGACGGAGGTGCTGAACTACGTGCAGTTCCGTGCGTCGGATCTGTTGCAGACCTTCCGCCGGAAGGTGACGCAGGTGAAGCACCTCAGCCGCACGGACGCGAACAATTTCATCGCGGATTATGTCGCGGGACTCGAGGGGTACACGTACCTCGAGGGAGAGGCGGCGCAGTAGCGGAGGCTCCGTCGGTCCGTTCCCGGTTCACATCCCCGACGGATAGGTCTCCGGTTCGTCCCCGCCGACGTGCACCGGCATGTGCAGCGGGTCGAGCGCTTTCGTTTCGTCGATGAAGAGGAACGAATCGTACCGTCGCGGCACGATCGTCGGAACGTAGTTGCCCCAGCGCTCGGCGCGCGGGTCGTAGACCACGCCAATCGCGCGGTGCTCGATTGGCCGGTCGAGACCGTCGATGCCGCCGTTCTCGGAGCCGTCGAAGAGGAGCAACTGGTCCCTGGCACCGGCGCGATGCAACAGGTCCTCCCAACTTCCGGCGCGACCCTCGGGCACGCGCATGCGCCGCATCGGTGCGCCCCATTCGTCGCCGGCGATGACACTGCCGCGATGACTTCCGAAGCCGACGAGAACTACGCCCTCGCGCTCGCCAGGGCGCTCGCCGTGCGCCTCGCGCACGAGCTGACCGACGTTGACCATCCCCGCTCGTCGCATGTCGGTGAAGCGCGCATCGCCAACGTGGGTGTTGTGCTCCCAGACGATGGCCTTGGCGCCGCGTCCATGGTGCTGCATCAGCCGAGCGAGCGTGTCCACCATGTGATGGTCGCGCACGTTCCAGGACGTCGGGCCACCGCGCACCATCGTCCGGTAGTAGCGCTCGGCGTCACGCGCGACGAGGGCGTTCTGCTCGGCATTGAAGTACGCGTCGCGGCCATCCTCGCGGTACGTCTGCGCCTTTGCGCGAAGCGCGCCGAGCATCGAGACGGCCTCGTCCTCGCACGACGTCGGCACAAGGGCGGTCGCGCGCGCGTATTCCTGCACGTCATCGTAGTACGGATCGAAGCAGCTGTAGGCTCGACGTGCGGCGCGTGCGGCTTCCGGGTCGAGGCGGTCGAGATACTCCACCACCGCAGCCATGGACTCCCAAAGGGAGTATACGTCGAGCCCGTAGAAGCCGACCTGCTGCTCCTCCGGCAATGAATGGTTGTGCTCGCGCAGCCACTCGGCGAGCCCGGCGACTTCCCGGTTCGCCCACATCCAGGTGGGCCAGCGCTCGAAGGCGTGCAGCACTTCCTCTGCGCTGTGGCCGCTGTCCGGAATGCCTTTCACGTACCGGTTGACGCGATAGCAGTCCGGCCAGTCCCCCTCCACGCTGATGAACGCGAACCCCTTCTCGCGAATGAGCCGCTTCGACAGCTCGGCACGCCAGGTGTAGAACTCCGACGTGCCGTGCGAGGCCTCCCCAAGCAGCACGAATCGCGCGTCGCCGATCTGCTCGAGCAGGGGATCGAGATCCTCGGCAGACTCGAGCGGGCGACTCGCGCGCCGCACGCGCTCGACGAGCGCATCCGTGGAATGATCGTTGGGTCCGAACATGGTGCCTCCTGCGGTCGCGTCGGTGATGCTCCGAAAACGCGCACGAGACGTACCACGAGACGGCTCGCGCAGCGTGGACGCCTGAAGTCGAGCGGCCACTGCAACGAGGGCGCGCAGTATGCCACGAGACGACACGATGCGTGCCGCGCCAGGAGCGGTCTGCGCCATACTTTGGAGGAGCGAGTCACATGGCAGACAACGACAATCTCGACGCGGGGACCGGGAGCTACGTCGCCGCTGGCAGCGATTGGACCGCGGACGAGAACTTCTGGCGCAGCAACTATGCGTCACGCCCCTATGCGACCAGCGATCGTGGATTCGACTACTACCGTTCGGCGTATCGATACGGACACGATTCAGCGAAGCAGCACGGCAGCCGCCGGTGGGACGAGGTTGAGTCCGAGCTGCGCAGTGGCTGGCAGAAATTCGAAGCCCGGGGCGAGCATGCGTGGGATCACATCAAGGACGCGGTGCGCGATGCATGGGATCGCGTGACGGGGCATTGATCCCGTGGCACTGAAGATCGAGTCCTCCGCGTTCGCGCCAATGGGCGAGATTCCCGCGGTTCACACCTGCGACGGGTCGGACGTTGCGCCGCCGCTGCGCTGGTCCGGCGCACCGGCGTCGACCCGGAGCTTCGTGCTGATCGTCGACGATCCCGACGCTCCCGATCCCGCCGCGCCGAAGCGCACGTACGTGCACTGGGTGCTGTACGACATTCCTTCGACCGCGAGCGAGCTTGCCCAGGGCGTGACCGGTGGGCAGTTGCCATCGGGCACGCGAGAAGGCGTGAATGACTGGGATCGCACGGGTTATGGAGGCCCCTGTCCGCCGATCGGTCGACATCGGTACTTCTTCAAGCTCTCGGCGCTGGACACGATGTTGGGTGACCTCGGTCGCGCCGCCAAGGCGGATGTCGAGCGCGCGATGCAGGGGCATGTGCTCGAGCGCGCCGAGCTCGTAGGCACGTATCAGCATCCGGACGGGAATCAGAAGGGGCGCTAAGCGCGCCCCTTCGGTTTCGTCAGCGTCTGGTGACCGCTCAGCCGAAGCGCTTCGCGACCTCGGACCAGTTCACGACGTCCCACCACGCCTTCATGTAGTCGGGGCGCCGGTTCTGGTACTTGAGGTAGTACGCGTGCTCCCACACGTCGAGGCCAAGGAGGGGCGCCGCCTTGCCGTCCATGATCGGGTTGTCCTGGTTCGGCGTGCTCACGATCGAAAGCTTGCCGCCGTCGTTGATGAGCCACGCCCATCCGGAGCCGAAGCGCGCTCCACCCGCCGCATTGAACTGCTCCTTGAACTTCTCGAAGTCCCCGAAGGCGGCCTTGATCGCGTCAGCGAGCTTGCCGGTCGGCTGGCCGCCGCCGTTGGGCGACATGATCTGCCAGAACATCGAGTGATTCCAGTGGCCGCCACCATTGTTGCGGACCGCGGTGCGCACCGACTCGGGCACGGCATTGAGGTTCTTGAGCAGGTCGTCGAGCGACTTGCCTTGGAGCTCGGGCGCCTTCTCCAGCGCCGCGTTCAGGTTGTTGACATAGGCGGCATGATGCTTGTCGTGATGGATCTCCATCGTCTTTGCGTCGATGGAGGGCTCGAGCGCATCATTGGCGTACGGCAGCGGCGGAAGTGTGAACGGCATTGCAGGTCTCCGTGATGGTTCAGGCGTCCGTCGCGGGACGCGCGGCAGCAGCAGCTGCGCGTGCCCGCTCGCGACGCCAGGAGATGAGCCCCGGCAACAGCGAGACGATGATCACCGCGATGATGACCTTCTCGATGTGGTGTTCGACGCCAGGGATGTATCGGCCGAGTACGAAGCCGATGAACAGCATGGACCAGATCCAGAGAACGGCTCCCAGCACATTGTAGGCCGTGTAACTCTTGTAATCCATCTCCGCCATGCCCGCCACCACCGGCACGAAGGTGCGCACGATGGGCATGAAACGCGCAAGGACGAGCGTCTTGCCGCCATGCTTCTGGTAGAACTCGTGCGCGCGGATCAGATGTTTCTTCTTGAACAGCAGCGAATCATCCCGCGTGAACAACCGCGGACCGGAGTACCGGCCGATCGCGTATCCGACTGAGTTCCCGATGATGGCCGCGATCGTGAGCAGCAGTCCAAGAAGCCAGATGTGCAGGCCGAACTGTGGCTGGGCGGCGAGCAGGCCGGCGGTGACGATCAGCGAGTCGCCCGGCAGGAAGAAGCCGATCAGCAGCCCGGTCTCGGCGAAGATGATCAACGTGAGTCCGATGTACCCGCCGGCCTGCACGAGCTGGCGAACGTCGGTGAGCTGGTGGAACAGGTCGGGAAGGGACGACATGCGGAGTACGAAGTGAGAGAGGGTGGGAACAGCGGAAGTTCGACAGGGGCAGCACAGGGGTCAACCGCGCTCGTCGGCGACCTCGAGCGGCTGGCCGCGGAAGCGTCGACCATTCCGGCGGCGCGGCGCGGCCGCTGGTATCGCGCCGGCCTCAGTCCGCGCATCGAGCGTCGGCTCGACATCGCCTCCGCTGCCGTCGTCCTGCTGCTCGTCGCGGGCTGGGTGTGGTCGATCGCCATGGCGGTGCGTGGTCGACTGCCCGGCATGGGGATCGGGTCCACGGCGGCCACGATGGCCGCGTCGCTCACGCGCGCGGATGCCAGCAATACGGCCTTCCTCACCGACGCCACGCTCGAGGCACTTGTCGGCGGTCTCCGCGGCGCGAGCGGAAAGCTGCGGGCGGAAGTCGTCGCTCCGGGCGAGCCGGTGGCTGACACCTCGGTCAACGGCGCGAAGCTGCGCGTGGAGACGCCGGGAACGAGTGCCTCGGAGACTGTTCAGCGATCGGGCATCTTCCGTCTGGTCGCCGCGATCGGCACGGCGCTGAAGCCGGTGGGCGATTTCAGTCTCATCGGGATGGTGCCACGCAGCCAGAAGCAGAACGGCAGGGTCGGACTGTACTACGTTGGGAATTGGCCCGGCGAGAAGGGCGGCAGGGTCAAGGCGCCGAACAAGGCGCCGCCGGACCGCTACCAGCCGCCGCCGGGCTTCATCGAGGTGACGAAGGCGAATGCGGACACGCGCATTTCCGACCATTTTCGGCTTCGCGATTTTCTCACGCACGATCAGGCGAACGTCTGGCCCAAGTATCTTGTCGTGCAGATGCGAAACGTCGACAAGCTCGAGCTCGTGCTCAGTGACCTCGCCGAGCGGGGCATCGACGTGTCGGGCATCGTGGTGATGAGCGGATTCCGCACGCCACAGTACAATGAAGGAGGGGGCAACACCGGTGGGCGAGCCAGCCTGAGCCGTCACATGTACGGCGATGCGGCCGACGTCTTCATCGACAGCAACCACGACGGTGTGATGGACGACCTCAATCACGACGGCAAGATCAACATCGCGGACAGTCGGGTGATCCAGCAGGCGGTGGACCGGGTGGAAGCCGCACACCCGGAGCTGGTGGGGGGAGCAGGCGTCTATCCGGCTGAGTCCGGGCACGGACCTTTCATACACATCGACTCGCGTGGCTACCGTGCCCGCTGGGTCGGCTCCGGAGGAGGATAAATGAGCAGCGAGAATCGGCGGGAACGAGACAGGACCATGACACCCGTGAAGGGACCCATCGACCGACTTGGCGATGCGCTGAAGCCCGATGGGACGCAGGTGGAGATTCCCGACGTGCGGTCGAGCGATCTCGAGCCGTATGTCGGTCTTCGGTACCTCTCCAAGCTGTTCAAGCTGATGGGCGTGATTCTCGGCCTCCTGCTCCTGGCCGAGATCATCACGGGCTTCGTGGCGCAGGGCACCGCCGCGTTGCCCACCCTGCTGGGCGAGGCGAGCCGGCTGATCGTGCTCGCCGGATTGCTGTGGGGCGTCGGTGATCTCGCGATCCTGCTTATCGACGTGGGCCACGACGTCCGGGCGGCGCGCATCCTGCTCGCGCGACAGACGCATGCGCTCACCAGCGGCATGCGTCGCAACGACTCCTCGGCGGTGGTTGGTCCGCCTTCCACTCCCGCAACGCCGCCGCGGACGGCGGGCCCGGTATGATCGTTGCCATGCCTGAGGCCGCAATGCAGCACCCACACTTCAACGAGGGCTGACACATGCTCTGGACCATCGCGGTCATTCTGCTCATTCTGTGGCTGCTCGGCTTCTTCGCGTTTCATGTCGGAAGCATCATCCACATCCTTCTCGTGATCGCGATCATCGTGATCATCTATCGTCTGATCACGGGTCGACGCCCAGTGGTGTAGGCACTCGCCAGGCTGGTGAGAGTGCTGAAGGGCGGCCGCGCTTTCGCGCGGCCGCCCTTCGTTCCATTCCGGCGCCCGCCGCGTTAGTGTCCCCGGCACCGACGCCGCATCGCAGCCCCGCTCCGCGCCACGCGATCAACTGCATGTCTCCGAATCCGCTCGAGGTCCACGTCCTCGCGCATACCCACTGGGATCGCGAGTGGTACCACGTCGCCGAGCGATTTCGTCAGCGGCTGGTTCCGCTGGTGGACGAGTTGCTCGATAATCCGCCTCCGCCGGGCGAGAGCTTCCTGCTCGATGGTCAGGCGATCGTGCTGGACGATTACCTCGAGGTGCGACCGGAGCGTGCCGCGCAGCTCTCGGTTCTCCTGCGCGAGGGGCGCCTCGAGGCAGGGCCGTGGTACGTCCTGGCGGACGAGCTGATTCCGAGCGGAGAAGCGCTCGTTCGGAATCTGCTTGCCGGACGCGCGACGGTGCGACGCCTGCGCGCCGAGCCGCCTCCCGTGCTCTACTGCCCAGACTCCTTCGGTCATCCGGCCATCCTGCCCGAGCTCGCGAACGGCTTCGGCTGCGACCTGATCATCCTGTGGCGCGGCTACGGTGGCGCGCGCTGGCCAACGGGTGACGTCGCGCGGTGGCGCGGTCCATCGGGAATCACTGTGCCGCTCTACGCACTTCCGCCCGACGGCTACGAGTTCGGCAGCTCCCTTCCGTGCGACCCGGAAGCGGCGCGCGCGCGCTGGGAACGCATCAGGCTCACGGTCGAGACGCGTGCCTCGACGCGCGTGGCGCTGCTGCTCAACGGGGCCGATCATCATGCCCGGCAGGCGGCGCAGGCCGAGGCAGTGCGCGTCCTGTCGGCAGCCGCCGAGCCGATGCGCGTGCTGGCCAGCAGTCTCCGCGCGACGGCTGCGGCGATCACCGCCGGAATCGATCGAACCGCCGTCCCTGCAGTGCACGGAGAGCTTCGCGACTCCTACGGCCATGCCTGGACGCTGCAGGGCACCTTCGGCGTACGCGCGGCGCAGAAGCGTCGCAACGCACTCGCGGAGCGGCGCCTGCTGCGCGACGTCGAACCGTGGATCGCGCAGCTGCCGGCCGGCGGCGACGCGGCGACACGCGCCCTGTTGCACGTTGCATGGCGAACGTTGCTCCATTCCCATCCGCACGATACGCTGTGCGGCACCGCGACCGACGCCGTGGCGGCCGCGATGGACGCGCGCCTCTCCTCCGTGACGGCACAGTCACGCGGTCTGCGCGAGGATGCACTGCTTGCGCTGGCTGCGCACGATCGCGAGCGGGCGCGACTCGCTCTCGACGACTCTCGTCCGGTGGTGCTGCTGCGCAACCCGGCACCACGCGCACGCGGTGGCGTGGCAGAGCTCGACCTCGCCGCGACTGTCGCGAGTGTAGCCGTCGGTCCAGGATCGGCCGCCCGACAAGGAGAACCGCGTCGCGTTCCTGCGTGGGGCGTGGAGAACGTGCCGCTGCAGCTGCTGTCGCGACGCGTGCAGGTGGCACTCACCGAATCGCCACGGGCCTATCCTCGTGCTGATCGTGTCGAAGTCATGCGTGCACTGGGCTGGGTCGATCACATGGCCGGCTACAGTGTAGAACGGCGAGCGCAGCGCAGGAGCACGGTCAATTTGGTTCCCAACCCGGTGAAGGTCCAGGAATCCACGCTCGACAACGGGCTGCTCCGGCTCACCGTCACGAAAGACGGCCAGGTCAATCTCACGGACATCACGACGGGCCGCGAGATCCGCGATCTTGTCCGGTTCGAGCAGCGCGTGGAACGCGGCGATCTGTACACGCCGGCGCCGCGAGAGCTGCTCGCCTCGCCGAAGCTGCGCCGGGTGCGGACGACGATGCGCGGTCCCCTTCGCGGCGAGCTCACGCTCCGCTACCAACTCGGTGACGGCGCGCGGGGCCGCGGTCGATGCACGGTGCGACTCCAGATCGACGCGGCGCTGCCGGCGCTCCGCGTCCTTCTCGACGGCGAGAATCGCGACGGCGACCATCGCCTGCGCGTGTGCCTCGCGACCGGCCTCGCGAGCGGCGGCACTCTCGCCGATGCCGCCTTTCATCCGGTGCACCGCGCGCCCTTGTCGGTTCCCGACGAGGACCAGCGTGCCGAGCGTGTCGTTCCCACAGCGCCGCTGCACCGCTGGGTCACGCGGTTCGTCGCGGACTCCGGCGTCACCGTGTTTTCCGATGGACTCACCGAGTATGAGAGCCTCGACGACGGCACCATTGCCGTCACGATCTTCCGCGCGGTGAGTGAGCTCTCACGGCCTGACCTGCCAGAGCGACCGGGCCATGCCGGATGGCCGGTTCCTGCACCCGGCGCACAGGCCATCGGTCCGTATCGTGCCCGCCTCGCCGTCGCGATGCACGGAGGCGATGACTGGCGCACGCGCGAGAGAATCGAGCAACTTGCGGACGACGTGCTCCTGCCGATCCGTGGCGAAACGCTGCGCTACAATCTGGAAGCGCCAGGCACGATGGCCGGACTCGAGCTCACGGGGGCCGGCCTGTCGTTCAGCGCCGCCGCGCCGGCCGGCGCGGGCGAGTGGGTCGCGCTGCGCTGCGTGAATCGGCGCGACGTACCGGTGCAGGGTCGGTGGCGTGTGGGTCGGCCGATCAGCGAAGCCGTACGCGCCCGGCTGGACGAAACCCCGGAAGCGCCACTCGCCGTTCGCGACGGCGTCGTGGAGTTCGTCGCTGCACCCCTCGAGATCGTCACGATCCTCGTGCGCTGACCTGCTGCTCAACCGGCTGTCCGCTCTCCGGCCAGGCGGTCACGCCAGGCGTCGCCGAGCAGGCTCGTCGCCAGCACGGTGAGCACGAGCG
>Ga0157372_10004093_pt1 | contig 15638 bp, 13 predicted proteins | sample C55metaG_FD_115307 | JGI IMG/M metagenome (GOLD analysis project Ga0157372, IMG submission 115307) | Corn rhizosphere microbial communities from Kellogg Biological Station, Michigan, USA - C5-5 metaG | ecosystem: Host-associated > Plants > Roots > Rhizosphere > Soil | place: USA: Michigan... | reverse complement strand
CACGGCGACGGGGACGTGCTCAGCGGGTTCGGCGATCGGCATCGTGGATACGACGGGAGCCAGCACGACGGTGACCGTGACGAACACCCTTTCCACGACGCCCGCTCCAACGCAGGCCACTTTCACCGTGTCGCCCACGTCGGTCACGCTCGCCACGTGTCCGGATGTTGCGAGCGTGGCGATCAGCGGTGGAACCGGGCAGTACTTCGCGACATCGTCGAGCAGCTCGGTGTTCGCCACTGTCACGCCCAATTCCACGGGTGGCGCGACGGGCACCATCCGGCGCGCGAGCGGGCGAATGAACGGGTCTGCCACGCCCACCGTGGCATTCAGCGATGGCCAGTCGAGCAAGCCGGTGACCGTGACCCTTACGGGTGAAGCCGCCACCGCCACGTGCCCCTGACGCCGGCCGGGGATACCTGCCGGCACGGGTAGAGTGGGTGCCGATATCCGTACCAGAACCGAGTGGTATTGCGCCCTTTTGAAAGTTGCGCTTTAATAACGCGCGATAACCCGCTAATTTTTGAAGAAATCTCGCCGGCGGGCACGGACAAAGGGGAACCGACTCGTGACATTTCAATCACTTCGCAGCACCTGGACCGCCACCGTCCTGGGCTTCATCACCGCGGTTCTGCTGTCGAGCTGCGGCGGCGGTGGGGCCGCACAGACCACGACCGGCGGCGCGCTCCTGCTCGCCGGGGGCGGGTCCGCCTACGGCGGCGTGCCGTACACCATGCAGATCCTCGGCGGCCGGCCGCCCTACCAGCTTTCTTCGTCCGAGCCGGCCCTCTTTCCGGTGCCTTCGAGCACGAGCAGCAGCTCCTTCACGGTGCTTCCGGCCAACCCGGGCGTGATCGACCAGAGTTTGCCGCCGGATGCGCTGCCGGTTCGCACGGTCACGGTGGGCGTGCGCGATTCCAACGGCAACAGCGTCGTCACGACGGTGAAGGTCGGCATCAACTTCTTCACCGGCTACGGCATCAGCGTCAGGACCTCGTCGTGCCCGCCCGCCAGCGGCGGCACGGCGACCGGCATCGTCTGCGCCGGCGGCGACTCCGTGATCGTGTTGAGCGCCGTCTTCAACGGCAACCTGTACGGCGGCCGCGAATACAAGCTGGAAGTGCTGCAAGGCAACTTCACCCTGGTGAACCCGGACACGGGCGTCTCCGGGCAGGCGGTCCAGTTCACCACGGACCACTCCGGCAACGTCACGGCGATCGTGCGCGTCGCGGGCGGCATCAACACGCAGGTCGGCATCCTCAAGGTGACCGACGTCGCGACGGGGACCTCGACGCTCGAGACCTTCACCATCCAGGGCAACACGGTGACCAGCAACGGCGCGCTCACCACGATCCCGTCGAGCTTCACGTTCACCGGCCCGGACAACCAGACCTGCGGCAGCGGCCAAGGGACGTTCTTCGTGTTCGACGGCATGCCGCCGTACACCGCGGTGACCACCAACCCCAGCATCACGGTGAACTTCATCGACCCGTACCACACGCCGGGCGTATTCGGCGTGATGGTGGCGCCGGTTTCCGGGGTGACGTGCCCGAGCGGCTCGGTCCTCGTGACCGACGCCAATAACAACCGCGCGACCGTCACGATCACCTCGGCGAAGGGTACGACTGCGCCGCCGGTGATTCCGACCCCGCTGTCCGTCCAGCCGAACGCGATCACGCTGGGTTGCGCGCAGTCGGGCTCGGTCTCCGTGATCGGCGGCGGCACGGGCGCGACGAGCGGCACGGGCGGCTCGGGCGGCTCGGGCGGCAGCAGCTCGGTCAGCTACAGCGTGAGCTCCGCCAACCCGAACGTGACGGCGTCGGTCACCGGCAACACGGTCACCATCACGCGCCTCGGCCCTGCGGGCCCCGGCACGGGCGGTCCGACGAACTCGACGGTGATCGTGACCGACGGCACGCAGACGCAGTCGATCGTGGTGACGGCCCCGACGACCTGTCCCTAAGCCAGCAACCGCACCGGAAAACGGGCATCCTCGGATGCCCGTTTTTCTTTCCGCATCCGCCATGCCGAGCCCGCGCCTTGTCGTGACCGGTGCTTCCGGATTCGTCGGGAGGCGACTCGTCGCGCTCGCGGATGCGCCGCACGCGGTCCTCCCGCTTTCGCGCGGCGATTGGGCGCAAGGCATCGAGACCGCGGACTTCACCGGCGCGGTCGTGATGCATCTCGCCGCACGCGCCCATCGCGGCGGAAGCGCGGCCCAATTCCATCGCGACAACGTCGACAAGACACGTGCGCTCGCAGAGGCGGCGGCGCAGGGCGGGGCGCGCCGCCTGGTCTTCCTGAGCTCCATCAAGGTGAACGGGGAGGCCACGACCTCGCGCGCCTTCACCGCGCACGATGTCCCGGCGCCCGAGGACGATTACGGCCGCTCGAAGCGCGATGCCGAAGCCGCGCTCGCGCAGGTGGCCGCCGCGACGGGGCTCGAGACGGTCACCGTGCGATGCCCGCTCGTCTACGGCGCGCCGGCGAAGGGCCATCTCGCCACGCTCCTTCGCGTGTGCGATTCGGGACTGCCGCTGCCCTTCGCGTCGGTGCGCAACCGGCGCAGCTTCATTGCCCTGGACGACCTGTGCCGCGTGCTGCTGCTGTGCGCGCGCGCGGAGTCCGCCGCGGGCAAGACGTACCTCGTGGCGCATCGCGATGCCGCGTCGACGCCGCAGCTGGTTCGCGCCGTGCGCCGCGCATTGGGCCGGCCCGCGCGGCTCTTCGCGATGCCGCCCCGGCTTCTCGAGCTCACGGCGGCCGCGGCAGGCATGGGTGCCACGATGAAGCGCCTCACGCGCTCGCTCGAGGCCGATGCGTCGCTCGCGGAACGGGAACTGGGGTGGCGCGCGCAGACGGGCCTCGAGGAGGCCATCGCGCAGATGGCCGGGAACTATCGCGCATGAGCGTCGCTTGGGTCATCGCGTGCGTTCTTCCCGGCGTCGCGAGCGCGCTCCTCATCGCGTGGTTGCGGCGCTCGGCGCTCACCCGGGCGCTCGCCGACGTGCCCAACGAGCGCTCGCTGCATGGCGAGCCACGCCCGCGCGTGGGGGGCATCGGCATCATGGCCGCATCGCTCGCGGTCGCGTTCGCGCTCACGCGGCAGGAGCTCGCGCTGCCGCTGGTACTCGCGCTCGTGCTCGCATTGGTCTCGGTCGCCGACGATCGCCACAGCCTGCCCATCGCCCTTCGCCTGCCCGCGCATTTCGGCGCGGCGCTGGCCGTCGCGTTCGTGGGCGCCTCGTCGTTCGGCCTGGTTTGGGGGGTGTGCGCCGCGCTTGCCATTGCGTGGATGACCAATCTCTTCAATTTCATGGACGGCGCCGACGGCCTTGCGGGAGGCATGGGTGTGATCGGATTCGCAACGCTCGCGTGGGGCGCCGTGGGCGCGAGCGACCTTCCGCTCGCGTGGGCCTGCGCCTGCCTCGCGTCGGCATGCGCGGGCTTCCTGCTGCACAACTTTCCGCCGGCGCGCGTGTTCATGGGGGATGCGGGTTCCATCCCCCTCGGATTCCTTGCCGGCGCGCTCGGCCTGCTCGGGGTCGCGCGCGGCGACTGGCCCCCATGGTTCCCGGTCATCGCGTTCGCGCCCTTCATCGCCGATGCGAGCGTCACCCTCGTGCGGCGGGCAGTGCGCGGTGAGAGGTTCTGGCGCGCGCACCGGACGCATGCGTACCAGCGGCTGGTTCTCGCCGGCTGGAGCCATCGCCGGCTTGCGCTTTCGGCTTATACGCTCATGGCGCTGTCGTCGTCATGCGCATTGCTGGCGCTCGGGGCGAACGGGACAGGTCGATCCGTTATAATTTGGGGCTGGACCGCAGCGCTCGCGCTGCTCCTCCTCGCGCTCGAGCGCCGCCTCGGGCGCGCCGCGTCTCCATCTCTTCCGGGGCAGGATCGATGAAGCTGCCGCAACCCGACCTTCGCGCGCTGGCCGCGGCCGTCCATGACGGCGCCGCGCTCGTGGTGGCGTGGCTCGGGGCCACCCTGCTGCTTCAATCCGGCACGATCTCGCAGGACGACCTGCGCGAGCTCGTCACAGCGTGCATCGTCGCCGTGCCGATCCAGGTCGCGGTGAGCTTCCTCTTCGGGGTGTACCAGGGCATCTGGCGCTATACGAGCCTGCCCGACATCCAGCGCGTGGTCTTCTCGGTCGTGACCGGGACGGTGTTCGTCTCGCTCGCGTTGCACGGCCTGGGCCTCGACGGGCGCTTCACTTTCCGCGAGCTCCTCCTCTACCCGCTCTTCCTGATCGCGCTCATGGCGCTTTCGCGCATGTCGTTCCGCTCGTACAAGGAATGGGCGCAGTACGGGCGCGGCGGCGAGCAGGGCACGCCCGTGATCATCATGGGCGCGGGCGATGCGGCGGTCGGGCTCGTGAAGGACCTCTCGCGCAGCCACGACTGGCGCGTCGTGGGGCTGCTCGACGACGACGAGAAGAAGCGCGGCCGGCTCCTGCATGGTGTGCGCGTGCTGGGTGTCCTCGAGGACCTGCCGCGGCTCGCGGCGCGCCTCAAGCTGCGCCACGCGGTCATCGCCATGCCGTCCGTGCCGTACAAGGTGCGCCGGCGCGTGGTCGAGATCTGCAATCGCGCGCGCGTGTCGATCATGACGGTCCCGACCCTCAACACCGTGAGCGGCAAGACGCTCGGCACGCGCATCCGCAAGGTCGCGGTCGAGGACTTGATGAAGCGCGACCCGGTCACGCTCGACGACGCGGGCCTGCACGACCTCCTCACGGGGCAGGTCGTGCTGGTGACCGGCGCGGGCGGGTCCATCGGCTCGGAGCTCTGCCGCCAGATCGCGAACTTCCAGCCCGCGATGCTCGTGCTCTACGACGTGAGCGAGTTCGCGATGTACAAGATCGACGAGCAGCTGCGCGAGTCGTTTCCCGACATGCCCGTCGAATCGGTCGTGGGCGACATCAAGAACCCGCGCCGCGTGAACCAGGTGATGCACCAGTATTCGCCCGCGCTCGTGTTCCATGCGGCGGCGTACAAGCACGTGCCGCTGATGGAGGAGGACAACGCGTGGGAAGCGGTGCAGAACAACGTGCTCGGCACCTACGTCGTCGCGCGCGCGGCGATCGACTTCGGCGTGCGCAAGTTCGTCTTCATCTCGACGGACAAGGCGGTGAACCCGACCAACGTCATGGGCGCCACCAAGCGCCTCGCCGAGATGGTGTGCCAGGCGCTGCAGGCCGGCAGCTCCACCCGCTTCGAGATGGTGCGCTTCGGCAACGTGCTGGGAAGCGCCGGCAGCGTGATCCCGAAGTTCCAGGAGCAGATCGACAAGGGCGGCCCGGTCACCGTGACGCACCCGGAGATGGTGCGCTACTTCATGTCGATTCCCGAGGCGGCGCAGCTCGTGCTGCAGGCCGGTTGCATGGGACTCGGGGGCGAGATCTTCGTGATGGACATGGGCGAGCCGGTGAAGATCGTGGACCTTGCCCGCGACATGATCCGGCTCTCGGAAGCTTCCGAGACGGACATCCGCATCGTGTACACCGGGCTTCGCCCCGGCGAGAAGCTCTTCGAGGAGCTGCTCGCGGACGACGAGCACACGCGCGCGACACCGCACCCGAAGCTTCGCATCGCGAAAGCGCGCGAGGTGCAGGGCGGCTGGCTCGAGCAGGTGCTCTCCTGGCTGCAGCAGGACCGCATCCCGGGTGACGCCGAGGTGCGGCGCGACCTCAAGCGCTGGGTGCCCGAGTACCACTCGCAGGTGCGTCCGCGGCTTGCCGCGGTTCCGGCGCCTCGCGCCGGCGGCAACGCGGCCTAGACGTCCCTCTCCTTTGGGAGAAAGCGGGGGTGAGGGCGAACCGAAAGAATTGGCGCGCCCGACACGATTCGAACGTGCGACCCCTGGCTTCGGAGACGATCACATCCTGCCGACGTTGGTGATCGTTCCGAGGTTCGTCCCGTTTGTGCTGCCGAGAGCGTTGTCGCCGGCGGACTCGAAAAGCGCCGCGTTGTAGTTGTAGAACGCGCCGGCATGGTTCGAGAACGCCGAGCTGGAAACAGTGCCACGGGCGCCGCTTCCCGTGATGTTCTCGATCGTGATCGCGTAGTTGCCGTTGGCAAACGTACTCTTCGCGATCGCGGCCTTCATTGTCGCGGTGAAGTTCTCCGCGCTTGCGATGACGCCGTAGAAGACACCCGCGAACGAGCATTCGCTGACGGAAAGCGTTCCCGCAGCGGACGCGCTGTCGGCGCGCGCATAGATTCCGGTCGAGTAGATGTTCGTGAAACGCGAATTCCAGACGTCGACTGTCGAGCTGCCGTGGGCGACAATGCCATTGGTCAAGTCGCGGAAAACCGCGTGATGCACGCGCACCGTGGCGTTCGTCGCGGTGATCGCGTTGCCCGGCACGGCGAACTGCGATTCGGCAACGTCGAGCGATCCCCCGGTGATCTGGATGCCGTCGGTGCCGGAATTCGTCACGTTGTTCACGACGGCCATGTTGCGCAGCTTGACGTCAACGCCGCCGCTCATGACGAGGGCGGGTCCGCCGCCGAAAGCGACAAAGCTTCCCACCACACCCGGGACCGCGAGGATCGTCACGCTCTTCGTGATGCCCACGGTGCCTGCGTTGTAGTTGGCCGAGTCGAGGATCCAGATCTCGCCGCCCGACGCTACGGCCGTGAGGGCCGCCGGCAGCAACCTGCAGGGCGCCGCGACCGTGCACGGGTTGCCATCATTACCGCTGGACGAAAGATAAGCGCGGAAGCTTTGTGCGTGCGCAGCGCCGCACATCAGGAGCGCGGCGACCGAAGCGAGTGCGATGCGAGCGGTTCTTTTCAACTGGATCCCCTCGGGTGTCCTGCGTTAAGGGCAGCGTAGCCGGGGCTCATCATGCGCGCGGATCGGCCGCCACGCTACCCGTTGCTGGACGCCGTTCCGCGCCGCATGTTAAAGAGCGCGGCATGAAGACCCGGAACGGCGCGCGGCGCGCAGAAGCGAAAACGCCCGCCATGGAGGCGGGCGTAGCGCAGGGTCGATTCGACCGTTTTCATACCATGCCCGGACAGCGGCAGGTAGATCATTGAATGTATGGCGCGCCCGACACGATTCGAACGTGCGACCCCTGCCTTCGGAGGGCAGTACTCTATCCAGCTGAGCTACGGGCGCCTATCCGCATTTTAGACGATCGGCGTCGTCCCGTTATAATTCACGGTTTGCCGCATCCCGCGGCGACCGACGAACCCTCCAGGACTGTCCCATGGCCGAGCATCACCCCCATCACGATCCCATCGAAGACAACGTCGACTCCCACCCGGGCCGGGTCGCGATAGGCGTATTGGTCGGCTTCATCGCGCTCGTGGTCGGCATCGTGCTGCTCGCGGAGCTCGCGCTCAACGTCTACGCGGACCGCTCGCGCAAGAACGATCCGGCGATGTCCGACGCGGCCATCGAGCAGCGCATTGCCCCGGTCGCGAAGCTGGTCGTCGATCCGAATGCGCCGGCGCCGACGCCGCCCGCGCAGCCCGCCAACGTGGCGCAGGTCGCGGCGGCGCCCGCGGCGGGCGGTGCCGCGGCGGGCGCCAATGCCGGCAAGGCGACGTTCGACAAGGTGTGCACCGCGTGCCACACCGCGGGCGTGCTCGGCGCGCCGAAGCTCGGCGACAAGGCCGCCTGGGCGCCTCGCATCGCGACGGGCAAGGACACGCTCTACAACGCGGCGCTGCACGGCCTTCGCGCCATGCCCCCCAAGGGCGGCGACGCATCGCTCTCCGATGCCGACGTGAAGGCCGCCGTCGACTACATGGTCAACGCCGCCAAGTAAGCTTGGCGACCTACGCGATCGGGGACCTGCAGGGCTGCTTCGCGCCGCTCGAGCGGCTCCTCGACGCCATCTCGTTCGACCGCGCGCGCGATCGCCTGTGGTTCGTGGGCGATCTGGTCAACCGGGGACCCGATTCGCTCGCCTGCCTGCGTTTCGTGAAGGACCTGGGCGGCGCCGCGTTCGCCGTCCTCGGCAACCACGACCTGCACCTCATCTGCGTGGCCGAAGGAATTCACTCCGCCGGCAAGCGTGACACCCTGAAGCAGGTGCTCGACGCACCCGACCGCGCGCAGTTGCTCGAATGGCTGCGCCACCGTCCGCTCATGCATGCCGAGGACGGCCACGTGCTCGTGCATGCGGGGATCCTGCCCGCATGGAGCGTCGATGAAGCGCGCGGACTCGCGGGCGAAGTCGAGTCCCACTTGCGCGGCCCGGCCTTTCGCGATTTCCTCGAGAACATGTTCGGCGACCAGCCGAATGCGTGGAGCGAGGAGCTGCGCGGCTGGGACCGCATGCGCATCGTGGTGAACGCGATGACGCGCATGCGCATGTGCGACGCGTCCGGCGCCATCGCGCTGGGCTACAAGGGCGAGCCGGACGAGGATGCGCCGGCGGGGCTCGTGCCATGGTACGACGTGCCCGGGCGGCGCAATCGCGACGCCACCATCTTCTTCGGCCACTGGTCCGCGCTCGGCCTGCACGTGCGCGACGATGTCGTCGGCCTCGACAGCGGGTGCGTGTGGGGCCGCTCGCTCAGTGCGATTCGGCTCGAGGATCGCGCGGTGTTCGAGGTGCCGTGTCCCACGCCGCGAGGCGGCTAGCGATCCTCGCGTGCAGCGCCGCCGCGATCTCGCGGCGCTCGCGGCCCGCGGCCTCGACGGGCTCGAGGAACTCCAGGCGCGCGACGATGCGCCGCTCGCGCACGATGCGCGCGAACGATTGCATGAAGGTGATCTCGCCCGCGAAGGATGCGTTCCGGCAAAGCGAGCCGGCGGGCGTCTCGTAGCGCAGGACCGCCGGCACGATGCGAGCCTCATTCCGGATCGCGGGCTCGAAGAGCGAGCCGTGGAACTTGAGCAGCTGGTCGCCCTCGGTCGTCGTGCCCTCGGGGAAGAGCCCCACGCAGTCGTGCGCGGCGAGCGCATCATGCACTTGCTGCCCCATGCGCGCGAGGTCGCGCTTCGCCTCGCGCTGCAGGAAGAGCGTGCCCGCCTTCTCCACGATCCATCCGACAGCGGGCCAGTCGCGAATCTCGCGCTTCGCGATGAAGCGCGTCGCGCGCACGCTGGAGATCACGAAGATGTCCAGCCACGACACGTGGTTGGCGACCACCATCACGGGTCCGCTCCAATGCGGCGCCGGCCCTTCCACCCGCGTCTCCACGGCCAGGATGCGCAGGAGCTTGCGCGACCACCAGCGCATGATGCGGGCGTGGCGCGCGGGCGTCGTGCGCGGATAGACGAACCGGAGGATCAGCGCGCCCGCTGCGGCGTGCACCGCCGTGCGCGTCCAGCGCAGCGCCCGCGCCGGTGCGAGGGTGCGGGCGCCGGCCAGCTTAGTGCGTCACGCGCGTGGCGCCGCGGCCCGAGAGGATGCGCACGCGATCGCCGGGCCGGAAAGCCTCGTCGGCCTCCTGCACGATGGAGACGTACTGGCCGTTGTCGAGCTGCACGGTGACTTCCACGCCGGGACGCTCGTTCGCGCTGCGCTCGACGTTGGAGCCGATGATGCCGCCCAGGATCGCCCCGCCGATGGCCCCGGCGACCTGGCCGGTGCCCCCGCCCACGGTGCTCCCCGCGAGGCCGCCCAGCGCTGCGCCTCCCACGGTGCCCACGCCGCTCTCGCCCGCATGCAGCCGCACTTCGCGCACCTCCTGGACCACGCCGAAGCGCACGGACTGCTCGCCCATCACCTGGTAGCCGTGATAGTCCCGCGAGCCGGCCGGATACGCGCAGGCACCCGCGAGCGCGGCCGCGGCGAGAAGGATGGCAACGTTCTTCAAGCTCTTCATGTTTCGATTCTCCTAGATCGTTTCTCCGAAAGCCTCGCGCAAGCGCGTGGCGATCTCCGTTCGCGAGGGCCGGTGGTTCTGGCCGCCCCGGTGCGCGATCTTGATCGCGCCCATGACCGAGGCGAGCCGCGCCGACTTCTCCCAGCCCCACCCGCGCGCCATGCCGTACAGCAGGCCGGCCCGGAAGGCGTCCCCGCACCCCGTGGGGTCGACCACCGCGTCAGCCCGGGCAGCGGGGATATCCGTTGAACGCCCGTCGTGGAAAACGGTGCACCCCTCGGCGCCCCGGGTCACGACCACCGCCTCGATGTCGGCGGCGATCCGCGCCATGGACCGGCCGGTCCTCTGTTCGACGACCCGGGCCTCGTAATCGTTCACGGTCAGCGCCCGGGCCGGGCCGATCATGGCGAGGAGGTCCTCGCCCGAGAACATCGGCAGTCCCTGGCCCGGATCGAACACATACGGGATGCCCGCCGCCGCGAAGTCGCGGCAATGCTCCACCATGCCGTCGCGCCCGTCGGGCGACACGATGCCGAGCGTGGCGTTCGAGGCATCGGCGATGCGGTTCAGGTGCGAAGAGAGCATGGCGCCCGGGTGGAACGCGTTGATCTGGTTGTCGTCGATGTCCGTCGTGATGAAGGCTTGCGCGGTGAATTGCTCGGGCAGGCGCCGCACGTGGCGCGTGGAGATCCCGAGCTCCTGCAACCGCCGCTCGTACGGATCGAAGTCGCGGCCGACGGTCGCCATGATGAGCGGGTCGTCGCCGAGCAGCTTCAGGTTGTAGCCGATGTTGCCCGCCGTGCCGCCGAACTCGCGGCGCATGTCGGGCACCATGAAGGAGACGTTGAGGATGTGGATCTGGTCGGGAAGGATGTGCTTCTTGAACTGGTCCGGGAACACCATGATGGTGTCGTAGGCCATTGAACCGCATACGAGTGTCGTCATGGCGCGAAGTATAGCGGCCGGGGTGTGACGCGCTTAACAGCGTGCGTGGCGATTACATCGGTAACCTCCGGGGGCTGGATGTCGCGGCACCCGAAAGGTGGTGGGCAATGGCCAACTCCGCAGGCGGCAACGTCGTGGCATTGGACGAGCACCTCCGTGCTCGAGCCCGCATTCCCCGGGAGCAGGCGGCGGACGCGTTGGGCGCCTGCCGCAAGCTCGCGCTCGATCGCATGGGCGAAGCCCTCGCGCATATGCTCGACCGCATCGAGGATGAGCTCTTCGAGCTCGCCGAGGGCGCGCGCGACCGCGACCAGCAGAACACTTACCTCGATGCCCGCGCCCAGGCGCGCGAGAAGCGTAGCGCGATCGAGTCCAAGTTCCGCGCGCACTTCGTCGCCGTCTTCGACAACAAGGTGAATGGCGGCAGCGCGGCGCCCAGCACGGGCCCGGCGTCGGAGCTCTCGCTCGTCGAGCCGGAGGCGCTCGAGGAGTCGCTCGCCGTGCGCGAGATGGGGCGCAAGCTGGGCGTGGCGTGCGAGGGCGAGCTCTTCGGCCTGCGCCAGCGCATGGGATTCCTCCTCGAGCGCCCGGAGCTCGGCGACGAGGCGAATCCCCTCAGCCCGGCCACGGTCTGCGCGGCGCTGAAGGATGCGTGCGACGAGATCGAGTCGGGCTTCAAGGTGCGCATGGCCCTGCTGCGCCAGCTCGAGCGGCACGCCGAGAGCGCGCTCAACGGCATCTACCACGAGATCAATGCGCACCTGATCGAGCGCCAGATCCTGCCCGAGGTGCGCGTGGCCGTGCGCCGGCCCGCGCCCTCCGCAGCGGCGCACGCGGCACCCGCCCGCGGCGCGCAGCCGTCCGGCGCCACCGCGCAGCCGGCGGCGGGTGCCGACATCTTCGCGCAGCTCGCGCAGTGGCTCTCGAGCGCTCCTGCGGGAGTCGCGCGCGGCGGCGGCGGGGCGCCGGGTTCGGCGGCGACGACGCCGCAACAAGGTGTCGCGGCCGACAGCGAGCTGGTCGCGCAGCTCACGCGGATGCACCGCGATCCGGTCGCGACTTCCACCACCGGCGACGAGCACGGGCTCGTGAACACCGTGCGCGCGATCAAGTCCTCGCCGCTCGCCGCCTCGCTCGGCAACCTCGACGCGATGACGATCGATGTCGTCGGCATGCTCTTCGACTACATCTTCGAGGACAAGCACATCCCGGCGACCGTGAAGGCGCAACTCGCGCGCCTCCAGTTGCCCACGCTCAAGGTCGCGCTGCTCGACAAGGCGTTCTTCTCCACCGCGTCGCATCCCGCGCGGCGGCTGCTCGACCTGCTCGCCGAATGCGCCATCGGCATCGACGAGGCGCACGCCCGCGACAGCGACGTGCTCGCGCTCGTCGAAAGCGTCGTCGCCACGGTGCTGGCGGAATTCGAGAGCGACCTCGAGCTCTTCGCGCAGCAGGCGAAGCGCGTGGAGGCGTTCATGGTCGAGCGCCGCGACGCGGAGGCCGCGCTCATCGAGCGCTCGGCGCGGGTCGTGGAGGAGCGCGAGCGGCACGAGGCGGCCATCGCCGCGGCGCTCGCCGAGGTCGACCAGCGCATCGAGGCGCGCACCTGGCTGCCCCCGGCCGTGCGCGCGATGCTGGCGGGCCCCTGGGCTGCCGCGATGGCGCAGGCCCAGCTCGACCAGGGACCCGATCCCGGCTCCGACTGGCAGGAGCTCATCGCCGCGATGGACGAGCTGCTGTGGAGCGTGGAGCCCAAGACCGCCGCGGAGGATCGCCGCCGCCTGGTGTCCACGTTGCCGTCGATGCTGGCTCGGCTCGGCGCGGGCCTCGAGCGCGGCGGCCTGTCCCAGGAGCAGCGGGACGTGTTCTTCGGCTCGCTCGTCGATTGCCATGCAGGCGCGGTGAAGGCCGGGATGCGCGGCATGGCGGAGCTGCCGCCGGCACCTGCGGCCGAGGAGCCCGCGGGCGGCCTCGCGCGGGAGGTGATTCCGGCGGGCGAGATCCAGCTCGAGGAGATCCGGCTGCGCCCCGCGCGCGGCGAGAAGGCGCTGCGCAATGTGTTCACGCGCACCGGCATCTGGACCAACCTGCAGCGCGGCACCTGGGTGGAGTTCGTGCGCCCGGACAAGGCGCGCATGCGCGCGCGGCTGACCTGGATCAGCCCCAACAAGGCCGTCTATCTCTTCACCAACCCGCTCTCGCAGGCGGCGGCCCTCTCCATTTCTCCCGAGGCGCTGGCCGAGCAGATGCGCATGGGCGAGGCGCGCATGCTGGACGACGGGCCGCTGGTCGACCGCGCGGTGGGCTCGATGATGGCGTCGCTCAGGCCCGCGGCCTGAGCGCCGGGGAGTAGATGAACTCCACGTGGTACCCGGTGGGGCGCAGTCCCGGCGTGGCGATGCGCAGCTGGATCGCGAGATCCGAGCCCGGGGCGAGCGCCTCGTCGGCCGCGGGCACCCGCCCGAGGTAGTCCGCAGGCTTGAGGACGCGCTTCGCGGCGGCCTGTCCGGTCCGGTCCGTCAGCGTGAGATCCATGTACGGATAAGCCTGCGGCACGGCGGCGAGGTTGCGCACGCGCGCCGTGAGCAGGAATTCGCCCGGTGTTCCCGGGACCTCGTAGAGATCCGAGTCCTCGGTGCGCAGCTGCTCTTCATCCTGGCGCCACGGAACGGTGCAGCGAAGCGGCGCGCAGGCCTTCGCGAGCCAGGGGCGCGCCTGCGGGAAGCGCTCGGCGAGCTGCGCGCGAAACGCATAGGCCCCTTCGGCGCCGAGGATGAGCAGCAGCAGGAAGACGCCGAACGACCAGGCCCGCGAAGGGCGCTCCGGCACCGGATCGGTCTCCTCGTATTCCACGTGCGGGCGGGGCGGGGGCCGCGTCGACGCGCGATGGGGCATCGAGGGCGTGGGCGCGGGCGGCTCGACGTAGCTCGAGCCGCCGCGCGATGCGAGGCCCGGCGCAGACGGCGGTGCGCTTGCCGGCGCGGGCGCCGGGTCCACTGCCTGCACTTCCGGCAGTGCCTCGGGCGGCATCTCCTCCCCGGTCGCGGTGGCCTTCTCCGCGGCCTCGCGCGCAGCGAGCAATCGTGCCCCGGTGTCGTCGTCGGGAAAGCGCTCGAGTGCCTCGAAGCCGCTGAAGACCTGGCCGCAGCGCCCGCAGCGGACCTGTCCCTGCTTGGCGTTCAGCTGCTGCGGCGTCACGCGGAAGCGCGCGAGGCAATGGGTGCAGGTGGTGATCAGCACGCCGCGCGCCGTCCCGTCACCAGCACCCAGCCGGAATCGCGCTCGGTGACCGCGAGCCGCGCCCAGGGCGCATACGCGTCGATCACGCCGCTCGCCTGGTCCTCGAGGATGCCGGAAAGCGCGATGCGCCCGCCCGGGCCCGTGTGCGCGGCGATCACGGGCGCCAGCACGCGCAGCGGGTTGGCCAGGATGTTGGCGACGGTCACGCTCGCCTGCATCGCGGGAGCTTGCTGCGCATCGAAGACCTCGAGCTTCACCCCGTTCTGCGCCGCATTGTAGCGGGCGGCCTCGACGGCAAGGGCGTCGATGTCCACGCCCACGGCCCGCGCGACTCCGAGCTTGAGTGCCGCGATCGCGAGGATGCCCGAGCCGCAACCGTAGTCGAGCAGGTCGTCGTCGCGCCGCACCTGCTCCTCGAGCCACCCGAGGCACAGGCGGGTGGTCGGATGGCTGCCCGTGCCGAAGGCCGCCCCCGGGTCGAGGATCACGTTGATCGCCTCGGGACGGGGAGGGCGGTGCCACGTCGGCACGATCCAGAGGTTGCGCCCCACCTGCAGGGGCTCGAATTGCCGTTGCGTGAGCGCCACCCAATCGGCGTCCTCGATGCGCTCGACGCGCGCGTCGCCGTCGACCTGCGCTTGGGTGGCGGCCAACGCGTCCCGCAGCGCGTCGCGCGCGGGAAACTCCTCGTGGAAAAGCGCGCTCACCTGCGTGCGAGGCCACGCGTGGACATCGGAGCCGGGCTCGCCGAACACGGCCTGCTCGTCCGGCGTGCCCGCATCGGCATCGGTGAGCTCGGTGGCGAGGGCGCCCGCTTCCTCCAGCGCGTCCGCCAGTGCCTGGGCGTGCTCGCCGCTCACGACGAGCTCCACGCGCTGCCAGGACATGGGCCGGTCAGGGCTCCGGCTGGATCGCCTTCAGGGCCGCGATCTTCTCTTCGAGGTAGTGGATGCTCATGCCGCCGCGCACGAAGGCGGCGTCGGTCATGAGCTCCTGGTGCAGCGGGATGTTCGTCTGGATCCCCTCGATCACCATTTCCGAGAGCGCGACGCGCATGCGTGCGATCGCCTGTTCGCGCGTGTCGCCGTAGGCGATCAGCTTGCCGACGAGCGAGTCGTAATACGGCGGAACGTAGTAATTGGCGTAGACGTGGGAGTCGTAGCGGATGCCGGGGCCGCCGGCGACGTGGTATTGCGTGATGCGGCCGGGCGACGGAACGAAAGTGTACGGGTTCTCCGCGTTGATGCGGCACTCGATCGCGTGGCCGCGCTTCACGATGTCCTTCTGGCGGTAGCGCAGCTTCATGCCGGCCGCGACCCGGATCTGCTCCTGCACGATGTCGACGCCCGTGATGAGCTCCGTGACCGGATGCTCGACCTGCACGCGCGTATTCATCTCGATGAAGTAGAACTCGTCCTTCTCGTACAGGAACTCGAAGGTCCCCGCGCCGCGGTAGCCGAGCTTGCGGCACGCCTCGGCGCACTTCTCGCCGATGCGCTCGATGAGGCGCGGCTTCACCAGCGGGGCCGGGCCCTCCTCGATGATCTTCTGGTGGCGGCGCTGCATCGAGCAGTCGCGCTCGCCGAGGTAGATCGCCTGCTTGTGCTCGTCGGCGAGCACCTGGATCTCGATGTGGCGCGGGTTCTCGAGGAACTT
>Ga0157372_10004089_pt1 | contig 15643 bp, 11 predicted proteins | sample C55metaG_FD_115307 | JGI IMG/M metagenome (GOLD analysis project Ga0157372, IMG submission 115307) | Corn rhizosphere microbial communities from Kellogg Biological Station, Michigan, USA - C5-5 metaG | ecosystem: Host-associated > Plants > Roots > Rhizosphere > Soil | place: USA: Michigan... | reverse complement strand
GGCCCGAAGGCCCGCCCTGTACGTGTACGATTTGTCTGCTGCTCTTAGCCGCGCTCGCCACGCTGCGCCGGAGGCGGCGGAGGAGGCGGCGGAGGCGGCGGTGCCGGGCAGGTATCCGTGGCCGGGATCACCGATCCATCCGGGCACGTCTGCGTCGCCGGAGGCGGCGGAGGCGGCGGAGGCGGCGGCGGAGGCGGCGGGGCCGCTTCGGCGCGCGCACCACCAACCAGGATGCCAACGCCAACGAGACCCGTCAGCGTGTGGGTGTGGTTGTTGTAGCGCGAATAACGACCTTCGGCCTTCACGTAGAACATGTCGGTGATGTTCTGCTCGAGGCCCGCACCCCAGACGTAGCCGCTGTGGTTGCGGTGATCGTAATAGTAGCCCGGAGTCGACGCACCGCCGACACCACCCGGAGCACCGGCCACGAACGGGACGAACTCCTTGCGCTGCTCGTTACGGACGAAGCCGAGCTTGCCGTAGACGAGGGTGCCCGGAGACACCTCGACACCGGCACGAGCGGCGAGACCCCATTCCTGGAAGGTCTTGTGGTTGGCGATACCGCCACTTTGCAGCACGCCGCGGTTATCGGCCGGAGCGTACCAGAAAGTGCCCTCCGCGCCGAGCACGAAGCTATTGGCGACATAGGCATCGACGCCAACGGCGCCGCCCCAGCCCCAATGCGATTTTTTGGCACCTTCCGAATGCCAGCTGCTGATGCCGGTATCGGCTTCGGCCCGGAAGCCCCTCAAGCTTTGTGCATTCGCCTGAGTGGCCGGCAGCACCATCGCCAATGCGAGCGCCGAAACAACGCCGGTTTGCAATAGCCTCATGTGTGTAACCCCTTTCTGCTGAACTAGATCTTTGTAGTGGCTTAGAGTTGTTTAAATTTGAAACCGCAACGTGAAATCTCCGAAACAGGCGTGGGTTCCAATACCAGCAAGGGCGTTTTTTCGAAAGCGAAACTCGCCGATTGCCGCGCTTATTCGCACCGCAGGCCCGTTCTCCTCCTCACTTCAGCGACTTAGCAGCAGGCTACTGCCGGTGGCGGTTACGCTCGAATGGGCCCAGCCGTTCCGCATCGGCGCTCTAAAATTGCGCGCAGGTGTTGCGGCGGCGCAACATCGGTCACTGCATTCTAAATTCGGTGTTTCGATAGAAACAACAAGACCGGGAGCACGGATCGCCCGACAGTGAGCCGAATCGGAGCATGCTGTCGAAGATGGTCGATCTGATTGAGATCCTAGTTGACTGTCTTAATTCACAAATAGGCGATGTTATTTACTTTACGTTTATCTCTAACCTGCTTCGAAAAGAAAAACTGAAATTGTTTCAATTGCGTAGCAAATTGCTGATGCCACTTCGCAACACTGCAGGTAATAATCGTGGATCAGGGCAGAATTCATTGGTTCGCTGAATCGCGAGTGTTAGTGGGCGGAATCACGTTTCGACCTCGTGGCGGTGATGCCTCGCGTGGAGAAAGGAATTCTAATGCTCGCCCAGTCGCCGGCACTTAAACTGCCCTCGGCCAAATCGATCTTGAATCGAGGCGCGCAGGTAATTCAGATCGAAGCCGACGCTCTCAACCTGCTTGCTGCTTCCCTTGAACAAAGCTTCGTGCGCGCATGCGAGGCAATGCTTTCCACCCAGGGCCGCATCGTGATAACGGGCATGGGGAAGTCCGGCCACATAGGACGCAAGTGGGCGGCGACTCTCGCGGCGACTGGAACGCCGGCAATCTATGTCCATCCGGCTGAGGCAGCCCACGGCGATCTTGGAATGCTCGTTCGGGGCGACTTGCTCGTGGTAATCTCGAATTCCGGGAATACGAGCGAGCTGCGGGCGTTTCTGAGCTATGCCGAGCGTATCGGCGTCATGATCATTGGCGTGGCGTCTCGCGCTGACTCATTCGTGATGCAGAGAGCGGACATCAAACTTTGTCTTCCGGCGGCACGCGAGGCCTGTCCGGCCAACATCGCTCCGACCACCTCGACCACGCTTCAGCTCGCGCTCGGCGACGCGCTCGCCATGACCGTGATGGACATGCGCGGCTTCACGCGCGATAGCTTAAAGGCTTTGCATCCGGGTGGATCCATTGGCCTTCGCCTCACCCCGGCGGCCGACATCATGCATCGCCAGGACCGGCTTCCGTTGACCAGCGAAGAATCGTCGATGCGGGATGTGATTGTGATGATGACATCCATGGGCTTTGGCATCGCCGGCGTGGTGGACCGAGCCGGCAGGCTGATCGGCGTGATTACCGATGGCGATCTTCGGCGCCACTTCAACGATCTGCCATCCGCCACCGCTGCCGAGGTGATGACGAGGGATCCAAAGACGCTCGCCGCCGACATGGTTGCCGAGGACGCTTTGCACTTCCTGAATGAGAACAAGATCACATGTGCCTTCGTGATCGACCGCAATGCAGCGGTGAACAGGGGCGTGCCCATCGGGATCGTTCATATCCATGATTTCCTCAGGATCGGCCTGGGCTGACGACGCGCCAAGGCGCTATACCGTTTAAAGCGGCTGGGCTGGACGACGAAGTGATCCTAAAAGCAGTTCCTGATGTATTCGCCTCCCGCCGCACTCCTCAACTCCAACAGCGCCCAAGATTCGGACGCGCGTCCGATTGAAAAGCCGCGTTCCGCTTCGGCGAAACGCGCGAAAGTTTCGACGGTAAGGGGCTGGGCCAATCGGCTTTGGCTCGTGGCGCTCGTCCATGGCGATGCATTCCGCTTCGATCCGATTGGCTACGTTCAGGCGCTCATGTGGCGCATCCGCGGACTGAAGCTTCGCTCGCGAAATCGCTTTGCTGCGCTCATGGGCCGATCGCCCCGCGCCTATCGTTTGTGGATTGCACGCACCGAGCCGACGGTTCGGGCGGAGCTTCTTGCGAATCAGACCTCATCGTCGCGGGAAGTGATCGCGGTTGTCGACTGCACAGGCGCAGTTGGCTCGCTTGAGAGAACATTGGAATCGCTCGCTGCCGCGGACGGGGCGGCCGCTCCCGTTGTCGTGGGACACCAAGGTGCACTAGGCACGATCGCAGTTAGAACACCAGCCGAGCTTGCGGCGATTGTGAGCCCCACGGGGACTTGGCTGTGCATCGTTCGGGCAGGCGACCAGCTCGCACCAGGCGCTATTCGCCTGTACGCAACGGCGGCGGCGGACGCTCATGGTGCGTCAGTCGTCTATGCAGACGATGACCTCCAATCGCATCGCGGACGCCGATCGCCACATTTCAAATGCGCGTGGAATGCCGAGCTGTTCGATCACCACGACTTCGTAACCGCGGCGGCTATCCTGAGGGTCAGCCCGGAAATGCTCGCAGGACTCGACGGTAATGACTGGGTCGCCGAGCTGACGCATCGAGCGATTGGCCGCGGATCGCCGCCGGCCCACCTTCCTGCGGTACTGCATCATCGGCTCCATCGTCCCGAGCCGGTCTTGCCTGTGAAACCGATGGCAGCGTTGGCGGAGCCGGGACCCGCCGTGACGATCATCATTCCGACCCGCAATCGAACTTCGTACCTGCGCAAGTGCATCGAAGGCGTTCGCGGCACGGCCTATGCGAACCTCGAGCTGACGGTGGTCAACAACGCCAGCGACGAGCCCGACACGCTCGACTATCTCGCGGGGTTGAGACGCGAAGGCGTGCACATCCTGGACGTCGGTGGCACGTTCAACTTTTCCGCACTCAATAATGCCGCCGTACAGCATGCGCGCGGGGAGCTCCTCTGTTTCCTCAACAACGACGTGGAGATGATCGACCCCGATTGGCTCTCGCTAATGGTGCAGCATGCTCGACGACCCGGCGTCGGGGCGGTCGGGTGTCGCCTGGTCTATCCCGATGGAGCGGTGCAGCATGCGGGGGTCGTCACGGGCATAGGCGGAGGCGCCGCCCACGCGCACCGAAACTTGCGCGATGATGATCCAGGCTATTTCTACCGCGACCGTCTGCCCCAGCGCGTCAGTGCCGTAACTGCCGCGTGTCTGGTCGTCGCTAGGAACAAGTTCGAAGCAGTGGGCGGTTTCAACGAAGTGGATTTTCCCGTCGCGTTCAACGACGTCGATTTGTGCCTGAAGCTCAACGCCCGCGGGTGGCATTCATTCTATGAGCCCAGGGCGGTGCTTATCCATCATGAATCGAAATCTCGCGGGAGCGACAGCGCGAAGGGGAATCGCATGCGCTTCGCAGCCGAATTGGCAGCGCTCAAGCGGCATTGGGGGACCGACCGGCTGCGCGATCCCTACCACCATCCGCACCTGAGCCCCTTCTGTGAACAATTTCACGTTGCCGTTTGACGGACATGCCTCGCCTGCAGCTGCCAACCGTCACGCTGTGCGCGGTCAGCTCCGTCAACATTGCGGCGACGGTAAAGGCCCTTCGCACGAGTTTAGACCAGATCGATTTCGCCGAGTGTCTCTTTTTCACTGATGCCGAGGTTCGACCGCCGGCGCCCATCCGGGTGATTCCGATCGAGCGCCTTCACACTCCCGAGGACTATTCGACCTTTCTGCTCCACAAGTTGGGTGACCGCGTCCGAACGGCGCACTGCCTCGTCGTGCAGTGGGATGGATTCGTTATCGATGCGAGCGCATGGGACTCCGATTATCTCCATTATGACTATATCGGTGCGCCGTGGCCGCAGTTCGAAGATGGCCGGGACGTAGGGAATGGCGGCTTTTCGCTCCGCAGCGCCCGACTGCTTCAGGCGTGTCTGGATTCAGACTTCAAGTCCGCACATCCGGAAGATCTAGCAATCTGCCGAATGAACCGGGACCTGCTCGAATCGCGGCACGGAATCCGCTTTGCCGACCGACAGACAGCTGAGCGATTTGCGTTCGAACGAACGAAGCCGCGGACATCCACGTTCGGATTTCACGGTGCATTCAACCTCGTTCCGTTGTTCGGAACCGGTGGTTTCCGTGAAACCTACCTGTCGCTTGACGATCGAACGACGATTTTCCGGGACCTGCGCCTGCTCCTGAAACAGCTCGCGAGAGACAGGATCGGTAATCGCTTACGCGGCCGACTGGTCTTCGACTGGATCCGCTGGCTCGCCTCGCGCAACCGGCGCGAAGCTCAGGCGACCTGACGCACGGGCTGATTCAACGACTGCAGGTAAAGATCGCGCTCGTTGAGCCAGAGGTCGGCGTAATCGCATGTCTGCCAGTCGGCAAACCAGGGACCGCCCACGGTATAGTGAAGGACGCGCGGAATGGTGTCCGGCTTGGCATATTCGCCGACCAGGAAGTTCCAATCCATGTCCAGCGCGCCAAGGCCCTTGGGATCGCGGACCCACTCAAAGCGATGAAGGAACGCGGGGCTCGCCCGATTGACGACCTCGGGCGTGAGGTCTTGCACATCCGGATGATCGCAGTTGAAGATCATGAACGACGACCAGTTCTTGCGCGGGTAGGGTACCTGAACCTTGCCATCCATCTTCACTTTGTACTGAGGCGTATAGTCGTGCTGGACACAATAGACCGCCTTGCTCGGGTCGAGATCCTTCAGCACCGAGCATACGTCTGTGGTGAAAAGGAAATCGCAGTCGCAGAAGATCGCCCAGCCTGAATTTGCCGCGAGGTAGGAAGTCAGGAATCGGGTCAGCGAGAATTCGGTCGAAGCGCCAAGATCGTGCGGGCGCGTATAGAGCCCCAGCTCGCGCAGGACATTCTGCCGCAGGGGGATTACCTGGACCTGTTCTCCGGAATGCCGAACGATCGAATGGCGGCAGACCTGCCAAGCGATATCTTCCCGACTATCGTAGCCCACGAATATTTTAGTACGCATGAAGCCCCTTAATTCCCGCCTCGATCAGTCACTTAATCGGGCCCCCTCGAGAATGGCAATCGATTTCGACGATGCAACAACAGCCAGGCGAACGGTTTAATTCCAACGGCGGCTGGATAGCAATGTCTCGCCCCGAACTCCAACACATTAGAGCGGGGGGACTGGTAAAAACGGTCTTAACAGAGGCTGACGGACTGACGGACCCATGTCGCAAAGCGCCGTGGCCGTTGGCGATTGGGGAAGCGATTCAGGCGCTTGACGCGCGTGGTCCTTGGGGCTTTGTCGCCCATATGAAGGACCGCCTCCGTGATGATGCCGCGCTTGCGAGCATTGCAGCGGTTCTCCTATCAATACGCGATGCTGCCATTTCGTGGGTCAGCGGCCGCAAGAAAAGCGATCTGCGGGCATTCGAGTTGATCGAGGATTCGGCGCTGTTCGACCCACAATGGTATCTCCGCGCTTATCCCGATGTCGCAGAGGCGCGAGTAAACCCTCTCGATCACTATATGAACGTCGGCTGGCACGAAGGGCGCGATCCCGGCCCCGAGTTCTCGACCTCGGCGTATCTCAAGGCCAATCGGGACGTCGCGCAGTCCGGCGTCAATCCTCTGCTTCACTTCGTCGAGTTCGGTCACCAGGAAGGCCGCGGATCGTCGGCGCACAAGCCGATGCGGAGGCAGTTGCCGCTAACATTGACCGACTTCGGTGCGGCGGCGCCATGCGCGTCATTCCCGCTACCGAATGAACAGTCAATCCGGTGGAGGCGGGGCTACCAGCTGCCTTCGGCCCCCGAACGCTTTTCGGCGGGCGAATGCGTCGTCGGGCTTATGCCCGATCAGGCGATGCGCGCGAATCTGGAATTGTCATTCTCGCTGCTCAGAACTCTGTCCGGCTACGACAAGGCTGCCTCTGGAACGGAGCAGACGCAGCTTCCACGGTCCGCGCATCGTCTGCTTGATGCGTGGTATTTGACCACGGAGCAATTGCGAACGCGTTGGAGTAGCGAGGATTTCCCGGTCATCGTTCGCGCATTCCAGCACGATCCGCTCCACGAAGGCATCCTTTGCCTCGTGGGAGAGGGACTGGCTGCCTCGCCGATCGATGCGGTGGACCTTCATCTGAGAAACCCATATTTCCCGGTGCTGATCGTTTTTTCCAGGCCGGACGGGACCGTGGGAGGCGCCGAAATGCTCGCCTTTCCGTCGCTTTGCCGGGGCGGGGTCCACTATTCGGAGCTGCTTTATGCAAATATCGTGGGGAACGAGACGAATGAAGTAGATCCTGTCGGTGCGGGTGAGGCGCTTGCTTTGCGGCTGCTCAGGCTCAAGGGTACCCGCAGTCCTGCCGTTGCAAAGATCGAGGTCGAAATCGACGGTGGTGACGGGCGCGGGCCATTGTTTCAGCCCGACTTCCAGCTGTGGCTTGAGAAGGTGTTCAAGATCAGCGTCGCGGCAATCGGCCCGACCACCTCCCGCGCCGCGAAATTTCTCGCCGAAGCTGTCGCTATCCCGCCTTCACCTGACAGCCGCGAAGGCGGTGCAGCCTTGATTCTAAGCCACGACATGGTTCCGGCAATCGGCATCCTGGCCGAGGCCAAAAGGGGGAAGGAGGGGAGCGCCGCTCAGGCTGTCGTACCCTTCCTTGTGGCTGGACCGGATGCGAGCCAGCCTGCGCTCGCGATAGAGTCTCCGCAATGGGAACTACCGAAGGTCCGCGGCTTGCAGGGACGCGCTGGGGTGCGATCGCCGCGGCTCTCGCCAGGTCCCGACGCCACTCTTCCGGAAGGTCTTCCTGCTGCGGCCATCGCTCCGGCAGCCGAACATGACATGAGCGATGCGACATTGTTCGTTCCAATTGCGAACGCCACGGCTTCCGCAGAAGCGCGGTCGCCGATCACCTGGATCGTCGAAGCGCCGGGCTGGCCGAACGGCGGTCTTGCACAAGCCGTAATCGCTCTTGCCCTCCAGAGTGGGCCGCCCGGCGATCATTTGTTTTTCGTTGGCGACCCCGACCTCCTTGCCAAGTCGATTGCTCGCGAGCGGATTTCAGGCGGGATCGATTGCTTTGACGACGTGGAGACGGCGATTGCCGCCGCGCCCACCGCCATCGTGGGCTATGCAGCCGCTGGCGTCCTGCTCCATGACGCGGGCACGACGTCCGTGCTCGTCTCCTTGCTGGATGATGACCTTGTCGCGACGGTTTCATGCGCCCTGGTTGCCGTCGACCAGTCGGCCGCCCGCTGGCATGCGACGATCGCTGACGCAGGCTCCTTTGCAATGCCGCCTGGCACGACCCTCGGTCGCGCCGAACGCAGTGTCGTCAATGCCTATCTTTGGGGGAGCCACTATCCGGTGAGGGTTCCAGCCGCGCATCTTTGGCTCGCGCGCAAGGCGTCCTTGACCGAATGGATGGAGAGATCACCCGGCCAGCTGGCGAACGGCGTCCACATTTGCTCGTCGGAAGTGACCGCGAGCTACATCGGCAAGGAACCTCCGTCACACGCGCCTGCCTACATTCCAGCGGCAGCGAACGAGCGGACGACGCAAGTACGGGCTTTGTTCGGATGAAGGTCACCGTGCTCGTCCCCTCGGAGGCATATCGGTCCTCCGCGGGCGCCCGAATTCGCTACGATCGCATTGCAGCTCCACTCGAGCGGAACGGAGTCCAGCTTGAGCTGGCCGACATAGGTCATTTCGATGCCAGAACAGCGGATTGCGACGCCATCGTGATCAGCAAGTGCCATGACGCGCGCGCATTCGTGGCCGCGGCCGAGTGTTCAGCGCGCGGCAAGCTCGTCGGGGTGGACCTGTTCGATGACTATTTCAGCCAAGCATCCGACAGCCGTTTGACGCGCTACCGGAATTGGCTGGCCCAGTTGATCGACCTCTGCGACTTCGCGCTCTGCTCGACACAAGCGATGACGGAAGTGGCGCGACAATATCGAGGTTCGTTGTCGACGCACATCGTCAACGATCCGGCGCCTTCCACCAATTTCGCTGCAGCGGCAGCGATTTCAGAACGAAAGCTCACGGAGGCGAGGGATCTTCGACAAATTCGCGTCTGCTGGTTCGGGGTCGGCGATAACCCCTATTTTCCAATCGGGCTGACCGATCTCGCTGCATATGGAAACGTGTTGGGGGCGTTGTCCCGGACCGGATTCGATGTCTCCTTGGAGGTCGTGACGAATGCGCGAGCATTGTCGGCGGACGGTCTATCGATGCTCCGGCGGCTGCCCGTCCAGACGGAAATCCAGGAGTGGAGCGAAGATGCGGAGCAGGTTGCGCTGACTCGTGCGTTTGCGGCGTTCCTGCCCGTCAGCACGCAGTCGTTCAGCATCGCGAAATCGCTCAATCGAGCAATCACGGCCCTTTCAGCCGGATGTCAGGTGCTGTCTGCCGGATATCCTCTTTACGAGGCCCTCGACACGTTCATTTACCGCGACGCGGCACGGCTCCTTCGAGATCTCGAACGCGGGGACATGCGCTTCTCCGCGGCGTCTGCAGACAAGCACCGGTGCCTTCTCGAGAGCTGTGCGTCAGCCGAGGCGGAGGCAGCCGGGCTTGCCCAATTTCTTAACGCTTTGCCGGCGCCATTGCCCGCTGATACGCAACCTTTGTGCCTGATTCATGGCCACTCGACGCGCCTTGAAACGCATAACTTCGTTCGGCACGTGAACGGCCTCTCGGTGGCCAGTCCCTATTGCACTGCCGCCTTCGACTTTGACGTGGTTTTCCGTGGTGGCCAGTCTGGCCTGACCATGTCGGTGAGCAATTCGGTAACCCAGCGCCTGCTGCCGGAGGTCCGCGCAAGTCTGAAGTCAGGCAAGCGCTTCAAAGGCCAACACTATCACCAGATTTTCCGCTCCGGATTACCAAATCGCGAACACTCCGGATGGTGGATTCATTGGGAAAATGTGCCCATTTCTTTCCAGCTCGCCACTTACCGCGAGGGGCTGACGACAGTCGAGCGGGCACTGACGAACGCTTTTGGGCCATGCCGCACCTTCGTCTCCGAAACTCGGGCTCTGCCGTTCCCACTTGCCGAACAGGCCAGCTAAGGCGTGAAGCCGGATCGTTCAGCAATATTTGTGATCGACTTGGTGCAGGACGTGAACATCCTGCGGCCACTCGTCTTCATGGCATGTCGCGACTTTGGCTTCGACACAGTGCTGCTTGTCTCGGCGAAATTCGCGGCCCGCGACGGGTTTGGAATTTGGCAGAACGAGATTGAGCAGATCTGCCTCCAGACCGGCGCGCGTCTCCAACATTTCGGGTCGGACCTTGATGCACATCGGCATCTAGACGGGCAGGGCCTGCTGTTCACCGCAAGCGAATCGCACCTGGACAATCATTCGACCACGCATGATCTTCTGCGACACGCACCTCCGTCGTTTCTCAGGGTCACGCTGCAGCATGGGTTCGAGTGCGTCGGCCTGCGCCACAGTGCTGACCACGTGCGAGCCTATGGCGAAACCGCATCTTTCGCATCGGATATCATCTGCACCTGGGCCGAACCCGATCAGTTGCCGTCGCTGGCGCCGTCGCAACGTTCCAAGGTGCTGGTGACTGGCCCGACATCGCTGCTGCAGATGCCGACCGGCAGCGTTGAGCGGCAACCCGGCGCGCCGGGGCTGGTTTGTGAGAACCTGCACTCGGTCCGGTACGGTACAACGGTTCGTGCCAAGCGCGAGTTCGTCGACACCTTGTCGGTTTTTGCGAGAATTATGTCGAAAAAGAAACGCCGTGTTGCGCTGCGGCCGCACGTCGGCGGTCAATATTATGTCAACACTCAGGTTCCGCTGCCGTCCAACGTCAAGATCGAAAACGCGCCTCTCTATCGGCTGGATCTGCGGCAATTCTCCTACGGGATTTCGGCTCCCTCCTCCGTCATCATCGACATGCTGCTTGCCCAAATTCCCACCGCTGTCTGGCGCGACCGGGCGGGTCGAATCGACGCCAGCAACTACGAGGGCCTTGCTACCGTCTCTTCTGCGCAGGAGTGGGCGCAATTCGCACGAGCGGCGGAGAAAGATCCGAAATCAATTCTGGCGGCGCAGCGATCGTTTTTGCAGCGACAGGCGATGCCACTTCAGTCGTCGGAAGTGTTCTACCGCTTTGCCGAGATATTCCGCGCCGCTGAGCGCATCGAAGTCCGTCGTTCCGGCTCCGTCGCCGAGCGCGAGCGGCTCCTCTTCGTTGCGGACGATGACTCCCCCGAACTTCAACGCAGCTTTTACAAGCCGCTGGCACCCCGGATCGCCCGTGGCGAAGTCGCTACTCGATCGCTGACTGAGCAGGATCTGCGCGAGGCGGCAGCCGAAAGCTCGACCATTTCGAGACAACAGATTGAGCAGTATCTCGATCGCTACGGTCCGTCGGTCATTGTCTTCTGCGGCTACACCGGCCCCGCCCAACGGCCGATCCTGGAGTGGGCGCGGCGGGAACAGGTTCCTGTCATCATCCACGTCAGCCAGTTGGCACCGGACGACGATCCCGGGCGCGTAAGAGCTCAGACAATGCTCCTGAAGGCCGCCGACCTCGTCTATGCGTCAACCGACAAGCTGAAGAGGCGGCTGCTGGAAAGGCTGCCGGAACTATGCGTCATCGCAGGCCGAATTTCCTGCGCGAGCACCGTCCTGCGCCGGCCACGACAGGCGGACATTTGCACGATCGGCTACATATCCGACGTCGATGATAGGCACGACGTGAACCTGATCGTCCCCGCTATCGAGGAGGTGCTCGAGCGCAATCCCCAGGCGCGGTTCGAGATGTTCGGCCCGGTTCCGATGCCCGTGTCCCTCGCGCGTTTCGGCGATCGTGTCATCACCAACGATCCGATCGGGAATTATGACGAGTTCCTCGACGCATTGTCGAAGCGCGAATGGGATATTGGCGTCTGTCCGATGGCTCCGACCGACTCCAATCTCACAAAGGCGAACAGCAAGTGGGTCGAGATGAGCGCAGTCGGCGCTGCCGTCGTCGCCAGCCGCGGTACGGTCTATGATGAGAGCTGCGCCGATGGATGCGGAGTCCTCGCCGGCACAGCTGACGAATGGACTTTTGCACTGGACCAACTGGTCAACAATGTGGATGAGCGTCTGGCGACGATCGATCGCGCCCAGGTGCGACTTGAACGTCAGTACAACATCACCCGCCTTCGCAATCAGGTCCTGGAGATCATTGCGGAAGCCCACCGCATCATCGGCGCAGGCCAGCAGACCAACTTGTCCCACAAGGAAGATCGGATTTGCCAAATACAGTAACACTCGAGAACGGCATCACATTCGGCAACGACCGGCCCTTCGTGCTGATCGGCGGCATGAACGTCATCGAGGGCGAGGACATCGTCATGGAGGTGGCGGAAAAGTTCGTTGAGGTGACCCACGCGCTCGGAATTCCTTATGTGTTCAAGGCTTCGTTCGACAAGGCGAACCGATCGTCGATCAACAGCTTTCGCGGCCCGGGCCTCGACAAAGGTCTTGAGGTGCTCGCGGCCGTTAAGCAGCGGTTTAGCGTGCCCGTGCTCACAGACGTTCACGAGCCGTACCAGGCCGCGCCGGTCGCTGAAGTCGCCGACATCCTGCAGCTGCCGGCCTTCCTCGCACGGCAGACGGATCTGGTGGTGGCGATTGCCCGCACAGGCACCGTCATTAACGTGAAAAAGCCGCAGTTTCTCGCACCGCAGGAGATGCAGCATATCATCAACAAGTGCCGCGAAGCTGGCAATGATCGCGTCGTCCTCTGCGAACGGGGCTCCAGCTTCGGCTATAACAATCTTGTGGTCGACATGTTGGGAATGGATTTGATGAAATCGATGGCGCCAGTCGTCTTCGATGCAACCCATGCGCTGCAGCGTCCGGGCGGACGCTCCGATAGCGCCGACGGGCGCCGGGGTCAGGCCACCGCACTTGCGCGCTCGGGCATGGCCATCGGCATCGCCGGTCTGTTCCTTGAAGCGCACCCGGACCCCGACAAAGCGCTGTGCGATGGGCCATGCGCTCTCCCGCTCAGCTCTCTTAGGCCCTATCTTGAGCAGATGCTTGCCATCGATCGGGTGGTGAAAGGCTTTGCTGCCGTGGTGACAGAGTGACGAGTATAGAAACCCAAGTGAACGCGACGACCGCAGATCTTCCGGTGGGCACTCGCAAGAAGCCCAGGGCGCCTCGGGTTCAGCTCTTCGGCGACAGCCACGCGCATGCCGTCCTGCGCGCCATCGAAAAACGGAAAGGCAAGGGGCAGCCAATCCCGTTGGCGGCGCATCGTCTGCTCAAGGAGAAGAACGGCGTCCGAATTGGCACGACGAGCTTCGAATCGTTCCTGAAGCTTATTGAAGACCTGGGATCTAACGACCTCGTCGTCTCTATGGTCGGCGGGAACCAGCATGCCGTTTACAGCACGATCCAGCACCCGCAGCGCTTCGACTTCTTCACGCCAGAAGCGAAAACGGCCGTCGAGCCCGGTGCGACGATTATCCCGTACCGAGTGGTTGAACAGATTTTCGATGTCGGCCTTCGAAAAGGCGATGGCCAATTGCTCCAGGCAATCCGCGCAGCGACAGCGGCGCGTGTGGTCCATATTCTGCCGCCCCCGCCGAAAGGGGACAATGAACATATCACGCAGTACCATGAATCGCTGTTCGCCAAGGATTTGCCGGAGCTCGGCGTATCGTCGCCCGAGCTTCGGCTGAAGTTCTGGAATTTGCAGAAGGGGGTCCTCCTGCAGATCTGCGCGGAACTGGGGATTGAGGTGGTGATGCCACCCAAGAGGGCCGTCGACGAAGCCGGCTTCCTGCGTCCGGAATTCTACGCGAGGGACGCTACTCACGGGAACTGGTTGTATGGTGAACGCATCCTGCGCGAGGTCGAGCGGCTCTGTCGCGAATCTTCGCCCGAAAGAGCCGCGAAATGACGCGAAATCCCTATAAATCGCTGCCGCCAAAGGCGTTCTGGCGCCGCTCGGTGGCTGAAGCTCGCCCCTTGGACGTCGATCCGGTGGGAGTATTCGACGCGCGTATCGACAAGAAGACGAAGGTGGCGACCGCCGGGAGCTGCTTTGCTCAGCACATCGCACGTCATTTGAAGGAGTCCGGCTACTCTTATTATGTTGCGGAGCCGGGGCATCCTATCTTGCCGCCCAAAATTCGAGCTCGTCAGAATTACGGCATTTTCTCTTGCCGTTACGGCAATATCTATACCGCCCGGCAGCTTTGGCAGCTGTTCCAGCGCGCCTACGGCCAATTCATTCCGACTGAAGAAGTTTGGCAGAAAGCTGACGATCAGTTCCTGGACCCGTTCCGGCCGACCACTCAGCCAGGCGGATATATCTCACGCGAAGAGCTGCTCGCTGATCGGGCCCAGCACCTGGCGGCGGTACGGCAGATGTTCGAGACGCTCGACGTCTTCGTATTCACGCTGGGCTTGACGGAGTGCTGGCGATCGAGGGAGGACGGCGCCGTTTTCCCGGTCTGCCCGGGCGTCGAGGGCGGGACGTTCGACCCGCAGAAATACGAATTCTACAACCAGACCGTCGAAGACGTCACCGCGGATCTTATCGAGTTTCGAAATGCGCTTCAGGAGGTGAATCCCAAGGCGCAAATCATCTTCACCGTGTCGCCCGTTCCTCTCGTCGCTACCGCCGAGCCCGGGGCGCACGTGCTGTCGGCCACGACATACTCGAAGTCGGTGCTGCGCGTAGCGGCAGAAACGATGCGGCAACGCTTCGAGAATGTGCACTACTTCCCCTCTTACGAGGTCATTACCGGCGCCTTCAACCGCGGAGCCTATTACGCCCCGGACTTGCGGAACGTCCTGGAAGACGGCGTAGCGCACGTCATGCGGCTGTTCCTTGCCCACGCGACAGGCCAGCCGCAGAGCGGCGCCGGCGGTGCGGAGGCAAGCGAGGAGCCGCAGGATCAGCACCTGGATGCTGCGCGGCGCCTGGTGGAGGTGGAGTGCGACGAGGTGGCACTGGACCGCGAGTGACGACCAAATCCATCCTTATCACCGGGGGCGCCGGATTCATCGGTACTCACCTGGCGCAGATTGCACTTGAAGCTGGCCATAGGGTGAGGATTTTGGACAATCTTTCGCCGCAGGTGCACGGCCGTGACCCGAACTACCATGCGCCGACCGGAGCAGAGTTTGTGCGCGGCGATGTCACGGTCCGGTCCGATGTCGAACGAACGGTCGACGGCGTCGACACGATCGTACACCTCGCCGCCGAAACCGGCACCGGGCAGTCGATGTATGAGATCGACCGTTATTACCGAGTCAACGTTCAAGGCACGGCTCTGTTGTTCGATATCCTTGCCAATGCGCATCATAGCGTTCGCAACGTGGTGCTCGGGTCAAGCCGCTCGGTTTACGGCGAGGGCGCCTATCTATGCCGGACTTGCGACCCAGCGGGGGTCCGGCGCTTCCCCCCAGCGCGCAGCCCAGACCAGCTCGCTGCACGTCAGTGGACCTCGCCTTGTCCCGAATGCGCGGGCGAGGTCGGGCCTACGGCCACTCGTGAAGACGACCGCCTCGATCCGGCGTCCATCTATGCGGCGACAAAGCTTGCACAGGAGGATTTGGTTCGAGTGGCCTGTCGCGCGCTCGGCATCGCGCACACGATTCTGCGGTTCCAGAATGTTTTTGGCGAAGGCCAGTCGCTGAGGAACCCCTATACCGGCATTCTGTCGATTTTCTCCACGCGCATCCGGCTCGGTCAGCCGCTCCCGATCTTCGAGGACGGAGAGGAGACGCGTGATTTCATCCACGTCGAAGATGTTGCGCGCGCGTTGCTGCATTCCATCGACCGGCCGATGAGCGAAGGGGTGACGCTTAACATCGGATCAGGGAAG
>Ga0157372_10004081_pt1 | contig 15657 bp, 9 predicted proteins | sample C55metaG_FD_115307 | JGI IMG/M metagenome (GOLD analysis project Ga0157372, IMG submission 115307) | Corn rhizosphere microbial communities from Kellogg Biological Station, Michigan, USA - C5-5 metaG | ecosystem: Host-associated > Plants > Roots > Rhizosphere > Soil | place: USA: Michigan... | reverse complement strand
GGAGAAAGAGGCAAATCTGCGGATGGTGCGTGCGTTCCGATGGAACCTGCGCATAGTGAGTTACATTTCCGTGGTTGTGGGGGCGTTCCTGATCTATAACACCATTGCCGTGAGCGTGGTCAGAAGGCGTCCGGAGATCGGAGTTTTGCGGGCCCTTGGAACGAGCTCCCGCGGAATTCTGCTGATGTTTTTGGGGGAGGCGCTGATGCTCGGGCTTGCCGGATCGATAGCCGGCGTGCTGCTGGGGCGTGTGCTCGCGAGCGGCCTGGTTGGAATGCTCTCCCGGACCGTGAATGCGCTTTTCACCACGAGCGCACCGGGGGAAGTTACGGTTTCGATGCTCGTGGTGGCGGCTGCGCTCGGGATCGGTACATTCATCGCGGTGGTATCGGCGTTGTTACCGGCAGTCGAGGCGTCGCGCGTTCCTCCGGCTGAGGCGATGCGGCGCGCGCAAAGAGAATATGAGGTGCGGCTGCACGCCTCTCGCAACCTGACGATAGCGGCGGCGGTCGCTGCGATCGCCGTGGTGTTTTGCCGGTTTGGGCCCGTCGGCGGGCGTCCGTTATTCGGTTATCTGGCGACGTTTTTGTCGATCGCCGCGCTCGCGTTGATTGCGCCTGCGTTCATTGCGTTTGCGATACGGATTCTCCGCATCCCGCTGAAGCGATTGGGCGGCGCCGCTGGCATTGTGGCGGGGCGCAGCCTTGTCGCATCGCTCAAACGAACATCGGTGATCGTGACGGCGCTGGCAACCGCGATCGCGATGATGGTCAGCGTGGGAATCATGGTCGGCAGCTTCCGGGAGACCGTGCAGGTATGGCTGAGCGATCAGTTGCGAGCCGATATTTACATTCGCGCGCAAGGTCCGGGGCGAGCAGGAATTTCCGCCCCGATCGCGCCGGCCGTGGCAGGAATTGTTCGGGCGACGTCTGGCGTTGACGAGGCGGATCTGTTCCACGCGTTCACGTTTCGTTTTCAGAATCAGCAGGCGACTTTCGGGGCGGGCGACATGGATATCTTGAGGCGCAGGCGAAATCTGCGGTTTCTCAATGGCGCTGCCGGGCCGATACTCGCCTCGCTGCGGAATCACGATCGCTGCATCGTCAGCGAGCCGTTCGCCAATAAGCATCATGTCAGCGCGGGCGACGTGCTGCGCATTCCTCTTGGAAATGTAACCGCGGCGCTGCAGGTGGCGGGCGTTTATTACGAATATTCGAGCGACCGCGGATTCGTGCTGGTGGACAACTCCGCTGTCGCGAAGTATCTGCCGGATACAGCGGTTACAAACATTGCGATTTACGTGAAAGCAGGCTGGAACGCGAAAAATGTGCAGCGCGCGCTCGAAAGACGACTCGCCGATTACCCGCTGGTAATTGCGCCGAATGCGACGCTGCGAACTGCGGCGGTAGAGATCTTCGACCGGACCTTCACGATTACTTATGCGCTCGAAGCCATTGCCATCATCGTTTCGATGCTGGGGGCGGCGAATTCATTGTTCGCGCTGGTCCTCGATCGGCGGCGGGAGATCGGGCTGATTCGATATCTGGGGGCGGCCGGCGGGCAGATTCGGCGAATGGTTCTCGCTGAAGCGGGCCTGATCGGGCTGTTCGCCAGCGTGCTGGGACTTGCGCTGGGGGCAGCACTCTCTCTGGTACTGATCCGTGTGGTCAACAAGCAAAGCTTCGGATGGACAATCCAGTTCCATCCTCCGGTGCTGCTGCTTTCGGGAGCGCTGCTGCTTGTGTGGATCGTAACCGTAATCGCAGGACTTTACCCGGCTCGCTTCGCCGCGCGGCTCGAACCGGTGGACGTCATACACGAAGAATAGCGACTGGTAGCATAAAAGATCGGTCTACCAATCGCGCACAACGGCCCTGTACGGCCTGTGCGCTTTCCGCCCTGCGGCTGCTACAAAATCGTCCCACAAAATGGATCAAAATACTCGTAATATCGCCATCATTGCGCACGTGGATCATGGCAAAACCACGCTCGTCGACGCTTTGCTGAAACAGTCCGGAATTTTTCGGGTCAACGAGGAGGTCGCCGACCGCGTTATGGATTCGAACGAGCTCGAACGTGAACGCGGCATCACGATCCTCTCGAAGATCACCGGCGTGAGATACCACGGGACGAAGATCAACATCGTGGATACGCCGGGCCACAGCGATTTCGGCGGGGAAGTGGAGCGAGCGCTCAAGATCGTCGATGGAGTGATGCTGCTTGTAGACGCGAGCGAAGGTCCGCTGCCGCAGACGCGGTACGTACTGATGAAAGCGCTCGAGGCGAAACTCACGCCTATTGTCGTCATCAACAAAATCGACCGGCCGGACGCGAGACCGCAGGAGGTCCTGAACGAGATTTACGATCTGTTCATCGATCTCGATGCGGGCGAGGAGCAGCTTGAATTTCCGATTCTTTACGCGAACGCAAGGGCAGGAATCGCAAAGAAATCTTTGGACGATCCGTCCGAGGATTTGCGGCCGCTGTTTGAGACTATCCTCGAACACATTCCCGCTCCGGCGGGCGACCCCTCCGGCGTGCTCCAGGCGCTGGTGGCGAATCTGGATTACAGCGAATATCTCGGCCGGCTGGCCATCGGGCGTGTTTCCCAGGGGACGCTGAAGCACGGTGATGAGGTCGCAATCTGCAAGCTCGACGGCACGATACACAAGACGCGCATCACGAAGCTGTATTCGTTCGAAGGGCTGAAGCGCGTTGACGAAACAGTCACCGGACCCGGGGACATTCTGGCGGTTGCGGGAGTCGAAGGCATAACGATCGGCGAAACCATTACCAGCGCGGAGAATCCGGCGCCGATGCCGCCGATCCAGATCGATGAACCGACGATCGCGATGATGTTCACGGTGAACACGTCGCCATTTGCCGGGCGCGAAGGTCAGTTTGTCACGTCACGCAATCTGAAAGAGCGGCTTGAAAAAGAGCTGCTGACGAACGTTTCGATCCGGGTAGAGCAGATCACTCCGGACACATTCAAGGTGATGGGCCGCGGCGAACTGCAACTCGCGATCATCATTGAGATGATGCGTCGCGAGGGTTATGAACTGGCGGTGGGCAAGCCGGAGATCCTCACGCGCACAGTCGACGGCAAGACGATGGAGCCGGTGGAGCTTCTGGTAATCGATTGCCCGGAACAGTATGTGGGGGTGGTGATTGAGAAACTCGGCGGGCGCAAGGGGAAAATGAGCAAAATGATCAACCACGGTTCCGGGCGCGTTCGACTCGAGTTTAACGTGCCTTCCCGCGGATTGATCGGATTGCGCACGGAGATTTTGACGGACACCCGCGGTACCGCGATCCTGAATTCGCTTTTTCACGGGTACATCGAGTGGCAGGGTGAGATTCCGATGCGGCCTACAGGCTCATTGATCGCCGATCGGTCCGGTAAAGCGACCGGCTATGCGATCTTCAATCTGCAGGAACGGGGCGAAATTTTCGTGAGCCCTACGACCGAAGTGTATGAGGGGATGGTCGTGGGCGAGAACGCAAAACAGGCGGATCTGGACGTCAACATCGTGAAAGAAAAGAAGCTCACGAATATGCGCGCGTCGACCGCCGATGAAGCGATTCGGCTGGTGCCGCCGCGCATTCTGAATCTCGAGCAGGCGATTGAATTCATCCGCGAAGACGAACTGGTGGAAGTGACGCCGCAATCGATCCGGCTGCGGAAGAAGGTCCTGAAAGCAAACCAGCGCTGACTATTTGCGCTGCGTGAGCTTTACGTTCACCTTGATGCGCGAAACGCCGCGCAGGACGTCGACCTCGACTTCGTCGCCTGCTTTGTGCGCGCGCAGGGCGTAGGTGAAGTCGTAGAGATTGCGAATATCCGCGGAGCCGAAATGGACCAGGACGTCTCCCGCTTTCAGGCCGGCGACAGCGGCGGGAGAGCCGGGGCGAATATCCGCGAAGCGAACTCCGGTTGGCGGCTCGGAAAAATCGGGGACGCTGCCGAAATAGGGCCCGTAGCCACCCCCCGAGTTCGACGAGGAGACGCTTACATCACCACTCGTGTGCGGATTGAACTTGTCATCGACGCGAACAAACTTTGGCCGTTCCGGGGCGTTATCGATGCGTGATGCGACATCCGCGACGAATTGCAGGACTTCGATTGCTCCGGGAGCGTTGATTTTGTCCCATGTGTCGCTCGGCTTGTGATAGTCGCCGTGCAGGCCCGAAAAGAAGAACAACACCGGAACCTGCTTTGATGTGAACGAAGTGTGGTCGCTCGAACCGTATCCGCTGTTGTCTGAGTAGTCGGGATGCAGAGTGTAACGGGGCGCGATTGCGTCGAGATCGGCGCGCAGCCCGGTGCCCGTGCCCACGCCACCGATATACAACTTTCCGTCGCGAATACGGCCGATCATATCCATATTGATCATCGTGACGGCGTTTTGAATCGGGAGTTCCGGATGATTCGCGTAATAGCCGGAGCCGAGAAGGCCGAGCTCCTCGCCCGCGAACGTGATGAACAAGATCCCCCGCTTCGGCTTGCCGTGAGCGCTGAAGTAACGCGCCAGCTCCAGCACGCCGGCCGTACCTGAAGCGTTGTCGTCGGCGCCGGGATGAACGGTTCCCGCAAGCGATGGCGCGAGCGAATACTGGCCGCCGAGCCCGAGATGATCGTAATGCGCTCCGATGATCAGGTACTCGTCCGAGTCGCCCCGAAGATAGCCGGCTACGTTATGAGCCGTCCTCACTGCGCGATCGATGTCAACGCTCTCCCGCACGTTTACCCCGGGTATGGGAAATGAGTCCGGTTTCAGATTGCGATCGATTTCGGATTCGACCGCGGGAAGATCCTTGCCGGCAGCGCGGAACCAGGGCGTAAGAATCGCCTCCTTGACCTGCACGAACAGAATGCCCGCATTCGCCGGCCCTTCAGCGCGCCCGAAAGCTTCGAGCTGTTCGGGGTCGGTTTTGTGATGCACGCGATCTTCGATCAGGATGACGCCGCGCGCGCCATGGCTCCTCGCGTTCGCCGCCTTGCTGTAGAACTGGGCGTGATCGGTATAGACCTTGCCTTCGAAAACGCTGGAAGGATCGAATTCCTGCGGCTCATGTTCCAGCACGATCACGAATTTGCCGTGGACATCGAGCCCGGCATAATCGTCGTAATTATATTCGGGCGCGGTAATCCCGTATCCCGCAAATACAACGCCGCCGGACGCCTTCCCGCTCGACGAGAAATTGAAAGGAACAAATTCCTTGCTGGCCTGCAAATTCTGCGAATCGCCGTTCAGACTGAATTCGAACTTGTTTCCATGCCCCATCTGAGCGCTGGTCGTGACTTCGAAAGGCTCGAGATAGCTTTTGGCGCCGACAGGCTCGAGGCCATCCGCCTTGAATTGCGCTGCGATGTAATCCGCCGCCTTTTCCAGTTCCGGAGAACCCGTCGCCCGGCCCTTTAACTCCGGGGAAGCCAGATATTTGATGTGGGCAAGGTAGCGATCGGGATCGAACGAAGACTGGCCGACCGTTGCGGCGAAAGCCACACCGGCCGTGAAGGCGTAAAGCACATAGCTGCGGCGCATAGTTTCGTTATTTCTTCGGAGTGCTGAGGGAAGGAGCACTGGACGGCGCTCCGGGCGAGGGCAGCGCGAGACTGCATCCGCAATCTTCGCCGGCATTTTTCTCGGTTTTCTGGTAGCCGATTTCGAAATCAATCACGCTCTTCAGAACGTTCCAGTCGACTGCTCCCGGAATGCGGCGCCCATTCACGAACAGCGTTGGCGTCTGGTTCACATTGAGCGTGTTGCCCTCGGCGATCGTTTTCTGTATGTCCGCCTCGGTCTCGTTCGAATCGATGCACTTCGTGAGCTGAGCGATATCGACATCCTTCAGGGTTTTGGCGAACTCGAGGGCTTTGTCCTTCAGATTGTCGGCCGTGACTTCCTTCTGGTGTTCGAAGATCCAATCGTGCCAGGCCCAGAAGCCGGATGCGCTCTGATGAAAAATGCACCGGCCAATCCTCGCAGCCGCACGCGCCCACGGGTGCAATGAATCGAGGGGATAATCGAGGAAATACAGGCGAACCTGGGTGGGATACGCGGCCAGCAGATTGGCTCGCAGCGATTTCGCTTCCTCCCGGCAATACGGGCATTCGAAATCGCTGAATTCCACCAGCACCACCGGGGCGCCCGGGGTCCCAAAGCTGGGCTGCAGCTCGGTGTTGAGCTTTTCCAGCTCCGGCTTGAACGGATTCTGATTGACGTCGTAGAAATTGCCGCGAATAATGTGCTGCCCGTCTTTCGATACGTAGAAGGTTTCTTCCTGGCTCTGCGCCCCCATAGCGCCGCGCACCTTTACCGAAGAGAAGCCGGGCATCGGCCCGGGTTGGGGATCGGACACCGTGACCTTCACCTGGTCGGGCCACACGAAAAGGTGGCGGACATAGGCCTCGAGCGTGGCTTTATCGAAGGCCGACTTTATCGAGGCGGGCTTGCTTGTTGCGGCAGGCGCCGGGCTACCGGATTGCGCCGCCAGAGTGAGAGCGGCGGCCGCGAATACAACGCCGACCGCAATCAGCCGATTTACATTACGGGGCCGATGCGCCATGGCACAAACTCCTTGTGACCGAGGATTTCGGCCTTGGTTTTTTCGCCGGATGCGACGCGAAGGATCAAATCGAAGATCTCGCGTCCCACCTGCTGCACCGTCTTGTCGCCATCCGCGATCGCGCCGCCGTTGATATCCATGTTGTCCGTCATGCGGCGGTACGTGTTGCTGTTGCTGGCGATCTTGATGACCGGAATGCTCGGGAATCCGATCGCACTGCCGCGGCCAGTCGTAAAGCAGATCACATTGCATCCGCCAGCGGCAAGCCCGGTCAGCGATACGGGATCGTAGCCGGGCGTATTCATGAAATTGAATCCGGGTACTGTAATTCGTTCGGCGTAATCAATCGCATCCGTCAGGGTCGAACTGCCCGCTTTCGCCACTGCGCCCAGCGACTTCTCGAGGATATTCGAGAGGCCACCCTCTTTATTGCCGGGCGAAGGATTATCGTCGAAGCTGCCGCCGAACTGGTTCAGGTATTTCTTGTAGCCTTTCACGAAGCCCAAAAGCTTCTCCGCGACTTCGCGATTTCGCGCGCGCCGTAGCAGCAGGTGCTCCGCCCCGAAGATCTCCGTGGTTTCAGCAAGAACCGTGGATGCGCCAATCGCCGCAAGCATATCGGAAGCGACTCCCAGCGCCGGGTTGGCCGTGATACCGGAGAAGGAGTCAGAGCCGCCGCAGTTCAGTCCCAGAATGATTTTCGAAGCCGCGACTTCGGTGCGCTTCTCTTCCGCAACCTGTTCCAGCATCGCTTTGATTTCCCGGCGGGCGGCCTCCTTTGCTCCCATGGTGCCGCCACTGCCCTGCAGAGTCATTCCGACCAGACGGCTCGAGCGCGGGGCATTCGGGCCAAGGTAATGATCGATCTGGTTCACCTCGCAGCCGAGGCCAAGCACGATTGCCGCCGCGACGTTCGGGTGCGCCAAAACTCCGGCCAAAGTTCTCTGCAACTGGCGGGAATCCGGACCTATCGACATGCCGCAGCCTTCGCCGTGGGGGAAAGCGACAACTCCGTCGATATTTGAAGGCAGCGATTCACGGAGAAAACTTTCGGCAATCAACTCTGACGTATGCGCGGCGCAGTTGCTCGCAGCGACCACCGCAACGTAGTTTCTGGTTCCGACCCGGCCGTCTTCGCGAACATAACCGAGGAACGTCGGCATATTCTGCGGGGGCGCCGGAAAGGGAACTTCCTTTTCGGGATACTCGTACGCCAGCTCAATTTCTTCAAAGCCGAGATTATGCGTGTGGACATGATCGCCGGCTTCGATCGGCGCCTTCGCCCTTCCAATTCTCTGGCCGTAGCGGTAAACGTACTCGCCCGGCTCGATCCGCATTAGCGCGACTTTATGGCCGGCAGGCACGCTCCCGCGAACCGTGAATTCGTTGCCTTCGACGCGCAGTGTCTGGCCGGGAGAGAGCGGCACGCGCGCTACCGCGACGTTGTCGCTCGGGTGGAGGTGAATCGCCGAGTTTTCAGCCGTCGGCAGCTTTTGAATTTCCAACAGGCCCATTGTTATTTCACTTATCTCATCAAAACCGTTTCATTGATCTGCGCGCCTTCGTGCACATGAAGACGCGAGCCGACGGGGTGGAACCACAACCCGGCGCCGTTCTGCGGCACTGGAATATCGCCCGGCTTTTCCACCCAGACTGCGTTATCGTTCTCGCTTTCCGGCAGCAGCTTGCCGATGTGCACGTGTGGATGGCACTGCGTGCGCGAAAGGTCGCCGTTCATCGCGATCGCCCAGGAATCGCCCCACATCTCGCGCCCTTTCGCGATAGCGGCGTCCCACAGTTCCTCGCGTTCGGCGGCGCTCATGGCGCCCAGCGGATTTCTGCTCTCGAAGTGATCGCGCGGCAGCGCCAGCCAGCGGTTCGGCTTCGTCGGATTGTTGTCTTTCAGGAGAAATACGGGACGATCGGACGGTTGCTTCAAAGCCTCGCGGCAGAGACTGCACTCACGCGCTTCAAGCGTCTCCGGTTTAGTCGCATCGCACGCGCAAGTCCGCACGTCCGCGCGCACGGCGAGCGTCGCGGCTATAAGCAGGACTATGCGGAAAAGCACTAACAACCATTATATCGGCGCGGCGAGAAGTCCCACGCCGATGCCGGATTACGGGACGATTACCACCGGAGCCTGCCAGAATGCCGCCTTGCCGCCTGAAGGATCGATCACGTTCACCTGACACTGGTATTCGCCGGGCGCGAGACTGTTGAGCGGGATGTTGAATCGCAGCGGCATGGTCTTCAGGCGATTATTCCAGCTCTCCGTCAGCTTTACCGGCGGAGTCTCGAGAGCCTTCCCATCCGGGCGATAAAAGCTGACAAATGCAACCAGGGGCCGTGTCGTCTCGGCGCCCTGCTCGTACGCCTGCAGATAGACGTACATCTCACGGCTCCGGCTGAAGACGCGAGTCACGCTGGGGATCAGCTTTTCTCCTTCCTCAACCAGTGGATTTGCGGTTTCGCCTCTTTTCTGTTTGTCTTTGATCGCGTTATACAGGGCGTCCTGCAAAGGGACTCGCTGGCTGCTCAGTACCACCGAACTAATGGCGACGCGTTTCTCCTCTTTGTTGAGATTCGGGATTGTAAACGTCGTCTGATACGTGCCGATGCGGCCGGTCTCGGAATCCCGCGCAAGGAACTTGATGCTGTACTTGCCGGGCAACAGCGTAAATCCGGCGTCGTACTCGATCGGCTTCTTCGCCAGCTCGGCAGCCGTTTCGTTGGTCAGCTTGATATCCACTTTGTCGCGAACGTTGCTGATTGTGGAACCGTAATCGTCCTTGATTTCGCCGATGAAATCGATCAGTGTCCGCTCGCCACCGCCCCGTTTGACGAGCGCGAGCTCGCGCCCGGGTATCTTGACCACCAGAGGAACGAAGTATTCGGCCCGATTCAACTGGAAGTAGTCGATTTCCATCGCGATTGTCAGCTCCGTAATCGGGTCCGGCAGCATCAGCGCGTCCTCGAGCTGCCGTTCCTTATCTGCAGCCGTGAATTTGCTGAATTGCTTGCTCGCGAAGTAACCCTGTCTGTAGTCGAGATTGGCCGTTACGTTCGAGCTGAGAGTGATCTTGATCCGCCGGAACTTGCCATCCTGCTCGGTGTTCGTCGTGTAGTACACGATGATGTAATAACTCGAAACCGCGCGCTCGGCTTGTACGATTCCGCGCGTCAGGTCGTTGTAATCCAGCAACGCTTTACCGCCGGTATCCGAAGCCAGCGCGTAAAGAGTGTCCTGCGATTGCTGGAAATTCGTAGTCATCGCGAAAGCCGAAGCGCCGGTGTACATCCCGGAGCCACCAGGCGACCCATGCGTCGCGTCTCCCATCGGAGCCTGCGCAACCAGGCCTCGCGCATCAATCGGCCAGAATGAGACTCCCGAGCGAACGGCGGAGTTGATGGTCGCCCGCAACTGCGCCTGATTGTTCAATCCGTTCAGCCGCAGTCCTCCCGCGAAATAGATCAGCGATTTCTTCTCGCTCAACTGCCCCAGCATGGTGGCCGCTGTCTGAAGCGCGCTCAACTGGCGATCCGTATTGAAAATATTGAACTCACTGTCGTCCTGCCCGAATGCCGCGCCAGTGTCCGCCACGCCTGCGTCGTTCCCGGATTCATCGAATCCCTGACCTTCGCCCACCGCGAGCGTTTCCAGAATGCTCAGAATGCGATCGCGATCGTCGGTGAAATCCTGCAGCACCTCCACCGCGCCTCCCTGATAGCGAAGAATCGCGATCAGATCGGCCTTCTGCATTTGCGTCTGGACGAAGTTTTTCGCGGCCGTCAACGCGCGCATCTGATCCGCGACCTGCATCGCTGTCATATCGAAGTAAAGCGCCAGCAGACGCCGATCCTGATATTTCGGTTTCGCCCGACTTTCAGGGGTGATCTTCACGCGCGTGAGGCGATCGTAGATGTGGATATCCGGAGCTTTCGAAGGAGGCGGCGCCGGGGTATCGGCCATGTGCTGCGCTTCGAAAATACGGATAGTCTGGGGCGCGTTGTTCTCGGTTATTGTGAAGTCTTTTGCTGTCAGTCCTTCGATCGGTTTGCCGTCCTTTCCGGTCACCGTTACTGTCTCCACAACGAGTTGCGCGCCCGTTGAAAAGGTCGTTTCGGTGCTGTCGGAAGACTTGTTCTGTCCGATCTGCTGAGCGAAGGTGATCGGGACCAGAACGACGAAAAATACAATTGCACGCCGCATCATCAGAACCTCAATCGCGCCGTGATGTGCACAGCTCGCATCGCATTCGCGGCTGTTGGCAGCCCGAACTGCGCGTAGTTGATAACCGTGTTCCAGCTTGCGAAGTTGACATGATTCAAAGCGTTCGTTGAATCGATTCGCACGTCCAGATTCAGCCGGTCACTGACGCGGAAGGTTCGTCCAAGCGAAGCGTCGAGGCTGAACTGCGAGGGACCGGTGATGGAATTGCGACCAGCATTCCCCCATTGACCCGGCAATGGCGGAGCGTACGCCGCGGGATTGAGGAAGAATCCCGCGGGAGGCGAATAAAGCGGCGCTCCGGTGTAGTCGGGGCGGACGGTGTTGGTCACTGCTGTTCCGGGAACAGGAGTCAGATAAATCGGCGTCAGGGGCAGTCCGGTTCCCGCGGTTACCTGAGCGAGAAATGTCCAGTCCTTCAGGGACGCGCCTTTCCAGCCGCTCAGAAGCGTACCTCCGGCTATGCCCATTCCTGTCGTGTATTGAAGCTGCAGATTCAGCAGGTGCCGCTGGTCGAAGGTCGAAAGTCCGCGCTCGGAGCGTAAATCCAGCCAGTTCTGGGCAATCGCCAGATCGATTGGCCCGGGCGCGCTTGCGGTCGTCAGGCCCGGTCCCTGCCCGTTCTGTTGATTGTTATTTTGTTGCGAAGAGAACCCCGGCTGGCCTCCGAGAGCCGCCGCATCGTCTATCGATTTCGAATACGTGTACTGCAGGGTTGCGGTAAAGCCGCTGTGTAAACGCCGGCGCAGTTGCACCTGCCCGGCTTCGCGGGTCGAATTTCCATTGGACGTGAGATACGCATATCCCACCGGGCACAACGGACAAGGGTCAAGCGCTTCCGGCGCGTAGGTGTTCGGAAGGAATTCCTGCATCTGCCTGGCGCCCTTGATCCCCAGATAAGTCGCGGTGAGCTGAAGCGAGCCCGGAAGATCTCGCTGCACGGACGCCTGCCAGTTGTGCACGTAACCGATCCGGAAATTCGGATCCACGCCGAACGTGTTCGGCGAGTTCGAGGGCGTGACGTTCAGGCCATTCGCGAGCGTAAGCGGATTGGCGGCGCTGTTCTGCACGTTGAGACTTTTCGAAAGCGGCGATTGCTGCGCCATCTGTGTCGCAATGGTTTGATACACCGACGTGTTGTAATAAATCCCGTAACCTGCGCGGACAACAAGCGATGAACCCGCAAGCGGCCTCCACGCGATGCCGATACGCGGCTCGAATCCGTTTTTGTCAGGCTTGATCAGCGAAGAGGGATACCGCATTCCCGTCAGCGAACCTCGGGGATCATTTGCTACAACCGGGGCCACCGCGGCGAATCCCGGAGTTACGTCGAGATTGACAAGACGCCCGTACAACTCCGTAACAGGCGCGCCATATTCCCAACGAACCCCGACATTCAGCGTGAACTCAGGCGACATTCGCCAGTCATCTGTAACGTACGCGTCGTAAACCGAAGCCCGGAAGTACTTGTCCGCATTGCCGAACGCAATCGATTCCGTATCCGGAATGCCCAGCAGAAAATCAGCGAAATCGGAGCCGGCCGCCGCGCCCGTAAAGGTGAAGGCGCCGCGCGCATCCTGTTGCGTCAGGTAATTGAATTCCTGCCGCCGGAAATCGCCGCCGAAAGAGATGTTGTGGCGATTGCGGCTCCACATCATCGCGTCTGAAAGCGAACTGGTCTGGTTCCGGTTCCAGGCGCTTTGCGCGTCTGAGAGGGCGGTTATTCCGCTCGAGAACGTGAGCGCCGGCGGTCCCCAGTTTGCGGGCGTCTGATCGTTGCCCGCAATGCCCGCGGCGCCCGAAACATTCTCCCGGTTGGCGAAGAACGGCGTTACCCGGGTAGTGAAGCGATTGAAACGATAGCCGAGATTGACGAACATGCGTTGTCCGTACCGGTGCGACCAGTTCACGCCCGCGTTTAGTCCGAGCGTATCGGTGGTGTCAACAAAGTCGAATACATTCGGAGTGTCTGTGCGCGAATTTTGAAATGCGAAATCGCCATAGACCTGATCGCGCCGGCCGAAACTCTTGTTCAGCCGCGATTGCAGGGCATCAATATGCGTTGAACTCACGGTCGGGATCTGATAGTTGTAACGCCCCGGAATTTCTAAATTCGGCAACGGGTAAAGACCCAGCAGAGCCTGTGCCTGAGAGGAAATCCGGCTTGCCGGGATCGCGTTTCCGGGGAAGGGAGACTTCGAAACCGGATCGAGAATGGTTCCGGGCACGCTCGAAAGATCTCCACCGCGCATCGCGGCATCCGCCATCAGTCCCCATAGGGTGCTGGCATTGCGGTTGCGCGTCCACTGGTAACCAACGAAGAAATTTGGCCCGTTGTGCAGCAAATGAGGAATGCGCAGAGGGCCGCCCAGGGTTGCGAGGCCGGTGATCCTGTTGTACGAGGGCTTTGGCGTGTCTTGTCCCGTTAATGAATAGGAGCGCGCATCCAGAGCGGCATTGTCGAAGATCACTCCAAGCCCGCCGGTGTAGAGGGAACGTCTGCCGAACCGATTATTGCCAAACGCGGGAAACTGCGCGAAGGGCGACGATGCGCCGTTGTTCTGGCTGCCGTTGATCAAAAAGCCGTCGGCGGCCCGCTCATTCGCTTCGGTGGTGGCGCTGTCGGCTGACGCCCTGGGAGTCGGCGGCGGGGTATTCTTATTCGCCCCGGGCGCTGCTGCTGGCGCGGTATTCGATGTGGCCGCGACAGGCGGCGATATTTCGACCGCAGGTCTGCTGATCATCTGAGCCGTGATCTGATCCGCCGGAACCGGCTTCAGTTCCCACGCGGCTTCAGCAGCATTCGGGCTGACGACGACGTCCTGCCGCATCGTACCGAATGCCGTCATCTGCACCTCGATCGTCCAGGTTCCGTCCGCCAGATCCGGGAACGAATAGTTGCCCTCAGGATCCGTAACGGTCACGAGTTTCCTGTCCGCATGCGTCGCGGTCACAACCGCGCCGGGCACCGGCAGCCCGCCGAACGTCACCTTTCCATGGTGCGCGGCGGCCAGGAGTTGAGCGGCGCTCCAAAAAACCAGCACAGTCAGAAGAATGAATTTACGCATCGTTCAGGGTAGAGTGCCGGATCAATTGGCTGAAGGCTTCTCAACATGATCGGCGACCGCCACTTGAACAGGTCCCTTTGTCGCTTCGGGTTTGAGCCCGAGTTGTTCCTGCAGCGCGGTAAATAGAGAAGGACCGTCCGGAGCCGGTGATGCCTCTTTTTCGCCCGGAGGAGCGCCTGGCGGCGCAGGACCGGCGATGCCCATTTCGCCCGGATCGGGAGTCCATTCGAGCTTGAAATCGTAGGCGCCGTTCAAGCCGGTCCGATCAATCACGATCCGGCCTGTCGCATTCGAGAGCAGGTGGATCAGCATATCGAGTGTTGCCCCGGTTCCCGTCAACTGTCCACGTCCGCCTATCAGATTCCGACGCGGCGGCGCACCTGCTGCGTCGTTCGCCGGCTTCAGCTTCGATCCACCCTTTGCGACCAACAGCGCGTATATCGGCATTTCCCTCGTTTCGAGATGCGCTTTCAGATTGAAACGGTCGGCCAGCAAACCCCGAAGTCTTGCGTGCAGCCTGTTGTCGAGAGTCTTTCGCTCATCGTCGGTCATAGTTGACGGATTTTCGGACGTGGGATTAGCCGTTTTCGCTTCCGCAGCCTTCGCGTCCACAATGAAGCGGTCGGAATTGGCCCAGGAGGGCAAGCCGACAATCTGAAAATCCTGAACATCGTAGGCGACCCGCATCAGCAGCTTCAGGGTGACGCCGTTCGCTTCAAACCGTCCGCCCGGCGCGGATCGAATCATCGTGCGACGGTCGCCCGGATCCGCGGGCTTGATCGATACAACTTCGAACGAAGAATCCTCCGCAGGCTTCGATTGAGCCTGGGCCGGGGCTCCCGAAACCGGCCAGGTCGTGATCCATACAGCCGCCGCAAGATATCGCTTCATCACTGCTTCTTTTAATTCGCCGACGGTTTCTCCACGCGATCGATCACCAGCACCTCGACCGGTCCTTTCGTGGCTTGCAGCTTGAGCCCGAGTTGCTCCTCGATCGCCGTGAAGATGGAAGGACCTGACGGATCGGGCTGCGGCGGTGGTTCATTGCCGGCCCCAGGTGGCGGAGCCATCTGTCCCGGTTCCGGGGTCCATTCCAGCTTGAAGTTGTACTCTCCTGTGATGTTTGTTTTGTCGATGACCTTACGGCCCGTTGCGTCGGAGAGCGCCTGGGCCAGCATTGGAAGAGTTGCGCCAATTCCTTCGAAGTGTCCGGGACGCATCCCCATTCCGCGTCGTCCTTTGCCGTTATCTTCCGGGGCAGTCGCGAGTTTCGGTCCGCCTTTGGCAATTACGAGCTCATAAACCGGCATTTCCTTCGCTTCGCGATGGATCGTCAGATTGAACCGATCAGCAAGCAGATTCTGGACTTTCAATTGGATCCGCTTCTCGTATTCCTCTCGTTGCGCTTCGCTCATCCTGCGGATATCCACGTCCGCCCCGTCCGCTGATTTGGCTGCTATGTCATACATTTCCGAGCTCATCCATGCCGGGCCTCCTGAAATCTGAAAATTTTGCACGTGGTACGCAACGCGGATGAGAAATCTCACATTGACATTTGTCGCCCGAAAGCCTCCGCCCGGAGTTATGTTGACGAAGGTATTTCGGCCACCGGGATCGCTCGGTTTGATTGACGCCACTTCGAACGACTCACTTCGGCCGGCCGGCTGGACGGTCGCTGATTGCGCACGGACCGCGGACGCGGTGAGCAATCCAAATGTAAGCGGCGCCGCAACAGCTACAGTTGCCGCGAGCGCAAGCAGAATCGTTCCGCCCGGCCCGAGATTCCGG
>Ga0157372_10004079_pt1 | contig 15658 bp, 10 predicted proteins | sample C55metaG_FD_115307 | JGI IMG/M metagenome (GOLD analysis project Ga0157372, IMG submission 115307) | Corn rhizosphere microbial communities from Kellogg Biological Station, Michigan, USA - C5-5 metaG | ecosystem: Host-associated > Plants > Roots > Rhizosphere > Soil | place: USA: Michigan... | reverse complement strand
TTATTAACCGGCGAAGCTGCAATGGAAAGCGTGTACCAGCCCTGCCCGTCGCTGTCGGTGCCGTTAGGATCCCAGCCCAGTAAATTGGGGGAAGTAGCCTGTGTGCTGAAAGTGGAACCTCCGTCGGCAGAGCGGTAAAAGCCATAAAAGCCATTGGAGGTGGCATTTGAAAAAATGATATATACATAGTTCGGATCAGCTGCCGTCACGGCAATTGCCGCCCGGTTAACGCTCGTGCCTGTAGGAAGCCCCGCAATAACGGAGGTGAAGCTGTCGCCGGTGTTGGTCGACCTGTAAAATGTTTTGGATGCCACCGCGTAGATCACGGATGGATTGCCGGGCTTGAACTCCATGTCCCTCACCGGGTTGGAAGCAAGTGTTTTTGTCCAGGTGATCCCTGCATCCGTTGATTTGAACAAACCTACGCTTGTTCCGGCAAAGATCATGTTATGGTCGTTCGGGTTGATGAGCACACGCGACACATACCTTCCCTGCGAAACGAGCGTATTGAGGCCTGTGATGTTCCAGGTGATGCCGCCGTCGGTCGATTTGAGCACACCCACTCCGAACGAATCGCCTGCATCCATATCGCCGGTAGCGAGGTACATTACATTGGCATCGGTAGGATCCACGGCAATATCATTCACGCCAAGCGTCGGCAGCCCGTCGGTGTTGGTTGACCAGCCTGCCCCGCTGTTGATCCAGAGTCCGCCCACAGGCGCACCCACATACGTGATATTCGGGTTAAGGGGATTAAAGCGGACACAATTCAGGCGCCCTGCTCCTCCTCCATTTGTAGGTACCGTAAAAGCGCCCAGCGGCTGCCAGTTCCCGCCGGCCTGCCTCGAGCTCCTGTAGGAATGGCTGCTGATGATCTTCTCCAGCTCCAGCGCATTGTTGAGCAGCAGGCTCCTGTCGCCGGAAGGATACACACGCGGCTCCACAAAGCTTTCCCAGCGCTTGTAAAGGATCAGTCCTTCGTTTTCCTCTTCTGTTTCGCGGCGCGGACTGAAGAAGCTCCTGAGCTTCTCTTTGCGTTCTTCTTTCTTCCAGTAACGGTTGAAGGAAGATTGCACATCGTAAAAATTAACGGTAGGATCATTCATTTTTCTGATCCAGTCCTGGGCCGAAGCCGACTGATAAACAAACAGGCAAGCCAGTAAAAAAGGTAATTTGCGTAGCATTCAAGGGGGAATTTGAACACAAGATAAGAAATATAAATCAGCCCGCAAAAGGCCGGTCCCGGTATTTTAAGAAGCTTAGCGGATGTTATTCCTGAACTGGATCACCTTGATGATGTCCTTGTAACCGGGCTTTATCTCGATCCGGCTGTTCACATCCACACCGTAAACGTTCAGTTTGAGCGCATCTATTTTGCGAAAACGCTCAAGGTCCATTCCGCCGGCAATAAAATAGGGTGTTGCATTATTGTAATCTTTCAGCGCTTCCCAGTTGAAGGGCTGTGCGCTGCCGCCGAAGGTTTCGGTCTTGTTGTCGAACAGGAAAAAGCTGCAGTGCTGCGAATAGGGCTCCAGCACTTCCAGCTTAAAATGTTCATCCACTCCAAAAGCCTTGATCACCGGAATGTGCATTGCGAGCCTTTCACAGAGCTCCGGCGATTCATCGCCATGCAGCTGTACAATGTTCAAATTATATTTCTTCACCTTTTCAAGGATGTATTCTTCCGAAGCATTTACAAAAACACCCGCTTTACGGATGCTTTCCGAAATCACCGGCATCACGAAATTCTCACCCACAAAGCGTTTCGAGCCTTCATAAAAGATGAAGCCCATGTAATCGGGATTGAGCTCGGCCACCTGGCGGATGTTATCGGAATATTTAAGCCCGCAAACCTTTAACTTCATTGCTTCTGTATTTTTCTGACCATTATAAAATCGTTCATGAAATATCCGCCGCCAATGTCAAAATCGGCCACATCCCTGATCACGAAGCCATTTTTAAAATAAAAATTAATGGCCTTGTAATTTTGCCGGTTCACTGTGAGCTCTATGCTTTCAGCCTCTTTCAGCGATGCGAGGATCTGCGCTAAAAGCTTGCTGCCTATGCCTTTGGCCTGCTCATCCGCTTCCACATAAAATTTATGAAGGAAATAATTTTTGTGATCCTTTGTGCTTAAAGAGATATAACCTACCGGGCGATCGTCGAGGTACACGAGCGTGAACTCATGCCCTTCTTCCATCTGCCGGCTCAGGCTTTCGGCGGAATACATCTTTTCCAGCATAAATTCGATCTGCTCCATGCTGATGATCGTGATGTAATGCTTTTTCCAGATGCGTTCCGCAAGCGCCGCGATCAGCACCACATCCTGTCTCCCCGCTTTTTTATAGTTCAGCTCCATATTTTTTATTTTGTGTTGGCCCAATTGCCGATCAGCTCTGTTCCGTATTCGGTTAAAATGCTTTCGGGGTGGAATTGCACGCCGCGTACGTCCATCGTTTTATGCTTCAATGCCATCACCTGCCCGGCACTGTCCACGGCGGTAATTTCAAGCTCATCCGGGAAACCGTTGGGATCCACTACCCAGGAATGATAACGTCCCGCTTTAAATTCGGTCGGAATACCTCTGAAGAGCAGATCGTCCTTCATCACTTTCACAGGTGTAGCCACTCCGTGAAAAACGGCATCGAGGTTTTTCAGCCTTCCGCCGAATACTTCGCCGATGGCCTGCATCCCGAGGCAGATACCCAGGATGCTTTTTGAAGGAGCGTATTTACGAATAACATCCAATAGAATGCCCGCTTCGGACGGTATTCCCGGACCGGGTGAAAGCAGGATCTTATCAAAACGGCTAATCTCCCCCAGACTGATCTGATCGTTACGGTGCACCTCGATCTCCGCATCGCTCACCTTTTCGAGGTAATGCACGAGGTTGTAGGTGAAGCTGTCGTAATTATCGAGCACTAAGATTTTCAAGAGGATTGTAATATTAAAAGATTGAAAAATGAAAAATGAAAAATTGCTGAGTTTAATAAAAAATCAGCTGCGCTAATTTTTTGTGGGGCTTAGCTTGTCTTTTTCGAATTGACGAAGATACTTCATAAATCCGCTGATCTGTCGGGATAAATTGATCAACCTCGTGTGCATCTGGTTATAATATTCCAAATCAATATGCTCCACTTTTTGTAATACATATAATTTATTTCTCAATTCTCCGGCAGAGCCCTTTGCATATTTCAGAAATCGCACAAATTCCTTATTATTTTCATATTCAAAGCCTTCCGAAATGTTGTCTGAGATCGACATTGCAGCTCTTCTGATCTGATCTTTCATTCCAAAATCGCTCTTCAGCTTACCGCTTTCACTTATTCTATATATGTTTATTGCGATATCTGTTGCCTCTTTCCAGATTTCAAGATCCTCAAACTGTTTTATCGTCCCCATAACCAATTTTTCAATTTTTAATTTTTCCAATTTTTTTTAATCTTTCAATCTTCACTCCCACTTTCAGGCCGAAAGTTAAAAAAAATCCATTTCCTAAATCCACCATTCTCTTCTCCTCGTAAATCCTCTTGTATTAACCAAAACATACACAAAATGAAAAAGCTAATCTTACTTGCGGGCATTGCCTGCTTTGCATTTACAACAACAAATGCAGCGACTAAAGTGAAAGCATCCGCCTCTGTTACCGTTACAAGCGAATGGGAAAAATCAAAAGAAGGAACCTGGGATGGCATGCACGACGGAAAAAAAGTATGGTACAAGCTGAACATGAAAGATGCAAGCCTGTGGTGGTCGATGGACGGCAAGAAATGGGATGCGGTGAAGGATGGCATGTGGCAGGACAAGGACGGAAAATGGCTGAAGATCGTTGATGGCAAAATGTTGAAATGGTCGGCCGACGGCGGAAAGACCTGGGCGGATGTGCCTGAGTGGAAATGGGAAGCGCCAAGCGGAACATGGTATAAGTTCGACAAGGACTGGACCGTATGGTCGATGGCCGGTAAAATGTAAATTTGATTTTAATTGGTTTAAAAATAGGGCTCTGCGTTGCGGGGCCTTATTTTTTTTGCATCAGCTGACCGAGCGCGGCAGTGGTGCTTTGCCAGTTAAAATTATCCACCGCGAAACGGTAGCCGTTCATAGCGATCTGCTTTGCCTTCCCTTCGTTCTGCAGCAGCTCGATGATGTGGCGGGCATACTGTTCGGGCTGATCGGCAACCATGATCTGCTCGTTGTGCTTTGCGCCCAGCGCATTGTTCGCCAGCGACGATGTAACGCAGGGCAGCTGCATGGCCATGGCTTCCAGCAATTTATTCTGCAAGCCGATGCTGATCTGCATGGGCGCGACAAGGATCTTCGATTTGGAATAATTATCGCGCACATCATCCACCCAGCCGCTTATCACCACCCTGTCGGAACCCAGCTCCATCACCCTTGCATTGGGCGATGCGCCGGAGATCAACAGGCGCGTTGCTGGCAGCTTGCTCCATACATACGGCATCACCTTCTCCACGAGGTATTCAACGCTTTCCACGTTGGGCGGATAATTCATGTTTCCATTGAAGAGCAATTCGAATTCCTTTTTCCGGATCATCGGCTTGAAGAAGCCCGTGTCCACTCCGTTCGGGATCACCTTGATCTGCAGTTTGTCGGGATGCGGGATAAGGTCGCGGTCCTGTGCGGAGATAATGGTTTTGTTGTTGAACATGGAAAATACCTTGCGCTCGTATTTCAGCAACCGGCGGTATTCCATGGAAAGAACGGGCTTCATGTAGAAGGGATCCGTTTTCAGCCTGCGCTCGATGCCTTTGGAAAAAACATCCATGTAATCGAGTGTTTTCGGAATGTTCGGGTAAGGCTTCGCATATTCCGCGGTGCGGATCAGCTGGCAATAGATGTGATCGGGATTGTGCTTCCTCACGAGCTCATCGATCTTGCGCTGCGCTTTCCGGAAGTAAAAATAACCGACCTGCATGGGCATGCCGCTGAAAAAGGAGCGCGCAAGGTTTTTAAACACGGTTGGTTTGGGAAGCGGCATGATGGAATACGCCACGCAGTATTTTTTCAGCTCTTCTTTCGCCTGCTCGTCGAGCGTGGTGTCATTCAGCGCAAAAAGGATCACCTGGTGCTTTTTCGACAGCTCCTTCACCTGGTTGAATGCACGCAGCTTATCGCCCTTTTCGAGGGGATACGGCACGCGCGATAAAATGACCAGGATCTTCATTGCTGCACTAAGGATCTATAAAAAAGTGATAATTTTCTGCTAATATCATCATTATTATAATATTCTGCGGCAAATTGCTTTGCCCTTACGCCGATTGCTGCCAGGTGATTTTGGTCCGAAAGGTATTTCCCGATCACCGCAGCAAAGTCGGCAGGATCATCGGCAATGAGTATGTTCATGCCATCCTCGCACTCCACGCCTTCCGCGCCGACGGTGGTGGAAAGCACCACCTTGCCGAGCGCCATGCCTTCGATGAGCTTCACGCGCATGCCGCCACCCGAGAGCAGCGGCACGATCATCAGCCCTTTGGAAAGAATAAATTGATGCGCATCGGCCACCTCTCCCAGCACTTCCACATTCCTCCGCTTCAGGTTTTTCAGCTCCGCGGTCATATTCCTTCCGGCAAGGTAGAGCTTTACATCCGGTTGTTGCATAAGTACCTTGTCCCAGACCTTTTCGAGAAACCAGCTCACACCTTCCATGTTGGGTTTCCAGTCCATTGCACCAATGTGAAATACGGAAGCTTTGTCTTCAGTAATACTGCTTTTCCGGTGAATGGAACTCAGGTCCATTCCGAAGGGGATCACACTCAGTGGCTTTGTGAATCCGTTTGCGCTGAACCATGCTGCATCCTGCGGCGTGATCGCGGCAACGGCATCGTAGCTGTTCAACACTCCGAGCTCGTATTGCTTCAGCCTTCCGGCAAGAAAGGAAAAATATTTTTTCTTTAAAAATTTTGCGGCTGTATCTGCGTTGCGCTCCCACAGCCTGTGCTCGATGTTATGGGCGCGCAGCACCACCTTTGCCTTTGAATGGCGGCGGATGGCGGGAATATACATGCTTACGAACAGGCTTTCAAGCTGTACGATGTCGTATGTATCTTTCTCCAGCACCTCGATCAGCTTCGCTTCAAATTCAGGGGAATAGAACCTGGCGATGTTATAGGATTCGCTTGTAAACAGGTTAATGAATGACGGGACCACCTTCACCGCAGTGTCGATAAACACTGCTTCGATATTCGTTTGTGCACGGTATTCCGCCGGAAGATCTTTCACATCTACATTCAGCTTCGGCGTATTGATTGCCAGCACCTTTACGGCATGACCTTCTTTTAACAGGCCCTGTGTAAGGTTGTTCATTGCAATGCAGCCGCCATCTTTCGGAGGATAAGGTACTTTATTACAGAGCTGGAGAATCCTCATTGAACCGGTTGTGCTTTCTTTTTACGGTTCAGTATTTTTTTGAACCAGCCGAGGTACGAGCTGGCATCAAACAAATTACTGTCGGCAGTTGCTTTATATGTGAGGAAGATCCCGATCGGAAGCAGCACGAAGGTCGCCATCCACATACCTTCCCAGGTTGGCATGCTGCCTTCCTTCGCCAGCTTTTCGCCGGTGATCGATAAGATGTGAAACGTGATGAAGAACAGCACGGAGATCACGACCGGCATCCCGAGTCCGCCTTTGCGGATGATCGCTCCAAGCGGCGCGCCGATGAAGAACAATACAAGGCAGGCGATCGAAAGCGTGAACTTGCGGTGCCACTCGATGTCGTACTTCAGCAGCGAATAATAGTCCGCATAATAATCGTTGGAAACCGACTCGGCATACGCTTTTGCGCTGCGGGCAATGTTGCTGGCGGTTTCGAGAATGTTCAGCTTTTCCTCTTTTGAATACGCCTGAAAATATTTTCCATTCTCCGCATCGCTCACGTTCGGATCGGGGTTATCAATGTATGGCATCGAACGCATGTAATAGCTCTTTTTAAGCTGCGTTCCGAAGTTATACTTTCTTTTATCGATCTTGTTGCTGAGCGAATCCACCGTTTTCTGCAGCTGGCTCAGGTTCAGCATCTGGTAGTTGTTCTTGAACAGGTCCTCGTTGGTGCGGCTCATCTTGAATTCGGAAAGGTCGAAGCGGATCACCCGCTCCTCGAACTTATCGCGGATCAGCGGATGGGTCCTCGCATCCTTTTCATTGTCTGCCATCTCCTTATAGCTTACACCATCGCTGAGCGTGAGCACAAGGTAATTTTTGTCGGCCGTCTCCTCCATCTTCCCTTTTTGAGCGGAAAGCACAATGGTGTTCCCCTGCAGGGCGCGGTGATCGTAGATCATCACGTTGCGAAGGGTTTTGCCGTCTTCCTCCTTTTTGCCCACGCGGATGCTGAAGCCGTCAATGCTGTTATTGAACACACCGTCCTTGAAGAGCAATGCCGGCTTCGATTCGCGGACATCGTACAAGAGCGATCCCGCTTTCAGGTTGGTATACGGAAGAATGTTGTTTGAAAAGTAAAAAGCGGACGCAGAAAGCAAAAACACGGTGATGATAAGCGGAAGCATGATCCGCTGCAGCGACAGGCCGGAGCTTTTCAGCGCCGAAAGCTCAAAATGTTCGCCGAGGTTCCCGAAGGTCATGAGCGATGAAAGCAGGATGGCCAGCGGCAAGGCCATTGGAATGGTGGTGAGGGAAAAATAAAAGAAGAGCTCCGACAAAACGCCTGCACCCAGCCCCTTGCCTACAAAATCGTCGATGTACTTAAAAATGAACATCATGAAGAATACGAACATGGCAATGAAAAACGTCATCACGAAAGGGCCCACGTATGACTTGAGTATAAACTTGTGCAGGGTTTTCATAGCTTAGCAAAGATAATAATAAGTATAAGAAAAACAGGAGCCGCAGCAAGGCAAATATCGTGCTGTATTATGCCGCGCGTTTTAAGATCCTCAATGAGTGGTCCATCCAGGGCGCTTTGCTGTTCCGCAGCAGCAGGTATACAATAATGGTGGTTAGCACGCCGATCAGCGAACCTGCATACACATCCTCGAAGAAATGCTGCGAAAGGTAGATCCGCGAATAGCCGATGGTAAGGGCAAAAAGGAAGCAGAAGAATTTGAGGCCCTTGTTCTCTACGATGAGCGCAATGGAAAAATAAAGCGCAAAGGCGCAGGTGGTGTGGCCGGAAGGAAAGCTGTTGTAATAATTATTTTCCATGCCGGGCACGAGGTACAGGTCGTGAAGGCCTTCGAAAAATTTGGCCGGTCTTACCACATCCGCGAATAACGTATGCTTGAGCGTTTGCGTAATGACCGCCGAGACCAGGCTCGCAAGCGCGGTGATCAGGGCATACCTGAATTTGACGGTGAGCAGTACCACCACGGTGATGATGGCAATGTAGCCGTCACCGAAATAGGTAAGGTACTGAAAGAATCCATCAAAGAAAGGATTGTGAAAGCGGTTGAACTCCAGGTGTGTTTCCGCCTTGGTATTGGCAATGATGAGCATTGCCCCGGCAAGGAGGAACAACGCGTATGGAATAAGAAAAGGAAAATTGTTCCTGGAAACAGTTCTCACATCAAGCTGATTTATGCTGCAAAGATAAGGGAAAGGCTTACATCACAAATTAATACGAGCCGATCACGTGCAGCAGCTTGTTCACCTGGCTGTCCCACAAGCGCTTGGATGTTTCAAGATCGGAACCTTCATCTGCAAAGTCAACGATGATCAGGGAAATATCTCCCGTGAGCTCGTCCTTTTCGATGCGGAACTCGAAATAGGTACCTTCCGGCTTGTCGACCCACTGCATGCGCACATATTTATCGTCCTTGAAATTGAGCAGGCGGGCTTTTTGCTCGCTGCCATCCCAATAGAATGTGAAAATGCCGTCCCGGATGTTCACGTCGTCGGCAAACCATTCAGAAAGGCCGCTTGGCGAGGTGAGGAATTCATACAGGATGCCGGCGGATGTTCTTACCACATACTCCAGCTCAAATTTGCCTTTCGGCTCTTTTTTAGGCGCTGAGGACTTTTTCCCTGAATCAGGAGGCAAAGCCACAGCAAGGGAAGCCATTGGATTTACGAAGGTCTGGATGAGCTTCGGCTTTTTAGGCTGTGCTGTTTTCTTTTTGGTAGAGCGGATGATCTCTTCGATCAGCGGATCGATCTCGATCGCCGGCTCGTCATCATCATCGGCTTTTTTGCTTTTTTTACCCCTGCGCGCAGGCTTTATCTTTTCAGCCTTCGGAAGCTCCGGTTTAGCAGGTTTAACCGGCTTCACCGGTTTAGCTGCTTTGGTCGCTGTTACCGGTTTTTCCTTCTCTTTTTCCTTTGCGGGAGCCGATTTTTTTAGGGTTGCTTTCGCAGCATGCTTTACAGGCGTTTTAGCTTTTACCTGTTTTACAAGGACAACAGGCTTTTGAATCTTTTTAGCAGGCTTTTTTGCCGCCGCTTTGGGCTTGGGGGCAGATTTTTTAAGCGGCTTTTTGGCTATTTTCTTAGGTACTACCTTCTTTATGCTCTTTTTTACCGCCGCCTTGGCTGCAGTTTTGCCTGCAGTTGCCGACTTAACAGCTTTTTTCAGGCTTTTTACCGGTTTTACTGATTTTTTGGTGATGGACTTCTTCGACACAACTTTCTTTATTACCTTTTTAACAACGGCTTTCCCGGAAGGCTTTGCAGCTTTCACAGGTTTAGCGGCCTTAGCGCCCCTGGCAGGCTTGCCTTTAGCTGCTTTTGTAACAGGCTTCGCAGCAGCCTTTTTAGCTGGCTTTGCTGCCTTTTTTGCCGGTTTTTTCATCGTTTGTTTCTTACTCATTTCAGCTCAAATTTGAACAAAAATTTACGCAATATATAAAAAAAAACTAATTAGTCAATACCCCCCAAACGTTAAAAATATTTAAAGCAACTATACAAATGGAAAGATAAATACTATATTTGCGCCCTCAAAAACAATGGCGAGGTAGCGGGGAAAGGTAATAATACATACATGGCGAGGTAGCTCAGATGGTTAGAGCGCAGGATTCATAACCCTGAGGTCTCGGGTTCAACTCCCGATCTCGCTACGAAGCCCCAACAGCCGTTGGGGCTTTTTTATTTATGCCTGTTTGTTTCTGTGCGGGTGCATCAATTAAAGCGAAGTTCTTTTTTAATCTCATATAACGAGGTTTAAGCTATTACCAAATCCCCTTAATCTCGTTAACTTGTCGTACTTTTGCGCTTAAACACAGCGCTCCTGAATTATTGCTACTCCCTTTAAGCTCAGTAACGTCAATATTCATTTTTATAATCTTATCTTATATGAAAAAAGCGACTTTTGCTTTTGGTGCCAAGGCTATTGCCTTTACTTTCCTTTGTTCTTTATCAACAAAGTTATTTGCACAAACAAACCCGACAGCCCAGAATTTACCTTACTCTCAAAACTTTGGTACAACAACATTTACCTCTATGCCGACAGGTACAGCGGCATGGACGGTAACGAGCTCACCGTCTGGCAGTCAGACACTTGCTGAAAGCAGCACGAACAATGGGAATGCCAGTGTTTCGGCTGCGACAACAGCTCAAAATACAGGCGGATTTTATGGATATGCCACTTCTTCCAACGGACGCGCGTATATTCAACTTGACAATAATACCGTAACCGGATCGGATCAACTGGCTTGTGCTATTAACACAACTGGATGGACCAACGTTTTAATCTCCTATAACATAGAAATGATATCTCCCAAGGCGGAATATGCGGGCGTTATATTGCAATATAGGGTAGGTACATCAGGATCCTGGACAACCATTTCAGGCAGTACTTATTTGCACAGCAGCAGCGATAGAAGCGCAGGAAATGTGGATAATTTCACGAATTTGAGTTTGCCAACAGCAGCTAGTAATCAAGCTATTGTTCAACTCCGCTGGGCAACCTGGAAAACAACAGCGAGTCCAACCGGAAAAGCTTCCGGCATTGGAATAGATAATATCTCCGTTACCGGCTCTACCCTGTGCTCACTGGCAACGGCCTTCCTTGCTGATTCAACTGCCGGGGCATCGTCTCCGGAAACCCAAATTATGAAAAACAAATGGTATAAGTTTTATTCTCCTATCAATAAAGTGAAAATAGATGTCACCACCTTACCTGGCACTTCAAGTGATAAAGCCACGAAGATAGTTTTGTGGGCCGGCGCCTGCAGTAGTCTTGTTCAGATAGCCACTGACACAATATCGAGCACTTCTGATACTACATTATCTATCACGTCGACATCTCTTACGTCGGGCCTCTTTTACTATCTGGAAGTTATAAAAACGAATTCAACGAACACAATTACTTACACGATTCACAAAGCGTATAAATTATCTGTTCCTTCCTGTGTTTCAGATATAGATTTTTGTCCTGCTTCGGTTTCTATTCCAGATGCCTGCGATGTGGTTTGCAATGGAAATTTTGAAACTTTGGTTTACGAACCAGGTTTCTATAGCGAAATATACAACTCATGTGGCTGGGATAATGGTAATCAGGGTACGGCCGATTTTTTCTCAATTGGGTCTACAAATCCAGCAATGGCTGGAGTACCGAATAATTATTTCGGAGCTCAAACTTCACATTCAGGTACCGCCCATGCAGGCTTTTTTGCACATATAAATGGAGCGGCTGGTGGTGGAAATCCTGAGTATCATGAATATATTTATCAGGAACTTCGTTATCCATTGCAAGCAGGGGTTACCTATCAAGTTTCATTTTGGGTTTCAAGATCCGAACGAACAGCGTATGCAACCAATGCAGTAGGGGCTTATTTTTCAACATCAAACCCTATTGTATTGGGAGATGGACTTATGCCCGTTACGCCGCAAATCACATGTTCACCCACTTTTGTGGACGATGCTTTGGCCTGGACTCAAATTTCAGGTTCATTTGTCGCCGCAGGAGGAGAGTCCTTTATTACTATAGGTGATTTTGCCGCCTGGAATACCTCTACATTGGGTTCGGCTCCCTTGCTTTCTTCGTCATTTTCTGTCTCAGAAAGCGGTTCCGAATTCGTGTATTATTATTTGGATGATGTTTCTGTTAAGCCAGTTCCGTACACAATAACTGCAACACCAAACCCAGTTTGCCTGGGTAGCACGGTGTCACTTGCCAGCCATATAACTGCCGGGACCGGATGTGTGACGGGTTCTGCGGACCCTTCCTTAGCCTGGACGTCGTCACCTTCCATTACAATTTCCCCTTCTACCGGAGTTACTGCCACAGCAACTCCAACAGCAACAGGTACAATAACCTTTACCGGAGCCATTAACTATTTTACTGGATGTTCTGAATCTCATTCTCAAGCAGTGACTGTTAACCCTCTTCCTACTGTAAGTGTACCTGCAAATATATCTGTGTGCGCTGGTAGCAATATTGCGGCCACCACTTTCACCAGCACTCCCACGGGTGCCACTTTTGCATGGACCAACTCTAATCCGGCAATAGGAATAAGCGGATCAGGTACAGGTAACGTCCCGTCATTTAACGCAACAAACGGCGGAACTACGTCCATCACCGGAACCATTTCGGTTACAGCAACTTTAAATGGTTGTACAGGTCCACCAAGTACATATAATATTACAGTGAAGCCAATTCCTGCTATGACAGGGACTTATTCCAATATAAGTGTTTGCAAAGCGGCTTCAACAGCAGCCATCACCTTCACAGCAGACGTTTCCGGCACTACCTTCTCCTGGACCAACTCAAATACAGCGATCGGACTTGCAGCTTCAGGTACCGGAAATATTGCTTCTTTTGTAGGTACGAACACTACCTCTTCACCAATTTCAGGAACTATCACAGTAACTCCAAGCGCGAACGGGTGTTCAGGAACTCCCATCACCTTTACCATCACTGTAAATCCAATTCCTGTGGTCACCGTAAATTCACCAACTGTCTGTAGCGGCGAAGCTGCATCCCTAACTGCCGGTGGGGCGACCTCTTACAGCTGGAGCGCCGGGGCAATTTCAACAGGTGTGAATACTGCGACTGCTTCCCCGTTAACCACAACTTCGTATACGGTTACAGGAACAACGAATTCGTGCTCTGCGACTGCAGTGTCGACGGTAACAGCGCTACCTCTGCCCGACGCACCAATCATTACCGGTCCATCGGCATGCCTCGGATTACCCACGTATTACACAATCACCAATTTTAACAGCGCAAATACCTACTCTATTGGTCTCACTCCTCTGTTACCTTCTCCCGGAACAGTAGGCTCCTTAAACACAACAACAGGAACTTTTCCTGTGACCTGGACATCTTCATCAGGCGGGACCATTAACATTACGGTAACGGGAACAAATGGTTGTGAAAATTATGGCGACCTCAGCGTTCTACCGATCACCTGCGTGTGCGGTTCAAATATCTCTACCCTTTCGTGGTCAAATTCATTTACCCTAAGCTCGTCAACACTTCATTATCTCGGAAACAACGCCACAGTCACCGGTAACAATGTTGTTTTAAGCAATGTTTCCATCACCGTTGCCCCGGGCTACCAGATTTATATTGGTTTAGGTGCAAAACTCACTTTAGATCATTGTCACATCTATGCCTGCACGGATATGTGGTCAGGAATTTTTGTGGACGATGGCGGCGTTCTGGATATTACCGGAGGTACGCTGATTGAGGATGCTTTAACCGCGGTCAACATCCCAAGCAATACCACAACAGCCAGCGTCCTTGATGTGAATGGTGCTATTTTCAATAAAAATCAGGTCGGGATTGCGATCACAAATTATACGCGAACAATTTCGCCATATCCTTTCAGTATTCTCGACGCCATATTTACAAGCAGGGATATATCCTACACCCTATCTACATGGGCAACAACTGCCTCATTAAAAACACTTGTTAACAGCGGAACGTTGAGCGAGCATTATTACGTGGGCGATCTTGCAACGGCTACATTAAAAGCACCTTTAGCTGGGGCAAAACCTTTTGAAGGGATTGAGTTGACTGATGTCGGAACAGGTTCTTATTTTGATGTGACTATTGGAGGCAGCAATACAAACAGCACCCTCAATGTGTTCGATAACATCCGGTTTGGCATCAATGCCTTAAACAGCAATTTTACCTGCTACAACAATGCATTTCAATATATTTTAACTCCTGTTATTCACAGCCCCGGCGGTTATGCGATTAATGCAGCATCCAATGTTGCTTATCCAACTGCCCACCGATGTCGTGTAATGAGTGATCCTTCAAATGGAATGGGACCAAATGTTTTTTATGATTGCTCCTTTTCTATTAATGTTGACCGGTACCGGGACATCTCCATAAAGGAATGTGATATAAGAAGCACAGCCGAAACCACGACACCGAACTTGCGGGCGGGAGTTAATGGAATCTATGTAAAGACCCCGAATTGCACACAAATTACAATCGACCAGAATACATTAACAAATATCCAAAACGGGATCATTTTCTTTGGTGACGATGAAACAGCATACGGTATATTACCGGATTACCAGGACATTGGGCCTGTGGCAATTACTAACAACACCATACAGGCCAATTTATCAGGAAACACAATTACAGATCAATACGGATATATTGGTATCATTGCCAGCAGCCTTATGAATTATTCCAGCATTTCCGTAGGCGATCTTCCGATTCATAGTCCGGTTCCATACATTAATGTTTCAGATAACCACCTTCATGATCTGCACAATGGTATTGTAATGTCTAACTGGTTCAACTTTGAATATTCTACAACGTACAGATACGGAAATTATCCGCGCTGCAACAGCAATTATATCAGCCTGAGACAGATTGCATACCCTAGTACAACGCCGGATGTTCAATACGGAATTTATCATAACCTTGACTGGAACGATGAAATCATCGAAAATAACATTGACGGCTTTGGAAACGGGTTTGATGACTGGAAGGGCATTGTCTGTGAGGATAATGTTTATTCCCTCCATCAACGTGTTCAATGCAACAGAGCTTCAAATACAGGCACAGGCATTGAGTTCATTGGAGGATATGGCCCTACATCCTTTACAAACAATATAATGGAAGGGTCAGCAAAAGGCCTTATCCTGAATAATGCGGCAATTGGCACGCAAGGCTATTCTTCCTATTCCAGCATGAATACATGGCCCGCGAGCTCATACTCTTCAGGACAATACAAAACCTTTAATATCAATGTTTCAACTGGTGTGACCGATCCCTCACAGAGTATTCTGTATCACGACGGCGCCAGCGACCCGGATGAGGATCCGGAAACAGGTGGAATTGCATTTAATTCTTCTTTTCCAATTTCCCTATCTTCTACTTATTCTACAGCTTTGGGCAGCTTGGTTCAATTGACAAGTTCAAACACCAATAGTACCAATTGCACTGTTCCGACATCTATTATTGCACACTCGGGAGGCATATTGAGAAGTATGTCTTCCACTGGGAACCAGATTCAGCAATTAGAATTAATGGTCAGGGACAGCGTTCCTTACGATTATTTTGAAGATGAACAACGGATAAATTCCCATTTCTATGTTTACAAGCTGCTTTCTATTTCCCCTGCTCTTGCTGACAGTTCGAGCATATTGCAAAATTTTTATGCCGCTGCGCAGGCTGGCAACATCGGTAATTTATCCCGCGCACAGAATGCGTTGGCAGCAGGTCAGCTCGACAACGCCGAGAGCTTTATCGCATCTGTTTCCCCTGCAAATGACATAG
>Ga0157372_10004076_pt1 | contig 15659 bp, 11 predicted proteins | sample C55metaG_FD_115307 | JGI IMG/M metagenome (GOLD analysis project Ga0157372, IMG submission 115307) | Corn rhizosphere microbial communities from Kellogg Biological Station, Michigan, USA - C5-5 metaG | ecosystem: Host-associated > Plants > Roots > Rhizosphere > Soil | place: USA: Michigan... | reverse complement strand
GTGGTCGGCATCAACTTTGTAATGCCGGAAGACGGCTACGTCTCCATGCGCGATTACCACTTGCAGATGCAGATGCTCGACTATTTGCACTCTGTTTATCCGAAGGTGCACATCTCGCTGCACGCAGGCGAGCTTGCACCGGGCATGGTGCCGCCGGCCGGCCTCAGCTTCCACATTCGCGAGGCCATCAACCTCGGCCACGCGGAGCGCATCGGGCACGGCGTTGATGTGCTCTACGAGGACAATCCGCTTCGCCTGCTGCACGAGATGGCCACCAGGCACATCATGGTCGAAGTCAACCTGACCTCGAACGATGTCATCCTGGACGTCACCGGGTCGGACCACCCGCTTCATGCATATCTCGCTTCGCACGTACCCTTTGCCCTGTCTACAGACGATGAGGGTGTATCGCGCATCGATCTCACGCACGAGTATGTGAAGGCTGCAGATGACCAGGACCTGACCTATGCAGAGCTCAAGCAGTCGGCGCGTGCCTCGCTGGAGCACAGCTTCCTCCACGGCGAGAGCCTGTACTCGGCTCCGGACGACTTCGCCCATCGCAAGTCCGCCTGCGCTGCACCCATAACAACGAGCAGTACACCCTCGCGCAGCTGCCAGGCCCTGCTCGACGCGAACGAAAAAGCGGCGCAACAGTGGGAACTCGAGCGCCGGTTTGCCGTCTACGAGGCCTCGCTCCGATAACTCACGGATTCGGAATTGTCTGCGCTACACTCATCGCACAGAAATCAAGCCCCCAAGGAGACCCATGAAGCGCGCCATCGCCATCATTTTGGAGACGATCCTCTTCCTGTTCGTCTTTTTAGCCGGCTCGCTCCTGGTGGCTCTTCCGGCCGCGCACCTTCCCCAGTGGGACGTAAACCTCAGCGGAACGCGTTATTTCGTGCTCGATGGCCTGGTGTTCATGTTCGTCCTTTACGTGCTGTTTCTGTTGCTGGGTGCGGCACGCCATCGCCTGCGCTCGGCGGTTCTGACCTCAACTGTGGCGGTGGTACTCGCCTTGGTTCTGGGGTTGGCGATGAAGTTCGGCTTTGCTACCCACTGATTCTGTGAGACTTGGCGTTCGGGTCTCGAATTAATACCCTGCTATCCACACCCCACGTCTTACGATCATCGGGCAGGAGAGCCTCGGTTTGGTACTCTTTTCTTAGTAAATTTGCAGGGTTTTCGTGTCGTACCGGGCCGAAACCGCGTCTCATTTCAAACCCCCTGCACCCCACCGGTGCTATTGCGTACACCGTTTGGAGAAATGGATTCTCGATTGCGCATGAGTGAACGAATCCCTTCGGCCTGTCAAACGTTTCCCCCCACCACTTCCGTCGATCTTGCCGACCGCAAGATCGCGTACTTCTCCATGGAGATTGCTCTCCGCAAGGATCTGCCGACCTACTCCGGCGGCCTTGGCATGCTTGCAGGCGACACTCTGCGTTCCGCAGCCGATACTGGCGCCTCCATGGTGGCCATTTCGCTGGTCCATCGCCATGGCTACTTCCAGCAGCACCTGGACTCGTCAGGGCAGCAGACCGAGTCGGACGTGGTCTGGTCGCCCGAGACCGTGCTCCCCGATGCCGGCACCACGATCAGCATCAACATGCAGGGTCGCGATGTCACGATTCGTGCGTGGCGGCTTGATTTGGTCGGCGTCACCGGTCATGTGATCCCGGTCTTCCTGCTCGACACCGACATCGAGGGCAACGATCCCTACGACCGCACCCTGACCGACCACCTTTACGGTGGCGACACCTACTACCGGCTCTGTCAGGAAACCATCCTTGGTTTGGGCGGCATTCATCTGCTGCACGCTCTCGGCTGCCAGCCTGAGGTGTGCCACATGAACGAGGGCCACGCTGCGCTTCTGACGGTTGGCCTGCTCGAGGCACGCCTGAACGGTGCGCCGCTGCGCAACGCCTCCGAGAGCGATGCCGAGGCCGTGCGGCAGACCTGCGTCTTCACGACGCACACGCCAGTCCCGGCCGGGCATGATCAGTTCGGCACCGACCAGATGTACTCGGTCCTGGGCCATGAGCGCGCCTCCTGCATCGAGCGTTTCGGCGCGCTGCACAATGGCCTGCTGAACATGACCTACCTGGCACTGCGCTTTTCACGCTACGTCAACGGCGTTGCCATGCAGCACGGTAAGGTCTCGCGCGGCATGTTCCCTGAATACCGCGTCCACGCCATCACCAACGGCGTCCACGCGGCCACCTGGCTCTCCGACTCCTTTCATAAGCTCTTCGACAAAGAGATTCCCGAGTGGCGGCATGACAACCAGTACTTCCGGTCGGTCTACGGCATCGAGCCGCACTTAATTGCTGCCACACACGCGCGCGGCAAGCAGCGCCTCTTTGCTGCGGTCAAGGCACGCACTGGAGTCGATCTCGATCCGAATGTCCTGACACTGGGTTTCGCACGCCGCGCCGCCACCTACAAGCGCGCCACGCTGCTCTTTCGCGACGGTCAGCGCCTCCATGATCTCGCCGAACGCGTCGGCGGGCTGCAGATCTTATTTGCGGGCAAAGCCCACCCGGCCGACAATGCGGGTAAGGCGCTCATCCGCGAGGTCGTCGCCGATGCCGCGAAGTTCCAATCCTCCAAGCTCCACATCCTGTATCTCGAGAACTACGACTGGGAGCTTGGCGCGCAACTCACCAATGGTGTCGATGTGTGGTTGAACACACCGCGCCGTCCTTACGAGGCTTCTGGTACCAGCGGCATGAAGGCTGCGCTCAATGGCGTGCCCTCGCTCTCTGTGCTTGACGGCTGGTGGATCGAAGGCTGCGCCGAGAACATCACCGGCTGGGCCATCGAGGACTTCGACGACGAGGCACAGGAGGCCGAACAGCTCTACACGAAGCTCGAGACAGTCATCGCGCCTCTCTTCGCCAACAAGGATGCCTTCGCGCGCATTCGCCAGCACTGCATTGCGATGAATGGAACATTTTTTAACACGCATCGCATGCTCGGCCAGTACGTATCGAACGCCTACTTCCCGCAGGCAAGCTCCATTGCTTCGACGGACCAGGAGATCACCGACGATCTTCGCGAGCCGGTGCTCATCTAGTCCTACCGACTCACAAGCGCCTCCTCCTGGGGCGGCTGGATGGCCATGGATTCGTGGATGTCAGACGGCCGGGCAAGAATGTAACGTCGCAGCCGCTGCGCCGGTTTCTCCACCAGGAAGAGCGAAGCGCTCGCGGCAGCGATCGTCAACGCATACACCAACAGCATCCTTCCAACGAACACCCATCCATGCATCAGGTCTGGTGGCCCGTAATGGGTCAAGAAGTGGCCGATCACAAAGGTGTGGAACATGTAGAACGCGTAGGAAATGCTTCCCATGTACAGCATTGGCGCAGACGCCAGCCCTGGAAACCGGCGTTTTCTCACGACCACCGCATAGATGAACCGGAACAGCAGGTAGTTCGATAGTGAAATGCTCAGGTATATCTGAGACAGGTACGGAATGTGCGGAAAGACGGGCAGCATCAGAAATGCGGCCACCCAGATGTACAGAAGCGTATCCGACTCCAGCACTTTCATGACGCGCCGCAGTGCTGGGGTTAGCTTCTCCTCCGTCATGTACGCGCATGCCGCCAGCACGCCGAATCCCAGCCCATCCAGCCGGTAAAAGCTGTAGGTGAGATCCAGCGGCCAGTGAAAGACGTAAGGGATCAGCACCCGCAACAGCGTCGAGAACACCATCAGGCCAACGCCCATCCATGCAAGGATCGCCAGCTTACAATGCCGGACAGCATGCGGCCAAATCAGGTAAAACTGTTCTTCCACACAGAGCGTCCACAACGGCGAAAGAATGGGAACTCCGAAATGGCCGCTGAAGTTCGCAACAAACAAGAAGCAAAGCAGGATATAGCTTCTTCCCCACGGCACCGAGTGCCAGAAAAGGGCCATGGTGATCAGGAGGACCGGCACAATTCGCAGAGCCCGTCTCCAGTAGAAGTTATAAAAATAATGGGGCTTTTCCTTGTGCTCCAGCAGCAACGAAGTGATCAAAAAACCCGACAGCACGAAGAACACATCCACCGTCACATAGTCGTGCGAAGCGATCGTAGAAAGGATTCGCCGGAAAACGCCCTCGGTCGCAGGCACGGGGCGAACATCCTGAAGGAAGTGGTAAAAGCAGACAAGGAGCGCTGCCAAGCCGCGCAAACCAGCAAGTTCCGGAGTATACCGTAATCTGTTTTTCATCTAGAGCCCGACTTGGAAGGGTTACAGAATACGGTAATATTCGCGTTACGAACAACTTGATTCGACACCAAAACTTATGCAGCCCAAACCCGGCGATATCATCGAAGACTTCACCCTCCCCGACCAGGACGGCAACCCCGTTACGCTCTCGCAGTTCAAAGGTTCGCCCGTCATCCTCTTCTTCTATCCACGCGCCGACACGCCCGGCTGCACGATCGAAGCCTGCGGCTTTCGCGACCAGTTTGCAAAGCTTAAGAAAGCCGGCGCCGTCGTTCTCGGCATCTCGCGCGATACTGTGCGTGCGCAGAAGAAGTTCGCGGAGAAATACGACATCCAGTATCCGCTGCTGGCCGATGCCGACGAGATGCTCATCAAGCGCTACGATCTTCTCCGCAACAAGACGATGTACGGCAAGCCCGTCACCAGCGTCGCGCGCACCACGTTCCTCATCGGGCCGGATCGCAAACTCGTCCATGTCTTCGAAAACGTCAAGCCCGAAGGCCACGCTGAAGAGGTTCTTTCGCTGTTGAAGAAAAGTAAGAAGTAACTCTCACAGCAAGCCGCGTGCTTTCACCTCGAGATACTCGCTCACTGCGCGTACGCCGATCTCCTCGGCGGTCGTCTCCACAATGAGCACGCCTCGCCGCTCGAGCTGCGCTATGGTCTCACGCCTGCGCTCCAGCATCTCCTGCGCTGCAGCCGAGTGGAACATCTCCTCGCGCGTCTTCGGCACGCGTGCTGCGAGTTCCTCCAGTTCCGGATGCTTCAGCAGCACGAGCACGACGAGATGCCGGCGCACGAGTTCACTCGCTGCAGTCACCAACTCCGGCCTGCCTGCAGAGTCCACAAGCTCGGTGATCCACACCATCAGCCCGCGCCGCCGCTGCAGGTTCTTCAGACGTGCGACCGCGTTCAGATGATCGGCCTCCGCAGCCTCGGCCCGCGTCTGGCTGAGCAGATCCAGCAGCAGTCGGGTATGCACTACGCCTGCGCCCGGTGGCAGCACCTGTTTGATCTCGCGCCCGTATGCCATCATGGCGAACTTATCGCCCGAGCCGCCGACAACCTGTGCCAGCATCACCGCTGCCGTCGTCGCCTGGTCCAGTTGCGTGACCGTCATGCGATGCGCCCAATCCCGCTCCATCACGGTTTCGCCGACGAGCTCCGGCTCTCCGCGCCGCAGTTCGAATGCTGTCCGCGACAGACGCCCTGCGTCCAGCACAACCCACACCTGCTGTGATCGCTCTGCCGTGAACTGCCGTGCCACAAGCTTGCCGCGCCGGGCTGTCGCGGTCCACGAGATACTGCGCAGCTCATCCCCTTGCTGAAAGTCGCGCATGCTCTCAAACTCACGGCCTGTGCCGCGCAACTGCAGCTTGCGCCGTTGCAGCTCAATCTGCCGAGCGCGCAACAAGAAGAACGCCGCGCGCCCACGGCTGTCCTCGTGCGCAGGGAACACGCGCACGCGCTGTGGGCTCTCTATAGCTGTTAGAGGCTCCGCCACCGCCCATCGCTCGACTAGCCGTAGTGCCCCGCGATAGTGCAGAAAGATCTTGCCCATAGCAAAATCCCCACGCTCTGCCGGCCAGATCGTTTGCGCGCAGATGGCCTCCTCCCGCGGGAAGACCTCAACGCGTTGCACCTCGGGCTTTGCAGTCAGCGCCGGATGCAGATCATCAACGACACGCGCGCCGATCACAGTATCCGCATCCATTCGCACGCCGATCTCCAGCCGAGTCGGCTCGCCCAGCTGAGGCGAATCGAGAAACCTTCGCGTAACGGTGAGCGCCTCAGGGCGGGGAAGCTGCGCCGCATCCAAGATGCATAGCACCAGGAGCAGCGCATCCCATGCGAGCATGAACCAGATGCGCCGCGGCTGCCAGAACGCTGGAACCGCCAGCGCCAGTCCCGCGCAGAATAGCAACAAGGCTCTCGCCGTCAGGCCGAAATCCGCCCACCGGCCAAGCCGTCCTATGGGCTTAGCTTTCGCACTCGCGGACTCTGGGATCAGTGTCTGCATCGTTACTTAGGCACCGCCGTTGCTGCGAGGACCTCACTCACAACACGATCGGCATCCAGACCCTCAAGCTCTGCCTCCGGCCGCAACACCAGCCGATGCCGCAGCACTGGCACAGCCGCCTCCTTGATGTCGTCAGGCACCACGAAGTCGCGGCCTTCTCGCGCGGCCATCGCCTTTGCAACCAGTAGCAGGGAAGTGCTCGCACGCGGACTCGCTCCCAGCGCAATCGCCGGCCATTCGCGCGTCCTCCGCACGACAGGCAGCAGATAATCGAAGATGGCCGGCTCAACGCGCACGGCACGAATCTCTCGCCGCGCCTGCGCCAGCATCGCAAACGGCACAGCTTCAATCGGCGTGTCCGCTAGCCCGGCAGGTTCCGTCGCCGCATGGTGTCGCTCCAGCACGACGCGCTCATCCGCTACTTCCGGATATCCCACTTTGATCTTCAGCAGAAAGCGGTCGAGCTGCGCCTCAGGCAACGGGTACGTCCCTTCAAATTCCACCGGATTCTGCGTCGCGAAAACCGTGAAGAAATCGTCGAGCGCATGCCTCTCACCATCCGCCGTCACCTGCCGCTCCTCCATCGACTCAAGCAGCGCCGCCTGCGTGCGCGGAGGCATGCGGTTGATCTCATCTGTCAGCAGAAACTGCGTGAACACCGGACCCTTGTGAAACGAGAACTCTCCCGTCTTCGGCGAAAACACACTCGTGCCCAGGATGTCCGCAGGCATCATGTCCGGCGTACCCTGCACGCGTCGGAACTCGATTCCCAGAAACCTCGCCAGCGTCTTCACTGCGAGCGTCTTCGCTACACCCGGCACGCCCTCCACCAGCGCATGGCCACCGCACAGCATTGTCAGCAGCGCCTGGGCAACTGCCTCCTCCTGCCCGGCGATGATGCGTCCGATCTCCTGTTGTCCGCGCGCAAACAATTCGTTTGCTGTCGCTACTCCTTCACTCATTCACTGCTCCTCACAAATGCAATGTTCAAAAACCACTCACGCGACTCTTACGGCACCAGCATCACGCGCGCGTCCGCTGCGAGCAGCGCCGCGAATCTTCTCTGCATCCTCCGACAACGCACGCGAGATCGCCAGCGCCTCACGAAACGTTGGACTCTCCTTCGCTGCATCATTCGCTTTTTCGAGATGCAGTCCCACGGTTGTCCAGTCTCCGCCCAGCCGTGTCTTCAACGCGCTCACGATCGCTTGCGGTCCTTCATCAACCACCCCTTGCGGCACGCCGGCATCGCGCACGAGAACGCGCAGCAGTCTTCGTCGCGCTGCTTCCGTCGCTGCAATCGTTGCGCGCGCCTTCTCGTACAAATCACCCATAGAAGACGCAAACTCTACCGGTGAAGTCCTCGGCACCATCACCGGCGAACGCAGCGGTCCATTTCTGCGGCTGAAGCTCAGCACCAACAGCGTCGCGAGCAGCGTCACCTGCGCGATGAGCCACCATATAGGCAACCCATGTGCCGTTTCCCACAAGCCTGGCACCGTCTCATGCAGCGACTCGTCCCAAAGCACGGCTCGTCCATCGCCAAGGCTCAGCAGAAGAAGTCGCAGGTCGGCCGCCGTCTTCACATCCGCGTTCGTCAGCGGGTTGGCGGAACTCCACCACACAGCTTCGCCATGTCCCACGCGCATCCGCACCACAACCGCATCGGGTCCACAGCGATGCGCAACTTCCACCGTCCCCTTGCCGGCCCAGGTCCCCTGATCCACAATCTCAACGCGCCCCGCTGCCGCCAGAGGCCCGGCCGCGGGGTTCGTGTGACATATTCCCGTCATGAACGTTGTTGGCGGCTCCATCCTTCCGGTGGGAAGCAGCAGTGCTCCCGTTGGACCGGTCGTGAGTACGCGTCCTCCCTGCTCGAGAAAGCGCTTCAACGCAGACGCAATCTTCTCTTGATCGCGTGGAGAATACAGCGGAGCCGCCAGCACCAGCGTCGTATGCGCGGCATCCACGTGGCTGAGGTCGCTGATCGGTCGCTGCCAGCGCGATGGTGTTCTTCCAATCACCTGCAGCATCAGAAATGCAGCCTTCGCTCCCTGTGGCCCGTTGTTGTAGGTCGTCGGCCGCACATCGTCCTCTGCTGTGCCGGGGGCCAGCACGCTCACTATGATGATCAGCAGCAGAATTACTCCGCTCATCCACAGCACAATCCGGCGGTCGCTCCAGCGTTCACTCACGCTTTACCTCCAGCGACAGAGTCACGTGTGCGATCGTCAGCCAGCCTCTCAAAGCTCTCCCGCGCCGCGCCGAACTCCTCCGCACTCGCCTCGCGGTGTCCGTACCAGCTCTGTTCAAGTGAATTCGTCAGTCCGTGCAACTCGCGCTGCTCGCTCGACCCCGCCTTCAACAGCCGCACATACTCGCGTGGCGTGCGCGAAGGATTATGTCTCCACGCTCGCCTGTTTTCCATGTGCACAATCGCTGCCCAATAGAGCGCGTGAATCGCCTCTCGCCAGGCGCCTTTTGCCGACTCCCGCTCGGCCTGCCTCCACCAGTCTTCCGTCTCGCGACCCCAGGCGCTACTCTTCGCCGGTTCGGCCTGCAGCGCGACACGCAACCGTTGCCGCTGCACCATCCGCATGACCCACACCAGCAATCCCACCGCGGCCGCGATGAACAGCAGCCACTCGAGCGTTCGTCCCACCCACGGCGATTGCGTAGTAACGCGATCGATGCCGACAAATATCTGAATAATAGCGTTGACAATCCTGGCCTTGACGCGGTCCCACAAGGTTGGCTCGGGCCGCTGGAATTCTGCGCCTGCAAGAATCTTCTCCACCGCTGCCTGCGCATGTGCGAACTCTGCCTGTTGTTCCTCTGTCAGGCTTGGCACGCTCGCAACGTGCGGAGCTGCCGTCTGCTGAAGAGTTCCTTGCGCCGCATGCATCTGGGCAGCGGCCACTGCGGCGCACGCGCTCAATGCAGAGACGAGCACCCACGACCGCACGCGATCGATCCTGCGATGTCGCTGACTAGAGCCCTGCAGCATCACTCGCCGGTTCACCTGTCTCGAGCGTAGGCGGCGCGCTGCCACCTGTTCCGGCGCCACTCGTCCCCGCGCTGGCCCCGCCATCCAGCATCAGCAGCAGGTCGAGTCCATCCTGCCGTACACGCTGATCGAAATACACCAGCGACAACCCGATCATCACCACGGGAACAACGACCGAGTAAGCGAGAAAGTTCACCAGCAACAGGACCACCTGGAGGCCGATATGCTGCTGACCGTGCCTCGCCCCAAGCATGATCAGCAGATCCAGAGGCGCCTCGAGCATGCCCACAACAATGAACAGGCACCAGCCGATCAAGAAGACCACGAAAATCCGTCCCTTGGCGCCGGTCGTCAGCGCTTTGCTGCGGCGCATCGCCGCCCGCACCTTCAATCCTTCCAGTACAGCGGACTGCACTCCCAGCGAGTTTCGAATAAACGCGATCACGCCATAAGCGGTTCCACCTGTGATTCCAAGAAAGATCAATGTGCCGCCGATCCACGGTGAGTGAATCTTCGCCGGCCCCATCACCAGGAGCAGTCCCGGCCCTGCGACCAGCAGCGGCAACCAGAGGCCGCTCCATATCTGCCATACAGCAATGCCGACAAACCGCAGGCAGCGCGCGGCAACCGCGCGGATCGCTTCGCCGATGCCCGTTCGCCGTCCCAGGTACACCTCGCTCAGCGCCCACACCGTAGCGGCCTGCACGATCGCCGACACCAGCAGCACCGGCAGAACACCGATGCCGCCGCAGATCTGCCGCAGCATCGTCTCGTGGTGAAGCTGCGCCTTTGCCTGATACGGATTTGGAAACAGGCCATGGAAGATCAGCATCTGGGTCGCATTCACCAGCAACTGCACCACCGCACTCAGCGCCCCAATCCCGACAAACAGCCAGAAATTTGCCCGGTACACCGCGAAGCTGCGATCGAGAATCTCACCCAGGCTCAACGGCCGCAGTGCGTACGCTGGTTGCTGACGATAGTCGCCACCCGCAACCACTTCCGTACCATGCGCCGTCGACCATCCTCCAGAACTCATCGTGTCTTTTCCTCAATGCACATACTTGCTCGCACTCGCGAAAACTGCGGTAAAACTTACGTTTGCCCGCAAGCATAGCACTGTCCCGCGTTCGTCACTGCCGCTTTCGTTCTGCCGCACAATCCCCTTTCGGGGGAGGGGATTACCTTCGTGATGCTGCTAAATTGACCACCTCGGGCAAACCTCAGCGCCCATGGGCCCAGAAGCAATGCATCATGCGAGGAGCCGCCAGTTTACCCGAGAGTTTTTTGGAGGAGCACCTTTCAGGCGCGAGCTCCTCCGGGGCAACCCCGTGCCCTACTGTCGCGCCGCGCAACACTGGCTCTCGAGCCGCAGGGTGGAGGATCGGAATGTATACGCCGAGCGGAGTTGGCCCCCGCCCCCACGGGGTCCCCGAACAGCTTGCTGGCAGGGGTGCACACCATCGAACCCGCACATACGTCCGCTTTCTGTTTCTTGCCCTCCTGCTTCTTGCAGGATGGGCATCTGCCTCCGCGCAATCGCTCTCACCCGGCGGTCCCGTGGACTTTGGCGGCACCCCTGTCGGCAACACCTCCGGCCCCACAACACTCGTCTTCTCGGTCCCGGCCGGTGACTTCGTCGTAGTCAGCTCCATCACAGCCATCACCGAAGGCGCTCCAAACAAAGACTTCGCGGTTGCCGGTCAGACCTGTGTTGGCAGCTTCACCGGACCCACCACCTGCAACATCATCCTCACCTTTGCGCCCAGCGCCCTCGGCCTTCGCCTTGGTGAGCTCGTAGTCAAGGACGGCAGCGGCAACGTAAGCAACCACGTGCCCCTCCGTGGCACCGGCCTCGGTCCTCAGATGATCGTCTCCCCGGCGTCGGCCGTCGCCACTGCCTCGCTCACCGGCATTACGCCAACCGCCATCAATCCCTCCTCCACCGTCTACGATGGCGCCGGCAATCTCTACACCGACGATGCTCTCAACGGCCGCATCCTGGAGACGACCCCCTCCGGCACCACAACGCTGCTCGCATCCATTCCTGCCTCGACCGCCGCTGCTCCGTTCTCTTCGATCGCCATCTCCGGCGACGGCACGCTCTACGTGTCTTCGCCAAACACCGCCACCATCTACAAGATCCCCCAGGGCGGCTCCCCCACGGCCCTCCCCACGCCCGGAGTCACGCTGCTTCAGCCCGCCGGTCTCGCGCTCGATGGCTTCGGCTACCTTTACGTCGCCGACGCAGGCGCTAACCAGATCGTCCGCATCGACGTTGAGAATGGGTCTTCGCCAACCGCACTCACGCTCACCGGCCTCAGCACCGCGCTCTCCAGCCCGCAAGGCCTCTCCGTCGATGCTGCCGACAATCTTTACGTCGCTGACGCGAATAACAACCGCATCGTCAAGGTCGATCTGCACACAACCACGGGTTTCACCAACCCCGCGACGGTGCTTGCCATCTCCGGCCTCACGCTCTCCAGCCCCGAGGCTGTCGTAGTCAACGCCGCCGGCGGCCTCACCATCGCCGACACCGGCAACAAACGCCTCGTCGAGCTTCCGCTGAGTGGCTCACCTTACGTCATCACGCTACTCAACCCCTCGGCCCCGCCTCCGAACCTCGCGCTCACCACACCCGCGGGCATCACCCTGCTCCCCACGGGCGACCTCCTCGTCTCTGATACCGTCGTGGGCCTCGTTCAGGTCACGCGCACAACATCGTCGCTCATCTTCCCCACGCCGACCCTCGTCGGTTCGGTCGACACCACCGACGGTGACCTAGCGCTCAACGTAGAGAACACTGGCACCGCCCTCCTCACGATCTCCGGCTCAGGCTTCCCGATCATCAGCAACCCCGCCTTCTTCACCGATACAACAGGAACCTGCCCCAACAGCGTTACCGGCACCAACGGCACGCAGATCCCGAGCGGCGAGGCCTGCACGCTTGATGTCGGATTCAAGCCCACCATCAACGGACCGAATACAGGAACCCTGAGCGTCGCGGCATCCGGCAACGGCAGCGTCAGCGCGACGGTCAACCTCAGCGGCATCGGCTTCCACGTCCTCGACCACTTCACCGTCACCGTCTCGCCTTCCACCGTCACGCCCGGCGAGGCCACGACCATGACCGTCACCGCCATCAACAACGACGGCACGGTCGACACCACCTACACCGGCACCATCAACCTCACCTGCACCGACCCCGCCTGCGTCCTCCCCACCGGCGCCTACACCTTCACCGCCGGTGACAACGGCACGCACGTCTTCGCGTCAACGCTCACGCCACCGCTGAACTTCAACACCCTAGGCGTCTGGACCGTCACTGTCACCGACACTACCTCCAAGCCCGGCACCACCTATACGGGTACCAGCAATCCCGTCACCGTCATCACGACCCCGACCGTCACGCTTACCAGCTCGGTGAACCCGGTCAACCTCGGCTCAAGCACGACCTTCACCGCGACCGTCAGCTCGCCCTACGGCACGCCCACCGGCACCGTCACCTTTATGGACGGCGGCACAGTCCTCGGCACTGTCGCCCTCAATTCCAGCGGCGTCGCCACCCTCCCCGTCACCTTCGCGACCGCAGGCACGCACCCGATTACGGTCTCCTACCCCGGCGCCGGATTCTTCCAGGCTGCCAACTCTGCCGTGCTGAATGAGGTCGTTCAGACCTTCGCCACGACCCTCACGCTGGCCAGCTCCGTCAACCCGGTGAACGTCAATGCAAACACCGTCCTCACCGCGACGATCACCTCTACCTCCGGCACACCAACGGGTACTGTCACCTTCATGGACGGCACCACCGTCCTCGGCACCGGAACGCTGAACGCTAGCGGCGTTGCCACACTCAACGTGTCGTTCTCCACGCCCGGCAACCATCCGCTCACGGTCACCTATCCGGCTACTGGCCCCTCTTTGCCAGCGACTTCGGCCGTGCTCAACCAAACCGTCCAGAGCCTCGGCACGACCCTTGGTCTCACGACTTCAGTCAACCCAGTCGCCGTCAACGCAAATACCGTCCTCACCGCGACGATCAGCTCCAGCTCCGGCACGCCGACTGGCACCATCACCTTCCTTGATGGCTCCACGGTCCTTGGCACCGCTCCGCTGAACGCCAGCGGCATCGCGACTCTCACCGTCTCCTTCTCAACGCCCGGTACGCATCCGCTCACCGCCAGCTATCCCGGCGCAGGCGGCTTCTCCGCTGCGACCTCACCCGTCGTCAACCAGGTCGTCCAGAACTTCGCCACGACCGCGACCCTCACCAGCTCGATCAACCCCGTCCTCATCTCCAGCTCCACCGTCCTCACCGCGACCATCACCTCACCCGCCGGCACGCCTACCGGCACCGTCACCTTCTTTGACGGAGGCAAGTCCATCGGCGCCGGCACGCTGAACTCCAGCGGCGTCGCCACCCTGACGTACACGTTCTCGACGAACGGTCAGCACATCCTCACAGCCAGCTATGCGGGCAACGCACCGTATCAGCCCGCGAACGCCGGGCCACTGACCCAGGTCGTCGAAGACTTCTCACTCGCGCTCGCTACGGGCTCAGCAAACTCGGCGAAGATCATCCTGGGCCAGAGCACTCAGTTCAACCTCGTCGTTTCGCCCATCGGAGCGAACTCACTCGCAGCCCCTGTCGCGCTCACCGTCACCGGCCTTCCCAGCGGCGGATCCGGTTCATTCGCTCCGGCTAACGTCGCTGGTGGTGCAGGCATCACTCCGGTCGTCCTCACTGTCAACGCGCCGCCGCTCACCTCATCAATGCGGCAGCCCGCCAATCCTGCGCATCCGTCCTCGCGCCGCAACGCCCCGGCCTTCCTCGCACTCCTGCTATTGCCCACGGGCTTCCTGCTCCGCCGGCGCCGCGCAGTGGTCCGCTTGCTCGTTCTCTTCGTCGGGCTCGGAGCCGCAGTTGGCCTCACCGGCTGTTTGTCCAACCAGGCGACCGGCTACTACGGCCAGATGCCTGAAACCTACACCCTCACTGTGACAGGAACCTCCGGGACGCTGACCCACACTGTGGTAGTAACCCTCACCATCGACTAAGCCTTGGAGACCGCCCCCACAATGCACGCGCGCCTCACCCAAACCAGCCGCGCCGCCCGCAGCCTGTACCGCTGGCTCCTGCTGCTGGCGGGTCTCTTCGCGCTCGCGCTGCTCGCAACTAGTGCGAACGCGCAGGCCAGCGGCGACTTCAGCATGATGTATCTCCAGGACCAGACGCGCTTCGTTGGCAACCAGCCCAACACTTACTTCAGTCTCCGCGGCGCATCTGTTGAGATGGCCTATGCTCCATGGAAAGGGCTCGGCTTCGTCGCCGGCGGCACAGGCACCGCGGGCACCAACCTGCGTAGCGTCGTAGACATCCACACCGTTACCTTCTTCGTCGGCCCGCGCTACACCTACAACCTCGGCCACATCAGCCCCACCGCCTGGAACCGCAAGGGCAGCATCTTCGTCCAGGGCAAGTTCGGTTATGCCTTCGCAACCTCCGGCCAGTACCCGGTCAAAGGTGTTCTCACCAGCAACGCCTCCTCGCTCGACCTCGAGGGCGGTGGCGGGCTGAACCTGCACATCTATCACCGCTTCGACCTCCGTCTGGTGGAGGTGGACGTGGTCCACACGCGCTTCCCCAATGGCGCTGAAAACGTCCAGAACAGCGTTCGCGTCGCAACCGGCATCAACTTTCATATCGGCTACTAGGCGGCCCGCAGTTTCGCATAGAAGAAACCGCCAGCCCGAACCGGCTAAAGCTGTAAATATCGTGTAGCGATTTTTACGCTCGACTAAACTTGAGCTCTCGCCGGCCCCGGAATCGCCATGACGGATAGATCCCCTTCAGCACGAGGCGATTCGCCCTCTCTCGCGCAGGCTGCCAAGCATCTCCAACTGCTGGTCGAAACCGGCCTGTTGCTCGCGCATGAGCGCTCCATCGATGTGATCGTTCAGGCGGCTCTCGACGCCGGCCTCAAACTCTGCGGCGCCGCCTTCGGCGCTTTTTTCTACAACAGCCTCCCCGACCACGGCCGCTACTACCAGCTCTACAAAGTCGCCGGGGTCGACCCGGCCGCGTTCTCCCGCTTCCCCATGCCCCGGCCCACCGCCGTCTTCGCCGAAAGCTTCGTTCACGGCCGCATCCTCCGCTCCGGCGACATCACGCAGGATCCCCGTTACGGCCACAACGCGCCTTACAAGGGAATGCCCGCGGGCCATCTGCCGGTCCGGAGCTACCTATCCGTTCCGGTCATCGGCCGCTCCGGCGAAACACTCGGCGCGATCCTCTATGGCCACCCCGACCCCGATGTTTTCAACGCAGAGTGCGAATCCCTCGTCGCGACCATCGCCGCCCAGACTGCCGTCGCCATGGACAACGCGAGCCCCACCGCAAACCTCACC
>Ga0157372_10004072_pt1 | contig 15673 bp, 13 predicted proteins | sample C55metaG_FD_115307 | JGI IMG/M metagenome (GOLD analysis project Ga0157372, IMG submission 115307) | Corn rhizosphere microbial communities from Kellogg Biological Station, Michigan, USA - C5-5 metaG | ecosystem: Host-associated > Plants > Roots > Rhizosphere > Soil | place: USA: Michigan... | reverse complement strand
TTGGCCGCGTCAAAGCGTTCTACGGCAATTTCGGAGTGCTCGTCCGCGCGCTCGCCTACATCCTCGCGCATGGAGGTCCGGGACTCCGCAACGCGACCATGGACGCCGTGCTCAACGCCGTCTACATCCGCAAGGGACTCGAGCCGTATTACGACTTGCCCTACTCGCTGCCGAACATGCACGAAGTGGTCTTCAGCGACGAGCGCCAGGCGAAGCTCGGGGTTCGCACTGGCGATATCGCCAAGCGCCTCATCGATTACGGATTTCACCCCTACACGGTGAGCTTCCCGCTGATCGTGCACGGCGCGATGATGATCGAACCGACTGAGACGGAAAGCAAGCAGGAGCTGGATCTGTTCGCGGATGCGCTGATTTCGATCGCTCAAGAAGAACAGGAGCATCCGGATGTATTGTCACGAGCCCCGCTTTCGACTCGTACAACCAAAGTGGATGAGGTGGCTGCCGCGCGAAAACCGATCCTGAAGTGGCGCGGATAAGGCGGCCTATTGTCCGCCGGCCTTCTGACCAGCTTTTTGATATGTATCGATCACTTTCTTCACGTACCAGCGGGTCTCGTTATAGGGCGGCATGCCCTGATACTTGTCGACGGCGCTCTCTCCGGCGTTGTAGGCGGCCAGAGCCTTCACCACGTCGCCGTTGTACTTGATCAGCAGTTCGCGCAACAGTCGCGTGCCGGCGTCGATATTCTGGGCCGTATCGTTCGGATCGGCGCCCAGCGTCTTAGCGGTTGCCGGCATTAGCTGCATCACGCCCACCGCGCCTTTGGGCGAAACTGCGTCCGGCCGGAATCCCGATTCGACTTGCGCCACACTCTCCACGAACTCCGGCGGAAGCCCGGACCGCCGCGCGGCATCGCGCAGCATCTGTTTTGGCCCCGGGGCCGCCGGAGCGGCGGTTTCCAGCTTGACTTCGGGCGTCTTCACGGTCACGGCGTCCGCCGGAGTGGTCACTTCTTCCTCTTCAAATCCGGATACCAGTTGGGCGGGTACTTCCGTCACTCCTCCGCCGTAGAACAGGCGGATCAGTCCTCCCGATTGCTCATGCCGGTCCGCGCGCAGTTTCAGGCCGCTGGAAAACACGACGTATTCTCCGGCAAAAACCGGAGCCGCGCTGAGGGCCAGCGCGATCAGCCCAAGTGCACACTTCATCTTGTAAGAACTGACGCGGGCCGGACGGCTGCCGTGCAGCATCATTTTGGCAGAAGGGCGAAGGCCACCATGCCCAGGCCGGTCAGAAACAACACCACCATCCCGGCCGCCAGCATGCCCACGCGCTCATCGCCCCCTTGAAACTCCCGCCAGGCCAACAGACCCCAGGCGGCAGCCACCAGGAGCGCGGCATTGTTCAGGATATATAGAACCAACGAGCTGGGCTGCGCGATCTGGGGCGCTGCCTGGACCAGCAGGAAAGTCAAAATCCCGATTGCCCACATGATTCCTCCTGCGACGCCGAGCAAGTGCTGCTTTCTTGTCCCGCTTAGATACCCGGTAGGGCTGCCAGGAACGTCTTGCAACGGAAATGTAGTGAAAAACAGCACGAAGAAGGGTGACGATAGAAGTGCGGCCACGGATAGCAGCAAGATGGCGGGATATGGAGCCAGACCGTTGTCTCCGCTGGTGCCCTCGGCCAGAATTCGCGGGAACGCGCCCAGGATGATTCCCCCCGCCACGGAAAAAGCAATCGTCAACGGCCCTCCGGTCGGCTTGGGACGCTTGGACTTCACGCGCGGATCGGGCGTCAGCGCCTGCTGTGCGGCCTGCCGCCGCACCTCCAGCAGTCGGACGTAGGCCAGCGCGGTAACGATCACGGCGGCCACCAGCAGAGCGACCCCCAGGAGAGTCAAAAGGGTGTTCGACTGCGTGCCAAAGGCGAAATCCCACAGCGTGCCGACCACCACCGCCACGCCCAGAGTTAACGGAAACGCCACGCTCATGCCGGCGAGGCCTATGGCGGCCAGAAGCAGAAGCGTGCCCAGGTTCAGCACCACTCCGCTGCCCAAAACCCAGGCCATTTTCCGATACCCCGTCAGCAGCAGATTATCCTGAAATGTGAGTTCTTGAGGCCGTCCGGATCCCAGAACCAGAACCGCCACGCCCGCGCTCAGCAGGATTCCCAAAACGAAGTCGTAGTAGAAGTACTCAAAGCGCCATCGTCCAGCCAGTTTCAGTGTATTAGCCCAGCTTCCCAGGCACAGCAGCGAAACGATCGCAAGTATCCAGACCGCTACTGCTGTGGTCGGCAGAATCATGGGATGGTCGGCAAGAGACCTAGTGACCGTCGGATGGTTGGGAGGTGTCGGCTTTGAGCGGGAAGTGCGCCCCGGCCGGAATGGGCACCAGCATTTGCTCTTTGCGATAGATCAGCGTGGAGGTGTTGTAGCTGGCAATCTCAAATCCGTGGCCGTGGGTGATCGCATCGGTGGGACAGGCTTCGACGCAATATCCGCAAAAAATACAGCGATTATAGTCGATGTTGTAGACCTTGGCGTAGCGCTCGCCGCCGCTGATGCGGAGCGTGTTGGTGTTCTCGGCGGCTTCGATGTAAATACAATCGGCCGGGCACGCCGCCGCACAAAGGAAGCAGGCCACGCATTTCTCCAGGCCGTTTTCATCGCGTTGCAGCTCATGCACGCCGCGAAAACGTTCCTGAAATTTCGCCGGAGCTTCGGGATAGTCTTCGGTGAGCGTGGGATTCATCATTTCCCGGAAGGTCACCGACATTCCCTTGGCAATCGCCGCCGCTCCACCCAATACTTCCGAGATTTTCGCCATGTATTTCCTTCTTTGTTAGTGTATCGCAGGATCGCGCACTATCAGGAATGACCCTGTGCTCCAATAGATAGTCCGGCATGCAGCGCTCCTCCGTAGTGTTCTGGGTGTCCCTGACGGGAGTGATCCTGCTCTCCCGGCTGTGCCACGTCAACATTTTATGGGCCGATGAAGACTACCATCTGGCCGCCGGGATCCAGATTCTCCACGGCAAGATGCTGTACCGCGACTTGTGGTACGACAAGCCTCCCGTGACCGCCCTGGTGGCAGTGCTGTTCGGAGCCTGGCCGGGCTGGCCATTGCGGATCGCAGAAACCATCTTCGCCGCAGCTTCGTGCGCGGTGGCCTTCCGATTCGCGTCCGGTATTTGGACCCGGCGGGAAGGATATTGGGCGGCTGGACTGCTGGCGTTTTCCCTGATCTTTTACCTGCCTCCGGCGACGATTCCTCTGGAACCCGATACATTGATGATTCTGCCGCACCTTGCGGCGGTGTACCTGGCATGGAGGCAAAAGCCTCTGGCTGCAGGTCTAATCGCGGGCCTGGCGTTCGCGATGAACATCAAGGGAGCGGTGGTTTTGCTCGCGTGCCTGATCTTCGCGCCCGCCGCATGGTTATGGTTACTCGCCGGTTTTTTGCTGCCCAACGCGCTGCTCCTGGGATGGCTTGTCTCGCAGCATGCTTTTCCAGCCTATGTCGAAAGCGTCTGGCGATGGGGCTTTTTGTATGCCGGTGCGCCGCCTGGAGATTCACCGCTCGATAGCGCGCTGATACGCGTCCGCAACTGGTTCGGATTCCATGCTGCCCTCGCCATTGCTGCCGCCTGGTATTGGTTTCGCGCGAAGGACCTCAGCATGCGCCTGCGCATGCTCACATGGGCGGGGATGTCGCTGGCTGCGGCCGGCGCGGGCTGGCGATTCTCGCCGCATTACCTGAACCAGCTATTACCGCCTCTGGTGATCGCGGGAGGCCGCGGCGTTTTTATACTGGCCGGAGAAACGCGCCCGTCACTACGGAAGGCTGGAGCGCTGGCGCTGGTGGCGGCGGCGCTGGTGGCCATGATCCGGTTTGGTCCCCGCTATTTCCTATTAGCCGCCGACGATCTTGCCGGCCGGGCTCACACCTGGCGCGACGTGGCCCTGGATCAGGAGAGTCGCCAGGCGGCTGCTCTGGTCCAAACGGCGGAACGTCCGGGCGACACCATCTTTATCTGGGGCTATCGTCCGAATATCGTCGTCTATACGCGCTTGCCGGTGGCTTCGCGGATGTGGGAATCGCAGCCCCTAACGGGCGTTCCCGCCGATCGCCAACTTCGCGATGCTCGCAGCGTGGACCCGGACTGGGCGCGGCCGAACCGCGCGGAGCTGATCCGCAGTTCGCCTGTCTTCATCGTCGACGGTCTCAGCGCCTATAACCCCCGGCTGGATATCCGGAGCTACCCCGATCTGGCTGCCTGGTTCCAGCGCTATTGCCCGGCGGGCCGCGCTGGAGGTACCGCAATATACCGATTGTGCGTCCCGGCCGCTCCCTGAGCGGGTGGCTGATAAGATCATAGTTAAGCCGTGCAGCGATTTTACTTCGATCACAACGCCACTACTCCGGTTTCGCCGGAGGTGCTGGAAGCCATGCTTCCGGTGATGACCGAGGTATACGGCAACGCCTCCAGCATCCATTATTTTGGGCAGACCGCGCGAAAAATGCTGGATGCGTCGCGCATGCAAGTGGCGGCGCTATTGCGCGCTGATTCGCAGGAGATCGTCTTCACCAGTGGCGGAACGGAGGCCGATAACCTGGCGATCTTTGGCTTGACCGGCGGCACGGGCGGTCATGTAATCACCACCACCTTCGAGCATCCGGCCGTACTTGCCGCGGCGGGGCAACTGGATCATACGCTTGTGCCGGTGGACGGACGCGGCATAGTGGATCCCGATCGAATCCAGAGCGCCCTGCGCCCCGAGACTAAAGTGATCAGTGTAATGCACGCCAACAACGAGGTCGGCACAATTCAGCCCATCGCGGAGATCGCACGCATCGCCGCGGAGGCGGGTGTCGCGCTGCACTCCGACGGCGTGCAGGCGGCGGGAAAAATCCCCGTGAGCGTGGCCGACCTGGGCGTCGAACTGTATTCCATCAGCGGCCACAAGATCGGAGCCCCCAAAGGCATCGGCGTGCTGTACGTTCGCAAGGGAACGGCACTCCAGCCGAGGACGTTCGGCGGGCGCCACGAACGCGAGCGTCGCGCAGGCACTGAGAATGTCGCCGGGGCCGTGGCGCTGGGACGGGCTGCACAATGGATCGCCGAAAACGGTGATGCCGAGAATCGCCGTCAAGGTGTATTGCGCGATCGTCTGGAGCAAAGCATCCTTGACCGTATTCCAGATACACGTGTGAACGGCGCGGGTGCGGCTCGCGTGCCGAATACGACTAATATACGTTTTGACGGGATCGATAGCGACGCACTGCTGATCGCGCTGGACCTCAAGGGATTCGCAGTATCGAGCGGTGCAGCCTGCTCGAGCGGCGCGCCCGAGCCGTCGCACGTTCTGCTGGCGATGGGCTTGAATCGTCTGGAAGCGCGGTCGAGCATCCGTTTCTCGCTGGGGCGATCCAATACCGTCGAGCAAGTGGATGCGCTGGTGGACGCACTGGTCGACTCTGTCACACACCTGCGAAAGTTGGCTCCGTCTTATGCCTGAGGATGCTCGGGTGCCTGAGCGACCACTCGCCGTGGCCATGTCGGGCGGTGTCGACAGCTCCGTGGTCGCAGGCATGTTGCAGGCGCGTGGCGAAAACGTGATCGGCTTGACCATGCAGCTCTGGAACCAGCGGCGATTGCCTGAGATCCAGAGTGACAAGTCGACCGGCCGATGCTGCTCGCTCGATGACGTGTATGATGCTCGTGCCGTGGCGCAGCATCTAGGCATTCCGTATTACGTCGTCAACTTCGAGCGCGATTTCGAGGATCAGGTGGTCCGACCCTTTGTCGACGAGTATCTGGCTGGGCGCACTCCGATTCCTTGCACGCTGTGCAACAACTTCATTAAGTTCGACCGGTTCCTGGATATGGCCGAGGGCGTGGGGGCCGACCGGATCGCCACCGGGCACTACGCACAGATTCGCTGGAATCCGGATAGCGGTCGCTGGGAGATGCTACGCAGCGTGGATCGTACCAAGGACCAGACTTATTTCCTGTTCGGATTGAAGCAAGACCAACTGGCCCGGTCCATGTTCCCGCTGGGCAGGATGGAGAAAAGCGCAGTCCGCGAACTTGCCCGCGAACTGGGCATTCCTACCGCGACCAAGCCGGACAGCCAGGAAATTTGCTTCGTTCCCAATGGCGATTACGCGGGCTTTATAGACGCCTATTTTCGGGAGCAGGGAATCGCCCCGCGGGAGGTCGCGGGCGAACTGGTGACTGCCGCTGGCCAGGTGATCGGCGAGCACGCTGGTGTTCACCATTTCACCGTCGGGCAGCGTCGCGGGCTGCGGGTGGCCGCGGGCGAACCGCTGTACGTGATCTCCACCGACTCGGCCAGCCGCCGCGTTACGGTAGGACGCGATCAGGAATTGTTGAGCGATAGGGCCCACGCCAGCGGTGTGAACTGGATCTCTATCGCGGCACCCACGGAACCGGTGCGCGCGGAAGTGAAGATCCGCAATAAGCATGCCGCTGCACCGGCAACATTGCTGCCGACCTCGGTTGCCGATCGCGTTGAAATCCGCTTCGACCAAGCCCAGCGCGCCGTAACTCCCGGCCAGGGCGCCGTGTTTTATTCCGACAATCTTGTGTTAGGCGGCGGCTGGATCGAGTGACCGCTTTCGAGCTCCATGCGCGTGCCTATGCCAAGGCGCTCGACTGGGGTGTGCCACGGCTACGACGAGTCGCGATTCGCAATCTGGAACTCGCAGGCTTCGCGAATGTTTCCGATGAGATCGCGGATGGCGTGTTCCTCTCAGTGGGACGTATTATGGCGAGTGTCGCCAAGTTCCCGGACATTACGCGAGCTAACGTTCACCGATGGATCTGCTACGACGGCCTGGAGAACTTTACTGCCGCGCAAGCGAAAGGCCGGGGGGTGCTGGTGGCGACCGCGCACCTCGGCAACTGGGAGCTGAGCGCGTTCTCGCATGCGCTGATGACCGCGCCCATGCACATCGTGGTTCGTCCCCTCGACAACCCGCGGTTGAATAAGTGGGTGCAGCGCCGGCGCGCGCTTTCCGGGAATCACATCATCCAAAAGAGTGAGGCTGCACGGCAGATCCTGAAGGCGCTGGCGGCAGGTGACGCCGTCGGCATTCTGATCGACCAGAACACCACGCCGTCGGAAGGCGTCTTCATCGATTTCTTCGGAAGAAAAGCCTGCGCGGGGACAGCGTTCGTCAAGTTCGCGCATCACACCGGAGCGGCCGTTGTTCCGGGCTACGCGCTATGGTCCGACCAAGAGAAGCGCTACATTCTTCGGTTCGATCCCGAAATCGAAATGACCGGCGACGTTCAAGCCGACACCCAGTGCGTACACGCCGTCCTCGAGCGCGTCATAGAAAAGCATCCCGATCAATGGCTGTGGATTCACCGGCGTTGGAAGACGCGGCCGCCGGGAGAAGCGCCGCTGTACTAGGGCTCAGGGATCCTTCGCGCAGCGAAAGCCCACATCCCGTTCGGAGAGGCGCTCCGGTATGCTCACCGCATCATACGCGAAGCCGGCATCCAGCGGCCGATTGAACGCGCCTCCGCGCATGGTGATCCACGGCTCCTGGGCCGTCGCCGGCTGCGTCATGATGTTGGCGAACATGGCGATGGCAGTCGCGCTGGGCGTGACCGATCCTTCGACCATCTCCCAAGCGTTGCCGATCATGTTAAACGGTGGTCCGGCAAAAGAACGCACCGGCATTAATTCGTGGCTGGCCGCGGGATTGTCACTGACATTCGCCTTGGCGGGATCCTTCTGGTCGCCCCAGGGGAACAGCGCACCCTTGGTTCCGCGCAATGCGCGCTCCCATTCGAGCGATGTCGGCAGGCGCTTGCCGATTTGTTTAGCATACGCGCGGGCTTCGGCCACCGTGATGCCGACCTTAGGGAGGTTCTCCTGTCCGGGTTCCACACCGCACCCCATAGACTTGCAGAAGTCGGCGCTAGAGACCTCCGTCTCATCGATGAAAAAGGCTTTGAGAGCGACGGGTTTCTGGTCCTGGCCTGCCAGGAATGTTCCCGCCGGTATGTAGACCATTCCAGGTGTCACCGGCGCCGCTGCGGGACGAGACATCCAAAAGGCGATTCCCGCCGCGATCACCACCACTGCCGTCGCGCCGATCCATAGCGGCGTTTTGCTCGGCGTTTCGTTCTTCGCGGGGCTTGCGGGTTCGGCTGGAACGCGCGCAGCCGGTGCCGCGGCTCTTGCCACCGGCAGCGTAGCGGATTTCGATTCGCCGGCCAGGATGCCGCGCAATTCCTCGGTAATCACCTGAAAGCTCTGGGGCCGCTCTTCCGGTTTCTTGGCCGTGCAGCGCACCACCAGATCGCGCACGGCGGGAGGAACACCCGCGTTTTCAAGCGCGGCCACGTCCACGGGCTGGTTCAAAATCTGATAGAAGACGTGTTCCATGGTCTCGCCGCTCACGCTCCGGACTCCGGTCAGAAGCTCGAACAGCAACAACCCGTATGCGTAGATATCGACCAGGTGGGATGTAGCGTTTCCCGAGATCTGCTCCGGCGACATGTAGTACGGCGTGCCCATGGCCATCCCGGTGCGCGTCAGCGAGAGGTCGGCCGTCTTGGCGATGCCGAAATCCATCAGCTTCACCTTGCCGTTGGAGGCGATATGAATGTTCTCCGGTTTGATATCGCGATGAATGATGGCGCGGCCGTGCACGTAATCCAGGGCTTGAGCGATATGCAGGGCGATACGCAGACGATCATTCATGCTACCCAGGCGGCTGTTGCGGATGGCATCCCGCAGATCCTCGCCCTTCAGGTACTCCATCACGATGAAGGGCTTGCCGTCGAATTCTCCGTAATCGAAAACGCTGACGATGTTTTCGTGCTGGAAACCGCCGGCCAGCCGCGCCTCCTGCAGGAAACGGGCTTTGGCTTCGGCATCCTGGCTGGAGGTGTCGGTCAGTATCTTCACCACTACAGCGCGGTCGATCACTGTATCGCGGGCGCGATATACGTGCGACATGCCGCCACCCAGGAATTCAAGCAGCTCGTATTTTCCGAGAGTTGCGGGAAGTTCCATGCAGTACTTCGTTAGATGGCGTTCGCGAGCCTCAAAAGGCCCAGCAGCAGCGCCATCGCCACCATCGCGACGGAACAGCTCAGCAGCGTCAGGCCGGTCTGCGTTTGCAGGCCCGAGGGAAGCGCCTCAATAAACTTCGGCAAACGATCCGGCTCGACTCTAGGGCTCGGCGGAGCAGGGGCCACCGAAGGCTGGGGCGCGCTCGCCACCGGCTGCCGGAGCGGACTCGGCTGTGGAACGGGGACCGGATTCGGAGGCGGCGGGGCTTCTGGAATCGGGGCAGGAATCCCTTGCGAAATCCCTGCCGGAAGCCCTTGTAGAAGAGCTTGCAGTATGGCCCGTACTTCTCCCAGTCCTGGAGGACGCCGGTCGGCATGTTTAGCAGTGCAGCGCTCGATCAACGATATTAATGCCGGGGGCGGCCTCAGCGCCTTCAGCGGATCCATGTCGAGCGGTTCCGTGAGGATCGTTTGAAATATCTGATCCACAGAGCCGTCCTTCACCGGGCGGATGCCGCTCACCAGTTCGTACAGGAGTATTCCGAAGGCGTACACATCCGCCTGCGACGTGAGCGGCTTGCCGAGCACTTGTTCCGGCGGCATGTAGTACGGTGTCCCCAGCGTGAAGCCCACCTTGGTGAGCTGGACCCCTTCGGCCTTGGCGATGCCGAAATCCATCAATAGCGCCTTTCCTTCGGAATTGATGTGGATGTTGTCCGGCTTGAGATCGCGATGAATAATTTTACGGGAATGAATATGATCGACCGCGCCGGCGATAGCCAGAGCAATCTTCAGCCTGCTTCGCAAATCGCCGAGGTGGCCGTTGTGGATGGCATCCCGAAGGCTCTCGCCCTCCACGAACTCCATGACAATGTACGGCCGGCCCTGGTCCTCGCCAAAGTCGTAAACGCCGACAATATTTTCGTGCCGGATGCTGGACGCAACCCGGGCTTCCTGCAGGAATCGCTGCTTGGCTTCCGGATCCGACATCCCGGATTCGCTCAGGATTTTCAACGCCACGCGGCGGCCAAGCACGCTGTCCCGGGCGCGGTAGACACGGGCCATGCTCCCGCCCAGGTACTTTTCGATCTCGTATTTCCCGACCCTGGAAGGATTTTCCATTACTCGCCCGCTCCGCCGAATTCCACTATCAGAAAGCGTGCCGTGGTTTTTCCGGTGTTTCGAACCTCACTAATATGATCGGCCGGGGAGCGCAAGACATCCACAGCCTTCAAACTGCGCCGGGAACCGCTGCCGGCCGGTGTTCCATTCACCCGGCTGGTTGCCTCAGCTTCGGTGCCCTCGAGCGCAATCAGCAGGGGCGGCACATCCGCCGGAGGGACCGCCAGGGTGGCGTTGGGAGCGATCCGCAATATCCCGATGCGGGTTTGATCCGTCTCGAATTCGATTTGAAGGTTTGCGCCGAGCCATTCGGATCCAGGCTCATGGCAGTGCAGGTATTCGCCCGGTAGTATTTCGCCGCAGACGTTGCGGGGAGCCGACTGCGGTTGCAGCAGATCCACCATGACATCGTGAAACGCGGCGTCGCTGTCATTTCGCGCGACGTGCTCGAAGCCGCCGCGAGAGAAATGGAGACTGGCGTCGGGAGCCTGAATATGCGTTTCCGGACGTCCGGGCACGGTATCCACCAGCTTGCTGTCCCCCAGCGCGATCCACACGTAGTCCGTATCATGTCGATGCAGCAGCGTCGATCCGCGCGGCTCGATTTGGACGTTCAGAATCCTGACGCGGGAATCCTCATAAATTGTGTGATGATGAGGCTCCCTTACGGCCGGCAGGGCTTGTTGGGCCGCGGCGAAACTCGCGCAGACGAGCGCGGCCGGGACGCACCTCATTCCCAGCATCATAAAACAAAATCGCTCGCGTTTGTAGCCGGGCATCTATCGCTTGTATCCGATCTTGCGCAGGAAGCTATGCCGCCACTCCACTCCCGAGGGGTCCTCTACGCCCTGGGGCGAGCTGCCGTCGACAACGCCCAGAACCCCCCGTCCCTGCTCCGTCTCGGCCAGGATCATTTCCAGGGGGTTCGCAGTCGCGCAAAAAATGGAGCAGATCTCCGGAATCTCCCGAATCCGCCCCAATACGTTGATCGGAAATCCGTCGCGCAGCGCGATCACGAACACGTGCCCCGCGGCGATCGACTGGGCGTTCCGGGCGGCGTTCGCCTTCAGGCCGTCGTCATTGCCGTCGACGCGCGTCAGGCAGGCCCCCGAGGCTTCATTGAAGGCAATACCGAACTTGATCCCCGACACGGTATTGACCATAGCCTCGTAGAGATCCTCGACGGTCTTAACGAAATGGCTCTGCCCGACAATGATGTTGCCATTTTCAGGAATCTCGAGTCGAACGACCTTGATCTCCATCTTCACCAATATAATGGATCGTGACGCAGTCCCTGATCGAGCACATTCGCAAGCTTCCGCACGGCCGGACCAACCTCAAACACCTGCTGCGGGAGCGTTCCCGTAACGGCATCACCCGCGAGCAGCTGGAAACCGAGCTGACCCGGCTGGTCGAGCGCGGGGACATCGTGGAAACGCGATCCGGCCAGTACACCGCCACCGGCGTCAGCCGCGAGTTTGCCGTGGGGCGCCTGAACGTCCACCGCGACGGCTACGGCTTCGTGATTCCGGACGTTCCGGTCCCCGGCCTGCACGGCGACGTCTATATCCCCAAGGAGTCGGCGTCCCGCGCCATGCATGGCGACCGCGTGGTTGCAAAGATCAACCGGATCGAGCGCGATGGAAAAGCCGACGGCGAGATCGTGCGCGTGTTGCGCCGCGCCCATCCCACGGTGGTCGGCGAATTCCGCATCCGGCGAACCGGCAATTTCGTGGTTCCGCACGACGAGCGCCTGCGCCAGTGGATAGAGATTCCCGAAGATATGGCCCTGCCTTCAAGGCAGGTGACGGTGGATCGCGTGGGCGCCGCGGCGATCACCGTGAGCACCATCGAAGATCTGGACGGCATGATTGTCACCGCGGAAATCATGGATTTCGGGGAGGACGGCGAGCGTCCTGTCGGCCGCATCGCGGAGATCCTGGGCTTGTCCGGCGACTTCGGCATCGACGTCGAGATTCTCATCCGCGCGCACCACATCCCGCATCACTTTCCGGATGACGTTCTGCAACAGGCCCGCGCTATTCCCGGGGCGATTCCACCCGACGAGATCGCCCGCCGCCGCGATTTTCGAGAGTTAGACATCGTCACCATCGACGGCGAGACGGCGCGGGATTTCGACGACGCCGTGTGGGTCGAGCCTTTAGCGAACGGGCACTGGGCGCTGCAAGTGCATATTGCCGACGTGAGCCATTACGTGCGGCCCGGCTCGCCGATTGATCGCGAAGCGGCGTTGCGCGGCACCAGCGTTTACTTTCCCGACCGCGCCGTTCCTATGCTGCCGGTGGAGCTATCGACTGACCAGTGCTCGCTGCGGCCGCATGAGGATCGCCTGGTGCTCTCGGCCTTGCTGGAGATCGACGCCCAGGGCGACGTGGTATCCCAGGAATTCACCCGCGGCGTGATCCGCAGTGCCGAGCGGATGACCTACACAGCGGTTCACGGCGTGCTCGAAGGCGACGCTGGCTTGATCGAGCGTTATCAGAAGCTGGTTCAGCGCTTCAAGTGGATGCAGGAACTTGCTCTGATCCTCAATCGCAAGCGTGTCCGCCGCGGATCTATCGATTTCGATCTGCCCGAGCCTTTGCTCGAGTTCAACGAGTTCGGCGAAATGACCGGCGTCACGCGTGCGCCGCGCAATATCGCGCATCGCCTGATCGAGGAATTCATGCTGGCGGCCAACGAAGCAGTCGCCTCGCATTTGGAAGCCCTGGAGGTCCCCACCATCTTCCGCATCCATGAGCGCCCCGATCCCAAACGCGTACTGGAGTTCGAGGAGGTGGCTACGCACTTTGGCTATTCGCTGCGCGGCGGCGCGGCCCCGGTTAAAAAATTCCGCGATCAGGTCGTCGCTTTGGACGACGTCAATTTTACGTCGCGTAATTACCAGCGGCTGGTTAAGAAGATCGAAGGCAAACCCGAAGAGCGCATCCTGAGCTACCTGATGCTCCGGTCACTGAAACAGGCCCGCTACAGCGGCCGCAATCAGGGCCATTTCGCGCTGGCCGCACCCAGTTACACGCACTTCACCTCGCCCATTCGCCGTTATCCCGATCTGATCGTGCACCGCGTGTTGGGCGCGCACCTCGACGACGCCCGCTACGATGCCGACATGCGCCGCATCGCGGAATCGTCTTCCGATACCGAACGCCGCGCCGCCGAAGCCGAGCGCGAACTGGTCGAGTGGAAGAAGGTCAAGTTCATGATCGACAAGGTGGGCGACGAATTCTCCGCTTTGATCATCTCCACCACCCGATTCGGTTTCTTTGTTGAGCTGGAGGACCTGTTTATCGAGGGCCTGGTGCCGCTCGATTCACTGCCGGGGGACCGCTACACGTATCACGAGAATGTTCGCAAGATCATCGGCGAACGCAGCCGCCGGCAATACTCCATCGGCGACCACGTGCGCGTCCGGCTCGATCGTGTTGACGGTGTCGAGAAGAAACTGCAGTTCTCAGTAACCGGCTCACACGCCAGCTCACAAGGCGCACCACAAGGCGCACCACAGAACCCCGAGCGCCAGGGAGCGGCCCGGGGCAAGCGAACATCCGGCAAGCGTTCAGGCCGCAAGCCTACACGTCGTAAGTAGGCGGCACCACTCCCTTGATGCGCAGGTACATCTCGCCGTAGCCGCGCGTGTGCGCGGTGTGGATCATCGCCTGATATAGCAGCTCCAGGCCTGTCGCGGCTTGCTTGCCCTGGCCGAACGTCTTGGTCAGATCCGCCGAAGTCAGTTGTCCGACCACGCCAATCGACCAGTCGAATACCGCGGTCAGATATTTCACCGTGGCATCCTTGGTGATATCGCCCCGGGGAGCCGCTGGCGCTGCGCCTTTGCCGAGACGGCCCAGATAGAACCCTTCCGCCTGGCCCAGGTGCTGCTGCTCGGCGCCGAACGCGCGGGCATCGGGGAATGGCTTGAAATCATAGTTCTCCGCAGGCATGGCCTCGGCGGTCTTCAGCGTCAGGTCTTTCGATTTCTTCCAGTGCCCCACCAGAATCTCGATTTCCGTGTCGGCGGCCTTGGCTACGCTCACCGTTGCGGCCGTGGCTGCGGCGCCCACCACCATGGATCCAATCGCCTTGCGTCGATTCATTCAATTCTCCTCGGACTATTCTACACGCCTCCCTGAGAGCTGCATGCTAGGCTCAAAGCATGGGGTTATCTCCTTCTTTCTTCGCCGCGAAATTCGGGATCATGGAGCGTGATCTGGAGTCCTACCTGAGTGAGGCGCTCTCGGCCGGAGGCGAGTATGCCGATCTATATTTCGAGTATCTGTCGACCAGCTCTATCGGCATTGATGAAGGCATCGTCAAGAGCGCCAGTGAGAGCGTGACGCTAGGTGTCGGAATTCGCGTGATCGCGGGCGAACGCACGGGTTACGCCTATAGCGACGACCTCAGTCCCGAGAAGATCCGCAAGGCCGCGCGCGTGGCCGCCCTGATCGCCCGCGGGCCCGCAAGCGTGGTCAAGACCGGCTTCCAGGAAGCCCGCAAGCACAACCTCTATTCGATGGTGACCTCGCCGCATGAATTGAGCCTGGCCGAGCGCGTGGATCTGGTGAAGCGCGCCGATGCGGCCGCTCGATCCTACGACAGCCGCGTGTTTCAGGTGATCGCGAACTACGCCGACAGCCTTCGGGAAGTTCTGGTCGCGTCCAGCGACGGCCGCCTCAGCTTCGATCGCCAGCCGATGGCGCGGATGGGCGTCGCGGCGCTGGCTCGCGAAGCCGATGGTGTTCCGCAGCAAGGTTATTCCGGCGGCGGCGGACGCGTGACGCTCGATTTCTTCCTCAACGAAAAGACGCCCGAGCATTTCGCCAAAGAAGCCGCGCGTCAAGCAATCGTGCAACTCACGGCTGTGGACGCTCCCGCGGGCGAATCCGTAGTTGTGCTGGGCCCTGGGTGGCCGGGGATTCTGTTGCATGAAGCCGTCGGCCACGGCCTCGAAGCCGATTTCAATCGCAAGGGCGTTTCGGCTTTCAGCGGACGGATCGGCCAGCAGGTTGCGAGCCCCTTGTGCACCGTGATCGATGACGGGACCATTGGCAGCCGTCGCGGTTCGCTGAACGTGGACGATGAAGGCGTTCCGACGCAGAAAAACGTCCTGATCGAAAACGGCATCCTGCGCGGGTACCTGCAAGACACGCTATCGGCGCGATTGTTAGGGTCCACTTCCACCGGCAGCGGCCGGCGCGAAAGTTATCAGCACATCCCCATGCCGCGCATGACCAATACCTACATGCTGGCCGGGCAAAGCGACCCTGGGGATATCATTCGCAGCGTTCCCAAGGGTATTTACTGCGCTACATTCGGCGGAGGGCAGGTCGACATCACCAGCGGCAACTTCGTCTTCCAGGCCACGGAAAGTTATCTGATCGAAGATGGCAAAATCACTCGCCCGGTGAAGGGCGCGACCTTGATCGGCAACGGTCCCGAGGCGCTGAAATACGTCAGCATGGTCGGCAACGATCTCCAGCTGGATGAAGGCATCGGCGTGTGCGGCAAG
>Ga0157372_10004066_pt1 | contig 15681 bp, 12 predicted proteins | sample C55metaG_FD_115307 | JGI IMG/M metagenome (GOLD analysis project Ga0157372, IMG submission 115307) | Corn rhizosphere microbial communities from Kellogg Biological Station, Michigan, USA - C5-5 metaG | ecosystem: Host-associated > Plants > Roots > Rhizosphere > Soil | place: USA: Michigan... | reverse complement strand
TTCGGTTCTTGCCGCCGTTCCGCGCGTTCTCGAAAATCTGCGTTATAAGATCGGGCGCGATTTCGAAAAAGTGATCGCTAAGGTCGACACAACACAAAACTGGTATCGACGCTGGTGGACCGCGCGTCGAATTCATCGCGCATTCGGTTTAAAATTCCTCACTTTTATTACGGGCGGGGCTACACTTGACCCGGCAATTGAGGAATTCTGGAGCCGTCTCGGCTTCGCCGTCGTGCAGGGTTACGGCATGACCGAAACGGCCGCGCTTATCAGCCTCAATAATCCGTTCTCGGCGAAACGCGGATCGCTAGGCCAGATCATCGACGGACAAGAAGTAAAGATCGGCGAGGGCGGCGAGATACTTGTCCGCGGCAAAAATGTTTCTTCCGGATATTGGGGCGGCTTTTTGTCAGTACCACCTGCGGTCACGCGTGGCTTAACGTCGGATAATAAAGACAAATCGGCAGAACAAGCAAGCCCGGATCAAACTTGGTTTCATACCGGTGACATCGGCGCCGTCGACGAAACCGGCCGCCTCTACTTTAAGGGCCGCAAAAAGGACGTTATAGTCACGGCCGCGGGCCTCAACATTTATCCCGACGATCTGGAAGCCGTGTTAAACCGGCAGCCCGCCATTAAGGAAAGCGTCGTTGTCGCGATCGACGGTCTTAACGGCCCGGAGCCTTTTGCCGCGGTTATCGCGAATAATGAAAACGATGTAAAAAATGCAGTTGCGCAAGCAAATAGATCTCTCGCGCCGTTCCAGCAGATCCGCCGTTGGATGATCTGGCCGGCAGCTGATTTTCCGCGAACCACAACACAAAAAGTTCGTAAAAACGACGTCGCCGACTTTATCCGCAAAAATCCGGATGGTGTTAGCTCTAAAGCCTCACCTATCGAGGAATTGGTTGATCGTCTCGGAACAGGAAAAAATATTCGCTCCGATTCGCGCCTGACAGAGGATCTTAATCTCGACTCGCTTTCACGTGTCGAACTGCTAAGTGCTCTCGAAGATCGATACCAGGTCGACCTCGACGAACGAGCATTTACCGAATCGGCGACGGTCGGCGATATTGAGCAAATGTTGGAATCGAGGGGTCCACGAACCGATGAACGCCAGCAATTTTCCTATCCGCGCTGGACGCTTTCCCGTCCGGTTTCGTGGTTTCGAAACATACTCTTTTACGGGATCTTGTATCCGGTTACGCGTGTCCTTTGTCGGGCAGATGTTAGAGGCCTGGAACACCTGCGCGACGTCTCCGGCCCTGTTCTTTTTGCCTCGAACCACGTCACCCGCGACGACCCCGCGCTGATCATGTCCGTGTTGCCCCACCGTTTTCATCGGCGCCTTGCGATAGCGATGGACGGCGAAATGCTCGAGAGTTTTCGTCATCCGCCCGCCGATATGGCATTTCTTTGGCGCATATGGTCAGTGCTGAAATACCACCTTCTTCTGGTTTTCTTTAATGTGTTCCCGCTTCCTCGTCTAAGCGGATTTCGCAAGAGTTTTACTTATGCGGGCGAGGCAATGGACCGGGGTTACAACATTTTGATCTTTCCGGAGGGCGAGCTGACAAAGGATGGCCGGCTGCAAAAATTTCAGTCCGGCGTGGGCATTTTGGCCGATGGTTTGGAATGCCCGGTCGTTCCCGTTCGCATCGACGGTTTATGGGAGCTAAAAGCCGCAGGCGTTCGCTATTACGCACCGCCCGGCTCGGTCACGGTCAATTTTGGTGAACCGATCCAATTCGAAACCGGAATTTCGCCGCCGTCTATTGCGAAAACTCTCGAAGATAAAGTATCAACTCTCTCCAGCAAAAGTATTGTTAATTTATGATCACTAATTCATAATTATTCTTTGGAAAGACACGCATGCTTCCTGAAACTCTAAGAAATCCACTTCAAACTTTTCGTAAGACATTTCCCCGCGACGCCGTTGTTGCAACGCTTTTGAGCCTCGGAATGGTTTGTGCGCTTCTTTCGCTCGGTCTGTTTGCCTGGCTTGCCGAAGAAGTGTTTGCCGGCGGCACGGCAACTTTCGACGACGGAATTCGCGTTTATGTGCATCAGTTTGCGGCCGATCGCCTGACGCCGGTGATAATATTCATCTCGTTTCTCGGTTCGACCATCTTTCTCACATCGCTGAGTTTTGTGATCCTCCTCATTTTTATCTGGCTTCGGCGTTACCGCTCGGCGATATTATTTTCAGCGACGATGCTTGGTTCAAGCATTCTGAATTACGGCTTAAAAATTGCTTTTGCGCGAACGCGGCCGATACCCTATTTCGATCTTCCGCCGCCGGCGTCGTTCAGTTTCCCAAGCGGCCACGCGTTGTGCTCAGCGTGTTTTTACGGTGTTCTGGCCTGGCTGTTTGCTACGCGAACCGAAAACCGGTCGTCACGAATTCTGGTGTGGATCGCCGCCGGCGTGATGATCTTTTTGATCGGCCTGTCGCGGATCTATCTGGGGGTACATTACCCAAGCGACGTTATTGCCGGGTACCTTGCCGCGTGCGTCTGGACTTTGGCCGTGATACTCGTGGACGCTACACGCGAACGAGCGAAGCAGCTGCGTCCGATCTAGCAAGAGAGCTTGCACTAAAAATCGATACCAACCAACGGCGGATCTTCAACCGCTATCTCCGGAATTCGTTCCTCTCTTCGCAATTTGGCAAAAAGGTCCGCTATTCGAGGGTCATACTGTGCTCCTACGCCAGCTTCAAGCTCGGCTTTCGCCTCATCTGACAGTAGCCCCAACATCTGCGAAAAAATTCGCAACGAGCTTTCTTCCATGCCAACCAGACGGTCGTTCAAACGCTGATTTTCGAGGTTCATCAAATGGTAGCTCTTAATCGTTTCGTAGTGAGCAAGGCCTTGCTTGACCGATTGCAGAAGGTCCTCGGCGATCCACGGCTTTGTGATGTATTTATAGATCACGTTCGAATTGAGAGCGTCCGCCAGGTCATTGGCATCCGTATACCCGGTAAGGATAAAACGCACACAACGCGGCCGCATTTCGGCGGCGCGTTTCAGGAACTCGACTCCGGTCATTTCCGGCATTCGCTGGTCCGAAATGATAAGGGCGATATCATGCACCGTTAACAGATCGAGCGCCTCCGCGCCGGACAGCGCGGTGACAACATCAAATTGTGCGCGGAACACGCGTTCCAACATTCTTACGTTTGCGGGCTCGTCATCTACGGCCAGTATCTTATATCTCATGTTTTTTTATGGGATCGCAGGCATCTTGCCCGCTTGAACGCCCGAGGCGTTTAGGTTTTGCATCTGCTATTTAATTAGCCAATCAAGAATTAAATAATTAATTAGCAGAAAATCGTTCATGGTCTTGCCGCAGCCACCTCCGCCGTTACCGGCAATCTAACTGTCATCGTCGTTCCCTTTGCAACCTCGCTCTGCACCTTGATCTCGCCCTGATGGCGTCTCACTATGCCGAACGAGATCGAAAGCCCGAGGCCCGTTCCCTCGCCAACCGGCTTGGTCGTAAAAAACGGGTCGAAGATTCTATCCAGATTCTCTTTCGGAATGCCCTTTCCCGTATCGCTGACCGAGACCGTCACAAATCCGCCGTCTCTCCGAGTCTGAACCCGAACCTCGCCCCCGTTTTCCTTAACGGCCTGTGCCGCATTTCCCAACAGGTTCATCCACACCTGGTTCAACTGTCCCGAGTACGCGTCGATCTGAATCGGCTCGCAGTAATCGCGCACAAGCTTGATATTCTCGCTCGTAAAATATCGCGATAATATCCTGATCGTCGAATCGATTCCCTCGTGAAGATCCGTCTTCTTAAAATCGGCCTCATCGAGCCGCGAAAAGGTTTTCAGGTTCTTTACGATGTCCAAAATACGTTCTGCTCCTTCACGGCAATCAGAGAACATCGGCTCGAGATCGTCAACCGCCAGCTCGTATCCGATCTCCTCTTTTATTGCGGCCGCCTGATCCGCGATCTCGGCGGGCAGGGAAATGCCGTCGTAAAATTTGAGCAGCCGCATCAGGTTCCTGACCGTATCGTTCAACAGGCTCAGGTTGCCGTGAACAAATCCGACCGGGTTATTTATTTCATGAGCGATGCCAGCGGCAAGTTGACCAAGACTCGCCATCTTTGCGTTTTGGACGATCTGTACTTGCAGGCGTTCGAGCTGCGCTTTGCCTTCGGCGAGCTCGCGGTTACGGGTCTCAAGATCGGCCTTGTATTTCTGGGCGTTTGCCAGCAGGTTTCGCCGCTCGAGTGCACGTTCGATGGTCAATTCGAGCACGTACATATCGAACGGCTTAACAAGATAATCGAAGGCTCCGAGCCTGATCGCATCGAGCACACGCTGCGGTCGGTCGATCCCCGAGACCATTATCACAGGCGTCGGCGGATATGTATCGACGACCTTGCGAAGCAGTTCGATACCGGACAGACCCGGCATTTGTATATCAGCGATCACCAGCGAAACCCCGCCGTCCTTTAAGAGCCCAAGGGCCTCTGTAACCGAGCCAGCCTCAAGACATTCGTATTTCATCGCGAGATGCCTGCGCAAGGCCGCTCTTACAGTCGGCGAATCATCCGCGATCAAAATACGGTCAGTGGTTTTCTCGCTTATCGAATTCAAATAGGACGATAACGTGGGATTGATCGTTTTTACCGACATAGTTGGGATAGATCCGGAAATCTGATTGACGGAGAGAAGCGGTTAAACACTATTTAACCTACACTAACATTATTGACAAATGTGCGATTTTTGTCAATAAAAACCGGGAATTTCAAAAATGCTGCCGGATCACAACAGGCACGAACTTGTCAGTTTTGTCCCATTTTGTCCCAAGTTGGGACAAGTTGGAACACGGTCACCATTGAAAACAAAGGGTTTAGCCCTTGTCCTACTTGTCCCATCTTGTCCCACGTGTTTTTTATTTTCAAACATCACCCGGCTTTGGGTGCAAAACCGGCACAATATCTTACCCCATCGGCACAGATGAAACAAGATATTATTTACGGCACGAATTAGCCGGAAAATTGCGTCTGCGCTGGATCGATTCGAGCCCTCACGACCTTAAAAACACGAACAGCGCGCCGCGTCTGATAACGAGAAGCGATTTCGCGGAAACGTTGCCTGCAACGGCCCGTGTCGCACGAGTGTTATTACCTGGGAGGAACTCGCCTATCAATTTGTTCTCTCCTCGGAACACTTTCAATTTTTATAGTTATTTGTTATCTTGGTCGGCAGCGACCGTAGATCAAAACTTCTCAGCCGTGTAATTCGGAGAACCCATGCGCCTGTTTCTCTTCCCATTTATTATCGCGTTTGTAATTAGCACCACCGCCCAGACAAATTTGACAGCCACGCGGTATTTCAACAAGGGCTACCGCGAACACAGGGCAGGGAACCTTGAAGCAGCCATCGCGGACTACACAAAAGCGATAGAGATCAACCCGCGTCTGCAGGTTGCGTTTTATAACCGTGGCCTTGCTCGGTACGACAACAAAGATCTCGACGGCGCAATTTCCGATTTTACGGAGGCGATAAAGATCTGGCCGCGAGATGCCGACGCTCTTTATAGCCGTGCGCTTGCACTTTCGGATAAAGATGATTTTGACGGTGTCATTGCCGATTGCACTGCGGTGATAAAGCTGCGCCCCAGGGACGCAGGCTGCTATGTCACTCGAGGTAATGCCCGTCTCGAAAAGACCGATTATTCCGGTTCGATAGCGGATTCTACGAAAGCGATCATGCTGGATCCACGAGATAGTGCTCCATATTACAATCGCGGTTTGGGGCGATATTACCGTGAAGAATACGCTGCTGCCATCCTTGATTTCACCAATGCGGTCAAACTCGATCCGAAAGACGAAGGCAGCTTTCGAAGCCGTGCTTTTGCCCGGTACTACAAAAATGATTTTGTCGGCGCTATTAAAGACGGCTCGCGGGCGATAGAGCTTGCTCCGACCGACTCGGCGGCGTATCTCATCCGGTGCATGGGTCGCTATAGTTCGAATGACTTTAAGTCGGCAATCTCCGACTGTGCAAAATCGATCGAGATGGATCCAACGGACGATGGTTCATACGCGTACCGAGGGCTTTCGTATACCGCTCTTGAGAACTATACCGCCGCAATAACTGATTTTACGAAAGCGATAGAGGTCGCGCCCAAGGAACCGACGTATTATTACGACCGCGGATACTCCCGCTCAATGCTTGAAGATTATGCGGCAGCAATCCCGGATTTTTCGAAAGCAATTGAGCTCGATCCCGACTATACCGCAGCGCTCGCCCGGCGTGGGATGGCACGCAGCCGCACTAAAGATTTCAGCGGTGCGATTGACGACCTGACGAAAGCGATTAAAAATGACAGCCATCGGGCTTTGTTATATAACGAGCGGGCGTACGCATACGCGAATAATTTGGATTTTAAGGATGCCTTGGCGGATCTAGATAAGTCGCTGGAGATCGAGCCGAATAACGATTTTGCAGTTACCAGAAAAAAGACGTTTTCGGAGGCGAATGATAAGGTGAAATCCATACTGACTCAGATATGGCAGGTCCTCGATACGATGTTTGGAAACGATCCGAGATTTCTACGTGAGCGTGCAAAGGCTTATAGAAAAGCCGGTAAAATAGATCTTGCTGAAGCGGATGAGAAAAAAGCTGCCTCCCTCGAACAGCAGTGACGATTCGGTAACGCAGTGGTCACCTACAATCAAAAAAGGGACCGAGTCTACGATCCCTTCTATGAGTTAAATTATGGTACACCCGGCATGATTCGAACATGCGACCCCTTGATTCGTAGTCAAGTACTCTATCCAGCTGAGCTACGGGTGCTTAAATCAAACATATAGCCTACAAATCAAACGCCGCGGTGTCAAGCGGTAGGTTAGTCCGTTCGTGGTTCTTGAACCACCGTGTAATGTCAGCCCGCAAAAGCCGGCGTCAGCATAAAACCGGATGCGTAGGCCTTGGAGGTACACGCAGGGTAATAATGGACAAGGCCCGTATTCTCCATCGCTATTTAGCGTAATAACCCGGCTTTGTTCTTGAGATCAGTTCCGGATCGGCGACTTCGAGTTTTATCGTTCTCCAGCGGCCGTCCTTCTTTTCATTTGCGGGTTGGTATTCGATGGTGTAGAGCGTTCTCAGGTCGGCAGCGACCTTTGCGTAAAGCGTTCCCATTTCCTCTAAACGATTTATTGTGTGTACTATACCGCCTGTCCTGTCGGCGACTATCTGAAGCCGTTCGCGGGCGGCCTTGAACATCGCAACCTGCCGGGGCGTCGGGTCTGCCAGTTTTTCCGGGTCGCCCGTCGGCAATGCCAGAGGATAGATCGTAACGCCTTGCCGGTCCGCCCGGGTGAGGACGCGATTGAGAATATCGCTATTCTCAGGTTTGATGGCGTTCGGGACGTCGGTGTCCTTGACCGGTTCAAGCGTTTCACGGTCCTGATCGCGGACCGCCGTATCGACGCCGTCGGTCAAAACGATAATAGCCTTGCGCCGGTTGCCTTCGTACGACAGCTTGTCGAGAGCAAAGTCCAACGCCTTGTACAATTGCGTTTTCCCGCGTCCGTTTGACGCCTCGATCGAATGCAGGACCACTCCGCGATCCGTCGTAAAATCGTTTCGCAGGTTGACCTTGTCGTAAAATTCGACAACCGCAACCCGGTCGTCCGGCGACAATGCATCGATAAAGCGGCCTGCCGACATTTTTAAGATCTGGCGAAAACCCAGCGTCGAGCCGCTCATATCCAGAAGCAGAACGACGCTGAACGGCGCAGTCGATGGCTCAAACCTTGATATCTGCTGCTTTACGCCGTCTTCATAGAGAGTGAAATTGCTTCGATTCAGATTGGTGATCGGCTGTCCCTTTCGATCGACGACCCCGACATTTAACCGGACAATAGAGGTATCAACTTTTACGGGATCATCGTCCTGGGCCAGTGCCGCAAACGTGAAAGTAAAAATGATCGCAAGAATAAATAAAGACCGATATAAGTGCATAAAAATCAGTACAGATTCAGACGCTCTGAAAACCCACGCGGTTGCTTGCGCGCTGGTTTCAAAATTTACCTTAACATTGTCCGCCGAATAGTCTATAATCTATGTTTGCCTTATTGAGTTACCAAAAACATAACTTTATTCGTTTCAGTTTTTACGAGATCCCGTTAAAGATTGAAAAATATGCTTTACCGTCCCAATTTTTGCTGCAGTTGTGGGGAACGAATCGAGCGGACCGACTGGAAACCGTGGACCAGTCGGCGATTCTGCGACCTCTGTGCAACAAACCACACGCTCGGTGAATTTATACCAAAGGCGATAGTCGGTATCGGCCTTTTGATCGGAATTTTTGGCATCGGCAGTTACTTGCAGAGCCGGCCTGCGGCAGGCAATACAGTTGCCAAAAGGAGTTTGTTTGAGCAGCCAAACAAACCTACGCCGCCCGGCAATGCAAATAAACAGGCAACTAACATTGCAACTGTTCAATCTCAACCAGGTTCACCATCGGCAGGAGTTGCCGATACAAACCAGAAAACGACACAGAATATGCAACGCGCCGAGGCTCCGGCGCGTGCAAGTACCGAGGCAGTTTATTATTGCGGAGCCGCAACAAAAAAAGGAACACCGTGCTCGCGGCGCGTCAAAGGTCCTAACACGCGATGCTGGCAGCACATCGGAATGCCTGCGATGAAGGTTGAAGGGAATTCGCGCGGCTAAACGTTTTTTGGCAAAAACGTTGTTTTATATTGAAGTTTCGCCGCAATTATTACAAAATTGAACGGTCTGTATTTACTGATCGTTACCCATAGGAAAAACACATGAAGTCACTGGCACCGAACACCATGATCCAAAACCGCTATCTGATCGTTCAGTTGATCGGAAAAGGCGGGATGGGCGAGGTTTACCTTGCCGTTGATCAGCGCCTTGGGAGCGCGGTCGCTCTCAAACGAACTTTTTTTGCCAGTGACGAAATGCTCGGTAATGCGTTTGAACGCGAAGCTAAGACGCTTGCGCGCCTCCGACATCCCGTTCTGCCAAAGGTAAGCGACCATTTTACAGAGGGCGAGGAGCAGTATCTCGTGATGGAACACATCGCGGGCGACGATCTGTCGAAACGGCTCGAGGCCGCGCATAAGCCGTTTCCCGTAAGCTGGGTGCTGTTCTGGGCGGATCAGCTTCTGGACGCGCTGTCGTATCTGCATTCGCACGAGCCGCCGATAATTCATCGTGACATCAAACCGCAGAACCTCAAGCTGACGGACGAAAATCACATAGTTTTGCTTGATTTCGGGCTGTCCAAAAATTCGACGGGCCAAACAAATATCACGAGTTCAAGTTCCGCGTCCGGCAGCGTTGTCGGCTACACGCCGCATTACGCTCCGATGGAGCAGATTCGGGGAACGGGAACCAATCCGCGAAGTGATCTTTATGCTCTCTCGGCGACTTTGTACCAGTTAATGACGAACTCGGTACCGATCGACGCTTTGACCCGCGCCGACGCTTTGCTTAATGAAAAGCCGGACCCGATCAGGCCGCTAACTGAGATCAATCCCGAGATCGCTCCTGATATTTCAACGGTGATCCTTAAGGGAATGGAGGTCAGCCAGGAAAAGAGGTGGCCCAACGCGCGGGATATGCAAAAGGCGCTGCGTAAAGCGTATTCGCAGGTTCAGAGCGCGATGTCCGCTCACACCGTCGCGTTCAACGCCCAAACCGACCTTCCGCCGGGAGCAGCCGAGCATTACAGTAAATCTCAACCGCCCGCAGAGGCTCTGAATCGAGAGCCGGGCCAGGATTCGGAACTGCCTACGCGGATAAATTCAACGCCGGGCATACAGTCGCAGCCCGGACAGCCGATGCCTGGAAACGGCTCGGGTTTTGAAACGTCGGTCACCGGGCAAACGCCGGCGGATTCGACACCGCGGCAGGCGGATATCAAGACCGAAGTTTTTGTTGCCGGAAGCGCTCCGTTCCCGTCAGTTCCGGACGAACCATTGCCGTCCAACCCGGAACCGAGTTTTCCAAGCTACGGGTCTCAGCCGGACGAACGCCCGCAGATCCAGGAAAATTTTGCGGACACGATCGATTTCGGGTCGACGCCCGGCCATGTCGGCGATGCGACGGTTCCAAACGTTTCCTACGATCGATCGTACGGCAACGAAAGCACGGGAGGTCAGGAAATTGCGAGCCCCGAGTTTTTCACGACGCCTAATGTAAGCTATGGCGATCAGGAATCCAACGCTTATTCACCTTCTGGTCACACGTCTCAGCCCCGTAACGATTATCAACAGCAGCCGACTGCGGCGTCTAATGCCGTTGGAGCAATGCCGAGCGTTCCGAGACCGCAGGCGGCGCCAAAGAAAAAGTCCAGGGCGCTGCTGATCGCTGGTGTTCTTGGCGTGCTGTTTATTTTAGGGCTTGGAGCAGCCGGCGCCGGCTGGTTGGTTTACGAAAACTACTACGCTTCGGCCGCGCCTGAGCCATCACCGTCCCCTGAGCCGACATTCGCGCCTTCACCGGAGCCGACGCAGGAATCGGTGTTTTCGACCAATACGGCCGATAATACTAATTCAAATATCGAAACCGGAAATGTCAACCTGGCAACTCCGACTCCTGAACCGACTGTAGAAGTCATCACCCCGGAGCGGCCGCGTGAGGAAACACCAAATACTCCTGAACGTCCGAGGCCCACGCCTCAGGCTACAAAGAGCGTCCAGATACGGCCCAGCGGTACGCCGACGGCAAAACCGACGCCGAAAAAATCGGACAACGATCGTACGAAAATTCTTCAGTAGCCGGGAGAAAGAAAGATATGAATACAGGAATTTTGAAAAAGCTTGCAGGATACGGTTTGCTTTTAACCATCTTTTTGTGTTTTGCCGGCATGGCTAACGCCCAGAGCAAAAAGGATCAGAAAAAGGCAAAACAGCTTGTAGAAGAGGCGGAAAAGGCATTTAGGCAGAAGAATTACCGCTCCGCGATCGACAATTATGCCGAGTCGATCGTACTTGTTCCGGATAACGCAAACGCCCATTTTTGGAAGGGTTACGCGCATTATTATCTCAAGGAAAACGACCAGGCCTTGTCGGAAATGGATACGGCTCTCAAGCTGGGCTACACGCCGCTTGATGTATATAAGGTTCGCTGGTTTCTAAATTTTGACAAGAAAAATTATGAGGCGGCGCTCGCCGATATCAAAGAAGGCTTGAAGCTTGAGCCTGATAATCTGATGTTCCTCGTCGGCCTTGCCGAGATCAGCTATTCAAAAGGGCAATATCCCGAATCGCTGGCGGCCTACCAAAAGGCGTCCGCAATGCAGCCGGCAAACGCTGACATCTGGTACAACATTGCCCGCGTTGAAGGAGCCCTTGGCGATTCCAAAGGGCAATCCGAAGCTGCTGAAAAAGCCATCAAAGGAAATACCCGGTTTTTGGGTGATGCATATCTGATGCTTGGCGATTCGTATTACCGGCAGCGGCGTTTCGACGAAGCGACCGATGCGTACCTGCGGGCCCTGGCTGCAAAGCCGGACACGTTTGAGGCATATCGGAACCTTGCGGATATTTATCGCAACCAAAACAAATTCGACGATGCGATCCAGATCTCGAAAAAGGCCTTGCTTGTCTTCCCGAACGACGGACGCATCTACGCCGATCTGAGTTGGTACTACGGCCTTGCGGACCGTTCGCAGGATGCGATCGACGCTGCTCAGGCGGCTATTACGTTCAGTCCCAAAGAAGCGATCGGTTACACCAATTTATGCCGTGCCTATAATGATACAAAGCAGTACCAGCTCGCGATAAATTCCTGCAACAAGGCACTGGAGTTAAGTCCGAACGACGGCGAGACAAATTATTATCTCGGCCGCGCCTACGACCTGCTCAACAAGCGAAGCGAGGCGACCAAGTATTACGATCGGGCCGTGACGGGACTCGTGCAGTTCACTAAGGTTAATTCGGACTACTCGGACGGTTTTTATCTTTTGGGAAATGCTTATTTTGCGGACGACCAGCTCGACAATGCGATCGACGCTTATCGAAAATGTCTGGAGCTTAGCCCGCGGTTTTCTCGGGCAAGATTTAACCTCGGGTTCATGCTGGTAAAGAAGAAAAACAAGAGCGCGGCCCTGGAACAGTACAACGCCTTACTTACGCTTGATGCCGATCTTGCGGCGAAGTTAAAGACAGAGATCGATAATCTCTAAACACATCGGGACAGCGTCGCAGGTTTTGCGAATCAGCCACGAAGACACACGAAAATTCACGAAGCATCTTCTTCGTGTACGTTTCGCGAGATCTCGTGGCTATATTTTTGCGCCGGCTCTGTAAGGAACGACAAGAGAATCACAACGACGTTCGCTTCCTAGGTTTCTCCTGCGTGCTGACGTAAACCGTCTGTATCTTAAATATCACCCTGACCGAATCTGAACGCTTGTCGTACGCCGCCGGGACGAACGGGGTCGAGCCAAGACCGTTATCCAACGCTCTTGCCAATTCAACGACCGCATCACGATTGTGCGAAGGCTCGACCACCTGCGCGATCTGCGCCGAGCCGTTACTGTAAACGTCGGCAACTACGACCACTTCGTCATCCTTCATCTCGCCCTGAACCAACAATTTTGTAAGCTCAATAAGAGCGCCGTTCGGGTTGATACTGGGAGACTCGGACGACACATCGCGGCGCGCCTGAGCGTAAGCTGCCGGCGAGGGCTCGCCATTCGGAGAGTTTCCGGCAAGCATGATACCCGAGCCGGACGGGCCGCCATTTATCGCAAAAGACGGCTGACGCGAGATGTTAGCCGGCACCAGGATCATCCACAAAAAGCTGATTCCCAAAACGATCGAAGCCACAGAACCGACGCTGTACGACATAAGCCAGACCCGTCGCGGATCGGACAGCCAGTCGGGTATGAACGGCATTTCGCGATTTGGCGCTCCCAACGCGACACGATTTGCGACCGCTTCGCGGATCGAGCCGACGACACGCTCGGGAATTACGGGATGCTCAAGCCCGCGCAACCGCGTGCGAACCGATCGGAGGTCGTCCGCGGTTTGCCGGCACAGCGGGCAATGTTCCAGATGCGATTCGACAGCAGCGGATTCGTCAGCGCCCGACAGGCCGTCGAGGTACGGTGAAAGTTCAAATTTTAGTTCGCTGCAATTCATTATATCGATGGAACTAGCGAATGAGCGGCTGACCCCGGCTGCGTTCTCAGCAGAGAAAGCAACGCATAGATCGGCTGGTGCGTTAATATAAACATTTCTACGGCACTCTTGTGATTGCTGGTCAACTCAAATAACCGCATAAGCTTTATATTGTTCGAACCTGACCTCATCTTTCGTTTTTCTTCGACCTCGTGTTTGGCACCGGAGCGTTTGTCTTCAAAGATAAAACCGGGGCGAGTCGATCATTCGCTAATTTTCAAAAATCGCTGAGCCTTTTCCTCATTTCCTCACGTCCGCGAGCTATTCGCGATTTGACCGTACCGATGTTGATGCCAAGGATCGTCGCTATTTCCTGATAGCTTTGTCCTTCGACATCACAGAGCACGACAGCCTCGCGAAACGACAGCGGCAGATCGTTGAGTGCCCGTTCGATCCGCTCGTGTTCCTGCCGACGTATCAGAGCCCGTTCGGGGTCTTCAGAAGAATCGGCGAGAGTTTCGTTCAGCGGCAAACCGTCGCGAACGGGCTGGGCGTCGAGGGAAACAGTCGATTCGCGCTTTCGGCGTTTCCACCAGCGGAACCGGTTTCGGGATTCGTTGATCGCGATACGAAACAGCCATGTTTTCAATTCCGAATCACCGCGAAACTTTCTGACCGAACGCAGGACCTGCAAAAACGTGTCTTGCGTAAGGTCAGCAGCCTCCTCCGCGTCCTGCGTCAATCTGAAAAGCAGGCCGTAGATCTGGCCGGAGTATCGGGTCACCAACGTGTCGTATGCGAGCGAGTCACCGCTTTTCAGGCGTTCGACAAAATCGGCGTCCGCACGAAGGCGCTCATCGGCGGGCCGCGCCGCAACAGCATCTAGGTCTTCGTCACCAAACGTTATCGATCTGCTGAAGAACATCGCCCGCCTCGCCTGTTCCCCTTCAAGGAAATTTTCAAACTGCTCGTCCGCACGATTGAGCGGATTGTCGTATTAGACACCGATAATTGAAAATTGTTCCCGGGTTTCATCAAAAAATTCCAAAATATAGTTTTTGTTGGTTGACAGGCGAACTTCGTACCGCTTGCTGACCCTTAGCTGCCGGTTTTGAAAAGCTAACAGCCTGTCGTACATTGCTCTCGCAGCCGTTTTAAGCTAAATTAACTCTTTTGGCATAATAACGGCTTAGGCAATTATATAACGTCCGGCCGTAAAAGAATTGCAGTTTTTTTATTGAAATGGCACGAAAAAAGAGAAGATTTGAACAGCTCGAGGCAGCCGCCTCCGAGCCCAAGAAAAAGGTAGACGATTATAAAGACCCTTTCCAGCGAAATGTTGGTCAGAGGCTAGAGGATGCGGGACGCATTTTTGAGGGACAAGGACGAAACATCCTGTACGGATTGGCCGCCGTTGTCGTACTTGCCATTTTGTTGGGCATCTTCTATGCGTGGAACAAACGCTCGGACGCCGCTGCGCAGACGGCCTTGGGAAAGGCCATCGAAACGTCGCAGGCGATCGTTTCGGCTTCGCCGCTGCCCGCCGGGTCGACCGTAAAATCATTCAAGACCGAAAAGGAACGTTCCGATGCGGCAATTGCTGAATTTCAGGCTGTCGCCGACAAATTCGGCGGAAGCGTAGGCGAGAAGGCGAAATACTTCGCCGCTGTTGAGCGCCTTACTGTCGACAGGCCGACCGCGATTCAGGACCTGACCAATCTTGCCGGTTCAAAGGACCCGGTGTCGAAACTGGCGAAATTTGCGCTCGCCCAGGCCGATGCCGAGGACGGCAAGACCGACGAGGCGATCGCGCTGTACCAGGAACTTGCGGCTATGGACGACCCCATAGTTTCGAAGGAAACGATCAATTTCGAACTCGCAAAACTTTACGAAAAGCAGGGCAAGAAGCAGGAAGCGCTTGACCTGTATTTCAATATCGCCAAGACTGCGGCCGAAGCGAAGGATGCGGAAGGGAAGCCTTTGACGATGACGCAAACGGCCCGCGATGCCAAAGACAAGGTTACGGAACTGGACCCCGCAAAGGCCAAAGAGATTCCCGAACCTGAGATCCAATCGCCGTTTGGCGGCTAATTATTAGCTAAATTTGAAAAATCTCGCACGATTGGGTATTTGTACTATCTAATACCGATCGTAGCGGGATTTTAATTTTGGATAACTTTTTGCCATTTAAGGCCGAAAAACGAGTTTCAAAGATCTCCGTGCGCGCACCGCGCGGCAGGTATTTCTCTGCGTTCGCGTTGATGATGTTTTTCGCAGCTTACGCTTATCATTTGGAATACTTCATTGCCGCCATGGTTATCGCGGCCTCGGCGCTGATCGCTATTCCGCCGATGGCGTTTACGGACCGGATAAACTTCGACGGCAAGCGGATATACCGCGCCGGGATCGGCGCCCTGATCTGGTCTCTCATTGACAGATCGCTCCGCCGTCTGAAGATCAAGAACATCGAGTTTATCGACACTTATCCGCTCAGGTCGGTGAAACGCGGATCGAATATCCGTTATCGCTACAAAACCACCATTC
>Ga0157372_10004064_pt1 | contig 15685 bp, 11 predicted proteins | sample C55metaG_FD_115307 | JGI IMG/M metagenome (GOLD analysis project Ga0157372, IMG submission 115307) | Corn rhizosphere microbial communities from Kellogg Biological Station, Michigan, USA - C5-5 metaG | ecosystem: Host-associated > Plants > Roots > Rhizosphere > Soil | place: USA: Michigan... | reverse complement strand
GCAGATAATTTTTGACCACCTGCTCAGTAGTACCTACCCGCGCGGCAATCTCTTTGTTCTTCATTCCCTGGGTTACGCAGGAAACGATCAATGATTCTTTCGGCGTGAGCTGGACTTTTGAGCGCCCGCCGTGCGGCCGGCTGCTTTGGCTGCGATACGCTTCCATCACCCACTTCATGGCATGAGGTTCCAGCCAGGCTTCGCCTTTGGCAACACTCCGCAGGCACTCCACAAAAACTTCAGAATCGATTTCGCGGGAAACGATGGCGTGTGCGCCGCGGCGGAAAAGCTCGAGCGTCAGCTCCTGGTCCGGCGCCTCGGTTACCACTACCAGGCGCAGCGCCGGCGTGCTCTTCATGATTTCCTGTACTGAGTCGATGGGGCTTTCCGCCAAAGCCGACTCAAAGATCAAAATTTCAGCGGAAAATTTCTTTGCCGCAGAAATTGCCTGGGACAAAGTCTCCGCCTGGCCGACTACGCGAATGTCGTCTTCTACCGCGAAAATTTTGCGCAGCCCAGCGCGGAAGATCGCCTGCGAGTCAGCTACGATCACACGAATAAATTGTTCTGTGCTCTCCGTTGTTGGAGGGGCCACTCTCGCTTCTCCCGTGCTTAGACCCGCGCTCGCCATGAGATACCTTTGCCGCAACCTTTAACGGCGTTCAAATCGGTACTCGTCAATTACCACGCCAACTCCGCGCCGTCCGCCTTCTTCGCTGGTACGCGCCACTCGTCCGCGGCACTGCACCTTCACGTCCGCATCTGAGCCGACTACATCAGCGGGAAATGAGATGGTGAAGTCAACCGTTGAGCCGAGGGGCATGTCCACTTCATGGTGGAACAACACACCATTGGCGGAGATGTTGTCGCTCTCCGTGTCAGACTCTCCCGCTTGTGACTTGATATGCATTGGGAGCTTAACAGGGAAACGTGCCGCGCTCTGCACTTCTGAGTAGCGCGACCGCACAGCCTTCGCAGCGCCTGATGACTTGCCCGATTCGTGAGACATCAATGGCAGATTACATGGCAAAGTAAGCTGGCGAAAGTTACCGAAGTCATTGGCCCTTGAGTTGTAAAGCATTGTGGTACATGGACTTGCGGGTAAGCTGAGCATCCTGCAATCAGCATTCAGCATTCAGCCTTTTGACTTAGCCTCCGTTATGACTTAAGAAGGCGTTAGAGGCCGGAAAAGGAACGTTGGGGGGAATTACTGAGCTGATTCCTGGGGCTAAGTGATTGCTGGAGAGTCTTAGCCGGCAGACTCTTTTAAGGAACAAGGATGCCAACATGCGCTTCAGTTCGCGGATTGCCAAGTGCGGCCTCTAAAACTTCGTCACTTCGGTGAAATTGAAATCCCGAACTTTCATCGCCGGCACAACCATGTCGAAAGACTCTTCTCCGCTGGTGCGCACTGGCGTGCTCATCTGCTCGACGTTTGAGAGCATCTCGATCAGGCTCTGATTGAAGCGAAAATTACGGACGCCGCAGACTACCTTTCCATTTTCAACCAGGAATGTTCCGTCGCGGGTCATTCCGGTAAGAATTTTTTCGTAAGGATCAACCTCGCGGATATACCACAACCGTGTAACCAGAATGCCGCGTTCAGTTGAGGCGATCATCTGCTCGACGCTCTTCGGGTTGCGCGGCGATTCGAAGACAATATTCATCGGGCCTTCGCCCATTTCGTTGGGAATGGGAAAGCCGTGGCCGGTGGGCTCGACAGGGCCGACTTTGTCGGCGTATTCGGACTTCCGCATTTTCTCCGTACTCGCCCGCGCGTAGACCAACCGTTTCACGGCGCCTTTTTCGACAAGATGGATTTTTTGTCGGCGCACGCCTTCGCCATCGAATGACGGCCCTGATTGCAGCGGATGAGCTACGTCATCCCAAATCGAAATATTCTCGCCGAAAAGATTCTTGCCAATTCGATTGTTGAGAAACGACCGCTGATCGAGAATTGCCAGTCCGCCGAAATCGAAAAACATGAACCCGGTCATGTCGAGCACGGCCGCAGGCTCAAGTATCACAGTGTATTTGCCCGCAGCTATCTCTCGCGGAGTTGCAGATTCGACTGCCTTCTTCGCGGCGATCTCCGCCAGGACCTGAGGATTCAAATTGGCGACACTCGGCGAATTCGATTTTTGCCATCCCGAAGAATCGGGTGCCAGCATAGTGATCGAAATTTCAGCAGACGTTTGCGTATGCCAGTTGTTCAGTCCGCGAGAATTGAAGATTGCTTCAATCGATTCCGAGCTGGAGAAAATTCCCGCAGTGGTGAGTTTATGCTTTTGCGCAATTGAAACGATCTTGCCCACACCCTCTGCGCGCTGCTCCGGCGTGACCGCGGCAGTCTCGGCGAAGTGTCGTGAAGGCACAGCCTGTGTGGCGCGAGCGCCCTCGCTCGCGTTTGGCACGGGCAAGAGATCGCCATCGGGCTCCTGCACGCGCGCCAAATCTTCCGAAGCTTTCACGACATCTTTCAAGCTTTGATCGTCGAATCGGTTCGTCGTAGCGCGAGCGGTGCGCCCGCCGAAAACCGTGCGCACAGAAACGCCATAATTTTCTTCCGCAACATTCTGATGAATGGTGTTGTTCGCGAAGCGCGTAAGCGCAGATCGTCCGCCATAAAACAGGCCTTCGACCTCATCCGCAGTCGAGTACTTCCTTATACGGGAAAAAATATCGGCAGCTTGCTCCTGGGTCAGCATTTAGCAGTTGGCACTTGGCAGCAAACCGGCCTCGACAGGCCAAGTGCCAATTACTAAATGCTAATTGCCCTTATACGCGCTCCCGACCTTCACTTTTTTAAATCTCGCCGGCGCCGCCCCGTGGCCCGTGCCCATGACTTGTTGCGGTTGTCCCTTGCCACAGTTGGGCGTGCCCCACAACGTCCATTCATCACGCGAGCAGATCGCATCCATTGAGTTCCAGAATTCTGTCGTGATCCCTGAGTAAGAGGGGTTTTTCAACATGCGAGCGCGCTTGCCGTTTTTGATCTCCCAGCCGATTTCGGTGCCGAACTGAAAGTTGTAACGCTTGTCGTCGATCGACCACGAACGGTTGGTCTGAAATAAAATTCCGTGGTCGGTGGATGAAATTAATTGTTCGCCAGTTAGAGGCTTTTCTCCCGGCAAGATGCTGATGTTAGTCATGCGGATCATCGGCAAGCGGTTCCAGCTTTCCGCGCGCAAAGTTCCGCCGGAGCGCTGCAATCCGATCAACGCTGCGGTTTCACGCGAACTCAGGTAACCGGTAAACAGGCCGTTACTGATGATGGGAGTGCACTGCGCAGGAACGCCCTCGTCATCAAATGCAAATGTCCCGAGGCCAGGACCATGTTCCTGGCGCGCATCGGCTACTACGTTTACCAGTTCGCTGCCGTATTTCAGAGTGCGCAATTTGTCCAGCGTTAAGAATGAAGTACCGGCGAAATTCGCTTCCATGCCCAACACGCGATCTAGCTCAATGGGATGCCCGACAGATTCGTGAATCTGCAGCCCGAGTTGCGAACTCTCCAGAATGATGTCGAACGCCCCTTCGGGACATTGGTCGGCGCCGTGCAGAGCCACTGCTTCTTCTCCAATGCGGCGAGCATTCTCGACCAACTTGAGTTCATCAATCAGTTCGTAACCTTTGTTCTGCCACTGCCCCCCAAAAGAATTGGGGTAAGACCGCTTCTGAATTTCGCTGCCCGCGAAACTATAGGCCACGTATCCCGCGCCGGTTGTGACTTTGGTCTGATGAATGTCCGCGCCTGCGGAAGAAAAAAACCACAGTTCCTCGCGGCGGAAATTCATGTTGGTTTCGGCGAGGGTCACCCCCTTGACCGATCGGAGTTCCGAATCGATCTTCTGCAACAGCGCCAAGTTTTGTTCGATGGAGATCGAGAAGGGATCGATTTTGTGCGGCGTACTCCACTCAGCGGTGACCGCTTTTTCCGAAACCAGTTGTACATCTTTCTGCTTGACCTTCGCCGATGCCCTCGCAATCGCGACTGCCTGTGCGGCCGTGGACTCGACCGAAGCCCGCGACAAATCCGCTGAAGAAGCAAATCCCCACGCTCCATCCACCAGTACCCGAACATTGAATCCCTGCGATCGCGAATCCGAAGCATTGCTAATTTTGGCATTCTTGGTGGCAAGCGCTCGTCCGCGCTCATCCACAACCCGCACATCTGCGTACGTAGCTCCGCGTTGAGTAGCTGTGTCGAGGGCGCAGGAGGCGAGGTCTTTCATGGCGGAGACTAAAATTTATCACACGAACTCGGGGCCGAGTTTCTGGGCTAGGACGTGAGGGATACTGCTTTTACGCTGCTCATGGGAACATGCAAGTCTCTATTGCATCGAGTAATGAACTCGCCCTTACATCTGGATGGCTCGGACCTATGCTGCGCTTCGCTCATCAACTTTTTGTGAGCCGGGATCGTTGTATTCGTCCAATATGCGGCCGGGCAGAATTTCTCGCAGGGCCCAGTCGATACGCTTGACCGACGTCTGGATCTCATCCAGTTGCTGAGCATGCCCATGCAGGTAAGCCGAATCTATGATCACTTGCAATGCATTGCGAACATGGTGATTCATCAACTCAATGGTTTTCAACTTTTCATTCAGGTATTTCGCGCGGTTGTGTTCGAGACGATAGATCAGCAGCCCGGCGATAATGCCTCCGCAAGAATCATCCAGAATGCGCTGTGATTCCGCCAAGCCGTAATAAGCCGAGAGCTGATCGGTGAGGACCAGAAACAGCAGTACGAGCGCGCCGTACATCGTCGCCCTTGCCACTGGATTCAGCAGGCGCTTTGCACGAGCTGTGTCACTCATAGGACCTCCTGAGAGGTTTAAGCGCGATGTCGATCACGCCAGCTGCGAAATTAAACCATTTGGCGGCTGGCTTTAAAAGCACGGCCCAGAAAGTACGCAAGCGCCCACCCGTCCATATATTTATACGGCGTTTCGCCCATAGAGTAATGCCCGCAGGGCAGGACGGCAACTTTATGGTCCAGGTTGTGGCGCTCAAACTCGGCAACCACCTGCTTCGAGAACTCGGGCAGAAAAGTGAGGTCATACTTCGCATAAACAATAAGCGACTTTCGCGGCCAACGGGCGAATTGTTGGAAGTACGACATTGGGCTTACAGCCTTCCACAGCTCGCGCAACCGGTCGATATCCATTTGCAGCTCCAGGCCCTGGCGTATGTGCCGCGTGGACTGGCCGTGCCAGACCACGTCGGCAACATAAGTGGACGCGTGGTTGAATGCTGCAACCTGAATTCGCGAATCGTGCGCGGCGGCGAGGAAGGCATAGCACGAGCCCAGGCTGGTTCCCACTGTGCCCAAACGTTCGTAGCCTTGCTGCTGCAGCCAGTCGAGGCAGCAGCGAATGTCGAGGACGGCCTGGCGGCAGGCGTCCATGGTGCGGCCGATATTGGCGGAGACGGCATAGTCAGCGCGGCGAATTTCAGCGGGACGGCGAATGTCGTGATACGGCATGCTCAGCCGCAGCACCGAAATTCCCAACCGATTAAAGATGCGGGCCAGCGAGTTGTAATGCAGCGCGTCCGAGTTCCAGTGCGGCAGCAGTACGACAGCACTCTTCCCTTTCGCCGGAAACCAGCGGGCGTTCGCCAGATTATTTTCCGGATAAGGCGTGTGTACTGGTGAAGTGAACCGCAAAAAATCCGCATGGGTCCCGCGGACTTTATTTTCCAAGAGCGGATCTGGAACTTCGCGGGTGCTGAAAACCTGCACCTCGCGATTTTCTAATCGAAAATCTGACGGGATGCGATAAGAGAAAAATTCGTCGCTCGAAGCGATTGCTCGCCGATTGTACTCGCGAAGATAGCGCTCGCATTCCGCATCGGTGAGCGTGGGCAAAAAGCCGTTGCGGCACGGCCAGTCCCGCGTCCACTCGATGCCCCATTCCAGAGGACGCACCACACGATTGCTGTCCACGGAAGTAAGCCGGGTCTCCCAGTCATACATCCAGCGGGCGTAAAAAGAAGGCATTGATTTCAGAATAGCAAAAACGGCGGGTAGCAATCGCAAGGAAAAGCCCGGCAGGCTACGGAGCCTTGCCGGGCCTGGGTTTAGAAGTTCGGCTTGGCGATGAAGCCGTGCATCACACCACTGGAGTCCGTGTAAACCCCAGCTATCCACCGTTTATCGTTCAGGCCCATGGGATACGTGGTTTTAGAATTCGGATACGCAACGGAGATGAATGCGGGCTTGTGCTCCGTCGCGTCATTCGTGCCTTCGTTGGCTTCGATAGTCTTGGCAAACCAGCCTTTCCCGCTCGAGAAGTAGCCAATCGTATCTGCATTGGAGTTTACAGCCGTGCCATCGGTATCTTTGGTCACCGGATAAAAATCCTCATCGGTTGCACTCTTGAACCACGCGCTAACGAAATCGTGGTAGAAGTTTGTTCCGCTGAGGAAGCCATTGTTGGAGATCCCATTTACTGACCAGCAACATGTGCCGGAAACCGTGTCGCCAGGGTTCATGGTGCTGATGGTTCCATTCTTCCAGACCCAACCACCGCTGCCCTGCGGAGTGCTGTAGAACCAGAGCCCTCCAACAACCGTGAGCGCTTTATTAACTCCGAAGGCAACGGTATGCTCATCAGAATTACCTCCGGCAAAAGGGGCATTGATCAGCTTCACGACATTTGTATGCAACCAGAGAAATGCGTGAGCGCTGCCGTCGTTGAGTCGGGTGTAGCCCACGAGATCGCCGTAGTCATTCAATCCCAGAATGGCGGTACTCATCGAATTTGGAACCATAAGCTTAATGATATTTCCGTTGACCATTTTGAACCCGTGAACAATGCAGTTCGGGAATTGCACTTCTCCCGTCGGTTCTATGCAGGATTTGGTTGTGTAATAGAAGCCCACAACTTCACCGCTGTTGTTAATTCCCCGCGCTTCGGTTGCAACTGCACCGGGGATGTTGATAGGAGCATAAGTAAAGGTTTGGGCTAATAAGGTTGAAGGTAGAGCTAAGACGATTGCGAGTATTAAACGGCTCATCAGTAAATCTCCTGTCCAGGAGAAGTGAATCTCCTGTCGCGGAGAATAGATGCACAGCTCAGGACGTAGTTGCCCTTTCGCGCTGTCAAAAGCCGCAACCAGCAAGGGAAAGGACCGTATCGCCCCTAAGGTGCGACGTCACCTCTTGACGTCACCTCTTATGACTGGCTTAGGAACCGAATCTCAAAACTCTAGGCGGTTGTGCTCAGATAACATTTGTTTGTACCGATTTGTATACCGTGTGCGACCTAAATGATTACTGACGTAACTGTGAACGTCCTCATTTGGGAAGACTTTCCCGAAAAGAATTCCTAATATTGCTTACCTTCCTCAATTAGCTCCACCAAAACTGCCCGTCGGAGATGTTTAATTATGAAGAGTGCATTCAGCACCGTCCTGTTCTTGTCCTTATTGAGCTTGGTCGGTTGCAGTAATGGGGGAGCGAAATCCAGCAACTCCGGCGGCTCCTCGACACCCACTATCTCTTCGATCCAAGTTTCGCCTGTTTCCAAGTCGATCGGCATGGGAAGCACTCAGCAGTTCACCGCGACCGCCTTTCTATCGGACAAAACGACTAAGGATATAACCAGTTCTGCGCAATGGGGATCGTCCGATTCCACTATCGCCAGCATCAATGCTGCCGGTGTTGCAACCGGCTCCGCCTCGGGAACTGTAACCATCACTGCTAAATCTGGAACCTTGCAAGGCGGTGCTACGCTCAACGTAACTGCAGCGGCGGCAAATTTGACCTCAATTGTGATCTCACCTGCCGCTTCTTCCATGCCGGTCAATACCAGTCAGCAGTTCATCGCGACTGGCAATTATACCGATGGCAGCAGCGCCGACCTGACCACGCTGGTAACGTGGGCTTCATCGTCCTCTGGCGTAGCTACTATCAGCGTGAGCGGACTTGCTACCGCAGTGACTGCTGGAACTACGAATATTTCCGCCAGCTTTGCAGGTGTTTCCGCATCCACCGGTCTCACCGTTACCGCTCCCACCATTGTCTCCATCGCGGTGACACCAGTCGGATTGACTCTGGGAATTGGTATTAATCAACAATATGTCGCAACCGCAACTTACAGTGATGGAAGCAGTGTAGATTTGAGTAGCGGTGTTACATGGACATCCTCTTCATCTTCGGTCGCCAGCATCAACAGTTCCGGAATGGCCACCACCGTTGCAGCAGGACAAACCACAATCACTGCTACCGTCGGCTCACTTACTGATACCGCGAATCTCACGGTTGTAGCAGCACATCTGACTTCGATTTCTGTTACGCCCGCAACTCAGGCGATGGCGGTTGGAACCACTCAGCAATTCACCGCCGTAGGCAGCTTCGATGACGGCAGCACGCAACTGCTTACTTCGCTCACTTGGAGTTCGTCTTCAAATTCGGTCGCAACTGTGAGTACCAGCGGACTTGTGACCGCCGTTGGAACAGGCACCGCAACACTGACCGCGACCTCGGGCTCAATCAGCGGCCCAGCCTCGCTTACGATCACTGCGGCAACGTTGGTCTCAGTAGCCGTAACCCCGGCGAATCCGAGCATGGCCGTAGGGACCACAAGACAATTCACCGCCACCGGTACCTTCAGCGACTCCAGCACGCAGGACATAACTGGTATCGTGGTCTGGACCTCCTCCACTTCCGCCGTCGCAACCATTAATGGACAAGGTCTGGCTACTAGCGTGGCGCCGGGTGCCACAACCATCAAGGCACTCTTCGGCTCGGTGAGCGGCTCGACCACCCTTACGGTTTCGACCTCCCAACTAGTTTCCATCACCATAAACCCTGCTAACCCGAGAATCTCCAAAAGCACGGTGATCAAATTGACCGCGACCGGGACGTTCAGCGACGGCAGCGTTGCCTCAAACCTAAGCGGACTCACCTGGAAATCCTCTAAGCCAAACATCGCCTCGATTCGCTCAACCGGTATCGCGCAGGGCAAAAAAGCTGGGACAGTAACGATCTCCGCATCTGCATCTGGGGTGACCGGTACCACAACTTTGACTGTGGGTAGTGGAACCCTGGTTTCACTTGCAGTCACTCCTGCAACCGTAACTGCTCCCGCTGGCAGCGTCCAACAGTTCGTTGCAACCGGCACCTTCAGCGACGGCAGCACCCAAGACATTACGTTAAACGCTCATTGGAGTTCGTCGTCCGCGCCGATTGCCACGATTGCCAACGCTCCGAGTGTTGGCGGTTTAGCGAATTGCATCGCAGCGGGAACAACCACAATTGGCGCCAACTCCGGTGGTATCACCGGATCGGCAGTACTCACCGTCCAATGATTGATTAAAGCTTAAATAACAATGCTGTTGAGCCCAGCAAAGAGGTACATTGAAGTACGTTGTTGTCATATGTCGAGTAATAGCCAATGTAATGTACTTGCTGTATCTGTTCGTTGCATGGCTTTTCATCCGAGTGGTCCGCCGTTTCAAGGTCCATGCACGGCAGCAAGAACGTATGAGTGAAGCACGCGCGAGAAGTTACGTGCTGAGAGTTTCGCAGCCCAAAGACCAACTCATCGAATAGCTTACAGTCATCTGCTGGGGCGGTTCAGCAATACCTTCTCGGCACCCGTTTTGATATTGCACACAGGATTTCGTAAGGGATGGTTTTTGCCAATTCGGCGTGCTCCCGCGCATCGACGCTGAGGCCATCGCTTGAGCCGAGCAGAATAACTTCGTCGGCAACTTCGATTCCAGGAATTCCGGTTACGTCCACCGTGGTCAGGTCCATCGAAATTCTGCCAACGATTGGTGCGTAGTGTTCGCGCACGATGACCCGACCGCCGGATGAAAGGCCGCGGTTGAGCCCGTCAGCGTATCCAACCGGAAGCATGGCGATCCGCGAGGGCGCTTTGGTGATATAAGTTCCGCCGTAACCGAGTGCTTGTCCGGCGCGCATTTCGCGAAGAGAAAGGATTCGTGTCTTCCAGGTGAGCACCGGCTTAACCGGCAGTTTCAATGCGCGTCCACTCACGGTCCGCCCTGCACGTTCAAACGGCAGGTGATAGCCATACAGCGCCAGCCCTGGACGCACCATTGAGTTCCAGCTTTCGTGGTGCGAGATAATCGCGGAGGTATTGGCGGCATGAATGAACGAGGGACGAATGCCGCACTCGGCAAGCGTTTTTCGCGCGGCCTCGAATGTCTTCAATTGTTCTCCGACCGACGGCGCATCGAGAACTTCCGACGACGCGATGTGTGTGGAGAATCCCTCTGCCTTTAGATGCGGAGATGACTTGAGTACCGCGCAAATTCGCGGCAGATCTTCGGGCGCCGCGCCTAGACGGCCCATCCCAGTATCAACTTTTAAGTGGATCGCTTGTTGCGAAACGCCGAGCCGAACCGCGGCCCGCTCTAGCAGCTCAATCTGCCCAACCTCCCAAACTGTGGGCGTCAGGCGCAGCCTTACGATTTCTTCCTCTTCGCCGCGCCAGAATCCAGTCATTAGAAGAATCTGCGTGGCGACGCCTTCTTCTCTCAAGGGGATCGCTTCATCAAGTGAAGTTACACCCAGCCAGCTCGCGCCCTCTTGCTCTAAAGCCAGAGCGCATTCGATCGCTCCATGGCCGTATGCGTCTGCCTTGACCACCGCGCATACCGTCACGCCGCTGCCTACATAGTCAGCAACCGTGCGGTAGTTCTGCTTTAGCGCGGCAAGGGACACGTCCGCCCAGGTCGGGCGCGTGGCGGTGCGCTTCGCAATTTCAATGGTGGCCACTCTCGCGATTATAGTGGGCGCTTGCCAAAGCCACAGGTTACCGCTGTGCTACTCCGCATCAATGCTGGAGCACAAAATTTACTCTGATCTCAGTTTCGACCTCGATGGGTTCATGGTTGAGATAGTAAGGACGGTATCGCCACTGGCGAACGGCAGCTAACGCCGCCTGTGCCAACAACGTTTGACCGCTCTCAGCCTCTGCGTGGGTTATGACTCCATCCCGGCTGATGATCGCCTTCACAATCACCGTTCCCTCAATGTGCAGTTGTTTCGCAATCAGTGGATACTGCGGTTCCACCTTGTGAATCAGATTTCCTTCCATGATCACGGAAGTACGCGGCGGGTGCGGCTGTACAGCGATCGTGGGCACGGGCCGAACGTAGTCGTCCATAATCGAGTTCTCAACCCCCGGGCCGGGATCACCAATCACATCGGACATACCCGGCGGTTGAGTTGGAGCGGAATCCTCAATCGAGTTGCTCGATCCCGTGAAGGACCATCTGCGGGTATTGACCATGAGCGTATGACGTGCGCCGCTGCTGGCGTGCGAAACATTTGTCTGCGGTCGTTCGGGAATTTCAGGGTTTGAAGCCGGCAGGAACAAAGTTCGCATGACCGGTGGCAACGATTGCGGGTAGAGCAGCGGATACACAAGCGCCGCAGCCACCAGCGCGGATTGCAAAGTGAATGAAGCCATCGCTGTCCAGCGACGCACTGCACTGCCTTGGGACGCAGCGAGATCGGAAAACATAGTCTTCTCCCACGCACAAATTCGCGACGATTGTCGCTGCAAGTAAAGACACCGGAAATATTCGCGTTAGCCCTCGCGAAGGGCGCTCGCGCAAAAAATAAAGACCGCGATCTCTCGCGGTCTTCAGGAACTAAACCTATGCAGTTGGTGTCGCGCTATTTCGGCGGAGTCGCGCTCGGGGACTTGGGAGCGGTTGAGCTGGGTGTTTTGGCGGCTGGAGTCCGGGTGCCGGTGCCCAAACCGTTGCTGCCGGCTGGGCGTGAAGTGGCCCCGCTCGCCTTCGGCGGCGCCGCTACGCCAGATTGCACGTTGTAGGCATCCACAATCGGCTTGGTAATATCCACCGACGGCGCAGCCCAGACCACTTGACCTTGGGGCCATGGATTCGAAGTATCCATGATCACGCCCAGGCCATTTTCGTTGGCGTATTTCAAGATGATGGGTGCCATTTTCTGCAGGATGCGCTGGCCGATCTCATTCTGCTGATTCTGGAAATCTTCGCGTGCATCCTGGGCCTCGCGATCCAATGCCTTCTGTTTCTGCTCGACCTGACGTTGCAGGTCAGCTTTCGACTCGTCGTTGAGGCTGGCGCCCTGAGTGGTCAATTTCTTCTTCAGCGCGTCAATCTCGTCGTTCTTGCCTTTGAGTTCAGTGCTCTTGGGCTCGAACTTCTTCTGCAGCGAATCCATATCGCGCTGGCCTTCGTTGCTCGCAAAGATGGCGCCTTCAATGTTGATGGCTGCAACTTTTGATGTGCCCACGCCGGTGGCGATTGCAGGAGGATCGTTAGCTGTGCCGGGCGCCGCGGGCAGAGCGGACGTGGAAGACCCGCCAGCGGCCTGGGCCATTGCCATGGCAGAGGTCAAAACCACCGCGGCTGCGAGAGAATACACAAACTTGAGTTTCATGGGATTTACTGTGACTCCTTGGGTACTGCGTTTTTTTTCGGAACTCGATATTTCTGAATTTTTCAAAATGTTTACCGGAAACGCACTTGCGCCACACTCGCACACTTCCATGCAAACATCAGTAAGGCTCGCCGATCTTCGGTTTTTCAGCTCGGATCTTCGGATCGCTTCCAATTGCGGGCGCTTTTTTGCCACGCATGACCGGCCGCTCTGGTGTGGATTCCCCATTATAGAAACACTCAATCCCCAGCGTCAAACCTGGAACTTGTAAAACTTAGAACGTAGTCCCCACGGTAAATCGAAACGTTTTTCGCGGCTCGCGCAGCTGGTAGCGGGTTGCGAAAGTATTCCGCGAAAGCAAGAAAGTGTATTGTCCGGCATCGGTGTTCGGGAACATGCTTCGCAGCACCTGAGACGGGGACTGTGCCACCTCATCCAAGCGCACTGGATTGTACGCCCAATAGATTCGGAAAGGCGCGTTCACCACCGGCAGGAAGACCTGCAACTCAAGTCCGGTGGACATGCGCGGCTTCCAGTTAGCGCTCCCCAGCACCGCCAGGTTTTGACTGAACCCTTTCCCGCCGTTGAGTTGAGCGAAGGTTTGTGCACCTACGCAGTTGAAGGTGATGGGGTCTTCCGCGGGGCAACCAAACTGGGTCTGGTTCAGGGTCGCAAACTGAGCGTTATTAATTCGCAACTGCGATTGGCGAATGATGGGATCCACGCCGAAGTCGACAAACGGGGCAATCGCAACCGGACCCGCTATGGTGACGCGGTATTCAGCGTTGGTTACCAGGCTCAAGTCGCCGCCTGGGAAGGTAATTTGTTGAAAGGGGACTTGGATCGTGTAAGCCCCACGAGCCAGGTTGCCCGGGTCTTTAGGAACAATCGACCCATCCGGATTTCTCAAACTAACCGTTGTCGCCGTCGGAATGAAAGCTACTGGCGAAACTGAGCGGATATCGAAGCCCCGCAAATCATTTTCTCCACCCATGTAGAAGCGTTGGAAGGGAGGCGCTACCAGCCCGCCATAGCCGCTCATGTAAGAAGCTTGCGCATGCAGGCCAATGGCATTGCGCCGTTTCTGCACCGGAATGTAGTGCTTCCATTCCGCGATCGGACGAATGCTGCGCACCGTCCCGCCAAGTCCAGAAAACTCGGCCCCCAAAAAGTATTCCGTGCCGGAGTGCGGGTAAAGCGCGGCGTCCAAACCATTCTTCGAGTAATTCAGCAGCAGCTTACTGGTGATAATGCCGTTTAACGCGTTGGGCCCGCTGAGCCCGCTGAAATCCAGGAAGCTGAAGAGCTGCTTGGAAGCGGTAGTCGTCGCCACCAATGACGAAACATCAAACGAATATGTAGCTCCGATGCGCTTGAATGAATGATGCAGAGGGTGCGAAGCCGTCAGGGTGAAACCCTGGCTGGACTGCGTGTAGTTTTGCAGGCTCTGCAGTTCGGCCTGCGACAGAGCCAGTGACTGTCCGGTCAGTAGCGCGGTTTGCCGCGCCTGATCGTAAATGAGCTTCTGGCCGTACACCGTAAAACCGACCGTGACCTGACGGTCCAGGAAGTAAGGCTCGGTAAAGCCAAAGCTAACATTTCGCTGTAAAGTGCCGATGTTCGCCTGGACTGAGAGCGTTTCTCCCAACCCGAGAAAGTTGTTGGTGCTGTAACTCAGGCCGATGAACGAGCCGGCCAATCCGCTCACGCCGCCGGAAAGACCGATCTGGTTTTTGCCTCTTTCTCTCACCTTCAGGGTGAGATCGACCAATCCATCTTTTTCGTCCAGGTGGCGCTCCGTTACATTTGGATCGTCGGGTTTTAGCTGCTCGAAAAACCCCAGCTGGTTCAACCGCTGCAAACTCAACTTCCAATACTGCTCGTTGTAAACCTGACCTTCTTCCAGCACCAGCTCTCGGCGGATGACTTTGTCGCGGGTGGTGGTGTTACCCTGGAATTCAATGCGGCGCACCGAAAACTGCTTGCCTTCATCCACGTCGATATCGAAGTAAACCAGCTTCTTGTCTTCGTCGATGCGGGGCGTCGGGACTGACGTGAAGTTGATATATCCCTGGGTGCCGTACGCGTTTTTCAGATTTTCCAAGCCCTTTGCGATTTTCTCCCGATTGAAGACATCGCCGTCCTTGATAGCGAAAATCGATCGCAAGGCCGCCGTATTGGGAATTGCTTTGTTTCCCTTAAAGGTAATTCCGCCTAGTTTGTAACGCTCACCTTCGTCGATAGGAATCGTAATATCCATCGCTTTACCTGGTCCCGGACGGATCAGGAAAACGTGAAATCCGGAGTGACCGGTATCGCGAATTTTAGTTTGCGGATCGCCAACATTGCCTTTGAAGAATCCACGATTCTGCAGGGCTTCACGGACTAGCTCCATGTCATCGTCAAGCTTGGTGGCGTCGTAAGTCTTGGCAAAAAGATTTTCAAGGAAGATGGAGTGCGGTACGCCGATGGGCTTCAGGAAATGCATGGCCTGGCGCAGCTCACGGCTCTTCACATTCTTGTTGCCGACAAACTTGATACGGCCAACCTTAACCTTCGGCCCTTCGCGCACAACAAATGTGAGCCCCACCGATGCCGGCGGCACCGGCCTGACCTCGGTGCGGATGGTGGCGAACTGGTGGCCATGTTCGGCTTCCAGATTCTTGATTACAACTTCGGCCTTCTTAACTTTGGTGGGATCGTACTGCGACTCCGGCGAGAGCGTAACTTTGTCCTGCTTGAACCGGTCGAGAATGTCGCTTTTAGAGATCGCATTGATTCCGAGATAGTTGATCTCCCGCACTCGCGGCTTCTCTTTAACGTATATATGCAGGATCCAGCCTTTGGGCGTGGCTTCCCGCTCGAATCGAATGTCCTCGAAATAGCCGGTATTCCACAGCGAGTTGAAGTCGCGCTCGATCGCCGCTTGGTCGTAGACATCTCCCGGACGCGTGAAGATGTGCGCACGGACGGTTTCTGCGGGAACGCTACGGTTCCCGTGGACCTCAATGGCGCTCACGACATCTGGCTGCTGTTGAGCAAGAAGTGTGGGCGTCAAGACACAAATAATGAGGACAGCTAACCCGGTTTGGCTAGAAAAGAATTTCAAGCAAATCTTTCGGAATGAAAAACATGCAGGTCCGGACACAGCTTCTTCCGGACGCCGGCAGCCACTCCTCCCCGAAGTCGCAGGGCTATCCTGATGAATGCGGAAAATCGGCACTTACCTCAAATCACTGGAGTTGATGGAAAACCGCAATTATACGGTAG
>Ga0157372_10004063_pt1 | contig 15686 bp, 11 predicted proteins | sample C55metaG_FD_115307 | JGI IMG/M metagenome (GOLD analysis project Ga0157372, IMG submission 115307) | Corn rhizosphere microbial communities from Kellogg Biological Station, Michigan, USA - C5-5 metaG | ecosystem: Host-associated > Plants > Roots > Rhizosphere > Soil | place: USA: Michigan... | reverse complement strand
GCATCTTCTCAGCAGCAGCATAATGCAATGGGTACGGGGTATAGGCACGATAATCTGCTGGAAAACGGTCCGGAATAAGCAGTTTCATCCCTATTTTAAAATTTTCACCTGTTACCCTATTGGCTATCTCAACAATCAATCGTCTTTTATCTGTTAACTCACCGGGTATCGTATCAATATAGGCCAGAAACTCACTCCATGCGCCTTTATTGTCATTCTTAATATGGTCTTTATATTCGTAAACGCGCCAGTGAACTTTATTAACATCACTTACAGGTCCATTTTGTTGCTCTACTACTTCCATTAGTCCATCCTGATCTACATATCCCTGTGCATTAAGTGACACAAGTGAGATAAGGGATGCTGCAATTGTCAAAATCATCTTTTTCATATCCAATCCATTTATCCGCATTAATACCTAGAAAAAGCGTACCCTAATCTTATGTTAAGAATTTACACTTCGATAGAAGCATCTTATGTACTCATCAGTTTAAAAGAAAAATTATTAGGCTACCTTTGCAGCCTCCAAATAATAATTGTAAATATTATATATGCACAACGCTTATTTTCATTTTGCTGAGCCTAAGAACGAACCGGTATTAAATTATGCACCGGGAAGTGCTGAACGCAAGGCATTGCAAGCTGCCATTGCTGACCTTAAGGGTGAAAACCGGGATATACCCATGTATATAAACGGTAAAGAAGTGCGCAGCGGAAATGCAAAAGAGATCCGTCCTCCTCATGAAACAGCCCATCTGCTGGGCCATTATCATGAAGGTACTGCTGCACACGTTCGCCAGGCTATTGAAGCAGCACTTGCAGCCCGCCAAAGCTGGGCTGAAACTACCTGGGAACACCGCGCAAGCATTTTTCTGAAAGCTGCTGAGTTACTGGCTACAAAGTATCGCTTTAAAATGAATGCTGCCACTATGCTTGGCCAAAGTAAGAATGCTTACCAGGCAGAGATAGACAGTGCTTGTGAACTGATTGATTTCTTACGCTTTAATGTTCATTTTCTCAGCCAGATATACAACCAGCAACCGATCGCTCCGCAGGGTATTCATAACCGTGTAGAGTACCGTCCGTTGGAAGGTTTTATATTAGCTGTAACACCTTTTAACTTTACCGCAATAGGTGGTAACCTTCCTACATCACCTGCAATGTGTGGTAATGTGGTGGTTTGGAAGCCGGCCAATACACAGATATACAGCGCCAGTGTGTTCATGGAAATACTACAGGAAGCGGGTCTGCCTGATGGTGTTATTAACCTGGTTTATCCTCCCGGGCCGGTAGTAGGTGATATTTGTTTTGGTCATCCTGATTTTGCAGGTGTTCACTTTACAGGCTCGACAGGCGTATTCCAGAATATGTGGAAGACAATTGGTGAAAATATTGCCAAGTATAAAACATATCCGCGCATAGTAGGCGAAACTGGCGGTAAGGACTATGTACTTGTTCATCCAACTGCACAGGTTGATGCGGTTGTAGCAAACCTTGCCCGCGGGGCTTTTGAATACCAGGGGCAAAAATGTTCTGCTGCAAGCCGTGCTTATCTGCCATCAAATATTGCAGACGAGATAAAAACTAAACTTGTTGCTGAACTGGGTACAATGAAAATGGGTATTGTTGATGATTTCACTAATTTCATTAACGCTGTTATCGATGAAAAATCATTCGATAACCTTGCCCGTTATATTGACGGTGTAAAAGGCAGCAATGGAAAAGCTAAGATCCTTTGCGGTGGTAATTACGATAAATCCAAAGGATGGTTCATTGAGCCTACAGTAATAGAAACGACCGATCCGCAATATGTAACCATGTGCGAGGAATTATTTGGCCCGGTGCTTACGATATATGTTTACGATGCTGATAAATGGGAGGAAATGATAGATGTTGCAGATCAGACTTCTCCATATGCACTGACGGGTGCAATATTTGCACAAGACCGTTATGCTATTGAGCTGCTAACAAAAAGACTGGTAAACAGCGCAGGTAATTTTTATATCAATGATAAGCCAACCGGCGCAGTGGTAGGACAACAACCATTTGGTGGCGCACGTGCATCAGGTACAAATGACAAGGCAGGATCAATGCTGAACCTTTACCGTTGGTTAAGCGCAAGGACAATCAAAGAAACCTTTGTGCCTGTTACAAATTATCGTTATCCTTTCCATCAGAAGGATTAATTTTTAGCAATATTTTTTTCCTAAGCCTGCGATATTAATTAATTGCAGGCTTTTTTGTTTCATTACTGTAAGTTAATAAAATAGTGCCGTCTATTAACAAGAGCTTAAACACAACTAATTATTGTTTTTTTGTTAAAAAATATACGTGAAAGTTACCTGACGAATGGCCACAACGGGATGTCTATTTAATAAACTCCCTGGTCTATGAATTTGAAGTATTTACTATACTCGGTGATCTTATTATTACCTGCGTTAGCTGATGCGCAGCCTTGCAATCAAACATTAACCGCATCTTTCTCACCTGCTACTGTCTGTTCAGGTAAGGATGTGAACCTTTTTGCCAGTAATATACCGGGTGCTGCTTATAGCTGGACGGGGCCATCGTTCAGCTCAAACGTCCGAAATCCGACAATACCATCAATAGCACTGGCCGGTGCAGGTGTTTATACCGTAACTGCGACAGCAGGGGCATGTACTTATACTGCATCGGTAACAGTAAATGTAACACTGACCCCCACCGTTACTTCCGTTAGTAATAATGGTCCTGTTTGCCCGAATCATACAGTAACACTGTCTGCCACTTCAAATGGCGCAGCGGGTGTAAGCTATAATTGGTCAGGGCCTAATGGCTATACCTATAGTTCAACTAATAATACTGCTCCTGTAAACAATGTACAGCCGATCAATGCGGGTATATATGATGTATATGTGGAAACACCGGACGGTTGTGTATCAGACCCAAAGAACACAACGGTTTCAGTTTATCCCAAGATCAAGGCAGATTTTAATTTTGCAGTGAAAGAGCTGTGTGACGGCAAAGATAATGTGACATTTACAGATGCATCAACAGGCAATACAAGTTCGGCCTGGGACTTTGGAGATCAGACACAAGGCAATGGAACAACTGTAGTACATAGTTATCCAAACCAGCCTACGCCTCCTGCAGCCAAAACGCCTTTCACTGTTACATTAATAGCAAGCAATGCAAATTGTGCAGATACCATTCAGAAAACAATTCTTATCGGTCATCCCTTAAAGGCAGATTTTGTTGTAGACGACGATAGTATATGCCAGCATACTAAGGTGAGCTTTACTGATAAGTCGATCATCACGCCTGCTACTGCGCCAGCGGAATTTTGGGATTTTGGAGATGGCGCAACTGATAATACTCAACTCGCCACAAGTCATACCTATGATCGTTCAGGCGTCTATAATGCAAAGTTTGTGATCACTGATTACATCGGCTGTAAGGATAGTCTTATGAAAACAATTGTTGTGGACTCCTTTGGGTTTATCACTTTTAACAGCTCAGAAGATAAACTCTGCCTTGGTAAAGATGTGCAATTTGTAGGTGATTATTCACCACAGGGATTGCTAAGCGCTATCTGGGACCTGGATGATGGTAACACACTGAATGGAATTAAAAATATTGTTCATGGTTATGATAAAGCAGGGACCTATCATGTTTCCTTCTCTGCTCATTATCGTATTTGCCCTGATGCTAAATTTGAGAAAGACATTACTATTGTTCCGCATCCTGTCATTGATTTAGGGCCAGACAGGACCATGTGCCCTAATGGCAACCCTATTTCTTTGGCAGATAAAATAAATAAGGACAATCCCCTTGCCAAATGGCAGTGGAATACAGAAACCGTAAATAAAGGCTCATCATTAACGGTATATAATATAGGAACTTATGCGGCTACAGTTACTATTGATGGCTGCTCATCAACAGATAGTGTGGAAATAAAGAAAAGCTGTTATATAGATATACCTAACGCCTTTACTCCAAATGGAGATGGCGTAGATGATTATTTCCTGTCAAAGGAGCTTTTAAGTAAAGGACTGACAAAATTTAATATGAGCATATTCAACCGTTGGGGACAAGTAATATTTAAAACCGATAATACAAGCGGAAGGGGATGGGATGGTAAATTTAATGGCGAACCACAATCTACCGGCGTTTATGTGTATATGATAGAGGCATCTTTCCTGAATGGCCAATCTGAAAAATACCAGGGAGATGTAACCTTGTTACGATAGCTATGTGCGTAGCATATAATTTAAAAGGGCACTCAGTAGAGTGCCTTTACTTATTATAAGTATTCATCGTTTTTACAATTCCCTGTGCAGCAAAGCTTTCTATAATATCTACACTTTTCAGTACTTTCTCTTTAATGACAGGCAATTCCTCATTTGTCCAGCGGCCGAGTACAAAATCTACCTGGCGGCCTTTAGGAAAGTTATTGCCAATACCAAAACGAAGCCGCGGGTATTGATCTCCCTGCAATACAAGCGCTATATTTTTAAGGCCGTTATGACCCGCATCACTGCCTGATGGCCGAACCCTTAATGTGCCAAGCGGCAGGGCAAGGTCATCCACTATTACAAGCGTATTTTCAACCGGTATGTTCTCTTTATCCATCCAGTACTTCATGGCCTTGCCACTGAGGTTCATATAGGTGGTCGGTTTTATAATCACAAAGGTTTTCCCTTTCCATTTCACTGTTGAAACATAGGCATGACGGTCCAAGATAAAGTTTCCGCCATTTTTTAAAACAAAAGTGTCCGCTACATCAAAACCTATATTATGCCTTGTTCCGTCATATTCCGGTCCTATATTTCCTAAGCCTACGATCAGAAATTTCATGACCGCGAAGATATAAGCATTTTGACATGTAAGAATTAGTATAAGAACCCAATTTTTTTTATCTTGTACCCAACCAAAAAAGTTAATTTTTTGTCCTATATTAGTAGCTTCAAGTATATTCTATTGTATTTGAACTACTTATTAATTAAAAGTTAATATTAAATTTTTATAAAACCTCATAAATGCGTAAAGTATCATTTTTACTCGCTCTTTTTGGGTTAATGTTTTTAGGGGCTGGTGCCCAAACTTATTACCAGGTGACGGCTGTGCCAGTTGGTTTCGGACCAGCTACCCAAACAGTTGGGGGAGTAACCGTTAAAGTTTCCCGTGTAACAGGCGGTTTCGGATCCTGTAATCCATCCTCCGTTCCTGGTCCAACAGGTTTTTGTGGCGTGTATCCGTATTTCATCGGAAATGCATGTAACTCCTTTTCACCGCCTTCGCGTAATGGATATCGTTATGATTTTACTCCAGGCGTTACAGATCTTAGAATTCACATTACAAGTTTGAATGATAGTGATACTGTACGCGTTTATATTCCTAACGGCTTTAGCCCTAAGGTAATTCCACTAAGTGGTCATACAACTACATGGAGTTCTTCTTGTTCACCTAGTACCTCTGTTGTAAGTTTTACTGCTAATGGTAGATTAACAAGTACAGGACATCCAAATGGGCATAATGATATTCAGGTTGATATTCAAAATCCTTATTCTCCTTTTTTGTTCGATAGTGTCGTTATTGATTACACAAGTCGCATGAGAAGTAATACCAACGCTGATGGTGTTGTTTATGATCTATTCTTTGCATATGATACTTGTAACCTGCACTTTAATGTGTATGCGGATACGCCGATATGTACAGGCCGTGATATAAATTTACATGCATCGGAATTCCCGAATACTACCCATCACTGGTATAGCTTCGGTACCTTTGCGCCGCAATGGACCTATACGGGTACCGGCACAGCTGGGGCTAACCCGACCATTCCTACAGCATCAGTTACAATGAGTGGTCTCTATATAGATACCGCCGTACGTGGTGTTTGTATTTACCGCGATACATTTAATGTAAATGTGGACATTACGCCAAATAAGCCAACGGTCACGCATCCTTATCCTAAATGCCCTGGCGAGGACGACTCTGTTTTTGCAATATCGAACCTGGCAGCAGGTGGTACCTACACATTCTATGGTAACCCACCATCCGGTGCATTTGGCCCTATAACATATCTTAACGGGCAGAACTATTACAGAAAAACCAATATCCAACTTGCCGATGCAGGTACCTATTTTGCATATGCGCAATCACCAAATGGCTGCGTATCAGATACAGGCCAGGTAAATGTTGTTGTTAATGCGCCTGCAGTTGCTGCGTTTAGTATTAACCAGCATTTAGGATGTAATGGGGATACGATGGTCTTTACCAATTTCTCTTCGTCGACGGCCAATATATTCAGTTGGGACTTTAATGACGGAACGACTGCGACGACCTATACACGTGATACAAACCATATTTATCACGTGCCGTCCACATCTATGCCAGCCACCTTCCATATTAAGTTGACGGTTGGTAACGGTAATTGTTCCGATGATACAACAGTTGATCTCGTAATAAACCATCCGCTGATAGCAGATTTCAGTGTAGATCTGGATACTATATGCCAGGGTACATTGGTAACTTATACTAATAATTCTACTGTTACACCGGCTACTATTCCAAGCTATGTATGGTATTTTATGGATGGCGATACCACAACGGATGTATTAGGAACAACACATACATTTAACAAAGAGGGCGTTTTCAATACGGCACTGGTAGTAAGGGATTATCTTGGATGCTATGATACGGCAAGACATATAATTGTAGTAGACTCTGTAGGTTCTATCAGTTTTAATCCTTCTGATTCTAATTTGTGCCTTGGTAAGTTCATTGATTTCTATGGTACATATTCTCCATTAGGTATCAATAGCGCTACCTGGAACTTAGGCGATAATAGTGATCCATTGCTGAATGTGACACATGTACGCCACGCGTATACACAGCCCGGAACATATACTGTTTCCTTTGATGCAGATTATCGTATTTGTCCGGATATCACATACACTAAACAGCTTACCATTAAACCATTCCCTATCGTGGACCTGGGACCAGATACTACAATATGTCCGGGAGGCAAGCCTGTAGCATTGCGTGATATTATCAATGATGGAAACCCTGATTATAAATGGCACTGGAATACACCAACCAAGGATTCAACAAGTGCAATTTATGTTTACCATCCGGGGACTTACGAAGTAACTGCAACACTGAATGGTTGCTCAACTACGGATAGTGTAAGGGTATTCAAAAAATGCTACCTGGATATACCAAACGTGTTTACACCGAACGGTGATGGCAATAATGATTACTTCCTGCCACGCGAACTATTATCAAAAGGTATTTATGCTTTCAAAATGACGATAGTAAACCGCTGGGGTGGTAAAGTGTTCGAAACAACTTCTATTAATGGAAGGGGATGGGATGGTATGTTCAATGGTGAACCGCAGCCAACCGGTGTTTATGTTTACATGATAGATGTAAGCTTTGAGAACAATGAAGCGGAACATTACGAAGGAAATATCACGCTCTTGAGGTAGTGAGAAAATATCAAATACTATAAAGGCTGCTTATTAAGCAGCCTTTATTATTTTAATCGATGTGCAGGTTATACTGATATATGTTCTATATGTTTCCTGATCTTTAAAATAACCATTTTAGAGGTTGGTGTATTACTCTTTTCCGCAACGCTGTTTATTGGAACCAATACATTTGTTTCCGGAAAATAAGTGGCCGTACATTTTTCTGGAATGCTGAAAGGAACGATAATGAATTTGCGGGCAACACGTTCCGTTCCTTCAAAGTGATTATACAGGTCAACAATATCTCCTGGCCTTAAACCGGCTTTAGCAATATCATTATCATTCATGAAAATAATACGTCGCTCATTATGGATACCGCGATAACGATCATGTAAACCATAGATAGTTGTATTGAACTGATCGTGGCTGCGAATGGTCATCATCATATATTCATCCTCTGCAAGCCTGGGAAAAGTAACATCGGCAATATTAAAATCAGCCTTCTTATCAGCAGTATTAAATTTCCCCTCGCGCGATGCATTTGGTAAATAAAAACCTCCCGGTTTGCGCACGCGCTGATTATAGTTTTCAAATCCCGGAATGGTCAGCTCAATATCATTCCTGATATAATCGTAATGCTCTTCGTACAGGTCCCAATTTATTTTTGTGCGGTTACCCAATGTTGCCTTTGCAAGACGGCAAACAATAACAGGTTCACTCAGCAAGTCATCAGATACAGGCTTTAGATTGCCTTTTGACATCTGTACAACACCCATGGAATTTTCGCAGGATACAAATTGTTGTTCGCCATTCATAATATCCTTATCGCTCCGGCCATAGCAGGGTAGTATCAGTGCCTGCTTTCCATGTACCAGGTGGCTACGGTTTAACTTGGTAGAAACTTGGACTGTAAGCCGGCAGTTGCGTAAGGCTTCTGCTGTATATACCGTATCAGGCGTTGCTGAAAGGAAATTGCCACCCATTGCAAAAAATACTTTTGCTTTACCTTCGTGCATGGCGTGGATACAATCAACCACATCGTAACCATAATTGCGTGGCGGATCAAAGCCATACACCTGCTGAATCCTGTCAAGAAACTCTTTAGAGGGCTTTTCATAAATGCCCATCGTTCTATCGCCCTGCACATTGCTGTGCCCCCGAACGGGGCAAGTGCCGGCGCCAGGCTTGCCAATGCTACCTTTTAATAAAAGCAGGTTAACAACTTCCTTAATCGTATCAACAGCATTTTTATGTTGGGTAAGCCCCATAGCCCAGCAGCATATAATCTTGCTCTTGTGCCTGATCGCATTTGCCGTTTCAATGATCTGTTCGAGCGGAATACCGCATGCTTCAGCTAATTGATTTATATCATAGCTTTTTACATTGTTGATATATGCTTCGTAATTCTTTGTCTGGTTTTTAATGAAATCAAGATCGAATACCGAACCGGGTGCTTTTTCTTCTTCTGCAATCAATAGCTGAACAATAGCTTTCATTAAAGCCATATCACCATTCAGCTTTACTTGCAAAAATATATCGGTCAGTTTCGCTTTAAGGTTTAAAACGCCTTTAATTGTCTGTGGATTACTGAAACCTATAAGGCCTGTTTCAGGTAATGGATTAACAGAAATAATAATAGCGCCGTTTTCTTTCGCACGCTGCAAAGCTGAAAGCATGCGAGGGTGATTGGTACCGGGGTTTTGTCCAAGGATAATGATCACCTCTGCTTCATAAAAGTCTTCCAGCGTTACGGAGCCTTTACCAATACCTAATGATTCCGTAAGCGCCACGCCACTCGATTCATGACACATATTGGAGCAGTCGGGCAGGTTATTAGTACCATACTCACGTACAAATAGCTGATACAAAAAGGCTGCCTCATTACTGGTGCGACCTGAAGTATAAAAAACAGCTTCGTCAGGTGAATCAAGATTATTTAACTCTTCCCCGATAAGCCTGAAAGCGTCATCCCAAGTAATGGGCTGATAGTGTGTAGCGCCCTCAGGTAGGTACATGGGTTCTGCTACACGGCCTTTTTTACCAATCTCATAATCATTGAGCTTTGATAAGGCCAATACAGAGTTTTCTTTAAAGAACTGCGCAGTAAGCTTTTTTGAGGTAGCTTCTTCCGCTACTGCCTTAGCCCCATTCTCACAGTATTCAGCAATAGGAGAGCGTTCATCATCCGGATCAGGCCAGGCACATCCGGGACAATCGAAACCGTCTTTCTGATTGAGATTAAGCAGCGCCTTCATTCCACGACTTGCACTCATTTCGTGCAGTATGTGCCGTGCGCTGGAGATAACTGCCGGTATACCTGCAGCCACCTTCTTCGCTTTACTTAATTTAAGATGTGAGAAGGTTTCTGGATTTTCGGCATTCGGCTGCTGTAGTTCTTCCTGGTTCATGAACGTGCCAATAGGGGATTATCAAAATTATCTGACTGGTCTTCCGTTGTTTCATCAAGACATTTAAAATCTTTCTCAAGTAAGAGGTAAAGGTTGTTGCCGTTGCCCAGGTCCATATGTGCATCAAAACCTACCTTAGTTTCCTTACCCCATTCCTTAACCAATACTTCAGGTACGAGCATTGTGATCTTAGCGCCATCAAATGTTGCGGTTAAGGTTTGTTCACCGCCTTGCTGTAATGCATATATAAAGGTGCCAGTTCCAAACTCCGTTTTTTCTTCTATATATCCCGATTCAGCAAAGGCTTCTACCTCAGGCCTGTTCAGGCGTATGCGTACCGAATTTCCTTTGATCCTTATTTTCATAATACAACTCGTTTAGCAGCGCTATATATATTAAAACGCTCTTCCCGAAGGAAGCCTATTAATGTAATGTCATTTTCAATTGCAAGCTCTACAGCCAGGCTGGACGGTGCACCGACGGCTGCAACCATTTTTATACCTGCCATTGTAGCTTTTTGTATCAACTCAAAACTGGCACGGCCACTTAGTAATAAAATGTGATTATCAAGCGGAAGCATGTTTTTTTCCAATGCATATCCTATCAATTTATCCAAGGCGTTATGCCGGCCAACATCTTCTTTAATTAATAATAATTCGCCATTTGTACTGAATAGGGCCGATGCATGCAGTCCGCCCGTTTGATCAAAAACGTCCTGCTTTTTTCTTAGGGTCTCCGGCAATGAATAAATCAGTGAAGTTTCAATGGCAAAGTCAGCCGATGAAACTTTTATGTTACATATTGTTTTGATCGAATCGATTGAAGATTTTCCACATACACCACAACTGGATGTTGTGTAAAAATGACGATCCAGTTTAGCGAGGTCAGGCATTGACGATCTTCCCAGATTTACGACTATAACGTTATCAGCAATGCCCACAACATTTTCTATCTCTTCAGTAGACTTTATTATCCCTTCTGTAAACAGGAAACCGGTTGCCAAATATTCATCATTGCCGGGTGTACGCATAGTAATAGATATATTCTTTTGAATATACTTATCTGCCTGCCAATAGCCCAGCCTTATTTCTAAAGGCTCCTCAATAGCTAGAGTATCTTCCGTATTATTATATGTTTCCTTATTGACCCTGGTTATGGGACTGGAAATTACTGAAGCCGCCTGCATGTATCAAATTTACATAAAAGCAGGCAAGGCTTTACCGGTAGTTTTTAAATATGGAGGCTACTTCCTCATATTCTTCCGTAGTGTTGACGCTACGCAGTATATCAGGAGAAGATGCGTTGATCCGGTAAGCATTTACTTCCTTAAGAACAGACTGTAAAGAGTAATTTTTTTGTTTGAAGTGATTTTTTAAACTATCTAATGCATTTGATTGATAAACAGCAATTAATGGTTCGTAATGATCGTTCCATTTATCATAAAAAGCTATAGCCGGAACGTCTTCAAGTTTTACGTTCACCAGCTTTTTAAGGTGATGCCTGTTTATAAATGGATAGTCACAGCCCACTACCAGGAAGGTAGCATCAGGATGCTTTTTAAAGGCGCTCAGCAATGCCGCCATAGGGCCTATTTCTTTGTACTCGGCGGCATCTTGTATTGTATTATATTCTGCCGGTATCTGTTTTGCCTGCTCCTTGTTGCAGGAGATAAAAACCTCGTCACAGAGGTTTACTAAAAGGTCGTATAAATAATATCGCTGGGGACGTCCATGGTAATCGAGTGTGCTTTTATCTACTCCCATCCTGCTACTTTTACCACCACAAACTATCAGTCCAAAAATTTTACTCATCGAAAAACGCTTTGTCTATTATTGTGCAATTGTTTAATCCGTACTTTTCTATAGCTTTCTCTAATAAACTGTCCCTAATTACAAGGATCAGTTTAGATCTATTATTATAGCCCTTCATCCATTCAGACAAGAATGGTTCAAGCCCTTCATTCTGTTCTATTTCCAGTTTGCCTATTTCGTCAATTATTACCCAATCCGATTGTCGGAAAGTAGTGGCCATTAAAATGTTAGTTGCCCTGGTAAATGCAGTTTTCAAAAACATGAACTTACCAATGCGAACTACATTATCAGCGTCGCCAGATTTAACTTCGAACGGGTAAAATTTATCCTCTTTAATATCATATAATTTTCTCTCTCCATTGATGTCAGGTGTCAATATGCCGTAGGCTGATATCCTCTTTCTTTTCAGCCAGTTAAATAGGGTGGTTGTTTTGCCGGAGCGTATAGGTTGACTAAAAATGAATATCCTCTCAGTCATTATTTACGGGTTGCAAAGTAAACACGATTAATAGGAACAAAAAAGAGGTATAGCGTTTAATTCTTTTATTTTTTTTAGACAATATGTAGGCAGGTTTAAAATAACCACTTAACTCAGGCATCATATCAATAATTGATTTAACAGATGCGGCATTTTTATTGTTTTCCCTTCTAAACCACTTATGTAAAAGATATCTGATCAAAGGATTTATTAATCCAAAGAAAAGGAGCAATACAGCCAGCGTTCTGACGATGACATATAAGACCTTGTTCATATTTCCATTTGAGAAAAATACCATAACAACAAAAGCGCAGATGGCTACGAATAAGAATGGCTTTTTGTACGACTTCTTATCACGTAAGGACAAACTGGTCTGCGATCTGATCGCTTCTATATCGTACTTATTTAATTCTTGTGAAATGCGTTCCGGCAATTTTCCAGCCCATATGCCGATCAGGAGCCCCCATAATGTATAAACAGATGTATATGCTATAATGATCCAAAAGCTGAATCCATGATTGCCCGGCAAATGGAAATTCTTCACTAAGTCTTCAAAGAAAAGGTCGAGCGCCTGCCATACAGATTTACCAAATAAAAGAGTAGTGATCAGCAGCATTTGTAAGGCCGACTCGAGCATAGCAACGATTGCAAATAAAACCGAGGTAAACCGAAAATAGGGTATTGAACTATATAACAACGCTCCTATGCATCCCTGAAATGCAACCGCAACGTATGCCGGCAAGGGTGATTGGGGGCTAACTGCAGCCTTAACTAAGATAACGAGAAGAGTGGATCTTAATATTTGTTTAGCATCACGTTCGCTATACCAGGCGATCAAACTGATGATGACAACCGCAAAGCCGCCTACCAGGAAGCCGGTCAAAGGGATCTTTAAAGCGTGCATCCAACCTCCAAGGCCGCTTTCACAAAGCGCCCATAAGGCCGTAAGCCTTTGTATAGCCAGACTGTTATTTTGTCGTGCTGGTTTCACAAGGATTTAAAAATACAAAGACCAGTTTAAGAAAAGAATTAAAAATTAAAATTAGTTTGAATAATAAAATATGTTTTAAATAAATAATAAAACATGTTGTAAAGCTAAGTTGATTCTCAATTTGCTGCTTACCGACTAAAAAGTAGTGTCTGCCGAAATGTCTCAACCTTAACCTTGGTACTGCGCTACCTTTGCGTGGTATTTAAATTGTTGAGTATAAAGTATGGCAAGAGGCGAACATTCCAGGGCAGATATGCCCAAAGCAAAGCTTACAAAGGAGAATTTTAAGGAAAGCCTTATCATCTTCAGGTATATTAAACCCTACCTGGGAAAGTTCATTACAGGACTGGTATTCATAGGTCTGTCTGCAGGTACCACAATGGCTTTCCCCTATTTATTGAAGAAACTGATAGACAGCGCCCATGCTAAGGGGCCGCTTAGTTATTGGAATGCCCCCACAGGCATAGCGCTTACAATGGTTGGCGTACTGGTGTTGCAGATGGTCATATCCTTTATGAGGGTACTCCTGTTTACTACTGTAGGTGAAAACGCAGTGGCAGATATGCGTAAGGACATATACCGACACATCATCATGATGCCTATGGATTTCTTTGCACAAAGAAGAGTGGGGGAGCTATCAAGCAGGATAAGCGCTGACGTGTCCCAGATACAGGACGCAGTTACCGGTATGCTGGCAGAATTGTTAAGGGGTGTGCTGACATTGCTTATAGGCATTGGGCTAATATTCTATATATCTCCTAGGCTTACCTTATTAATGCTTTCTGTAATACCGGTTATCATTGTTGTAGCCCTTGTATTCAGTAAGCAGATCCGTAAAATGTCTAAACATACCCAGGATCAATTGGCCGATTCAGGAACAATCGTACAGGAAACCTTTCAGGGCATTAGTAATGTTAAGGCTTTTTCTAATGAATGGTATGAGGTAAACAGGTACACAAAAAGCATAAATGAGGTAGTGAAGCTGGCAATTAAGAACGGAAAGCTAAGGGGACTGTTTGTTTCTTTCATGCTTTCCAGTGTATTTGGGGCTATCGTTTTAGTGGTTTGGTATGGGGCAGGTATGATGCAGCAGGGTATTTTATCCTTTGGCGACCTTACGGCTTTTGTAGTTTATACTGCCTTTGTGGGTGGCACTATGGCAGGCTTTGCAGAGCTGTTTAGCCAATTACAAAAGACACTCGGAGCTACTCAGCGTGTACGTGAAATATTGAAAGAAAACACTGAAAATGTGGAAGTTAGCAAGTTTGAGCTACAAAATAACTTTAAGCTAAACGGAGCAGTTCAATTTGACCACGTAGCCTTCAGTTACCCCACGCGCAAAGAGATCCAGGTGCTAAAAGATATAGACCTGAAAGTGGAGCTCGGACAGCAGGTAGCGGTAGTAGGACCGAGTGGAGCAGGTAAGAGTACGATCGTATCTTTATTGCTTCGGTTTTATGACCCAGAGAGCGGCTGCTTGCTTTTTGATGGTAAGGATGCGAAGGATATACCCCTGTCGCAGCTCCGGAAGCAAATGGCACTTGTGCCCCAGGACGTCTTATTGTTTGGAGGAACCATATTTGAAAACATAGCATATGGAAACCCTGATGCTACACAGGCCGAAGTGGAGATGGCAGCTAAAAGGGCCAATGCACATAATTTTATCATCGGTTTTCCTGAAGGGTATAATACCATAGTGGGTGAGCGGGGGCTTAAGCTTTCCGGTGGTCAGCGTCAGCGCATAGCTATAGCAAGGGCTATATTAAAAGATCCTGTTATATTGATATTGGATGAAGCTACCAGCTCGCTGGATTCTGAGTCGGAAGCCTTGGTTCAGGATGCACTTAATAACCTGATGAAGGGTCGGACATCCTTTGTTGTGGCTCATAGATTATCTACCATCCGCAATGCAGATAGAATCATTGTATTAGAAAATGGTATCATTAAAGAGAGCGGAACGCATAAGGAACTGGTGAATTTGGAAGGCGGACTTTACAAAAGCTTAAGTTCGCTGCAGTTTGAGGGGGTACTTGAAGATTAGTATGGTAATTTGCTGGTTATCAATTTTATAAAACAATAAAGGCAATCATTCAGATTGCCTTTACATTTATTAAAATAACTGTTTTTTACTTTTCCAGCATATGAATGCTGCGGAACAGTCTTCTCCAGCGGATACCATTTTCGCCATAGCTAAGCCATACAAAAGATGCCCTGCCTACCACATGGTCTTCAGGCACAAAACCCCAGTAACGCGAATCCAATGAATTATCACGGTTATCACCCATCATCCAGTAATAATCCATTTTAAAGGTATAAGTGGTAGCCGGCTGCCCATTAATAACATAGCTGCCGTTTCTTTCTTCCAGCGTATTATGCTCAAATTCGCCTATAATTCTCCTGTATATGGTAATGTTTTGAGGGGTAAGGGTAACTGTTACGCCTTTTTTAGGAATGGTAAGCGGTCCGTAGTTGTCCCGGTTCCATTTAAAATTAACCGTATCGAAAGGGAATACCCACTCGCCTTGCTCAGCCGGAGCTACACCT
>Ga0157372_10004059_pt1 | contig 15695 bp, 9 predicted proteins | sample C55metaG_FD_115307 | JGI IMG/M metagenome (GOLD analysis project Ga0157372, IMG submission 115307) | Corn rhizosphere microbial communities from Kellogg Biological Station, Michigan, USA - C5-5 metaG | ecosystem: Host-associated > Plants > Roots > Rhizosphere > Soil | place: USA: Michigan... | reverse complement strand
TTTCTTCGGCGCCATCGATTACGTGATGGTTTGTCAGGATGTAACCGTCGGCCGAGACGATTACTCCTGAGCCTAAGCCCTGGACGCGAGGCGCCTCACGCTCCTGAGCTCTCGGCAGACCAAAGAATTCACGAAAACGCGGATCGTCGAAGAACGGATGCTGGCGCGGCGGCCGCAGCTGGCGTGACGAGTGAATCGTCACAACTGCTGGAGCAACGCGGTCCACAACATCTGCGAAAGAGTTTGGCGATGCAATGATAGGCGTCGAGTTGACGGCAGTCGTGGCCGGAGTGCTGGCGGGCTGAGCGGCCGGTTGATTGGGCGCGCGTTCCAAGAATCTGCCGCACGCGGTTAACATGATTAGGCTAAGTAGAAGAAGCAGCTTGCGCATATGATTTGGCCTCAGCCCCCAGAATATCCGCAATTTGAGGCCAAAGTCTTTTCTCTTCTTGCTGTTTGTTTTTTAAGTGTGACTTTTTGTGAGCGTGTTTCTCTGCGGCCCTCTGCGTATCTCTGCGTACCGCTGCGTTTAAACAGCCATTTCAACGCAGAGATCGCAGAGATACGCAGAGGGCCGCAGAGAAAGGGAAAAGACTAGAGGGAGACAGTTTGTTCCGCCCAGAACTGAAACTCGCGATGTTTATGGACTTCTGCTTTGGCTTCAAGACCGCTGGCGACCGCCATCATGTGTTCGAATACGCGCTGGCCCACCGCGTCGATAGTTTCGGTGCCGTCGATAACTCCGCCGGCAGAAAGATCCAGATCGTTTGACATGCGCTCGAACACCGGAGTGTTTGAAGCGAGTTTGATCACGGGTGCGATGGCGTTGCCGATGGTTGTGCCGCGTCCGGTGGTGAAGACCACGACAGTCGCGCCGGCCGCGACTAATCCGGGTGTGGATTCCTGGTCGTAGCCCGGTCCCTGCATCAGGTTGAGGCCCCGCGCAGTCGGTGTTTCAGCGTATTCGACGACGCCTTCGATGCGAGTGGTTCCGGCTTTCGCGATTGCGCCCAGAGATTTGATCGTGATGTTAAGAAGTCCACCGGCGATGTTGCCGGGACTCGGATTGTTGTTGAGTACAGCACCAAACTTCGATGCGTACTCTTTGTACCAATCAACCATTCGATAGACCGCGCGTCCCGTTTCGACATCTTTCGCGCGACACGCGAGCAAATGTTCGGCGCCGCAAAATTCGGGCACTTCGGTTATCAAAACCGTGCCGCCGGAACGGACCAGCAGATCAGCAGCTCGGCCCAACGATGGATTCGCCGAGATACCTGAAAACCCGTCTGACCCCCCACACTTCACGCCGAGCACAAGCTCACTTGCCGAACATTCTTCGCGCCGCGTCTCGTTGACCAGCGGCAACATCTGCGCGACTTCTTTCAACCCGCGTTGAATCGCAGCCTGCGTGCCGCCGACTTCCTGAATCCCAATCTTCGCCACCGGCTTATCAAACGACTTCTCGCGCTTGAGCAGATATTTTTCAACTTGCGAGAGATTTGTCTTTTCGCAACCGAGATCGATCAGGATTACGCCACCTACGTTCGGATGATCTGCGTAGTTTGAAAGCGTGCGCAGCATCACGTCGATCGTCGAGCCGTCCTGGCAACCGCATCCTTTGTTGTGTGGGATGGCAACGACGCCGTCGACGTTCGGATACTTCAAACGATCGTAAAGCGTGAATTCAGCTATCGTGGAAATCTGCAACGCTTCGTGACTCGCGCACATGCTCGTCGGCACGATGAGCACGTGATTGCGCGTTCCCACGCGACCGTTTGGTCGTCGATAGCCCATGAACGTCGCGCGCTGATCCAACGGGAAATAATCTGGTGGAGGTGTGTGCAGGTCTGCGGGAAGCTCGCGAATCGTCGGCACGTCGTCAGACATGTTTTCGTGCGTGATCTGTTCTCCTTCCTCGATTCCCAGAGACGTTCCAATTGGTTGTCCAAACTGGAGCACAAATTCGCCTGCTCCGATGTCGCGGAGGGCAAAGCGGTGACCGGGCGGAATAACACCGTGCGTGCCGTTCTTGACTACGGCGACGTTGTCTTTCGGATCGACGACGATCGCGAAGTCGCTCAATTGTGGCGTTTCAACACTCGACATATCTTAGTTTGTTAGAACGTTCTCCAGTATCAACGAGCGGACGTTTGGATGAACTCGCAACCAGAGTCCCGGGTTTTGATCGAACTGTTTTTCACGTGTCTCGGCATCGTCAGCGATTGTCGTTGTCAACAACTGGCGATAACACTCGCGCTTCGCAGGTGCGGTATCCGCGTCGACAATAGATTGCACCACTCGTCGCGCGCCGAGAATTGCTGCTGGTCCAAGTGTCAGAATGTGCCTGGCCGCGCGACACTCCGCCTCGTCGGTTTCTGTGACTACGGCGCCTCCGGCTTTAAACTTGTTGATGTGATGCTCGAGAATCGATTCCGAGATCGGAATCATTCCCGCGACGTCGTTGTAAGTCGCGCCCGAGCCCGGCTTGATGTAGGCCAGGTGTGAGGCTCCACCAGCCTCTGGTCCAAGGCCAAGGAAAAATAGATCGATTCCTCCTGAGCGTTCAAGTCGCTCAACGTAGCCGGCCAGTTCACTCTCCAGATCGTGAGCATCGGTGCGCATTGAAGTGAAGCTCTTCACCTTGCGAAAGAAATCTTCGCCGAGCAGTCGCTCAAAATCCCGCACGAAACTCAAACCATTATCCATTCGCAAAGGCGCCAGCGCATCCTGAGTAAAAACCTCGAGCCGGCTGAACAAAGCATCGTGATCGCTCGTCTTCGCCATCTGGCCCAACAGCCGATGCAACGCCTGGCCACCACGTCCACCGACAAGCACGACAACAATCGATCCGTCTTTCGCGCCGGCAGCGCGCGTAATCTCCTCGAGCATCGCGCGCCCGACCGCTTCCTCAGACGGCATCACCTCGTACGCCAGATCCTTCACCAGCAGTCTGGCAACATCACCGCTTTCTGAGCCTCGGTGAGACAGCCAAACATTTCCTTTTGTGCCTTTTTGTGGCTTCAATCGAACTCTTCCTCTTGTTCCTGAGCTTTTTGCGCGAGTATCAAGTGGTCGCGCATCGCATCGCGTGCGGCAGCCGGATTTCGATCGCGAATGGCGCGGTAGATGGTGCGGTGCATCTCAGCCGACTCTTTCAAATCCCTCGCGCGCTTCACGGTCTTGCTTCGCACCTCAAACAAGATCGTCGCGACCATGTTCATCAAAGCCGTGAGAATTCGGTTGCCCGAAGCGGCTGCGACTGTTTGATGGAACCGCATGTCGTGAACGAGAAACTGTTCCGGCTCGTCGAGCGAAGCAAACATTCCCGTGATCTCTTCCGACATCTCAGCCATCTCTTCGCCCGTTGCACGCTCCGCTGCCAATGCGGCAATCGCCATTTCCAACGATCGCCTTGCTTCAAACATCTCGGCCGGTGTGAACCGTTGCAGCGAAGCCATCAAACGCAACGCACTGCTATCCAACGCCGGTGGACCTTCAGACTCGACGACAAACGTTCCCGCGCCACGCCGCGGTTGCAAGACGCCAACTGCGGCAAGCGAACTGATTCCCGCGCGCAAAGTCGGACGGCTGACGCCGAGTTGCTTTGCTAAATCTCTTTCCGGCGGCAGTCGATCGCCCGGTCGCAGCGCACCCTTATGAATCATTTCGCGAAGCTGCGAAACGACTTCCTGAAAGCTTGTACCGCGACTTTCCGCGTCGATGGCCTTGAAGATGTTGGCGTTTGGTTCACTCATTTGTACTGCTTCTTAGCTTACGCTTTTTCCCTGCAATTTCCATCTCGGTTGCGGCGAGCAGAAGTGCGCCGATGCCTTTCGGATCGTTCGTGACTACTTTCTCGCTGAGGTAATACTCGTAGCTACCATCACGATACGGATTTCCACCCAGTCCACCTACGTTAACGGTTCCTTCCAGGTTTAGCCGGCCACTAGCGTCAGTCTTAACAAACTCTCTCAAGATTCCACGATACCCGCTCTTAGCGACTTGCATGTAGCTGTCCGGCAGGTGACCGTCACGCACGCCTTTCGCTAATGCGTAGACAAACATGCAAGCCGCTGACGCTTCGAGATAGTTTCCCTTCGCTGCGCCTTTATCCAACACCTGGTACCACAGTCCGGAGCGCGGCTCCTGATACTTCGCTACGGCCTGCGCGAGACGGTTCAATATCGCGACCAGCTCCGCTCGCTGTTTGTGTTTCTCCGGAAAGTAATCGAGCGTGTCGACGAGGGCCATCGCGTACCAGCCCATTGCACGACCCCAGAAGTTCGGGGAGCGTCCGGTTTGCGGGTTGGCCCAACGTTGCTGTTTCGATTCATCCCAACCGTGATAAAGCAGGCCGGTCTTGTCGTCGCGAGAATGACGTTCCATCAGGACGAACTGCTTTGCGATATCGTCGAACGCTGCAGGTTCATTGAACGTGGCCGCATACTCGGCGTAGAAAGGTTCACCCATGTAGAGGCCGTCGAGCCACATTTGCGACGGGTAGATCTTTTTGTGCCAGAAACCGCCTTCGGACGTGCGCGGGTGCGTCTTCAATTGTTCGCGCAGGAGAGTGGCGGCTTTTTGGTATTTTTCCTGGCGCGTGGCTTTGTAAAGGAAAAGGAGATTACGACCGGGGAGAATGTTGTCGATGTTGTACTCGTCGAGTGAATACGTGCGGATGGAGCCGTCGTTCGCGACGAAGTGGTCTATGCTTCGTTGAATGAAGTCGAAGTATTGCTTGTCGTCGGTGTTGATCCAAACACGTTCGATTCCTTTCAGTACCAGACCGTGGTCGTACGTCCACTTCGCGGGATACCCTGACTCGTACTTCGCCGCATCGCGCCAGAGCACCGTCATCGCCGTCGCCGCTGCCTGTTCGGAGATGGGCTTGCTCTGCGCCGCCGCATAAAGTGCTACAAGCAGCACGAAAATAAATAAACCTGGTCGGTTCAATGTCATAGGTCATTCTTTACAGGATTTGCATGATTGATCAGGATTACATGTTAATCCTGATAATCATGTAAATCCTGTGAGACTGACGAAGGAATCAATAATTCTTCCATTGATTTTGACATTCTCCAACGTTGCATCTTTGACGTTCTTCACAATGTTCCCATCAGCGACATTATCGAATGTGCAATTCGTCAGACGGAGATTTATGACGGGCGCCGTGGACAGGCCTTGCACGTCGAGTGCGTGTTTACTCTTCGCGCTGCGAAGATTGTCGACGGTGTAACGACGCACAACCGGCGTGAACGACCCTCGGGCACCCTCTTCGTAGTTGAAATCAATCGTAATCACCGCATGGGCCACCTGCCCGACCTCGATGTTCCGGAAGTGCAGATTCTCCAGCAGCCCTCCTCGCATCGCGTTATTTTTTACCCGCAAAGCATGGTCCAGGTTTGGACTGTCGAGCCGGCAGTCCTCTGCGAAGAGATTTCTCACACCACCGGAAATCTCGCTTCCGATGGTAATGCCCCCATGACCATCTTTCATACGGCAACCCTGCACGATCACGTTTTCCGTGCGCGCGTTAAGTCGCCTGCCATCAGCATTGCGTCCTGACTTGATGGCGATGCAATCGTCACCGGTATCGAAGTCACAGTTTTTTATCAAGACGTCGGTACACGATTCAGGATCGCATCCATCGTTATTTGGACCATGACTGCTGATTTTCACGTTTTGCACCGTCACATTCCGGCAGAGCACGGGATGAATCTCCCACATCGGCGAGTTCTGAATTGTAACGCCGTCGATCAGCACGTTCTCGCAACGATAAGGCTGAATAAACTGCGGCCTTAAATAATGGCCTTCACCAAAGACGCGTTCTCTTACCTCGACACCTTTTTCAGCCATCGCGAACAGCGCCGTCCTGTCTGCTCGCTGGTTGCTCATGCCTTCTTTCCAACCATACGCCGCGCGTCCATTCCATGGCCACCAGTGCTCGTTGTCACTCTGTCCATCAAGCGTTCCTTTTCCAGTGATCGCGATGTTCTGCTGCTCAAATGCATAAATGAAAGGCGAGTAATTGAACAGCTCGACGCCTTCCCAGCGCGAGAAGACAACAGGCAGATAATCTTTCGGATTCTGGCTGAACTTGATCGTCGCGCCTTCCTGGATCTCGAGATTGACGTTGCTCTTCAGATGAATCGCGCCGGTAAGGTACGTGCCCGGTTTAACCACGACGCGGCCGCCGCCGGCGTGCGTACACCGATCGATCGCGGCGCGAAAGGCCGCGGTGCAATCAGTTCGTCCATCGCCTTTGGCCTTCAGATCGAACGTTCGCTTTGGAAATCGAGGTGGTTTGATGCGCTCACGAATCGTGGGCAGCAACAGTTCCCATGGACCATCCGCTTGAGGAAACGCGACAAGACGCGGCGCAACGGCGACGGCAACTCCGCCAATCAGCAGGTGTCTAATGAATTCGCGTCGTGTACTCATCTCGCGGTTTTTTTTCGCCAGGCGGGATAATCTCGCCTCAGTAGTTTTGCGGGTTGGTCAACGTACCAGTTGTAATTCGTTCTACGCTCGTGTTCGATTTGGGCCAACTCGTATTTAACTACTCCGTCGCGGCCAGAAAAGATAGGACGATTACTGCCGATCTCATAAAACCGTGCCCAGGTCGATGCATTCGGATCTTTAACCACGACGCGATCGATTCCGCCCGGTTGAGATGCGTCCGTTTTTTCAATCCATTTGATGCCTTTCAGCTCCGACTCCTCAAACCATCTAATCGCCGACTCGACCGCATCGACGACAGCCGGCGACGGATCTTTAATCGACATCAGAAACCGCACGACGTCAACGCTTTCACCGGCGCTCAACGACGCAGGTTCAAACGTCCGCGCAGGTGCGGAAGCAAACGTGACTTCATCGTGTTGCGCACCCCAGACCGTACGCCGCCCATTCACGATCACCTGTGTCTTCAGAATACACTCGATTCCTTTTTGAACAGCCTTCGCAGCACTCGCACGACGTTGTTCGTCTACAAACGAATAAACCGGCTTTTTGTCTGCCACATCGCGCAGCAGTTTCATCACGCCGATCATCGCACCATCATTGAACGTGATGTGCTTGTGGTATCCAGTCGGATCCGGATAGAACTGCGGCCAGCCACCATTTGCGTATTGCGCTTTCAGCAGGTAATCAAAGCCTTTCAAGAACGACTCACGATGCCGTTCCTGACGTTGTGCCGTATAGACGCGCGCCAGAAACGACAACTGCGTGTAAGTTGCACCATTGTCGATCGTCGAGTCAGTCTGTGGTTTCTGACGAAGAATCGTAGCTTTCTCAACATCGCTGAGCGGCTTGGCCATATCGATATTCTTGGGCCAACCACCCGAACTTCGTTGATAGAGAACTACATTGTCGGCGATGCGTCGTGCCTCCTCGGGCGACTCTTGAGCCGCAAAGAGGCACAAAATGCACAAAAGGATTTGAGAATAAATCAAATACATATTTGTGCTTTTTGTGCCTCTTTGCGGCTTACCCTAAAAAACGAACTTCGCCCCGAATTGAATATCCCGTGGATTGTTGCGTTGTGTCGTCACGAGGCCGAACGTGTTGTTTGGCGCCGCGGCTGTTCCTGGATTCAGACCCATCCCCGCTCCGAAGTACGGGTGATTGAACGCATTCAACGCCTCTGCACGAATCTGAAATGTCTTGGATTCGCCCATCCGGAAATTCTTCGTGATCGACAGATTCGCAACTGAGTACGGCTGATTGCGTAGATTGTCGAGAGTGGTGGGAACGTTGCGAATACCGAAAGCGGTTAAAGTGACCAGACCCGGCGCCTCGATCGCGGATCTATCGATACCAAACTTGCCGCCCTGTCCGTCTCCATCGCCGAGGCGACTCGAGATCGTCGACACGTCGCCGGGGAAATAGAGATTGTTAGTCAGCAGGAATGGCTCGCCACTTTGCCACTCGTATGTGCCGTTCAACTGCCAGCCACCGATGAACGCGTCGAGCACGCGATTCATGTTATTACCCAGCAGTCGTCCACGACCGATCGGTAATTCGTAGACGCCGGCAAAAGTGAATCGATGAGGTCGATCAAATTGCGAGATGCGATCTTCGAGAACAGTATCAGACGGATTCAGATACCCCACCTTTTCACGAAGATTCGAATACGTGTAAGTCGCATTCATCGTAACGCCCGTCGCGAAACGTTTGTTGATCTGTAGTTGAAGCGAGTTGTAACGATTGCTGCCGTTGTACTCCTGTGTCCAGAGATTGGTGAACTGTGGAAACGCCAGCAACGATTGTGCACGGGTGATCGTCGTAGCGGTATTAAAAGCACTGCCACCGGGAACGAGATTCCTGAACGGATTAGGAATCGTGCCGCTGAGGAAAGTGTTTGCCGCTGCATCGGTCGTTGGGTTGTCGCCGAGGAACTGGCGCGCCACGAAATTCAAGTTTTTACTGACCGCCAGATCGTAGCCATTGGCGCGAATGAAGTTTGCCTCGACGACGATTTGCCCGGGCAGTTCGCGCTGAATGCCGAGCACGACGCGAACGAACTTCGAGTTCTTTCGAAGCAGACCGATGATCGGAGCCGTGTCGCTGGCAACGTCTGCGCCGATTCCCGTCAACAATCCGAGACTCGATCCAAACGAAGGTTGCACAGCACTCAACCCATTCGGAAACGGATTCGTCAACGTCGCGACAAACGTCAATCCGTTGTTGTTCGACGGTACGAAAGGTGTCGTGCCCGCGAATCCGATCTGTTGCGGTGTTTCGATCTGGAAAGGCGCCATGAACACACCAAATCCAGCTCGCAACACTGTCTTTTCATTCAACTGATAAGAAGCGCCGACGCGTGGTTGAATGTTGCTCCGATCCGCCTCCCAAACATTCCGGTCGTTTCCGTCGGCGAACGTATAGCCGCCAATCACGTGAAAGTCGGCCGGCGCCACTACAAAATTCGCGGGGTTTGCATTGAATGAAGTCGTGTAAGCCGCGCGCACCTGCGCTTCAATCGGGCTCGGCGTGCCGAGATCGAAGCCGCGCAGGATCCGGTCGTAACGTTCAGTCAAACCCTGTTCGATGTCGTAACGCAGACCGAGATTCAGCGTCAGTTTTTTAGTCATACGCCAATCATCCTGGATGAAGAAGCCATGGTAGATCGATTGGACCGAGTAGTTGATCGAGTTATCGATCTGACTTGCATTGCCTCCCGAGCCCGTAGTCGGAATACCAAGCATGAACGCAGCCAGGTCACGACCGAAAACATTCCTCAATGTGCTCGAGGAGTTTGAAGCCGGTGCTGTAAAGGTGCCATCGAAAAAGAACTGGCCGCCTTTGTAAGCGTCAGTGCTGAAGTTCTCACGCAGGATTCGCAGATCGTAGCCGTAGCGCAGCGAATGATTGTCGATAACTTGCGTCAAGGTCGGTTGGATCGAGCCCATGTAGAACGGCCGGATACGGCCTTCGTTCCAATCTGATCTCGTGGATCCGAGAGTCGATCTGATGGGCCGCGTCGCGTCGAGATTTCTGATCATGACGCGTGGCAGGTATTGATAGCCTCGCATCGCCGCCAGCGACGCTGGAGCAAATCCGAGTGTTGCCGGATCAAAGAGTTCGGCTGGCCGTCGCTCCTGCACGAACCGGTTCAAACTCGCGCGAATGTCGAAAACCGTGTTTGGACTGAACGCGTTTGTGTAATCGATGTTTCCACCGTCGTTAGTGCGAAACTCAAAACCACGCGTGATTGGAAAATCGTTTACGACGCCGGCCCAGTCTTGTCGATCTTCGGGATTGAAGCTGTGATAGTACTTCGCGAAGATCGACTGGTTCGCACTGATGCGATGATCGATGCGCGTCAACCAGCCGCGATAATCCTGGTGTCGAATCTGGTTCGAGAAGAAATTGTTTTGGGTTCCGCTTGCGACACCGGTAATGTTCGGCAGCGGATAGAACTTAACGAGGTTCGCGGCAACCGGATTGATCAGGTTACTCGGAATGATGTTACAGGTTGAATTGGCCGCTACGGCGCCCGACGTCGGACAACCGAAAGATGTCCGCACCACGTTGCTGCCGCTCTGCACACCCGAGAACGGATTGAAAATCACCGTATTTGCAGCCGCGGCGATGTTGTTTCGGTTCACGATGAGCGCCGAGAAATCACCACGCCGCATTGCTTCCGTAGGCACAGTGAAAACCTGCGGTTCTGCGATGTTATCTCTCAGACGTTCGTAGGAAACAAAGAAGAACGTGCGATCGCGTCCATTGAACTTTGGAAGCACGACTGGACCACTGAAGACTCCGCCGAATCGGTGATACGTTCTGACTGGTCGCGCCTGGTTGGCGGCATTGCCGAAGAAGTTGTTTGCCGTGCGACTCCGATCGCGATTGAAATACCACGCGGAGCCGTGCAAGTTGTTGGTGCCACTCTTTACGGCGACATTTACTGTCGCTCCGGCCGAGTAGCCTTGCTGCGCGTCGAACGTGTTTGTCTGAACCTTGAATTCCTGCACCGCGTCGGACGGAGGTGAGAAACCTACGCCACCGTCAAACGCATAGTTCGGAGATCCGTCGAGCGTGATCTGGTTCGCGCCCGTTGCACCGTTGGACCGGAAAGCCGCGAGATTGCCATTGGAAGTTGGACCAGTGAAGAGGGGGTTGCCTGTGTAAGCGATGCCGGGAGCAAGCGTCGCTAATTGATATGCGGTGCCTTCGGTAAGTGGTAGCTCGCTGATCTGTTTACCGGTGACGACGGTTCCGGTGTTGACCATGCCCGTCTCGAGTGTCAGTCCGGAGGCGATCGTGGTCACCATTGCGGTCACACCAATTTCCAACTGCACGTCGAGCGTCAACCTGTCTGCGACGCGAACTTCAATTCCTTCGCGCACGGCGGTGTTGAAATTTTCTTTCGTGACGGTGAGTTGGTACTTGCCGGGCGGCAGCAGTTGAAAACTGTAGCTACCGTCTTCGCCGGTCATGGCGGTGGACACGATACCCGTTTGAATGTTTTTGATTTCGACTTTGCTGCCGGGAATGACGGCGCCGTTCGGATCGGTGATCTTACCGGCGAGTTGACCTCTAAACTCCTGAGCAGTTGCAGTGAAAGCGAAGAGAAGCAGGAGCAAACCAGCCCAGAAAACTCGTGCGTTCGGGTGCGCTATATTCATGGATTCATCTCCCGTATTTAATCGATTGGTAAGACCAATTGTCCGATGCGCTTGGATGGGTGCGCATTCTCCTACTGAAGAAGGTGGCTGTCAAGAGTTATTTTGACCAAAGATGGAGATCGAGAGCGTGTGGTCAGACCAATCTTAGACAGGATGAAAAATCCTGTAAATCCTGTCACTTCTTTTTGCGGCCGTTGGAGCGGGAGCGTCGCAGGGGCTCCTGGTACCAGCGATCGCCGGTGCGGTATTCCTGTTCGGTGCGGCCTAGCATGGCGAGGGCTCGCTTCGGACGCAGGTGAGCGCAGGCGACGATGATCGTATTTAAGAGAGCCATGGGCGCGACGTAGGAGCCAGTGAATGAAGGACTACTGGTCGACACGACGAGATAGTCGTCGCAGTGTAAGGCGATGGGTGTGGTGCTGCTGTCGGTGATGCCAAACGTTGGGACGCCTCGCGCGTGAGCTCGCTGGACCGCCTCGACGGTTTCTCGCAGACAGCGACCAAAGCTGATCGCCACCACGAGATCTTTTTCAGTCCGGAGATCGATCTTGTGTTGCAGATTTCCTGTGCTGCCGACCGGCGCTTCAGCGTCAAAGCCAAGCGGTGTCAGGCCATAGGCGAGAAACCATGCGAGTGACGCCGCAAGATCGACGCCGACCACCAGGATGCGACGCGCCTCATGAATCTTCTTCGCGAGATCGACGGCGCGCTTCGTTTCCAAACTCGATCTGAGGACGCTCAGACTCTCGACGTCTCTCTCCAGACAGTGTTGCACCTGGTCCGTGACGCTGCGCTTCTGTTGCGTGGCGGCTTTGAGTACGGTGTATGGCGTGATGTGATCGACGAAGTGTTGGCGGAGATCTGCGGCGAAATCGGCGAAACGTTCGTAGCCCAGGGCCTGAACCGTGCGGACGATCGTCGCTGCGTCGACGTTGTAACGTTTCGCCATCTCGCGAGATGAGAGGAAGAATGTCTGTTCGTGATTGTCGAGGATCTCGCGGATGAGTCGACGCCGGCTCCCGCTCAATGGTGATTTGGCGAAGCGGACCTCAAGCGAGTTTCCGTCGCGATTGTTGAGTACATTTCCCGCTGCCATATTTTTGTTTCCTTCATGCTTTAGGACTCAGCTTCTTCTCTGTGCAACCTCTGTGTCCTCTGTGTCTCTGTGGTTGTTTTTACTAAGAAATATTTAACCACAGAGACACAGAGGACACAGAGGTTGCACAGAGAAGAAGTTCAACGCGAGATGTAGACCCGAGTTTCGGTCAGGTGTTTTATCAAATCCAAATCGACTTCAAACCCCAGACCCTTACCATCCGGCACGGCTACAGTGCCATCCTCCGCGACAAAAACTTCGGGTGAGATGATGTCGCGCTCGAAATAACGTGAGCTCGCCGAGATGTCACCCGGCAAACTAAACCCTCTCAAACTCGCCAGCGCGATGTTGTGCGCGCGACCGATACCCGACTCGAGCATGCCTCCGCACCAGACAGGTATCCTCCGCGAGAGGCACAAGTCGTGAATGCCAAGCGCCTCCGAATAGCCGCCCACTCTTCCTACTTTGATATTGATTATTCTACAACTGTCCAACTCGAGCGCCATCTTCGCCTGGCGCAAGTTCACGATGCTTTCGTCAAGACAGAGCGAAGTAGTGATCATTTCCTGCAAGCGCGCATGGTCCATCATATCGTCATGCTGGAGCGGTTGCTCAATCATCAAGAGTTTGAACTGGTCGAGCTCTTTCAGGTGATCGACATCATCAAAGGTGTACGCCGAATTGGCATCAACCGACAACAGAATCTGCGGATACTTGCGTCGTACTTCGTCGACGACGTCGAGATCCCAACCCGGTTTGATCTTCAGTTTGATCCTCTGATAACCCAGGCTGAGATAACGCTGGACGCGCTCGAGCAGGCGAGAAATTGTCGGCTGAATTCCAAGACTCACGCCAACGTTCACACGTTTGAACTCACCACCGATCAGCGCCGACAGCGATTGCTGATTCACCTGGGCCAGTAGATCCATAAACGCCAACTCGAGACCGGCCTTCGCCATATTGTGTCCACGAAACGGCGCCAAACGCTTGGCTAAGTCGTTGAGACTCGCGAGCGGCGCACTCACCAACGCCGGACCGAAGAAGTCTCTGATCATATGCAGCGCCGTACCCACAGTCTCGTAGCTATAAAGAGGCTCTTCCGCGGCAACAACCTCGCCCCAACCTCTTAGTCCCTCAGCCTCGAGACATACGAGAAAGATGAGCCGTGAATCGATTTTTCCGAAGCTCGTTTCGAAAGGCTCAATCAACGGCAAGCGAATCAGACGTAACTCGACGCCGTCGATTTTTAGCTCTGGTGTTTGCACCTCGCCGGTGTGATCGAAAATTTTGGAGGCACCCTGCATGGCGCGGCAGAAAATACCACAGCGGATTTGCTCTGTGCAACAGGTGTTGTAAGAGAATTGACACAATGCAACGGGCGATGTTATATAGCGCTACGCTGATCGTCACTGCTATCAATGCCCAGAACTGTGGTTTCCAACATCTCGCTCCTGAGGAGGCGGATCATGAGATTCAACTCATTGCCGGTGGTCCTTTGTCTTCTTTTCCTGGTTCATTCCGCGTTGGCCCAAACAACTGTCTCGACAATTGAAGGCACGATAAGGGACCCGCAGGGTAGCTCTGTCGCGGGTGCTCAGATCGTCGTTAAGTCTCCCGCGATCGGGCTCGAACGGACGGTAACGAGCGATGCCGGCGGCTTTTACAGGGTGACGGCGTTACCGGCGGGAATCTATTCACTCGCCGTTACTCATACCGGATTCGCAAGCCGAACCTTCGACAATATCGAGCTGACGTTGAACAGAACGCTGACTCTGGACATTCCACTCGAAGTGGGAGCCGTTCAGGAGCAGGTCGACGTGGTCGAGAATGCGCAACTGTTGACGCCCACCACACCTTCCACCGGCGCGACGATTACACCGCTACAGATCAGGGAAATGCCCACTAACGGTCGAAACTATCTCGACCTCCTGCAACTCGTGCCAGGTGTGGTCATCAATAGGCGAGCTGACGTGGGTAGTGACAATGCAACGCCGGTGTTGGGCGAGCGTTCAGGCAACAACAACTTTTTCATTGACGGTCAGCCGAACAAAGATACGGTCATGGGTGGAGCCGCTTCTCAGTTTACTCAGGAGACAATCGCCGAGTTTCAGGTGCTGACGGCCGGTTTTCGCGCAGAGTTTGGACAGGCTTCGGGTGCTATCGTCAATGTAATCACCAAAAGTGGGGGAAACGATTACCACGGAATCGCGTCGATCTTCCTTAGAAACAATGTCTTTGACTCATCGAATAATCCTAACGGAACTGACGTGCCATTTCTCCAGCGCTGGGATGGAAGCGTTGCCGTTGGTGGTCCAATTGTTAAAGACAAAGTCTTCTTCTTCGGCTCGGGTGAAAGAATCAGAGAGAATCGCGAGCTCGATTTCATCTTTCCGCCAGGCACTCCACAGATCGCAAGAGATTTTGAAGAGCAGTTCGACAATCCATCGCGCACCTTCGACACGCGCGGTTTTTTGAAATTTGACGAGCAGCTCGGACGACATAACCTTAGCCAGTCCGTGAACTACACAAATGGAAACGTGAGAGAGTTTCTCCCGCTTTCAAACGCCACCGCCCTGCCGTCGAGAAGAAATGACACCGGTGCGCGTCACTTGTTGTTGGCGTTCAGCGATACCGCTCTGCTCGGAGACCAGGGCAACCCCTGGGTGTTGACGCTCCGCGGTGGTTATCGAGGCGACACATCCGAAACCCGTCCTGCTCATCCCGACGCTGGTGTGGGCACGAGCTTCAATATGTTTAGCTCGAATAATACGGGCGGCCTTTTTGGCGATCTTGGTTCATTCCAATTCGGGAATTCGGTGACACGCACAGCGCTGGACCAGAAATACACGTCGCTCTCGGCGAACGCCGCGAAGCTCCTGGGCGATCACAATCTCAAGTTTGGTTGGAATTTCCTGCGCACGAGAGTCGATGGTCTCGAGTCGCAAATCCTGAACCTACAACTCTTCGCCACGGTTCCGGACTTCATTACGTTTGGACCAGTCAACTCGGGATTTTTTACCGTCACAACCGCCGGAGGTCTGACGCCGGCTGCGAATGAGATCCACTTGCGGAACAATTACAACGCCGTGTTCGCACAGGATGACTGGAAGTTTCATCCGAAACTCACTTTGAATTTTGGGATGCGGTGGGACTATGACTCAGAATTTAAGACGAAGAGAAACCTTTCGCCGCGTGTAGGCTTCGCGTGGGCGGCAACACCGAAGACAGTCGTGCGCGGACACTTCGGAGACTTTTACGATCAGTTTCGGCTCAATCTTGTTCGGGATGTGCCGGCCTTTGGAGGCGCGGATCGGCGAGTGGTCCAACCCTTCTCATATCCGCGTGGCTTCTTTGGCAACCCAAGTCTCGCTGCGGCAGCGATCAATGCTTCGCTGTTTCTAGGCGGACTCTGCGTCTCCCCAAATCTTACTGATGCTCAGATCACCGCAGGCAACATACCTTGT
>Ga0157372_10004058_pt1 | contig 15695 bp, 15 predicted proteins | sample C55metaG_FD_115307 | JGI IMG/M metagenome (GOLD analysis project Ga0157372, IMG submission 115307) | Corn rhizosphere microbial communities from Kellogg Biological Station, Michigan, USA - C5-5 metaG | ecosystem: Host-associated > Plants > Roots > Rhizosphere > Soil | place: USA: Michigan... | reverse complement strand
TCGCCGCGGAACATCGCCTCCGTCCGTTCGGCGAGGCCCGACTCGCGGGCGAGCTCGAGCAGGAGGCGCAGCGTCTCGTCGGTGAGCCGGTTCTTCGAGTAGTCGAGGTAGATCCCGGCGCCCTCGGCCGCGAGCCGCTTGCCGCGGCCCGGGTCCGCGGCGAAGAGGTCGCGTAGGTGAAGGTCGCGGACCGCCGCGAAGTGGCGCTCGAGCGCGGCCCAGGACGGCCGTTCGCGGAGCGGCGCGGTCATCCCGGCAGGGCGTCCGGGCCGGGCGGCCGGGTGTACGGGTCACTCTCGTCCAGCATCCTGTCCCCATTCTTGACCCAACGCTCCTGGATCTCCTCGAGGGAGCGCCCTTTCGTCTCCGGCACGAGGTGCCGGACGAAGACGAACGAGACGACGCACAGGGCGGCGAAGAGGAAGAAGGTCGTCGACTCGACGATCGCGTCGACGAGCGAGAGGAAGAACTGCGCGACGAGGGGGAACGCGGCCAGCCAGTTCGCGGCGGTCGCCAAGAGGCCTGCAGGGGAAGGTGACGCCGCCGACGCCGATCATCCAGGGCGCCAGCTTGCGTCGGGTCACGGCAGCCACGGGTCTCTCCAGCCTCCGTGCTTACGGGTCAGATCGTCGGCGGTCTTCGGCCCCCAGGTGCCGGGCTCGTACGCCTCGACCGGAGGCGGCGCGTCGATCAGCGGCTGCACGACGCGCCACATCTCCTCGACGACATCCTGCCGCGCGAAGTGGAACGACTGCCCGCGGAGCGCAGCTTCGAGCAGTACCTCGTAGGCGGTCGGCCCCTCGCCGCCCATCGAGGCGAACTCCATGTCGAGGTCGATCGGGCGTAGCGCCAGCCCCTCCGCCGCCTTGGCCTGCAGCTTGAGCCGCGCCCCCGGCTGCGGGCCGATGCGCAGGACGAGCTCGTTCGCCGGCGGCCGGGGGGTGCCCCGCGGCGCGAGCCCGAGCCACGGCGTCTCCCGAAAGACGAGCCGCACCTCGGTCACGGTCTCCGGCAGCGACTTGCCCGCACGGATGAAGAACGGGACGCCCGACCAGCGCCAGTTGTCGATCTCGAGCCGCATCGCGCAGTACGTCTCGGTCTGCGATCCCGCCGCGACGCCGTCGACGTCGAGGTAGCCGCGGTACTGGCCGCGCACGTAGTTCGCCGGGTCGGCGTCGGCCATCGCCAGGAAGACGTCCCGCTTACGGTCGCGGACGACGTCGAGGGTGCCGCCCGCCGGCGCCTCCATGGCGACGAGGCTCAGCACCTGGAGCAGGTGGTTCTGGACGACGTCGCGCATCGCGCCGACCGGGTCGTAGAAGTGGCCGCGGTCGGCGATGCCGAAGCTCTCGCCCATCGTGATCATCACGGAATCGATGAAGTACCGGTTCCAGATGGGCTCGAGGACGGTGTTCGAGAAGCGCAGGAAGATGATGTCCTCGACGGACATCTTTCCCAGGAAGTGGTCGATCCGGTAGATCTGCGACTCGTCGAGCGAGGCGTGCAACTCATCGTCGAGCGCGCGAGCGGACGGGAGATCGTGCCCGAACGGCTTCTCGACGATGACGCGGCCGTTCTCCGTCAGCCCCACCTTCGCCAGGCCGTCCACAACCGTGCCGAAGAGCGAAGGCGGGATCTCGAGGTAGAAGGCCGGAGCCTCCTTCCCCTCGATCGCCTTCGCGACCTCCGCGTACACGGCGGGGTCCTTGAAGTCCCCGTGGTGGTAGGAGAGCCGCCCGGCGAGGCGCCCGAACACGTCCTCGTCGAGCTCGTCCTCGCCCGCCGCGACGATGGAGTCGCGCGCATGGGCGACCAGCTTCTCGAGCGTCCAGTCGTCGAACGCGACGCCGACGATCGGGCAGTCGAGGAGGCCGCGACTTTCGAGCCGGTAGAGCGAGCGAAAGGTCATCACGCGGGCGAGGTCGCCCGTGATGCCGAAGATCACGAGGACGTCGGCCGGTGCCGGCGCCGAAGGCTTCTCGGGCATCCGCAGAGCATCTCAGGTTCGGCGCATCTCTACCACTGTCATCATGGACGGCCGTGCCGAAGGTCCCCGCTCTCGATCCGCGCCTGCTCGGTCGCGCGCGGGCGGTGCGGTCGCTCCTGGTGGCCGACGCCTTCCTCGGCGTCGCCTCCGCCCTGCTCGTGCTCGCGCAGGCGGTGCTGCTGGCGCGGGTCGCGGCGCGTGCGTTCGGCGGCGCGTCGCTCGACGACGTCGCGTCGCCTCTGGGCGCGCTCGTGGTCGTGGTCCTCGCACGGGCGGCCACCGCGTGGGGATTCGAGACGGCCGGCCGGCGCGCCGCGACGCAGGTGGTCTCGCAGCTGCGGCTCGATCTCGTCGAGACGCGTCTCCGGCACTCGCCCACGGCGCTCGACGGCGCGGAGAGCGCCGAGCTCGCGACTGCAGCAGTTTCGGGGGTCGATGCCCTCGATGCGACGTTCGCGCGCTATCTGCCGAATCTGGTCACGGCGCTCGTCGTCCCCGTCGCTGTGCTCGCGCTCGTCGTCTCGATCGACCCGCTCGCCGCCGGCGTGATGGTGCTCACGCTGCCGCTGGTGCCGATCTTCATGTGGCTCGTCGGCCGCTACGCCGAGCACCGCGCCCGCGCGCGGTGGCGAGCGATGAGCCTGCTCGCGAACCACTTCCTCGACGTCGTCCGCGGGCTGCCCACGCTGCGGGCGTTCAACCGCGGGCACGCTCAGGTCGATCGGATCGTCGCGATCAGCGACGAGTACCGGCGCGCGTCGATGGGGACGCTACGCGCCGCGTTTCTCTCCGGCGCGGTGCTCGAGCTCGCTGCCACCCTGGGGATCGCGCTCGTCGCCGTCGTCGTCGGCGTCAGCCTCGCGGAAGGCAATGTCGGGTTCGAGGCCGCGCTCACGGTGCTGGTGCTCGTGCCCGAGCTCTACCTCCCGCTTCGGAACCTCGCGGCGCAGTTCCACGCGAGCGCGGACGGAGCTGCGGTCGCGGCGCGGATGCTCGACCTCGCGGAAGGTGCGCCGCTCCCGTCCGGCGGTGCCCTCCTCGCGGACCCCGCCGCGGCGACGATCGCCTTCGAGCGGGTCTCCTTTCGCTATCCGGCCGGGGACGGAGACGCGCTCGCCGAGGTCGACCTCGAGCTGCATCCGGGCGAGACCGTCGCGTTCGTCGGAGCGAGCGGCGGCGGCAAGAGCACGCTTGCCGCGCTCCTCCTGCGCTTCGCGGAGCCGACGTCGGGGCGGATCCTCGTGGGGACGGACGACCTCGCCGGCCTGGATGCGCCCGCCTGGCGCAGATCCATCGCGTACGTGCCGCAGCGCCCGACGCTCTTCCGCGGCACGATCGCCGACAACATCCGCCTGGGCGACGCATCCGCAGACGACGCCGGCGTGCGGCAGGCGGCGCGGCTCGCGGGCGCGCACGACTTCGTCTCCGGGCTCGCGGACGGATACGCGACGCTCGTCGGGGACGGCGGTCGCGCCCTCTCCACGGGCGAGCGCCGGCGGATTGCGCTCGCCCGCGCCTTCCTCCGGGACGCGCCCCGCGTGATCCTCGACGAGCCGACCGCCGATCTCGACGAGGCGAGCGCGGAGCTGGTGCAAGAGGCGATCGAGCGGCTCCGTGTCGGCCGGACGGTGCTCCTGATCGCGCACCGGCCCGAGCTCGCAGCGCTCGCGGATCGCGTCGTCGTGGTCGCCGCGGGCCGCGTCTTCGAACCGGCCGAGGAGGCGGCGTGACGTCGACCTTCGGTCGCCTGCTCGCGCTCGTCGACCTTCCGCGCGGCCGGCTGGTGCTGGCGCTCGGGCTCGGCGCGCTCGCGCTCGGCTTCGGCGTGGCTCTGCCGGCGACGGCCGGGTACCTCATCTCGCGTGCTGCGGAGCAGCCGCCGATCCTGTCGCTCACGACGATCGTCGTTGTCGTCCGCTTCCTTGCGCTCGCGCGGCCGCTGACGCGTTACGTCGACCGGCTCGCCTCGCACGACCTGGCGCTCCGCGCGATCGGCCCGTTGCGGGCGCGTGTGTACGAGCGGATCGAGCCGCTCGCTCCGGCCGAGCTCGGCGCCTTCCGGCGCGGGGACCTGCTGACGCGGATGGTCGGCGACGTCGATGCCCTGCAAGGTCTCTCCATCCGCGGGATCGGCCCGCCGGTCGCCGGGCTCGTCGTCGGCGCTGCCTGCGTCGTCGCGACGGCGTTGCTGCTGCCGGCCGCGGCCGTCGTGCTCGCCGCCGGCCTCGTGGTGGGAGGCGTCGCGGTGCCGCTCCTCGCAGCGCGGGTGGCCCAGCGGTCGGCCCGCTGCCAGGCGTCGGCGCGCGGCGAGCTGACGGCGGAGCTGGTCGAGCTCCTCGCCGGCGCGCCGGAGCTCGTCGCCTACGGCCGGGAGGACGAGACGCTCGCCCGGGTCCGCGCCGCCGACCGGGAGCTCGGCCGCCTCGCCGAGCGGGACGCGCTCGTCGCCGGCGTCGCGGACGCGGCATCGATCGCGATTGCGGGCCTGACGACCGTGAGCGTGCTGGCGCTGGCCGTGGCCGCCCACGACGCGGGGACGCTCGACCGTGTGCTGGTCGCGACGCTCGCGCTGCTCGCGCTCGTCTCGTTCGAGACCGTCGCGCCTCTGCCCGCCGCCGCGCGCGAGCTGACGGGGACACTCGCGGCCGGGCGGCGCGTCCTCGAGCTGACGGCGCACGAGCCGGCCGTTCGCGATCCCGAGCGGCCGGCGGAGCCCCCGCGACCGCCCGTCGCCGTGTCACTCGAGGGCGTCACCGCGCGATACCCGGGCGCGGCGACGCCGGCGTTCGAGGGCCTCGACCTTCGGCTCGAGCCCGGCGAGCGCGTCGCCCTCGTCGGCCCGAGCGGCGCCGGGAAGACAACGGTCACGAGCCTGCTCCTGCGGTTCCTCGACCCGGAGGAAGGGCGCGTCACGCTCGCCGGCAGCGACCTCCGCTCGCTCCGGCAGGAGGACGTTCGCCGCGTGTTCGCGCTCGCCGGCCAGGACGCGCACGTGTTCGACTCGACGATCCGCGAGAACCTCCGCCTCGCGCGGCCGGAGGCGAGCGACGCGGAGCTGCACGATGCGCTCGCAAAGGCCCATCTCGCCGCCTGGGTTGCCACCCTTCCCGACGGGCTGGACACCCTCGTCGGCGAGGACGGGCGGCGCCTCTCCGGAGGCCAGCGCCAGCGGCTCGTCGTGGCGCGGGCGCTCCTGGCGGACGCGCCGGTGCTCCTCCTCGACGAGCCGACGGCGCACCTCGACCCGCTCACCGCCGAAGCGCTCGTCCGGGACGTCCTCGACGCCGCGGACGGCAAGTCCGTGCTCCTCATCACGCACCGGCCGGAAGGCCTCGACCTCGTCGACCGCGTGGTGACGCTCGACCGCTGAGCGTGGCTCAGCGGGGCTAGATGGCGACGCCGGTCTCGAGGTCGAAGAAGTGCAGGCGGGTGGTGTCGACCACGAGCTCGATCGGCTCCCCCTCCCGCGCTCGCGTGTCCCGGTCGACCCGGGCGACGAAGGCCGGAGGCCGCTCGTCCGCCCCGTCGTGCCCCTCCGCGACCGGCTCCGACATGACGGGCTCGGCGGGAAGCGGCAGGTGGAGGTAGACCTCCGCCCCCATGTCCTCGCGGATGTCGACCTGGGACGACAGGCGCGCGTGCCGTGAAGCGTCGGGGACGAGCGCCGCATCCTCGAGATCCTCCGGGCGGATCCCGAACGCGAGCCGGCGATCGACGTATCCCTCGAGCGCCGGCCTTTCGGACACCGTCTCGGGGCGAAGCTCGATCGTCGCCTCCCCCATGCGCACGGCCAGGCCCTCGTTCCCGCGCTCGAGGGTCGCATGGAGGAGGTTCATCGGCGGCGCCCCGATGAAGCCGGCAACGAACAGGTTGGCCGGGCGGTCGTAGACCTGCTGCGGGATGCCGGACTGCTGCAGGCGGCCGCCCTGCATCACCGAGACGCGATCGCCGAGCGTCATCGCCTCGCTCTGGTCGTGCGTGACGTAGACAGTCGTCACCGCGAGGTCGCGCTGGATCCGCGCGATCTCGGCGCGCATCTGGATGCGTAGCTTCGCGTCGAGGTTCGACAGCGGCTCGTCCATCAGGAAGACGCGCGGCTCACGCACGATCGCACGGCCCATCGCCACGCGCTGCCGCTGACCGCCCGAAAGGGCGCCCGGCTTCTTCTTCAGCTCGCCGGCGAGGCCGAGGACCTTCGCCGCGTCGGTGACGCGACGCCTGATCTCGGTCTTCGGAAGGCGCCGCATCTTGAGGCCGAACGCCATGTTGTCGTACACCGACATGTGCGGATAGAGCGCGTAGTTCTGGAAGACCATCGCGATGTCGCGCTTCTTCGCGGGCAGGTTGTTGACGATCTGGTCGCCGATCCGGATCTCGCCCTCGGTCACCTCCTCGAGACCGGCGATCATCCGCAGCGCGGTCGTCTTGCCGCACCCGGACGGGCCGACGAACACCATCAGCTCCCCGTCCGAGATGTCGAGATCCAGCGAGCGGACCGCCCGGGTGCCGTCGTCGTAGACCTTCGTGAGGTTGTCGAGGGTGATCCCGGCCATGGGTCAGCCGGCGGTGGGAGCGCCCACCGCCACGACGCCGAGCCGCTCGAGCTCGCTCAGCACGAAGGCGACCGACTCTTCCGGCGAGCGCGACACGGTGTCGGCGACGATCTCCGCGTCCTCGGGCTCCTCGTAGGGGTCGTCGACACCCGTGAACTGCGTGATCTCGCCGGCGAACGCCTTGGCGTAGAGGCCCTTCACGTCGCGCCGCGCGCACTCCTCGACCGGCGCCTTCACCCACACCTCGACGAACGGGCCCTGCTCCTCCACGAGCGCGCGGACGCGCTTGCGGGTCCCGTCGTACGGCGAGATCGCGGCGACGACCACCGCCGCGCCGTGCCGCGTCAGCCGCGACGCGACCCAGCCGATGCGCTCGATGTTCGTGTCGCGGTCCTCGTGCGAGAAGCCGAGGCCTTTCGACAGGTGCGTCCGGACGATGTCCCCGTCGAGCACCTCGACGTGCAGGCCGCGGCGCTCGAGCTCGGCCGCGACGGCGTGGCCGATCGTCGTCTTCCCGGCCCCCGAGAGGCCGGTGAGCCAGACCGTGAACCCCGCCTGCCCGGTCGATGCCACGGCGGAGTGGTACCAGAGGCGCGGGACGCGGCCGCCGACGCTCAGTCGTCGTCGCCGGCTGTGGGATGGAGGAACGGCACCTCCGCCGCCTCTGCGCCCGGTGCGTGCCAGCCGGCGCGGAGCACCTCGACGAGCGAAGGAGGTGTGATCAGCGTCGCCGTTCCCGACGGCCGCGGCTCTGCCCGGCCGTAGCCGGCGCACGACCACGAGCGGAGCGCGTCGCCCAGGACGAGCTTCGGCGCCCCGTCGTGGAGCACGAAGGCGCCGTCGGGCAGCTCGTGGAACGCGACGGCGTGGAGGCGACGCTCGCGCGCGGCGTGCTCGATCCGCTCGTCGTGCAGCCGGGCGTCGATCACCTCGGCTCCGCTCTCGTCATGGAGCGCCCGCCAGATCGCCGAGAACCGGTCGTAGTCCGCACGGCGACACTCGGCACAGGGGCGGTGCCCCGCCGCGAACGCCGTTGCCTCGTCCAGGAAGAAGAGCTCCGTGAACCGGCCGGGGCGCATGAGGGGCGAGCGCCGCCGCCCGCGGAACTCGAGGCGGCACGCGATCCAGCGTCTCACCCGGTACACGCGCCGGATGCGGCCCTCCGCGTCGTGGAGACAGCCACGATTGCCGTAGAGGAGCCCGCGCGCAGAATCGGCGACGAGCTCACCGAGCGGCGTGACGCGATTCTGCAACGGCATCGCCGCCCAGCCTAGGCCCGCGATATGTAACCCCGCCGCAACATGCCGGCGCATAGCGTCCGGCCTCGTGGACTGGACGCTCTTCCACGCCGTGAACTCCGCCATCGCCACGCGCGACTGGCTCGAGGACCCGACGACCGCGCTCGCGGGCGTGATCGTCCCGCTCTACGCGCTCGCGACGGTCGGGCTCTGGTTCCTCGCGCGCCCCTACGGACCCGTGCGGTGGAAGCTCGCCTCGGCCTCCGCGCTCGTCTCGGCGGCGGTCGCGCTGCTCGCCAACCAGGCGATCTCACACCTTTGGGAGCGGCCGCGGCCGTTCACCGCCCACGCGTCGCTGACGCACGTCCTCGGGGCGCGGACGACCGACCCGTCGTTCCCGAGCGACCATGCGGCGGCGGCGTTCGCGATCGCCTTCGCGGTCTTCGCGTTCTCGCGCCGGACCGGTGTCGTCTTCCTGGCGGTCGCGACCCTCATCGGGCTCTCGCGCATCGCGCTCGGGATGCACTATCCGAGCGACATCCTCGCCGGGTTGCTCGTCGGGCTCGCATCCGCCGCGCTCGTGACACGGGCGGGGCGTCCGTGGATGAACCGCGTGGTCGCGCTCGTCAGCCGGGTCTCCGACCCGCTGCTCCGCCCCGTCTGGGGGGGCGCGCGCCGGGTCGCCTCGTCGCTGCGCGTTTTCCCGTAGCCCGGAACCGCGTGCGTGCTGATGCGGCGGCGACGTGCCGGCGCGAGGCTCGGGGTGACCGCCCGTACGGTCACCCGCGAGGAAAGGAGCTTCGATGGCTGTCATCGACACCACCGAGCAGGCGCCCGCCGTCACCGCGAAGACCACGTCCGCCCCGCCGGGCCACTACCGCGCGGCCGTCGTGCACGAGTTCTCGTCGCGCCTCACGATCGACGAGATCCCGCGCCCCGTCCTCGAGCCGGGACAGATCCTGGTCGAGGTCGAGGCGACCGGTCTCTGCCACACCGACATCCACGCAGCCCACGGCGACTGGCCCGTCAAGCCGTCGCCGCCGTTCGTTCCCGGCCACGAGGGCATCGGGATCGTCCGTGAGCTCGGGCCGGGTGTGACCGAGGTGGCGCTCGGTGACCGCGTCGCGATGCCGTGGCTCGGCTACGCGTGCGGCACGTGCGACTACTGCGTCTCCGGCTGGGAGACGCTCTGCCTCGAGCAGAAGAACATGGGCTACTCGATCGACGGCAGCTTCGGTGAGTACGCCGTCGCGTACGGCCGGTACGTCGTTCGGGTGCCGGACGGGATCGACCCGTTCGACGCGGCCCCGCTCACCTGCGCCGGCGTCACGACGTACAAGGCGATCAAGGTCGCGGGCACCCGCTCGTCCGACCTCGTCGCGGTGTTCGGCGTCGGCGGCCTCGGCCACATGGCGATCCAGTACGCGCGCATCGCGGGCGGACGGGTCGTTGCGGTCGACCTGACCGACGAGAAGCTCGAGCTTGCACGCGAGCTCGGCGCCTCGTTCACGGTGAACGCGGCGAAGGAGGACCCCGCAGCCGCCATCCAGCGCCTCGGCGGAGCCGACCAGGCGATCGCGCTGGCGGTCTCCCCACGCTCGTTCGAGCAGGCGTTCGGATCGCTTCGACGGGGCGGCACGCTCGTCTTCGTCGCGCTGCCCGCCGACAACGAGATGAAGCTGCCCATCTTCGAGACCGTGCTCAACGGGATCACGGTGGTCGGCTCGATCGTCGGCACCCGAACCGACCTGCGCGAGGTGTTCGAGCTCCACGCGGCCGGTCAGACGACGGTCACACGGGAGATCAGGCCCCTCGCCGAGGGCAACGAGGCGATCGCGGACGTCGAGGCGGGACACGTGGCCGCGCGCGTCGTGCTCGCCCCGTAGCGCCGGATCGGGCAGGCGGGAGGGCGGCCGCGCCGCCCTCCCGCCGAGTCGAGCGAGCGCTCTCAGTCGTCGCAGCGGTCGAGAGCCTCGAGCGAGCCGGCCGCTACCGCCGAGCGGATCGTGGCGATCGGCGCGGCGATCGCAAAGCCGGTTCCGGGATCGGTCGCGAACGCCACGGCGACGATCCGGCCGTTGGCGTCGACGACAGGCCCGCCCGCCTCGTCGCGGCCGACGTCGGATGTCAGCCGCAGCACCGGTCCGCGGACGCCGAAACGCTTGCCGGCGACCGAGTCCACGACCACGCCCGGGAAGAGGCGCGGCGTGCGCGAGAGCGGATAGCCGACGACTGCCACCGAAGCTCCGGAGGCGATGCGCGCAACCGCCGCTCCCGTTCGCGGGAGCCGGCCCACGACGCGGGCAACGACGAGCTCCCCGAGGCGGTAGACGCGCGCTGCGTCGACCGTCTTCGCCGCGCTCCTTCGGGAGGAGATCCGGAGCGCGCTCGCGCCGGGAACGACCTCCCGGTCGGCGAGGAGCAGGCGCTTGTCGAGGGCGAAGCCCGCGCCCGCCCGGACCCGGTCGCACCCTGCGTTGCGAATGCGCAGCGCGACACTCCGCGTCTGGCGCCTGGCCCGCGCGAGGGACATCGTCGCGACCGCGGCCGTCCTGGCCTCGACCGCAGGGTCTGCCTCCACGAGCGCAGGCGCCTTCAGGTCGACCGCGCTTCCAGGCGCTTCGTTCACGACGACGACCCCGCAGGCGGGGACGAGGACGAGCATCGCCAGCCCCACCACGACGAGCCCGAGGAACGCCCAGCCGGCGCCCAGGATCAACGCGCCTGCTCCCGGTACGCCTCGAAGCTCGTGCTCGCCTTGCGGCAGCTCTCCACTAGCGGCTGCGCCTGCGCCGTGACCTTGGCGGCCTTCTTTCCCTTCGCCGAGGAGACGACCGTCGCGAGGTCATTGCTGCAGGCGCTGAGCCTCGAAGCGAGCGCCTCGGCCCTTGCGAGCCGCGACCGGAGCTGGTTGCGCTCGGACGTCACGCGGGTGTTCGCTGTCGTCAGCGCACGCTGCCGCCGCGTCAGCGCGCCGACGCTGGACTTCGTCTTCTGCAGCGCCGTCCCCCGCGAGTCGAGCCGAGTCGCGAGCTGGTTCGCCTGGAGGGTTCGCTCGTTGAGCGCGCGGCTCCGCTCCGCGATCACGACCCGCAGGCCGCCGACGGCCTCCTCGGCAACCACGGCCCGCTTGCGCCAGTCGTCGGCGCGGCCCTTGTTCGACATCGAAGCCCGGGCCAACGGGGCACACACGACGACGACGAGCAAGGCGATCAGCGCCGCCTTCACCTTCCAGCCGTTCAGCTCGAGTTCCATCGCCTCTCCTGGCGTCGTTCGATGGGTCGCAGACTCGGGATGCTCTCCCTGTATCGGGTGACGGGCGTGCTTCGACTCACTCGATCGAGGGAGGTGCCGAGGGCGTCGTCACCGCCGAGCTACCGTGCGGTCGTGCTGCGAGGGCGGTGCGCCTGCAATGCCGTTGCGTTCGAGGTGTCGGACGAGTTCGTCGTGGCGTACAACTGCCACTGCTCGAACTGCCGCGCGGCCACTGGCTCCGCGTTCCTGCCCTGGGGCGAGATCGAGCCCGAGAAGCTGACGGTGACCGAGGGCACGGCCACGCTGCTCCTCGTCGGCGATCCCGACGGCCACCACGCGACACGCTGCGAGACGTGCCTCTCGCTGCTCTACTGGACGGGCTACGAAGGCAAGGTCCGCGTGCCGTAGAGGTCGCTGAACGACGAGCCCGCTCTCAAGCCGACCGCGCACATGTTCGTCGGCTCGAAGGCGCCGTGGTACGAGATCCTCGACGACCTTCCCCAGCACGACGCGTACCCCTGGGGGACCTGACCGGATCACCCGGGGCTGAATGTCTCAGGGCACGACGCGCCGCATCACACAGTTCCTCAGGCCCTTGGGGCGGACGTAGGTGAAGCCCGCCGTCTCGTACAGGGACCGCGTCGCGTTGTAGAGGACGGACACCTTCCTGCCGTCGGCGGTGTCGTGCGGGTATCCCTCCACGACTCCCCCGCCGGCCTGCGCGATCAGGTCGATCGCGCCCTGGAGGGCGACCGCGGTGACGCCTGTTCGCCGGTACTTCTTATCCACGAAGATGCAGGTGATCCGGTGGTCGGGGACCGTGTCGAGAGTTGCCTCGTACTCTTTGCGGTGGTGGATGTTCGGTACCTCCGCGGGTGGGCCGTACTGCGCCCACGCCACCGCCTCGTCGCCGTCGAACGAGCCGGCGGTTCGAGTACCAGCTCGGAGGGCGCGCGCGGCGACGGTGCCATCCGGCTCGCCGTCTCCACGACCTCCAACGTACCGGTCGCGCACGCGGACGAAACCGGGCGATCGGCCCGGGAGAGGCTCGGCACGATCAGTTCGGAGAACGCTCGCGTGCTCGCGCATCGAATCGCCGAGGCAGGGTCGCTCACCAGCTATCCGTTCGATAATCGCTTTACTTTTGGTTCGATAGTCGCTTTACTTTTGATAGTGAAACTGGTTGGATCTCGCTGAGGTCGACTCCGAGAAAGAGGTGGTCCGGTGTCCGTTCGCGACGAGGTGCTCAGCGCCAACGAGAAGTACGCCAGCAACTTCGGCCCCAAGGCGGAGCTCGCGCTCCCGCCGTCACGAGGCTTTGCCATCCTCACATGCATGGACGCGCGCCTCGACCCCGCGAAGTACGCGGGGCTGAGCGAGGGCGACGCCCACGTGATCCGCAACGCGGGCGGCCGTGCGAGCGACGACGCAATCCGCTCCTTGGTGATCTCGCACAAGCTGCTCGGGACGAGCGAATGGTTCGTGATCCACCACACCAACTGCGGCATGGAGTTCTTCACCAACGAACTGATGGGCGATCTCCTCGAGCGTAGCCTCGAGACCGCCGAGCTGGGGCCAGAAGGGTTTCGGGACGTCGGGAAGAGTCCCGGTTCACCCGCCGGCAGAGAGATCGACTGGCTCACCATCGCAGACCGCGAACAGAGCGTCGTCGACGACGTGACACGCATCCGCAACCATCCGCTCGTCGAACGCACCATCGCGGTTCACGGCTTCGTCTACGACGTCGAGAGTGGACGCCTGATCGGCGTCCCTGCCGCAACGGCCGCCGGAGCGCCCGGCTCCTAACAGCCTATGGCGAAATACTGTGTCCGCCCAGCGCCCGGCGTTGGGCCAGCGCACTCGCTGCGCGGCTGCTCGAGGAGCACGAGAACGATCTCGAAGGGACACGCCAGACAGTCGCGCAGGCGAACGGCGACTCTTCGGGATGTCGCGCCGACTAGTCGCCCAGGCCGCCCTGCTCACCGGGGCGTTGCGCTATCGGGCTGGCTCGCCAGTTCAGGGATGCGGGAGCGCTTGCGCTTCTAGGGATCAGCCACAGGCGGCGCCGGCGCCCCCGGCGCGGCCCAGGCAACACGGCTTCGGCATCACGCAGCTGCCGCCAGAGTTCCTGGCTTTGCAGCGCCACCGAGACACGCTCGGCGTGATCGATCGCTCAGCTCTGATAGGTGGGGATCGAGAGTTTCGGCACAGCCGCAAGCGTACGTCTATCCGCCAAAGCTATGCACGGAGAGCGAGCGTCAGGCAGGAAACGAGTTCGATCGAGCGCGTGGGTCTGGACGACGTCAGGGATTCGATCGACGCAGCCTTCAGCGCGAGCCGAATCTGACCTGCGGGCCAAGATTGAGAGGGCTCGGAGCGATCCAAGCCCTCATTCATACCCGCAGAACCGCTTGAACAAGCCGTTCCCGAGGATGGAGCGTGCCAGGCTCGAACCGGGGACCCCCAGCTTGCAAACGTAGGGCGAGCGTCCGGTCGTGGCCGGTCGGGGCCGGTTATCGCTGCAAACGGCCGGTTCCTCGTTTGTGCGATCCGCCGCGACCGGACTGGAACGGCCATCGGGTGCGGCCAAAGCGGCCAAGGATCTCAGGCACCGAAGCCGCCTTCGGCCAGCTTCGCGGCCGCCTGCTCGCGCCCGTCGCGCGTCAGGCCGGCGTAGACGGTCATCGTCACCCGCGCGTTGGCGTGTCGTGCGAGCAGCGCGACCTCCGGCGCCGTTAGGCCCTGCTCGAGCGCGATCGCGACGAGCGAATGCCGCAGGTCGTGCATCCCGACCCGCTCGACGCCCTCGCCGTTGTCGCCGGCCGCGTGGATCGCCCGGAGCGCGTTGCGTCGCGACTGCGGCTTGCCGCTCGTCGTCGTGAACACCAAGGCGTCAGGCCCGACGAGCGCGATGTTCCGCGCCGCCTGCCGGGAGCGGTGCGCCTTGAGCTCGCGACGCAGCGCCGGCAGCACGCGCACGGTCGCCGCCGACGCCTGCGTCTTCGTCGTCGCGAGCCGCTCGCCGGCGTTGCCGAGCTGGGCGGTCACGTCGAGCGTGTCGGCGTCAAGGTCGACGTCGCGCCACCTGAGCCCGAGCGCTTCGCTGACGCGCAGGCCGGTGTACGCGCACGCCATCGCGACCGGCCGGAACGTGTCGGTCATCTCGGCGAACAGCCGGTCGAGCTCGGCGGCCGTCAGGTAGCGCGGCTCGGTCAGCCGTGCCGCGCCGGGGCGATCATCGCGGTCGAGGTCGCGCACGACGTTGTGGGCGACGACCTTCCGCTTGAGCGCGTAGCGCAGCAGGCCCGAGAGGATGTTGACGCACGACGACACCGAGCTCGGCGCGAGGCCGCGGCGCGTGAGCCGCTCGACGAGCAGCCGTACCTCCTCGACGGCGAGCTCGTCGAAGCGGCGCGAGCCGAGCCGGTCGAGCACATGGGCGTGGAGCCGCTGCCGGTACATGTCGACGGTGCGCTGCGAGTAGCGGCGGCGTGCGTCGGCGATCCCGACGCGCGATTGCAGATGCTCGAGCCACTCGTCGCCGAGCTCGGCGAGCGCGGCGCGAGCGACGCGTGACGGGCCGATCATTCTTGCGCGGCCGGCAGAAGGTCGACGGGCTAGTGCTGCTCGCGTCGACCGAACAGTCGGGCGACCCACGCGCCAGCGCCGACGACCGCCGCCAATCCGAGCGCGATCGCGTTCGTCTGGACGCACGTTCGGCAGGCGTTGCAGCAGGTCGCCGCCATCGGCGCCTGATCGCCGAGCCTCGCGGCGACCTGATTTAGCTTGCCGGTGGCGATCGTTTTCACGCCTTCAAGGCTACCGCTCGACGTCGGAATGGCGCACATGGCGCAGTCAGCCGGCCGGGGCTTCTTCCACCGCGTTAGCACCCGCCGGCTCCATCGCCAGGCCGGTGGGGAGGTCTTACCCCGGTGCCCTTCGCCGTGTCGTGCTTGCGACGACGACCAGCGCGACGACCATGATCGCGCTCGCGTACCCGAACGCGAAGCTGGGCGAGACAAGCGTGTAGAGCAGGCCGACGACGACGCTGGCGGCGAGGTTGCCGAAGCTCTGGATCGCCGCGAGCATCCCGAACGACGAGCCGCGAATCTCATCTGCCGCGTAGGTCGCGACGGCGGCGTGCTCGGCGGTCTCGACGAACCCGATCCCGACACCTGCGATGGCGAACGCGACAGCGAGGAGGGCGACGCTCTCGGTGCTGACTGCGAGCCCCGCGTAGGCGAGGGCGAAGCAGGCGACGCCTGCGCCGAACACCCTGACCATGCCGCTGCGGTCGCCGTAGGCGCCGCCTGGGATGCTGACGAGGGTCGCGGCGAGGTTGTAGACGACGTAGAGGACAATCGCGAGCTCGACGGCACGGTCGTGTCCGTGCTCGGGTGTGAGCAGGTCGGTCGCCCGCAGGATCATCAGCGTCGCGGCCATGTTCGCCGCCTCGAACAGCGTCACGCCCGACAGGAACCGGCCGAGCTGCCCGCGTAGCACGGGTCGCACCTTGAACGCCAGACGCCGTTTGGCTTGCTCGGTCGGCTTCGGCGTGTGCCGGATCGCGTACAGGATCGCGCCGACGGCCAGCAGGCCAGGGATGATCGAGAGCAGGATCGCGGTGCGAACACCGACTAGGGCGACGAGCGCGAGCGCCAG